>Ga0318572_10001109_pt1 | contig 10576 bp, 8 predicted proteins | sample GRESIP089b5f20_FD_202528 | JGI IMG/M metagenome (GOLD analysis project Ga0318572, IMG submission 202528) | Tropical soil microbial communities from Luquillo Experimental Forest, Puerto Rico - GRE.SIPMG.089b5f20 | ecosystem: Environmental > Terrestrial > Soil > Tropical forest > Bulk soil...
CCCGCATCGGGCGCGGGGTCGGTGAGCGCGCGAGCCGAGCGGCGCGTGAGCAGGGCATCTATGGCTTGCATGGCCCCATTGTCGCAGACTCGCGCGGTGCTCACCCTGTCGGAAGCCTGCGAGCGCAACAAGGGACCGATCCTCGCCGTGCTGCGCGAGGAGCTCGCCGGCACAACCCGCGTGCTCGAGGTGGGCAGCGGCACCGGCCAGCACGCCGTGCATTTCGCCGCCGGCCTGCCGCGGCTCCTGTGGCAGCCGAGCGAGCTCGCCGCGGCCCTGGCGCCGCTCGCCGAACGGATTCGCCTCGAGGGCGGGGCGAACCTGCGCGCGCCGCTCGCGCTCGACGTGCGCGACGACCCCTGGCCGCTCGCAGCGGTCGACGCCGTGTTCAGCGCCAACACGCTGCACATCATGGCGTGGAGCGCGGTGCGCGAGTTCTTCCGCGGCGTCGGCGCGGTGCTCGCGCCCTCCGGGGTGCTGTGCGTCTACGGACCGTTCCGGTTCGAGGGGCGGCACACGAGCGAAAGCAACGCCGCCTTCGACCAGTACCTGAGGGTGCGCGACCCCGAGAGCGGCGTGCGCGATTTCGAGGCCCTCGATGCCGAAGCGCAGGCGCGTGGCCTGCGGCTCACGGCCAACCGTGCGATGCCGGCCAACAACCGCACGCTGGTGTGGCGCCGCGCGTCGTGAGGTGCGCACGAGCGGCCGGGTTCCGCGAGGCGTAGAGTTCACCCATGGACGCCGCCATCCTGCGCGAGATCCGCGATGCGATTCGCACCATCCCGGACTATCCGAAGCCCGGGGTGATGTTTCGCGACATCACGACGCTGCTCGGCAACGCGCACGCCTTCAGCCTCGTGGTCGAAGAGCTCGCCCGCCCGTGGCGCAACGAGCGCGTCGATCACGTCGCCGGCATCGAGGCGCGCGGTTTCATTCTCGGCGGTGCGCTCGCCCATCAGCTCCACGCCGGATTCGTGCCGATCCGCAAGAAAGGCAAGCTTCCTCATACCACCGTGCGGGTTGCCTACTCGCTCGAGTACGGGCTCGATGAGATGGAGATGCATCGCGATGCCGTCGCCCCGGGCGAGCGCATCGTGCTCGTCGATGATCTGATCGCAACCGGCGGCACGGCGGAAGCGGCCGTGAAACTGCTGCGCTCGCTCGGGGCGAGCATCCTCGCGGCCTGTTTCATCATCGACCTGCCGGATCTCGGCGGCTCGGCGCGTCTCACGGCGCTCGAGGTGCCGGTGCGTACGCTCGTGACCTTCGACGGACACTAGCTGCGCGCGGAGCCACCCTGGCCGTCACCGTGAAATTCCATTATTTATCAGTGACTTGAGAGCTCGTCGGCGCGAGAATTACGTTTCGGTCATACGGCGTTTCGGACGGATATTCCAGTCATAATAGCCGCGCCTTGGCATATACCCTTTTGGAGACCACATCGATGTTCAAGCACCTCGTCCCTGTCCTTGCCCTCGCTCTGCTCGCGGGTCCGGTTTTTGCGGCCGGCCAGGCACCGGCCAGCACGCCGTCCGCCGGTCAGTCGAGCACGGCTCCGTCCAAGCACCACCACGACAAGCATCACAGCAGCAAGTCGTCGAAGAGCAAGAAGTCGGCCACCACCGACGCGACCGCTCCCGCCAAGTAACACTCACTGATTGGCGTTTACGAAAGCCCCGCCCCTGGCGGGGCTTTTGTTTTTGCAGGGCGTCCGTCGCTCGCGGCGCGCTCGGCCCTGCTCTCCGGAGGCCGCAGGGCTTGCGGCTTTTGGCAAACGGGTTCAAATTCCCATCCATGGATGGGACGCAACAGGCCGCAATACATCAGGCGCTGGTTTCCGTTCAACTTGCCGTAACGAGCATGACCTTCCCGAGCTGCGATCAGGAAGACATGATCGAAGCGATCGATCGCGTCGAAGAGCAACTGCACGCCAATCACCCGAACCTGGCACTCATGTGCCGGTTCCTCAACTCGATCGCGAGAAGCCTCCGCGCTCAGCCAGAAGCGCGCGACGCCTGCCTCCTGATCGAAGACGCGATCGGCAAGGCCGGAATGCCCAGCACCTGGCAGTCGGGAATCTGATCGCCCGACGCCTGTCACGCATCGCGCGCGCCGCAGGGTGCGCGGCTTCCTGTCGCTTTCTCAGCTCGCCTCCGCGGTGGCGCAGCGGGCGGGTAGTCACCTAACCATCCACAAAAACGCTGGTTGACTGCGGGCCCTGCCACGCGTGACGTTGCGCTGGCGCTGACCTACAGTCTAAGTTGGCGCCATGCTCACCCCCCTCGCGCAGGCGCTGATCCTGCTGGCGGGATCGGTGTTCCTGGTGACGCTCGTGCGCCGCCTGGCACTGCCGACCAGCCTCGCGTACCTGCTCGTCGGGCTCGTGCTCGGGCCGCACGCACTCGGGGTCGTGTCGGATTCGGGCACCACGCGGCTGCTGGCCGAGCTCGGTGTCGCGTTCCTGCTGTTCACGCTCGGGCTCGAGTTCTCGCTGCCGCGCATGCTGGCGATGCGACGCGAGGTATTCGGCCTCGGTGCCCTGCAGGTGCTCGCCACCACCGCGCTGTTCGCCGCCATCGGCCGTCTGCTCGGCATCGGCTGGCTCACGGCCATCGTCTTCGGCGGCGCGATCTCCATGAGCTCGACCGCGCTGCTGCTGCAGCAGCTCACCGACCGCGCCGAGATCAACCGTACTCACGGCCGGCTCGCCTTCGCGATGCTGCTGTTCCAGGACCTCGCCTTCGTGCCGTTTTTCGCGCTCGCCGCGATGCTGGCCGCGCGCGAGGATCGCTCTGCGCTCACCGAGAGTGTCGAGGTGCTCGGCACCGGAGTGCTGGCGCTCGTGGGGGTGCTGGCCGTGGGCCGCTGGCTGCTGCGCCCGCTCTTTCACGAAATCGCGCACAGCCGGCTGCGGGAGCTGTTCACGCTCACCGTGCTGCTGGTGGTGCTGTTCTCGGCCTGGGTCTCGCACCTCAGCGGCCTGTCCTTCGCACTCGGTGCCTTTCTCGCCGGCATGATGCTCGGTGAGACCGAGTACCGCTACCAGATCGATGCGGCCATCCGGCCGTTCCGCGACCTGCTGCTCGGACTGTTCTTCGTCTCGGTGGGAATGCTCCTCAACCTGCACCTGCTCGGGACACCGCGCGAGCTCGCGATCGCGCTCCTCATGCTCGTGACGCTCGTCGGCCTGAAAGCGGTGAGCGCCGCGCTCGTGACACTGCCCTTCACTCACTCGCGCTTCAAGGCGCTGCGCACCGGCATCGTGATGTCGATCGGCGGTGAGTTCGGCATCGCGCTCTGCACGGTGCTGCTGCAGGCCGGGCTCGCGCCCGAAGGCATCGTCGAGCCGCTGCTGGTGGCGATCGTGCTGTCGATGGTGCTGAGCCCGCTCATCCTCAACCACAACAAGCGCGTGGCGCGCTTCATGCTGCGCGAGCACGCCCCGCTCCTCACCTCGGCCGAGCGCGAGGAGGCGGCGACCCACGAGATCGCCGAGCGCGAGCACGTCATCCTCTGCGGTTTCGGCCGCGTCGGCCAGAACATCGGGCGCGTGCTCGAGTCCCACGGCTTCGAGTACCTCGCCCTCGATCTCGACCCGGCGCGCATCCGCGCTGCCCGCCAGGCCGGCGACCCGGTGATGTTCGGGGACTCCGCCGATGATGAGATGCTCGCCAGGGCCGGCATCGCGCGCGCCAGTGCGGTGGTCATCAGCTTCTCCGACCCCGCCACCGCGCTCGCCATCCTGCGCAGCGTGCGCCGCATGCGCCCGGAGTTGCCGGTGCTGGTGCGCACGGCCGACGACACTCGCCTCAAGGAACTGCAGGATGCGGGCGCGACCGACGTGGTGCCCGAGACCTTCGAGGCGAGTCTCATGCTGGTGTCGCACGTGCTGATGCTGCTGCACGTGCCCGTCACGCGCGTGGTGCGCACGCTCGGCGAGATCCGCAACAGCCGCTACGCGGTGCTGCGCAACATAGTGCGCCGCGGCGACGCCCGGGTGGTGGATGAGACCAGCGAGCAGCGCGAAGAGATCCGCTCGATCGTCGTTCCGCCGGGCGCCTGGGCCGTGGGGCACAGCCTGGGCGAGGTGCGCAACCGCGGCGTCGCCGTGACCTTCACCGGGGTGCGCCGCCATGGAATTCTCGGTCGCGAGCCTGCGGGCGACACCGTCCTGCGCGATGGCGACATCGTGGTGATCTACGGCCAGCCCGAGGAGCTCGAGCGCGCCGAGGCGGTGCTGCTCGCGGGCTGACTGCGCGCCCGCGCGCGCGCGGGCCGTTAGAATCCCTCCTGTGCGTCAACAACGCCTCAACCGCCCGGCAAAGGACCAGCCCATGCACAAGAGTCGACTCGCTGGCTTCATCATCGACTGCCGCACAGATGATCTGGACGCCGCCGCGCGCTTCTGGTCCGCGGCGCTCGGGAATGCGGTACGGCCCGCTGCCACGCAGGATGCGCCGTACCGCGTGCTCGACACCGCCCCCGATCAGCCGTACCTCGAGGTCCAGCAGGTGCAGCACGAGAGCCGCGTGCACCTCGACATCGAAGCCGACGACCTCGAGGCGGAGGTACGCCGCCTCGAGAAGCTCGGCGCGCGGCGCATCGGCGCGGTCAAGAGCTGGGTCGTGATGGCGGCGCCCTCCGGGCAGCGCTTCTGCGTGGTGCGCGCGCAGCGCCCCGACTTCGCCGCCAAAGCCAACACCTGGAAAGACTGAAGTTGCTGCGCAGCGACATCCACTTCCCGCCCAAGCACGAGCCGTTGCGCGACGACGTGCACGCGCTCGGCGCGCTGATCGGCGAGATCCTGCGCGAACAGGGCGGCGACCAGCTGTTCGAGCTGGTCGAGCTCGACCGCGTCGCCGCCATCCGCGGCCGCGCCGGTTCGCGCGAGGCGCGGGCCGAGCTCGCCGCGTGCGTGCGCGACCGGGCGCCGGCTTTGGCGCGCGATCTGTTGCGGGCGTTCGCGATGTGGTTCCAGGTGGTCAATCTCGCCGAGCAGGTGCACCGCGTCCGCCGCCGCCGCGATTATTTCCTCAATGACAGCGAGCGCCCGCAGCCGGGCGGCGTCGAGGATGCCATCGGCGCGCTCAAGGCCAGCGGCCTCGGCCCGCAGCAGGTGCTCGAGCTGATCGGCATGCTCTCGATCCAGCCGGTGTTCGCGCCGCATTCCACCGAGGCGAGCCGCCGCACGCTGCTGCGCAAGCAGCAGCGCATCGCGCAGCGCCTGCTCGAGCGGCTCGACCCGAGCCTCACGCCGCACGAGTCGCGCAGCATCTGGAGCAGCATCCGCATGGAGCTCACCACGGCGTGGCAGACCGAAGAGCTGCCGCGCGAGCGGCTCACCGTGGCGGATGAGCGCGAGCAGATCCTCTTCTACCTGGTGGAGATTCTCTACCGCGTGGTGCCGGCGTTCTACGAGGAGATCGCCCAGGCGCTCGAGAAGCTCTACGGCGCGCGCGCCGGCACGGTGCGTCTGCCCGCCATCCTGCACTTCGGCTCGTGGGCCGGCGGCGACATGGACGGCAATACCGACGTGCACGCCAAGACCATCCGCGAGACTCTGGCAAGGCACCACCAGGTGATCCTGCAGCGCTACTTCGCCGAGTGCCAGGAGCTCGCGGAGCGGCTGTCGCAGAGCGCGAGCCGCGTGCCGGCGTCGGCGGAGCTCGGCAAGCGCGTCGAGGAGTACATGCGGCTGCTGCCGGGAGCGCGCGCCATCACTCCGGCACGGCATGACCGCATGCCCTACCGCGTCTTCCTCGCGCAGGTCGGCGAGCGACTGCGCAGCGCTTACGAGGGACGCGCCAACGGTTACGAGAACGCCCACCAGTTTCGCGGCGACATCGCCCTCATCGCGCTCAGCCTGCGCGCCAACAACGGCGTCAATGCCGGGCTGTTCTACGTCGAGCGGCTGTTGCGGCGGATCGAGACCTTCGGCTTCCACCTGGCGACGCTCGATGTGCGGCAGCACGCCAGCGTGCTGCACGCGGTCGTCGCCGAGGGCTTCGATGACGCGCGCTGGCCGCTGCGCGAGCGGCGCGAGCGCCGTGAGCTCCTGGCGCAGGCGCTCGCCAAGGATCGCGGGCCGGTCACCGAGCTCGGCGCCCTCGGCCGGCGCACCCTCGCGGTGTTCGACGCCATCGTCCAGGGCCGGCATCGCTATGGCCCGGACGCGATCGGTTATTTCATCGTGAGCGGCGCCGCCGGTGCCGACGACGTGCTCGCGGCGCTGCTGCTCGCCCGCTGGGCGGAGGTCTACGACAAGCGCACCGGCGAGATCGCGCTCGACATCGCCCCGCAGTTCGAGACTCCCGAGGCGCTCGCCACCTGCGGCTCCACCATGCAGGAGCTGCTCGCCGACCCGCTCTACCGCCGTTACCTCGAGGCGCACGGGCGCCGCCAGTGCGTGCTGATCGGCTACTCCGACAGCAACAAGGAGACCGGGCCTTGCGCCGCGCGCTTCATCATCCACCAGGCGCAGCGCGATCTCGCCGCCGTGCTGCGCGACGCCGGCGAGCAGCACGTGTTGTTCTACGCCCGTGGCGGCAGCGTCGCGCGCGGCGGCGGACGCATCGAAGCCATCATCCGCGCGGCGCCCGCGGGGGCGGTGGACGGCGTGCTGCGTGTCCGCGAGCAGGGAGCGACCATCAGGCAGGGCTACGGCCTGCGCCCGATTGCCATGCGCACGCTCGAGCGCGCCTTCAACGCACTCAGCCTCACGACCGCCGCGCTGCACGGCTCCGGGCTCGCGCCCGACGCGCCCGGGCACCTGGAGATCGCCGCGCACCTCGCCGCGGAGAGCCGCGCCGCCTATCGGCGGCTCATCTACGGGCAGGCGCAGTTCTACCGGTTCTTCGAGGCCGTGACGCCGATCGATGTGATCGAGCGCATGCAGATCGGTGCACGCTCGGTGCATCGCTCCGAGAAAGCGGGCTTCGAGGAGCTGCTGCCGGTGCCGTGGGTGTTCGCCTGGTCGCAGACCCGCTACATGCTGCCCGGCTGGTATGGCGCCGGCAGCGGACTCGCGGCCGTGGTGGAGAAGTCTGGCCTGGCACGCGTGCGCGAAGCGTTTGCCGCGTGGTTCTTCCTGGGCAATCTCCTCGATGACCTCGAGACCATGCTGGCGCGCGCCGACCTCGATATCGCGCACTACTACGATGCGCTCGCACCGGAGGAGCTGCGCCACTACTCGGGAGAGCTGCGCGCCGAGCATCAGCGGGCGTGCACGCAGGTGCTCGCCATCCGCGACAGCCGCGAGCTGCTCGACTTCGATCCGACCATGCAGCGCTCCATCCGCCTGCGCAACCCCTACATCGATCCCATGAACCTCATGCAGGTGGACCTGTTGCAGCGCTGGCGTGCCGGCGGCCGCGAGGACCGCGAGCTGTTCGCGGCGCTGCTCGCGAGCATCGGCGGCATCGCCCAGGGACTGCAGAGCACCGGTTGAGCCCATGCCGGACGCCATCACCATCCGTCCTGCCGCCGCCGGGGAGACGCCGCTGGTGCTGGAGTTCATCCGCGAGCTGGCGGTCTACGAGCGTCTCGAGCACGAGCTGGTGGCGACGGTTGCGGACCTCACCGCGGCGCTCGTAGGTCCCCGGCCATGTGCGGAGGTGGTGTTTGCGTGCCTCGACGGCAGCCCGGTCGGCTTCGCACTTTTCTGCCACACTTTCTCTACTTTGACTGGCAAGCCGGGGATCTACCTCGTGGATCTCTTCGTGCGTCCGCCGGCGCGCGGTCACGGGATCGGCAAGCGACTGTTGGCGTGGCTCGCGCGCACCGCGCTCGAGCGCGGCTGCGCACGGCTCGAATGGGCGGTGCTCGACTGGAACGCACCCTCGATCGCCTTCTACCGCAGCGTCGGCGCGGTCGCGCAGGATGAATGGACCACCATGCGCGTGAGCGACGCGGCGCTCGAGCGTCTCGCGCGCGGCTGACCGGCGCTCCGCGGCACCGCGATGGCCAATCCAAAGCTCCTGCCCTGCGATCAGGCCGCCATCCGCGCCGCGGCCACCGTGCCGGCCTGCGCGGCACGCAAGCACTGGGTGCTGGTGGCCGCCGTGCTCGGATCGACGATGGCGTTCGTCGATGAATCGGTGGTGAATGTCGCCCTGCCGAAGATCGAGAGCGATCTGCACACGACGCTCGCGGCCATGCAGTGGGTCGTCAACGCGTACACGCTGTGCATGTCGGCGCTGCTTCTGGTCGGCGGCGCCGCGGCGGACCAGTTCGGTCGCCGGCGCGTGTTCGTGATCGGTGTGCTGGTGTTCGCGGCGGCATCGCTCGTCTGCGGTCTCTCGCCCAGCGTGCCGGTGCTGATCGGCGCGCGCGTGCTGCAGGGAATCGGGGCGGCGCTGCTCGTGCCGTGCTCGCTGGCGCTGATTGGCGCCGCGTACGACGAGAAGGAGCGCGGGGCTGCGATCGGCATCTGGTCGGGCGCCTCGGCGATCGCCGCCGGCGTCGCGCCGCTGCTCGGCGGGACACTCGTCGATCACGTGTCGTGGCGTGCGATCTTCCTGATCAATCCGCTGCTCGCTGTCGCGACGATCTGGATCGCGCTGCGCCACGTGCCCGAGAGCCGGGATCCACAGGCGAGCACCGTGCTCGACTGGCGTGGTGCGGTGCTGGCGTTCGTCGGCCTGAGCACGCTGGTGTACGGGCTGATCGCAGCGGCTGCGCGCGGCTGGACCGATCCACTGGTGATTGCCGCACTCCTCGCCGGCGCCGCGGGGCTCGGCGCCTTCCTGCGCGCCGAGCAGCGCAGCCGCGCCCCGATGATGCCGCTCGAGCTGTTCCGGGTGCGCACGTTCAGCGGCATCAATCTCGTCACGCTCCTGCTCTACGGCGCACTCGGTGGCGCCTTCTTCTTCCTGCCGTTTCTGCTGATCCAGGCGCGCGGCTATTCCGCGACCGCAGTCGGCGCGGCTTACGTGCCCTTCACCGTGGTGGTCGGCCTGCTGTCGCGCTGGTCCGGCGGACTCGTGGATCGCTTCGGGGCGCGCCGGCCCCTCATCATCGGGCCGGCTCTCACGGCGCTCGGCTTCGTGCTGCTCGCCACACCCCGCGCCCCGCTCGGCTCGGTGCTGCTGTCGATGACCGTGCTCGGCCTGGGGATGGCCATCACCGTGGCACCGCTCACAACGGCGGTACTCAACGCCGTGCCCGCGCATCGCACCGGCGTCGCCTCCGGCATCAACAACGCGGTCGCCTCGGTCGGAAGCCTGCTGGTGGTTGCGCTGCTCGGCACGGTTGCGCTCGGCGTGTTCGACCGCGCCCTCGACCGGCACCTGGCAGAGACGCCGGCCTCGAGCGCGGTCGCACTGGCTGTCGGCAGCGCGCACGGCGGGTTCGTGCTCCCGGCGATGCCGGCCACTCTCTCCGCGGCTGAGCGCGAACGTACCCGGGCGATCGTTGCCGCCTCGCTCGAGGACACCGTGCGTCTCGCGCTGTGGGTCGCGGCCGCGCTGGCACTGGCGAGCGCACTCGTCACGGTGGTGACGATTGCGCCAGCACCCGCGCTTACGGCCGCCGGTACACCACCCCGTCCTTCATGACGAACACCACGTGCTCCACGGCCGCGATGTCGCGGGTCGGATCGCCGGCGACCGCCGCGAGGTCAGCGAGCATGCCCGCGCGCACGCGACCCAAGTCCGACTCGCGGCGCAGGATGCGGGCGTCGGTCGCGGTCGCGGCGGTGAGTGCCTGCAGCGGCGTCATGCCATCGCGCACCATCCACTCGAGCTCGCGGTAGTTGGTGCCGTGGGCGAAGACGCCCACATCGCTGCCGCAGCCGATGGTGACGCCCGCCCTGAGCGCCTCGCCGAAGGCGCGCTTCGCCTGCTCCATCCCTGGGGTGGGGGCGCTCTTGCCGGGCAGGTAACGCTCGAAGTACTCACCGTAGGCTTCCTCGGCCGTGAGCGTCGGCAGATACGCCACCCCGCGCGCCGCCATGAGGCGGAACACCTCGGGCGTGCCGTTGAAGCCGTGCTCGATGGTGTCCACCCCGGCCTGCACCGCACGGCGCATCCCTTCGGCCGTGGTGGCGTGCGCCGCGACCGGTCGGCCGGAGGAGTGCGCGGTCTCGACGAGCGCGCGCAGTTCCTCTTCCGAGAAGGTCGGCTGCTGCGCGCCCTCGGGCCCCCAGCGGTAGTCGGCATACACCTTGATCCAGTCGGCCCCACGCCCCGCCTGCTCGCGCACCGCGCGGATCACCTCGGCGACGCCGCTCGCCTCTTCGGCGCCCTGCGGGGTGCAGCACACATCCGGACGCAGGCCACGCGGTGCGGGCCCGTAAGAGCCCGTCGCAACGATCGCGCGCGTCGCGACGAACAGGCGCGGCCCCTCGATGAGGCGCTCCTCGATCGCGCGCTTGAGCGACAGGTCGGCGTACTCCGCACCCTCGGTGCCGAGATCGCGCAGCGTGGTGAACCCGGCGAGCAGCGTCGCCCGCGCCTGTACCTCCGCGCGCAGCGTGCGATACGGCACCGGCTCCTTCAGCACCTGGTCGTTCCACAGCGTCTCGTTGTAAGGGTGCAGGAAGAGGTGCGAGTGGATGTCCATGAGGCCAGGCAGCAGC
>Ga0318572_10001113_pt1 | contig 10559 bp, 8 predicted proteins | sample GRESIP089b5f20_FD_202528 | JGI IMG/M metagenome (GOLD analysis project Ga0318572, IMG submission 202528) | Tropical soil microbial communities from Luquillo Experimental Forest, Puerto Rico - GRE.SIPMG.089b5f20 | ecosystem: Environmental > Terrestrial > Soil > Tropical forest > Bulk soil...
CGTCACCTCAGCCAAGTTCACTGACACGATCTTCGGCGTCGGTGACGCCTTCGACATCGGCGGCCGCGGAGCGCAGGAACCATTGCAGCGCCTCATCGTTACGGCCGAGCGCCAGCAGGGTGTCCGCGTAGGCGTACAACAACCGGGCCGCCGTCGAGCCGTTGCGGCCCGGGTCCAGCTGCGGCGTGGACAACATGGTCAGCGCCTGCTCGAACTGCCCGAGATCGGAGCGCGCGCCGGCGGCCACGATCCGCAACTCGTCGGCGTCGTCCCCGGTGAGCTGGGCCGCCTCGGGTCCGCGCGCCAGTTCGATCGCCCGCTCCGGGCGGCCAAGTCCGCGTTCGCAATCGGCGATCAGCGCAAGCAATGAGGACTTGCTTCCCATCCTGCGAGCGGCGCGCAATTCGGCCAGCGCCTGGGCCCAGTCGCCGCACTGATAGGCGGCGATTCCGACGGCCTCGCGGACGGCGGCGATCCTGCTGGCGCGCGCCCGCGCCGCGCGGGCGTGGCGCAGCGCGGCTTCCGGGTCCTCGTCGATCAGCTCACCGGCGGCAACCAGGTGGCGCGCCACCGCGTCGGCCGTGGCACGGTCCAGGGTGCTCAGTTCGCGCCGGATCTCCGGTGCCAGCTGCCTGGCCTCGACCCCGGGCGGTATCGGCGGCCCGTCCCGCGGTGCGCGATCGCCGTCGGTGCTCTTTGGTTGGACCGGGCGCGCCCGGCCGGGTCCCGACCAGCCGCCGGCTGCGGAGCGCGGTCGTCGCCCCCCAACGTTCCGCTGTCTGTCGTCGACCACTCTCGAGAGAATACGGGCCGCGTAACGCCGCGCCCCGAGTTGGACTGGCCGTAGACCTTTACTGGACCTTTTCCACCCCGGCGATGTTGCGTTTGCCGCGGCGCAGCACCAGCCACCGGCCGTGCAGGAAGTCCGAGGGCTGGGGCGCCCATTCGTCGCTCTCGATGCGCACGTTGTTGACCGAAACGCCGCCCTCGCCGATCGTGCGCCGCGCCGCTCCCTTGCTGGCCGACAGGCCGCTGGCCACCAAGAGGTCGACTATCCCGTCGGGGCCACCCGGCTTGAGCTCGGCGACCGACGTCTCGCGTAGCGCGGCCGCCAGCGTCGCCTCGTCCAGGCGGCTCAGTTCACCCTGCCCGAAGAGCGCGCGGCTCGCGTGCTCCACCGCCTCGGTGGCCGCCTCGCCGTGCACCAGAACGGTCAGCTCGCGGGCAAGCCGTCGTTGCGCGGCACGTTGCTGCGGGCGCTCGGCCGTTGCATTTTCCAGCTCGGCCAGCTCCTCGGCCGACAGGAAGGTGAACCAGCGCAGGTACCGGATCACGTCCGCGTCGGCGGTGTTGACGAAGTACTGGTACCAGGCATACGGGCTGGTCATCTCCGGATCCAGCCACAGGCTGCCGCCGCCCGTGGATTTGCCGAACTTGGCGCCGTCGGCGGCGGTCACCAGCGGGACCGTCAGCGCATGCACGGTGGCGCCGAGCTTCTGGCGGACCAGGCGGACCCCCGCGATGATGTTGCCCCACTGGTCCGAGCCGCCGATCTGCAGCGTGCAGCCGTGGCGCTGATGCAATTCGACGTAGTCGTTGGCCTGCAGCAGCATGTAGCTGAACTCCGTGTAGGAGATTCCCTCGCCCTCCAGACGCCGCCGGATAGTGTCGCGATCCAGCATCACGTTGACCGAAAAGTGCTTGCCGACATCGCGCAGGAACCCGATCGCGGACATGGGGGCCGTCCAGTCCAGGTTGTTGACGACGATGGCGCCGGTCGGCGAGTTGTCGAAATCCACAAAGCGTTCCAGCTGTCCGCGGATCCGCTCGGTCCAGGCGGCGACGGTGTCCGCCTCGTTGAGGCTGCGCTCGCCGACGTCGCGCGGGTCACCGATCATGCCGGTGGCGCCGCCGGCGAGCACGATCGGGCGGTGCCCGGCGCGCTGAAACCGACGCAACGCCAGCAGCGGGACCAGGTGTCCGGCATGCAGGCTCGGCGCGGTCGGGTCGAAGCCGGCGTAGACCGTGATCGGCCCGCGCCGCGCTTCGGCGGCCAGCGCGTCGAGGTCGGTGGACTGGGCGATCAGCCCGCGCCAGCCCAGCTCGTCGAGGATCATGGTTCAAGAGTCTCCCAGCGTCGACTTGTTGTGCGGTTTCGGGGCGGTTTCGCCCAACAACTCGACGTTCGTCGCAGATTAATGAGGCGCGCGGGGGCTGCGGCGGTAGGCCGAGACCTCCGGTCGGCCCGCGAGCCAGAATCGCCACGGCCGGTCGGCGGCCTGGCTGATCCCGACGCGGGGACCGGACTCGGCCGTCAGCGGGGCGTTCAGTTGCAGGGTCACCGGGCCGTCCAGGTCGAACAGGTCAATCCCGTTGTCGTCCATGGTGATTCCCAGCGCCGAGCACAGATTGCCCGGGCCGCGCGCCAGCGCGGCGGTGTGGACCAGCTCACCGCGGCGGGCGCGGGCGACGTCGGTGCCGCCCTCGACGGCCGCGGCCCTCAGCAGGACGGCCGCGGCGGTGCCGTCGGGTCCGCACGAGACGTTGGCGCAGACGTGGATCCCGTGGCTGCGGTAGGTGTAGAGCCGCCCGGGCGGTCCGAACATCACTGCGTTGCGGCCGCTCAGGCCGCGGTACGAGTGGGCCGCGGCATCCGGCCAGGGACCATCGGGAACCCCGCCGTAGGCCTCGACTTCGACGACGACGGCCCGCACTCCCCGGCCGGTGAGGGTGGCGCCGAGCAATCGATGCGCGGCCGCGACCGGGTCGACCATTAGGGCATCGGCGCTCACCGGAGCTATCTAACTACCCCGGATCGGGCGTCAGCCCGTCGGCAGCTTGAGCACGAATCCCTGGGCGTCGTCCGGTCCCATCGGCCATATGCCGAACCAGGACCCACCGCCCGGTGCGCGGGAGCCCAGGTGATCGGTGACGTACACGTTGGCCCCACTGGGGTCGACCGCCAAACCGAGGGGGTCTACCAAGGGGGGCACCCCAGCCAGCGGTGTCCAGGTGTCCGACCCGGGCGCCAACTTCATCACGGTCCGGGAGGAGATCATGTACACGTTGCCGGCGGCGTCCACCGCCACATCCTGCTCGCCTGTGCTGAAAGTGTCGCCGGAGTTGTCGGTGGCTGACGGCAGCCTGGTCCAGGTGTTCGACCCGGGCGCCAGCCTCATCAGGCAGCTACGGCTACTCCGCCCGTGGCTGCAGCTGACGTAGATGTTGCCGGTGGTGTCCACCGCCACATCACCGGTGAAACTGGCCTTGCCGATTTTCGGCAGCACGGTTGGGGTGCTCGCCCCGGGCGCCAACTTCAGTACCTCACCGTCGCTGTAGTTGACCACGTACACCGCGCCGGCGGCGTCCACCGCCACACCATGGGGAGTACGGAGGCGCCGGAGAGGCAGCACGGTTTGGGTGCTCGACCCGGCCGCCAGCTTCACCACCCGACCGTGGCCGGAGTCGGCGACATAGACGTTGCCGGCGGCGTCGACCGCCACACCGGCGGTGGAACCGTCGATGATGCCGTCGTCGAAGAGATCGAGGCCGGTGAACGGCAGCACCGTTGGCGTGTTCGACCCGGGTGCCAGCTTGAGCACCTGATTGGTGCGGGTCTCGGCGACGTAGACGTTGCCGGCGGCATCCACCGCCACGCCGTGGGGAAGGCGTAGGCCGGTGAACGGCAGCGCGAACGGGCGTTCCCGGTCCGCCTTCAGCTGATCTTGTTTGTTCTGATGGCCGCTCGAGATGTTGCTGGCGACCATCATCATCGCGGGGGCCGCGACGAACATGATCGCGGCAATAATGACGCCATAAATCCAGAGCTTGCGTTTGGGCCGAGCCAGTGGCGGCCCGCCGGGGGCCGGTTCCCCGGCCGCGTCCGCTTTCGCCCCGTCCTCCAGACGCCCGGCCAGGCCGAATTTCTCAACGAGCGTCAGCCAATCCGGGTCCGAGACCACGAACTCCGGTTCGTGCTCCGCACGCACCTCGTCGCGCCACGAAAACCGGTAGCTGAGCGTGGTGCGGCCGCTCCACGTGGCCTGCGGGGGGCCGGCGTAGTCGGGACATCCGATGGTCAGCGATTGCGAATTGGGAACGCCCACGACCAGGACGGGCGTCGACATCGTGCCCATGCGAGGAACCGAGCGTGTGTGAGCCGCCGGTGTCGCGGTCACCTGCGCAAGCGGGGCCGAGGCAATGGGCGCATTGCTCTCCAGGTCGATCACTGAGATCGCATCGTCGCCGACTTCGATGGCCAGGCTGGGTTGCGGCGGGTTGGCATTCAGCCTCAGCGCCGTTGCGGTGTTTTTGAACATCCCAAAAAATGAGGACGAGTACATTCTCGCGAGGTTCGGGGTCAGCAGGCAGCGAGTCGGTTGCCCCGGTGCGGGCGCGGAAGCATCCAGCCCACCCGCGTGGCCGAGCATCGTGAGAAGCTCAGCGAACTCTGGGGCCCACAGCCACGCGTCGACGCTGTCCACGGGCGGTGCTTGCAGCGGCGTTCCGGTGGCCGCCCGATGATCTTGCCCGCCGAGAACAAAGCGGTGCCCGCCACTTCTTAGGTGCAGCGCCGTGCCTTTCGCCACGCCCCCATACCCTGCGAGAGTCCATGGGCCCAGCTGCGCATCAGCGAGTGGAAAAACGTCACCCGGCTTCGTATTCACGGTCACGCCGTCGCTCCCGACGTCCACGAGGACCGTCTTTTTGCGATTGACCCGCCGCTGAAACGCACCGAAAGCCGGCATCGAGCCCAGCAAGAACGCGAAGAACACGACGGTGCCGCCGACCTGCATCACGACGCTTTCCGCCCCCACGATGGCACCAACCAGGAACAGCGCCATATAGATCGCGCCGAGTGACGCCATGGCCCCGAACATGACCACGTAGGTGTACTTCATCATCTGCTTGGTGCTGGGCGCGGCGGCGGATGCCACAAAACGGCGCGACCCAGCCGCGTCCTGCGCGCCGGCCGGGGGCAGATCCGCACCGCGCTTCGGCGCGGCAAGCTGACGCTCCAGATGGGCGATTCGTTTCTCCGGATCCTCGTGATCCATCAGCAAATTGTCCATGGCGGTTTCCTTTACGCGGCTGCAGAGCCGGAGGTTAATGCCGGCCATTTGCGAAATTCTTGCGCGCAGCTTGGCTACCGAACCCAACTCCAGACGTCTGCAGCAAATCGTCCCCCGGAAGCGGCCGAATTAAGCCCGGAGATTTCGCCGTGGGCTCTTGACATGCCCCACCCCGAAGCGCATATTCATCACATGATGAGTTCATCGCGTGATGAATTAGTTCCCAGGGGTCTCGACCTCGCCGTCAGCATCGACCACCTGCGCGTGATCCGCTTCAAACGCCCTGCGCTGCAAGACTTCTCGGTGAAGATAGCCCGCGGGACCATCACCGGCCTGCTCGGTCCCTCCGGCTGCGGCAAGACCACGCTGATGCGGTGCATCGTCGGCACCCAGATCGTGACGGCGGGCACCGTCACGGTGCTGGGCCAACCGGCCGGAAGCCCGGCACTCCGCCGTCGGGTCGGATACCTGCCACAGGACCCGACGATCTACAACGACCTCCGGATCGTCGACAACGTCCGCTACTTCGCCTCGCTGTACGGCTTCGACAACGGCGCCGCCGACTACGCGATCGAACGCGTGGGCCTCACCGATCACCGCACGGCGTTCTGCGGGAACCTCTCCGGCGGTCAGCGCACCCGGGTTTCGCTGGCGTGCGCGTTGGTCTGCCAACCCGAGCTCCTCGTGCTCGACGAGCCCACGGTGGGCCTGGACCCCGTACTGCGAGCCGACCTGTGGGAGCAGTTCACCGATCTCGCACGCGGCGGGACGACCCTGCTGGTCTCGAGCCACGTGATGGACGAAGCCGACCACTGCGGCGACCTGCTGCTGATGCGCGAGGGCTGCCTGGTCGCGCACACCACCCCGACCCAACTACGAGAGGACACCGGATGCACGTCACTGGAGGACGCGTTTCTGTCCATCATCAGGCGCAGCACCACGCGCCAAGCCGGGTAGGGCTGCGGGCTTCCCTGAAGCCGTATGCGGCCACCACGACGCGGATACTGCGCCAGCTGGCCGCCGATCACCGCAGCGTCGCGCTGATCCTGTTGGTGCCGGTACTGGTCATCACGCTGATGTACTTCATGTTCGAAAACGCTCCGCACCGCCCGGGCACGCCAACGCCGTTCAACAACGCCTGCCTGATCCTGCTGGGCCTTTTCCCGCTCTTCGTGATGTTCATCATCACGTCCATAACGATGCAGCGCGAACGGGCTTCCGGAACTTTGGAGCGCATCCTGACAACTCCGCTGCGCCGGCTCGACCTGCTGATCGCCTACGGCACCGCGTTCTCGATCGCCGCCGCGGCGCAAGCCATCGTGGCGTGCATCGTGTCGTTTTGGTTGCTCGGCTTCGACACCGCGGGCAGCCCGCTGTGGGTTTTCGTGATCGCCATCGTCAACGCCATGCTGGGTGTCGGACTGGGCCTGCTCTGCAGTGCGTTCGCCCGCACCGAATTTCAGGCCGTGCAATTCATCCCGCTGGTGATGGTTCCCCAGTTGCTGCTGGCCGGCATCATCGTCCCGCGGGCGTTGATGCCGCACTGGTTGCAGTGGATCAGCAACGCGCTGCCGGCGAGCTACGCGCTGGAGGCCCTGCAGCAGGTGGGTGCGCATCCGGAGCTCACCCACATCGCGGTGCGCGACATCATCGTCGTGCTGGGTTTCGCGCTCGCGGCGCTGTGCCTGGCCGCGGCGACGCTGCGGCGACGGACACCCTAGCGTGCCGGCGGCCAACACCAGGCGCAGGCGGCCCGGGCGACCCGCCGGGAACTCCGATACGCGGGACCGCATCCTGGCCAGCGCTCGAGAATTGTTTGCCCGCAACGGGATTGGCAGCACATCGATACGCGCGGTGGCCGCGGCGGCGGGCGTCGATTCGGCGTTGGTGCATCACTACTTCGGCACCAAGGAAAAGCTGTTCGCCGCGGCCGTTCACATCCCGATCGACCCGATGGACGTCATCGGCCCGTTGCTCGAAGTACCCGTCGAGGAGCTCGGTTACAAGCTGCCGTCGATCTTGTTGCCGCTGTGGGACTCCGAGATCGGTGCCGCGTTCATTGCCACGCTGCGGTCGATCCTGCCCGGATCGGATGTCAACCTGATTCGTTCGTTTATCCAGGACGTGATCGCGGTCGAGGTGGGTGCACGCGTCGACGATCCCCCGGGCAGCGGAGCCATCCGAATCCAGTTCGTCGCGTCGCAACTGGTGGGTGTGGTGATGGCGCGCTACATCCTGGAATTGGAGCCGTTCGCGTCGCTGCCGGCCGAGCAGATCGCGCGCACCATCGCACCCAACCTGCAGCGCTACCTCACCGGGGATCTGCCGGACGTGCTCGCGCCATGAGCCGGGCGTGCTCGTCGTCGTCGACGTCACGGGCCTCGTCGATCAGCAGCACCGGAATGCCGTCCTCGATGCGGTAGGCGCGCCGCAGCCGGGGGTTGTACAGCAGCTCTTCATCACCCAGTTCGACCAGCACCAGCGGACCCCGGTCGGCGGGGCACACCAGGATGCTCAGCAGCGAATCGTCAACCACGTCAGTGCTTGCCGCTCAGTTCCGCCTTCACGCCCGGCGTCAGCCGGCGGAACTCATTGCTGCCGGAGTCGAAGTACCACGCCTGGCGTCCCGCCTTGGGAATCCCGGCCGCGCGCAGGGTGCTGACGGTCGGACGGTAGGTCGTCGGGCTGAGCGGCAGCTGGGGCACCACGTGCACGATGTCGGGTCCCAGTCCGACTGGCATGTTGGCGACCGCTTCGGTCAAGTCGGCTGCCGTGATCGTCGCTCCCGGCAGCAGCGCCAGCGCCGAGACCGCCAGCCGCCGGCCGTCCACGAGCACGTCGTAGGTCACCGCGAGATCGACGCCGGTGAGGTGGCCCAGTGCGTCGGTAACCGGCTCGGCATAGACGAACCCGCGCGCGGTGTGCACCACCGAGCCGCGCCTGCCCATCAGCCAGTAGTCCCCGTCGGTGTCGCGGCGGAACAGGTACTCGGTCGATATCCAGGTGTCGCCAGGTGCGAACACCCCGCGTTTGACCGACGCGGTCGGATCGATGGGTCCGTTGGACTGAGCGAGTAGCACCCCGATCTGGTTGACGTCCGCGACCTGTACGAAGCCGCGGTCGTTCTCCAGGATCAGGTCGTGCTCGGCGTCGTAGGCACCCAGCTCGACACGCCCGGCGCCGGGGAGCGGACGACCCTTGCTCCCCACCTTGGCGCCGGACACGTTGGCCAGCACCGCTTGTCCGTCGGTGGTGGCGAAGAACTCGACGACGTGGGCGGGCGCGAACGCGTCGATGACCCGCTCCCACAACCCGGTCGGCATACCCGAGCCGATGAACAGCCGCACCGGATGATTGCCCTGCAGCACGAACGCCGGATCGTCGACGACCTCGCGCAGCATGGCCCACGTATAAGACACGACCGTGACGCCGTATTGCCGTACTTCCTTGACGAACCGGTCCGGTTGCAGGCCGCGCGACAGCGCGATGCGGGTGCCGCCGACGACCGCGCCGCCCAAGTTGACCAACAACGCGGACTCGTGGTGCAGCGGCGTCAAGCAGTACACGGTGTCTTTGCGGTCGAGGGCGGCGGCCGAGGCGGTTCCGAAGGCCGACACCGCCCAGCGGTAGTTGGTGATCTGCTTGGCCACCAGCTCGCCGCTGGCCGTGCTGAATGCGATGGCCGCCAGGTCCCGCGCCAGTGCGGGGTTCGGGCGGTACCACGCGGGCAACTCGACGGCGTCGGGGTCGATCTGTTCCATGTCGATGACTAGACCCTGTTCCAAGGCGTCTTTCGGCAGATGCAGATCGCGCGACTCACCGCCACCCAGCACCAGCACCTGCCCCGGCAATCGGCGCGCGGCATCGAGGTTGGTGGGATCGGTCAGGATCTCGGTCACTCCCCCGAGCCGGACCGATTCGGCCAGGTCGGCGTCGGGCCGCATCACCACGGCGACGGCACCCAGCCGCGACAGCGCGGCGATGGCGACCAGCGCACTGGGCCGGGTTTCCATCAAGACGCCCACGCGGTCGCCCTGCCGCACCCCGACGTCGATCAGGCCGCGAACGACGTTGTTGATGCGCCGGTTCACGGCCTCGTAGGTGTGCACGCGCCCGTCGAACAAGAGGAATTCGCCCTGCGGGGCGTCGTGGGCCTGCTCGTCGATGATGCGGCCCAGTGAAATCCGGGTGTGATCGTTGATCTGTCCGAGCCGGGCCAGTCGCGGCAGGGTCCGGACCGTTTCCACCGCCAGCGTCCGCATGGATTTGTTGGCCCCGACGACCGCGTCAACCGCGCCGCGAGCCAGGGCTAGCGTCGCCTCGGAGACCTCGCCCAGGCCGTGCGCGAGCCGAGAGCTGAATGCCACACCGCTGTCGGTGTGCTCAGCGGGCTGATCGGCCATCAGGTCGATGCCGTCCGGCTTGTCGCCGCCGCTGGAGAGCCAGCGCACCCACTCGGCGACGGTCGGCCAACTCTCCCTGGCCGCCCTGGATCCCACCACCAGACCGAAATGTCCTGTCCGGATGGAGTATTCGAACACCTCGGCGTTCGGCGCCGCCCGCCGGATGCCGCGCACCGCCGCGGGCTGGCCGATGTCGTCGACCTCGCCGACGAACGCCAGTATCGGGCAGGTGATATCGGTGAGCGTCACCATCTGCCCGTTGATGGCAAAACCGCCGGTCATCATCCGGTTGTGCGCGATGAACTGCTTGAGCAGCTCCGAGATGGCCGGGCCCGACCAGGCGATCCACCCCTCGGATTCGAGGAACCTGCGCTGCTGCTCGCGCGGCAGCAGCGCCTCACGGTCGTGCAGTTGACGCACGAAGTCGACGCGCGCCTTGGCGGTCTTGAGCGGATCCATCATCTGAAAACCGGTGCGCGCCAACCAGCTTGGGATATTCAACCGGTTGAAGACGTGATCGGCCATGAAGTCGGCCATGGCCGGAGCCAGGTTCGGCGGCAAGCCCATGGGCAGCGCGGCCAGGGTGTCCACCGGGGAACCGAATGCCACGATGCTGGCGACGTTCTTCGAACGCCGGTAGGCCGCCACCTGATAGCACCACATCCCGCCCTGCGAATACCCGACCAGATGCACATCGTGCCCGGTCGCGTCCTTCACGGTGTCGATCGCCTGACTGAGCGCGACGATGTGGTCGGCCAGGTTGCGGCGCATCCCGCCCTCGACCTTGTCGGGCGAGCCGAAGTCGATGACCCAGGGATCCAGACCGTTGGCATGCAGGATTCCCACCGCCCCGTCCTCGCGGGTGACGTCCCACATGTCCGCCGACATCATCATCGGGTGCACCATCAGCACCGGCGGGCCCACCCGCGGCTGTCCGGGCCTGCTATCCGGTGGAAAGTACCGCCGCAGCTTGTACATCGGTACGCTCTCCACGATCTGGGAGGGCGACGGGACACTCCCCGTTTCCAAGCCCCCCAGCCGCAAGACCTCCAGCCCGTTCTGCGCCGTTGCAACCAGCCGCTCG
>Ga0318572_10001114_pt1 | contig 10555 bp, 12 predicted proteins | sample GRESIP089b5f20_FD_202528 | JGI IMG/M metagenome (GOLD analysis project Ga0318572, IMG submission 202528) | Tropical soil microbial communities from Luquillo Experimental Forest, Puerto Rico - GRE.SIPMG.089b5f20 | ecosystem: Environmental > Terrestrial > Soil > Tropical forest > Bulk soil...
CTGCTCTCGTTATAAATTTATTGAATTGATTTATTCTACTGAGAATTTGTACACACACCATTCGTCGTACTTCTGTCCCGGACAAAGCACAGGACTTGGGAAATGCGCAATGTTAGGTGAATTAGGAAAACCTTGTGTCTCCAGGCAAATTGCATCCTGACGGTCGTAGATTTTACCTTCTTTGCCGGTTACTTTGTCAATCCAGTTTCCTGAATAAACCTGCAATCCCGGTTGAGTGGTGAACGTTTCCATTTTGCGTCCGCTTGTTGGTTCGTAAACCGTTCCTGCCAAAGCTAATTCGCCAGCCTGATTCTTACGGATACACCAGTTATTGTCCAATCCCCATCCTGGCACAAACGCTTCGTCGTCAACACGCTCATCAACCACAGTTGGCTTGCGGAAATCGAAAGGAGTTCCTTCTACCGGGCGAATTTCGCCAGTTAGCGCAAACGATTCATCCAATACAGTATAGAAGTCGGCATTTACTTGCAATTGGTGATCGCGGATAGTTCCGTTTCCGGCACCTTTCAGGTTGAAATACGAGTGATTGGTCAATCCAATGATGGTAGCTTTGTCAGTGGTAGCTTCGTAATGCATCTTGATCTCGTTATCATCACTCAGAATGTAGGTACAAGTAACGGTCAGATTACCCGGATAGCCTTCTTCGCCATCAGGCGAGAAAAGCTCTAATACCAATTCTTGTTGTGATGACGATTTCACCGTCCAGACTTTCTCGTTGAAACCATGGATACCCCCGTGCAACGAGTTAGTTCCATTATTCACAGGAAGCTGATAATCCACACCGTCGAGGGTGAATTTACCGTCCTTGATGCGGTTGGCAAATCGTCCGCAAACAGCACCAAAGTAAATTTCCTTTTCAATCACTTCTTCCAAGGTATCGAAAGCAAGCACTACATCGTCGAACTTGCCATTCTTATCGGGAACCATCAAGCGGATAATTTTAGCACCATAGTTGGTAATATCCACCGACATGCCGTTCTTGTTGAACAACGTGTAAAGCGACACGGGTTTGCCGTTCAATTCTATTTCTAATTCTTTTACTGTTTTCATGGTCTAAAATATGACCCCTAACCCATAAAGGGGAACTTAGTTAGTTTTGATTTATATAAACAATACTACTATTTTTTCTCCCCTTTAGGGGTTGGGGGTTCTTTAAGGGTTTGTATTATAGTTTACAAGCTCCGTCACCAATTTCGGCAATGTAGAAATCGGGTTTGATGCCGATTTTAGCTTCGTAAGCAGCACCTACTTCTTTGATAAAGGTGTCGATAGCTTCGTCTTTTACCAATGAAACGGTACAGCCACCAAAGCCACCACCTGTCATACGTGAACCGATAACGCCATCAATTTTCCATGCTTCAGCAGCCATACAATCCAATTCAGGGCCGGTTACTTCGTAATCGTCGCGCAATGAAACGTGCGAAGCGTTCATCAATTGGCCGAACAATGTCAGGTTACCTGCTTTCAGTGCTTTTACAGCGTCGCTGGTACGTTGAACTTCACCAACAACGTGGCGGGCACGTTTGTGAGCAACAGGATCGGTAATAGCCGATTCGATTGATTTGAATTCAGCTTCAGTCAATTCGGCCAGGTATTTCAATGGACGAACCGTGTTCAATTGTTCAACAGCCTTTTTACATTCAGCCACGCGTTGGTTATAGGCGCCTGAATCCAATTTGTGTGGGCTGTGAGTATTTGAGATAAGAATTTTTACGCCTTCCAGTTTCACCGGAACCAATTCGAATTCCAATGTATCGCAGTTCAGGTGAATAGCGTGGTCTTTAGCTCCATTAGCCGAAGCAAACTGGTCCATAATACCGCAATTTACCAACGCAAATTCATGTTCTGATTTCTGACCGATCTGAGCCAAAACGGTACGATTAAATTCAGTTCCCAACTGGTCATTGAAAGCATAAGCAGTAACCACTTCCAAGGCGGCCGATGAGGAAAGTCCGGCACCGTTAGGCACATTACCCCAGATAAGGATATCATAACCCTGAGTGATAGCAATACCACGTTTTACAAACTGAGCGATAACGCCAAGTGGATAGTTTACCCACGATTTGTCAAGTGGAGTAGTTAGTTGATCAAACCCAAGTGAAATGATTTCAGGTTGATTCAACGATTTGAAGTTCATAACTTTTTTGTCATTCTTTGCCAACAACAAATAAGTTCCAAAGCTTAACGCACATGGAAAAACTGAACCACCGTTGTAATCGGTGTGCTCGCCAATAAGATTTACGCGCCCCGGTGAAAAGTAAACGGCCTCAGCGGTTTTACCGTAAGCCAATTCGAAAGCTGATTTTAATTCTTGAACTGTCATTATCGATTTATTTTTAATTGTATTTTGTACATTTATTATTCAGAACGCAAAAATAACGAAAAAAGGCACTAATAATTTGGCTCAAAATCATGTTGTAGAACATGATTCTTGAAAAATAACATGCATTAAGTTTTTGTTAAACATCCTAAAACAAGATCACGTATGACAGGCAAAGATAGAGTGCAATTGTATAGCAATACGAATCATTACGTGTGCAAAAAAAAGAAGATGACTCAACTTCTTTGTTGAATCATCTTCCTGTAAAACGAATAATATCCGGGATAATTGTTTAAATCAGATTAAACGGTAATGCTTATTCTGAGTAAAATAAAATCCGATGGTTCCCACCAACGGGAAGCAGAAAACACCCGCTAATATGTAATAGACAGGGATTCGCGGAAGCACAAACTGCGCGTTTTGAAACAGCCCGGTATAGAATCCCAAAAACAGGGTGGTGAGCATGCCTATAATTGCAAAAACCCACACAATCCAACTGCGGTCGGCCTGTTCAGGAAGTTTCCGCATGACACGTTTGGAAAAACCGTTATCGGCAATTTCTTGCTTTTGTTCGCCGAAAAATCCTTTCAGCATGTTGTCAGTTTCGTTAGTTTCCATATCCTGCTTGCGTTAGATAAACACTTAATTTTTCTTTGCCCTTCAGAATATAGGTTTTCGCCGTTCCGAGCGGGCAGTTCATTATTTTGGCAATCTCTTTGTGCGTTTTATCTTCCATATAAAACAACAGAACAGCTGTTTGTTCTTCTTTTCGTAAGATTTTTAATGCTTTGTAAATATCCATTTTCTCGGCCGAGAATTCATTGAGCGTATGGTGTTGGTTATCGATCACCTGTTCATCAATATCATCATAATGCTTTTGAGCGCGTGCCGAATCGTAGAAAACATTGTAAGCTATGCGGTAGAGCCAGGTTGAGAATCCGGATATTCCTTTGAACGTAGAAATATTCAGATAAGCTTTGATAAAGGTTTCCTGCGCCAGATCGTCGCTCAAAGGAGCATCGCCCACAGTCAGGTTCAGGAAGAACCGACGTATGGACGACTGATATTTACAGGTTAGTTTATCAAATGCGGTTTTGTCGCCAAGCAAAGCAACCTGCGCTACCCAACGGATATCATCCGTGTTGCTCATTGTCGTTTACGGTTGAATCAGTCTTTGGCTTTTCAAGAAAATGAACCAGCAGATAGCCTAACCCCACAAAGGTAGGAACTATTCCAACAATTAGCGAACTCTTGTTGTGTCCCATTACAATGAATGAAATCAGCAAGGCCAACCCAATCATGAACCACAAAATACCTTTTTTCAGGTTTGAGGCTATGCTTACTTTTTTGGGTTCATCAAAGAAATGTTCGGGAACAGCCTGACCCATTTCCAACGATTTGGTGTACAAATCGTACCGGCGCTTAGACTCTTCTTTTTGAGAGCCCACTCTTACAACGATAATTCCACCTACAAAAAGGAAAGGCAGCAAACAAATCATAAAGATTTGAAAACCATTCAACGGCATTTCGAGACGCGATTCCTTCGCAATTTCTTGCTTCCGGACCTCCAGTTCCTGCTTTTTAAGTTCTGCAATCTGATTCGGCGACAGTTTCGAATACATGATTGAGTCTTTTTGCAGTTCATGAATCTCTTTGCTATTAGCCACAACCTCACGTTTCAGGCTGTCCATATTAACGCCCTTTTGTGCTGCACCAGTCCCAACAAGCAGTGTCAGAACCAATAGAAATAATCCAAGTCGTTTCATATTCGTAATTTTTTAGGGAGTAAAAATAATGTTTGTTTTTCAATTAGACGAAACGAACCATCATTTTGGATTTAAATCGAACAAAAAAAGTTGATGTTTAACACTGATGGCCGGTAAAAGCCGGATTCTCAAATAATATTCATATTTTTGCGAAAGAAAAAAACGGCAAATGAGGCAACTAATGAGAAGCAAATTAAATGGACAAAAACTTGCAATCAATATTGTGATTTGTTTCGCAGTTATGATGTTACCATTAATAGCTTCACCCCGTTCTTCTATTTTTGACACACTCAATATCGGGTTTCCCGAGATGCGCGGGTTAATTAACTCTGCATTGTTGATTATCTTTTTTTATCTCAACTCCTACTATTTTATTCCCCGGTTCTACCATAGGAAACAATACCTTCAATGGTCTTTAATATCGCTTGGTTCTTTTGCTGTAATGCTGGCTTTACCTCATGTTCTGATTCCTGAACTTAAATTCAATCATTCCTTCGAAGCTTTCAGGAATATGCCTCCCCCACCTCATTTGCCGTTTCACGACAATTCAATTTTTCGCAGTTTCAGGATTGAGGAATCATTGGCTAATTTTTTGGTTGTTTTTGTTTTATCACTATTGCTTCAAACGCGCCAGTTGTGGAAAAAAAGCCAGGAAGAAAAGAAACGGGCTGAGTTGTCTTACCTCAAATCGCAGGTTAATCCACATTTTTTATTCAATACGTTGAATGGCATTTATTCCCTGGCTTTGGATGAACCGGACAAAACGCCTGATGCAATTGTGAAATTATCAGAGCTTATGAGATACGTGATTGCCGATATTTCAAAGGACTTTGTGCCGCTTCAGAACGAAATCCAGCACTTGCAGAACTACATTGAATTACAGAGGCTGAGATTGGGCGAAACCGTGGAGGTGAATTTTGATATTAGTGGGGTGAGTGCTGAACACCGGATTGCCCCATTGATCCTGATACCTTTTGTTGAAAACGCCTTTAAATATGGAATCATGCATGATGCTATTTCAGTAATTGATCTCTATCTTCGGGTTGCCGGAAATGAACTAAGATTCCAGATTCAAAATAAAATTGAACCGGAGCTAAATGCAATGATTCAAAATGGTACCGGACTGGAGAATGTAAGAAAGAGGTTGGAGCTGACTTATCCGGCAGGTTTTGACCTCTCCATACAAGATAACCGTAAGGATTTCACCGTAGCATTAACCCTAAAACTAAACAAATGATAGCGATAGCCATTGATGACGAACCCCCTGCACTGAAGATTATTGAGAAATTTTGTGCCGGTTCAAAGCTTTTGGATTTAAAAAAAACATTCATGAACCCCGAAGAGGCACTTTTGTACCTTAAAAAGTTTCCGGTCGATCTGTTGTTTATTGATATACAGATGCCGGGATACAACGGAATGGAAATTGTCAAAGGTTTAGATACTGCTCCAATGGTAATTTTCACAACTGCTTTCTCAGAGTATGCCCTTGAAGGTTTTAATGTAAACGCCGTTGATTATCTGCTAAAACCCTACACTCCAGAACGCTTTATGCTGGCAGTGCATAAAGCACATGAGTTGTTTAGAAACAGCAGGAGCTCCGAATCCAGCCAATCGTTGACCGTTCGCAGCAACTACAGCCTGGCTAAAATACAACTGGACGACATTCAATTAATTGAAAGCATTGATGATTATCTGACCATCTATCTCCCCGGTGAAAAAAAGATCGTGACCAAAATGACGCTGAAAGCCATGCAGGACAAACTGCCGGAGAATGAATTTATCCGCGTCCACAGATCGTACATCCTGCCCTGGAGATTAATTGATCAGGTAAGAAATAAGTCGATCCTGATTGGAAACAAGAAAGTTCCGATTGGCGGAAGTTATGAAAACGAGTTTTTCGAAAGATATTCGAAGTAGTCTATCATATATTTTTACCGATAGAATCACACTCTCCACCGATATTTTTTGTTCAAATTGGTTCCCGCTATTAGTTTTACAGTTACTATTTAAGTAAGAGTTGAAACTAACAGCCGGAGCATCTAATGACCTGTACCATTCTTCAACAGGCATTTTATCCTTCCGTTTTTTTCGCAGCATAAAAATATAAGTCGGCCGGTTACCCAGTCAACTTATATCATACTTATTCCCAGTTGCTCAATCTAATGAAAGGGATTAAATTTGTTTTTGCATGGATTATTCTTTCCGTATGCCTTCCCGGGCATGCAGCTAATTCTTCTTATATAAACCTGGGGTTTCAAACAGGTACATTTACCGGATGGACCGGTTACACCTGGCTTTATTATGGCACCGACAACGGTGCTGCAGGAACAAAAACATCCAAAGTGCAAGTGACCTTGCCCACCAGCAGACGGCAGGTGATCATGACGGATACCACAGCCTACGACGCAAATACTGGCGGAGCTTTAAAAAAAATACCTAAAGGTTATCGATATTCTGCCCGTCTGGGCGATGAAATTATTAGTAGCGACGGAAGGCCGAGAGGCTGGGAACAAAGCCTGCAATATAAATTAAAAGTAGATTCGACGAACTCGCTCCTGATCCTGAAGTTTGCCTGTGTTTTACAGTATGCCTCCGACCACACTGCTTTGCAGGAGCCCCGATTCAAATTGACGCTTTATGACCAATCGGGGAATGCCATCAATACCTGCACAAATTACGATGTATATTCTTCCAGCGGAACCGTGAAAGGTTTTCAAACCTACACGCCTGCCGGCAATTCAAGCCCCGTTAAATGGCGCGACTGGACAACTGTTGGTGCCGATTTATCACAGTACCAGGGACAGAATATCACCATTGAATTTATGTCGGCCGATTGTACGGGGCAATACCACTATGGATATGCATACTTCGTTGCCGATTGCCAGTCGATGGCAATTACAACAAAGTATTGTGCCGGAAATGATACCGCAACGATCAAGGCCCCGGAAGGTTTTGAATCGTACAAATGGAAGAACGCCAACGACTCGGTCATTAGCAAAAATCAAATTCTCTATGTATTAAAACCCCTTGATGGCGCTACCTATAAGTGCGTGCTGACATCGGCCACCGGCTGTACCGACAGTCTGAAAACAACCATTTGGAGGTACGACCCCAAGGCTGATTTTTCGGTGACCCCCGTAAAATGTAACGATAGCATCTATCAGGTGGCATTTCATAATTTATCAACCACCAACCGGGGAACTTTGTCTTACCTCTGGGATTTCAGCGATAGCACCGATACGGTGAAAAGCCCGATACATACCTTTAAAACTTCCGGTTGGCACCAGGTCAGCTTGACAGCCAAAAACTCAAACTCCGAATGCGATGTGACCAAAACAGATTCGGTTGAGACATTCTATCCCCCTTTAGTGGGTATAGCCGGAGATACAACCTATTGCCCGGGATATACCATCACGCTGAAAGGATACGGGGCTGATCATTACGACTGGACTTACAATGGCAAAACATACACATCCCAAGATTCAATCGTGGTGGGTGCACCCGGCGGAATGGTGTCAATGACCGGATACCGGAGTGATAATGTTTGCTATACCACAAAACATCTCACGGTCATTGAAGAGCCGGACTGGAAATTCAGCAGCACCCCCGATACCATATTTTGCGAAGGCGACAGCGCTGTGCTCAGAGCCGGCGGGGCGCGCAGTTATGTATGGAGCACCAAGGAGACCACCGCATCTATTGTAGTCAAAAAACCCGGCACGTACAGCGTGACCGGCACAAATCCGCGGGGATGTGAGAAAACATCTGTCATAACCCTGACCAGGGATGCCCTGCCGTTGGCTGATTTCAGCATATCGCCTGCAACGGTGGATGCCCGCCACAACCAAGTTACGTGTTCTATTTCACAAGAACCCGGAGTGACTTATTACTGGGACTTTGGCGACAGTACGACCGTGGAACAGGGTTCAACCGTTTCGCATTTGTACAAAAACACGAACTTGATGCTGGGGGGATGCAACGTGACCCTGGTATGCGTAAATAAAAATGGCTGCACAAAAAGTTCGGTAAAACAGATTACCGTTGTCCCGTTTATCCCCAATGTGTTTACACCCAACGGCGACGGGGTGAACGACGTTTTTATGACCGGCATGAAAATGCAACTCTTCGACCGGTATGGGATGAAGCTCTACGATGGAAACACCGGCTGGAATGGCACGTATAACGGCCGGAAGCTGGATAATGACACCTACTTCTATGTGATTCAATATACCGATAGAAGCAGCCAAACCCAGACACTGAAAGGGTATGTTACCTTGAAGAAATAAACTGTAATGAAGAAACGCTATATTTTATATACAGTTATTTCGATGTTGACCCTGCCCGGAATGCGGATACTGGCGCAAACCGACATCAGCATGGCTACGCACTGGTACAACCGGGCAAACTACAACCCGGCCTCCATAGCCAAACCCGATTACCTGTACCTCTTCAGCAATGTGCGCAAGCAATGGGTGAATGTTGACGGAGCTCCAACGGTTTTTAATGTGCAGGCTTCGGAATATATCCATTCCATGCGTTCGGCATTCGGCATCTCGCTGGTCAGCGACCGGATTGGGGTTACACACTCCATCAATCCTATGCTGACTTATGCCTACCGGATTACGAGCAACCGGGACTGGTCGCTGTCGATGGGAGTATCGGCAGGGGTTTTTTCCCGGTTTATCGATGGGTCATTGTTCGAAGCTGAGAATATAAGCGACCCATCATTGACCTATAACACCGAGCGCATCCTTAAACCCGATGCCAACGTGGGCATTGAGTTTCAAAACCGGCACGTTGTTTTCGGGCTCTCGTCCACCCATATTCTATCGTTGGCTAAAGACAGTGCGTTGTTTCTAAATGCAAACCACCGGTATGCTTATGCCATTTACAAGAATACAGATCCGGAACTATTTAATTACAATATCGGGCTGCAGGTGGTGAACCGCTACAACCTCACGGTGCTCGAAACCAATGCTTCCATCCGGTTTAAAATCCCAACCGGACTGGCCACCGGGCCAAGGGAACTCTTTGATCTGGGTTTGACTTACCGCACATCCAAGCAGATGACCTTCCTCTTCGGGCTGAATATCACTCCCAATATCCGGACCGGCTACGCGTACGATCAAAACTTTTCGTCGGGGCTGAGCCATTACGCAACACACGAAATTATGCTCGAATACCGCATCCCATCCAAGGCCGCCTCCACCTGCGTTCAATGCCAGAACCAGGACTACTGGTATTATTGATGCAGTAACACCCGGCAACCTTCTCAATAAACCTTCCCCCATTGCCAAAGCCAAAAGAAAACTAAAAGTTTGTATCCTTTCTATGAAAATCCTATAACAAAACCGGCTCGGGCTGAACCAAATCGTATTTGAGATGTTTTTTGAGCTAAACGCAGGAACGGAAAATGATGCTGAAGCTAACTAAATATCGAAGAAAACTAAAACAAATAATATTATGTCAGAAAGAACATTGCAAATTAAAGGAATGAGCTGTGGGCATTGTTCGGCCCGGGTGGAAAAAGTGCTGAATGCCATTGATGGCGTAGAAGCAAAGGTCGATTTGGAAACCAATTCGGCCCAGGTAACGCTTACCAAAGAAGTCAGCGATGAGGCACTCAAAAGTGCTGTTGATGGCATTGGGTACGAAGTTGTGAGTTTCAACTAACCGGACATACTCATTACAAAACAAACAGGGCTGCCAGTTGGTGGCCCTGTTTGTTTTTGTACACGGCAATTCGTGCCTGCCCGGAACATCCGATTAATTCCCGGTACATTTAATTGACGTATTCTATTTTTGAAATAAAACCCCGATATAAAAATACGCCGTTGTATTCATGCAGTCCGGATTATCCGTGCTTCAGCCTACAACCGGATATCTCACTCCCCGCTCCCACTGTCGTCGCATGTTTTTTCCATATTTCAATGCCACACCAGCCCGGCATGTGAAGTTGATAGGATGTTTCAAGGCGCGTTTGCCCCGTTGCCTATCGCCGGAAGAATGTTTCAGCACAAAAAATCTCCGTTGAATATCTATTTTTATATAAACAGAATATGGCACTATAAATATACTTACATATTTATAATACCAATATATTTTATTATTAGTATAATATATTATTTATAACAAAATAAATATACAAGATAAATATTTAGTTATATTTGTAATATCAATACCGGATACGATAAAAAAACTGCAAAGCGGATATAATTATGGATAAAATTATGGCGATAACGCTCCCCAAAATGCATAACAGCGCCCATATTGCCTTTATGAGCCATGTAAAAGACTTGCTCACGGCCGAAAACATTCCAACAGAGGCCTTCGAAAAGCAAATTGAGACGTTCAATATGGCGTTGCAGACCGAGGAAGCCACCGCACGGGTGAGGCGTAAGAGTTTTTTGACCGACGAACTGGTAAACCTGAACGCACAACGCGAAGA
>Ga0318572_10001125_pt1 | contig 10486 bp, 7 predicted proteins | sample GRESIP089b5f20_FD_202528 | JGI IMG/M metagenome (GOLD analysis project Ga0318572, IMG submission 202528) | Tropical soil microbial communities from Luquillo Experimental Forest, Puerto Rico - GRE.SIPMG.089b5f20 | ecosystem: Environmental > Terrestrial > Soil > Tropical forest > Bulk soil...
GTTCTCCATCGTCGTAGACATCCCGGAAATTGACAATGCGACGTGACAAGGCCACGTAACCGGCGATGCTCTGGTCGGTGATAGGCAGCCGCAAATCCTTGAAAGAGTTGAGGCCGGTTTTCACCTTGGAGATGATGGATGCCTTGTCGTCGCCAACGGCGTAGATGGTCAAACGGTCCGCATTGAACAGCTTGCAGATGTCCTGGGACAGCTCCAACATGATCTCGTCGACATTCGAGGTCGCATGGATCTTGTTGGTGACGGATTGAAGATCCTTGAAGAAGGTGAGCCGACTGGCCACATCCCCCTGCCCGCCGGGATCAGCCGGATTGGCGGGTACTGCACTCATGTCCTACCTCCTAATACGGCATTCCCCATGGTGTTGTAAGGCTCGGCCAGCAAATAGGCATGGAGTCCTTTCTGGGACATGAGGAAGGCGGCGGCGGCGCTACGACGGCCGCTTTGGCAATAAACGATGTATTCCTTGCGACCATCCAGCAGCGGCAAGGCTCCGCGCAACTCATTGAGCGGAATGTTGATGGCACCGGGCAAGCCATCCTGCTGGAACTCGGCGGGGAAGCGCACGTCGAGCCAAGTGGCGCCAAGGCCCACCCGGTGGCAGGCTTCTTCGAAGGAAAGCCGCTGCAAATAGGGTTCCCGCAACAGTTCCAGGAAATCGGATTTCTTCAGGCGCAACAGCAGGCCGTCAGTCAACATGGTGACCGAGGCATTACGGGGGGCATCGGAAATCAGGGCCTCCTCGCCGAAGGCATTGCCCGCCACCAACTCGGCGAGGGCCATGGGGCTGCTGCCCACCATGCGCTCCACACTGCAACGGCCCCGTTCAACCACATAGTAGAAATCACCCGCATCGCCCTGCCGCAAGATGACGTCACCCTTGCACACGGGTACCCGTTCAAACCGGCTAAGGAGCATTTCGATGTGGGCCGGCGGCAGGCTGGAAAAAACTCCATCGGACAGGGAGCGGGCGCCGACGATGCCACTCATCACGGTCCAGTCCGGGCTGTCCTCGCCATTGCCAGCGGTTGCTGGACGGGTCAGCTCGTCCCAGGTGACGGTCAGGTCCAGCAGATTGCTGTCGATCTTGAGGATTTCCACCTCAGTCACCGTCTTGGCGCCCACCGGCACGTCCTGCTGGCAGGTCAGGGGCATTGTCGTTTCGGGGCTGCCCCCTACCACTACGCACTGGCTGCCATTGCGGCACTGCAGTCGCAACTGGCCCTTGAGCAGATATACCGCCTGAGACTGGGCCTGCCATTCAGCCATGGGCAGCGCTTCCCGCAGGCGACGATGAATTTCCCGCTGGCTCACAGAAGCCAGTTCTTCCCGCCGCAAAGGCGTCAGGCGGGCCATGGGATGCAGATGATCCAGGGCCATGGCATCCACCGGCAGGACCATGCCTTCGCTCGTCGTAATGGCGGTATTCATAGTTCGAACACCTGGTTGTTCTGGAGCATACGGGGACGGAAGTTGCCGATCTCGTCCTCAATTTCCAGCATGGTCAGTTCCACCTGCCCCGGCTTGAGGTGGGTGATGAACAGTTCCACATCCCGTTGCAGCTTGGTGAGTTCGGCCGCCAGGGCCGATGGGCAGAAGTGCTTGGAGGTTTCCGCCAGTCGCGCTTCTCGATTGGAGAAAGCACACTCGATGATGAGATGACGCAGACGGGGCGCCCGGTTCACCCGATCCCACAGGGGCTGGCAGGCGGCGGTGTCGCCGGAAAAAGCCAGGGAGGCCTGGCCCGAGTCGATAAGGTAGCCCACCGCCGGCACCGTGTGGTTGGCCGGAATGGCCGTCAGGGTACGACCCTCGCCCATGTCCACCGGACCGTCCACGGCAATTTCATGAAACTGCAGGAAGGGATTCGTTGTGTCGGGGATTTCGGAAAAATCCGGCCAGATGGCCCAGTTGAAAATGTGGCTGCGCAGAATTTCTATCACCGCCGCCGTGGCATGGACCGTCAGGGGCTTGTTGCGCATGTCGGCCACGGTGTCGATCAACAGGGGCAAACAGGCAATGTGGTCCAAGTGGGAATGGGTCAGGAAGACGTGGTCGATCTGGGCCAGTTCGGCAATGGACAAATCCGCCACCCCGGTGCCGGCATCCACCAAAATGTCGTGATCCACCAAGAAGGAAGTGGTCCGCAGGTGGCGACCACCGATACCTCCGCTGCAACCGAGTACGCGTACTTTCACAGGCGGGCCTATTTGGTTTCGAAGGTGGTGACGCCGTCCCAATTGGCACCGGGCGGTTCCTGGCGCAGATGGACGATACGCTGCGCATAAAGATCGTACAGATAGCGGGAATGAGCCCCACTGAGGGCCTTGAGCAATGCCTCGGCCTCATCCCATTGCTGATTGCGGTAAGCCTGCAGAGCAGTTTCCCATTGCCGCAGTTCGGCCAGATCCTCCTCGATCACGGCACCGGCAAAGCCCACGGGCTCGTAGATGCCCACGGGCTCTTCCTTGCCCTTGACCCGAACCCGGTCCAGCTCACGGAACACTACCTCGTCCTTGAGCAGCAGGCGGGTGCTCTCGCCGGCAATGGTACCTACGCCGTACTGTTTGGTAATGCCTTCCAGACGGGAGCCCAGGTTCACCGCGTCGCCCATCACCGTGTAGGCCTTGCGTACCGGCGAGCCCATGTCACCCACGGTCATGATGCCGGTGTTGATACCGACGCCGATCTTGAGTTCTGGCCAGCCCCGGGCTACCAGATCCTTGTTCAATTCATGCAGGGCCTTGTGCATTTCCAGGGCGGACTCCACGGCCCGACGAGCATGGAGCACATCTTCCACCGGCGCGCCCCAGAAGGCCATGATGGCGTCGCCGATGTACTTATCCAAAGTACCCTTGTGGCCGCGGATAACCTCCGTCATGGCGCCCAGGTACTCATTCATCAAGGTAGCCAGTTCATCCGGCGCCAAGCCTTCGGAGATGGTGGTGAAGCCCCGCACGTCGGAGAACAGTACAGTCAGCTCGGCCTTGCGGCCATCCATGCTGTAGCCCTCGGGATTGCGGGCCATCTCTTCCACCAGCTCGGGCGGAACGTACTGGCCGAACAATTCGGTGAACTGACGCTTGGTTCGGGATTCGACAAAGTAACCCCAGGACATGTTGAGGGCGTAGAGCAAGGCCACCAGGGTTAGCACATTGGCGATAGGCAATACGAAGTTGTCGCCGTACCAGAAATAGAAGTTGAAAGTGATCAGGCTCAGGGCCACGAAGACCGCCACTACCGTGGCGCGGAAGGGCGACAGCAGGGGCAGCAGGAAGACCATGATGCCCCCGGCCAGAATGACCTGGAGCAGGTCGATGCCGAGCACATAGGAAGGCTTGTACTTGACGCTCCCCTCCAGCATGCCGGCGATCAGATTGGCGTGGATTTCCACCCCGGGGTAGGCAGTCCCCACCGGGGTCACCCGCAAGTCCATGAGGCCCGGCGCCGTGGTCCCGATCAGGACGATCTTGCCGGCCAGCTGGTCGGCCGGCGTACGTCCGGCCAGCACATCCGACATGGAAAAGTAGTGGAAGCTGCCCCGGTAGCCGCGGTAGGGCACCAGGGTGGCGGCGTTCTCGTCCACGGGAATGCGCAGTGTTCCCCGGGCGGAAGGCAGATCAATCCATTCCATGGCGCCATAGTCGCTCTGGTCCACATCGGCGGGGTAGCCGGGCACCACATCGGGATTGCCCAGCAGGCGCCGCACCATGGCCAGGGACAGGGACTCGTAGTAGGCCCCCTTGTATTCCACCAGCATGGGCACGCGGCGGGAAGTGCCGTCGAAGTCCACCAGGGGATTGAAGTGACCGGCACTCTTGGCAGCCTGTTGCAGCAGAGGCAGATTGGCGCCATAACCGGACCAGCGAGTGAAACCGATGTCCTTGCCGAAGAAGGCCTCCGTCGGCAAGGCAGGTGCCGGCAGGGCACCACTGGTAGTGGCCTTGTCCTGGTTGGAGAAGTAATAACCCAGCACCGCCGGCTGGCGCTTCAGGGAGGCAGCGAAACGGGCATCGTAATCAAGCTTGGGGCGGAGTTCGCGCACTTTGGTCTGGAAAGCGGCGTTGTCCTTCAGGTCGTTCTTGGCCAAAGCATCCAGGGACTTCATGCCGGAACTGTCGTCCGGTTCAGCGAACACCACGTCGAAGCCCACCACCGCCACCTTGTACTGGTTGAACAGGCGGTTCATCAGGGTTGCCAGCTTGTCCCGGCTCCAGGGCCAGCGGCCTACTTCCGCGAGGGATTTTTCGTCGATGTCGACGATGACCACCCGCTCGTCCACGCTCTGGGGCATGGTCAGGCGAATCTTGGCATCGTAGGCAATGGCATCCAGGTGGTTGACCAGGGGAATCTGGTAAACCCTGGCCGAATGGCCGAGCAGGATGAGCAGGATGATGCCCCCCAGAACGTAGCGGATCAGATGCTGCCTCAAGAAACCTCCCGACGTAATGGTTGGGTTATCGGCTCTCCCGCAAGGGAATTACCCCTTCAGGAAAAACTCCATCTTGATCCCGGCCAGTTCGATCACGTCGTGATCGTTCAGGGGGTGAGCCTGGGCATCGAGGGTTGTGCCGTTCACCACCGGGAACTGCGCCCCTTCCACATGGGTAATGAAATAGCCATGGGGGCGACGGGCAATCACCGCCACCTGCACGCCGGGCTTACCCAAAGTGGTCAGCGTTTTCACCAATTCCAACTCCCGTCCCGTATTGGCGCCGGTCAATACCTGGATGGCACCCAAGGGCAGGGCCTGACCGGCGGCGGCTGGTGCAACAGCAGGCGCCGGGGTCGGCTGGGGAGCCGGTGCTGCAGTGGGCGCCATGGTGACCGGTGAGGGCTGGGTTTGAACACCAATCGGCGCTGCCTCGAGGGGCTTGCGCATCATGTCCGGGCGCAACACCATGGTCTTCTCAAAATCGGTCTGGGAGGCCTGTTGGGGTGCTTCGTTGATGTACTTGAGACGGTACTTGCCTAATTCGACGACATCGTTGGTCTGCAGAAAATGCTTTTGAATCTGCTGACCGTTCACGAAGGTACCGTTGGTACTGTTGAGGTCTTCCAGAAAGGAATCGTTGAGGATAGTGACAATGGCGGCGTGTTCCCCGGAGATGGCCAGATTGTCGATCTGGATATCGTTGTGGGGTTTGCGGCCAATGGTAATCCGCTCCTTGTTGAGGGGGATTTCCTTCAGTGTCAGACCATCCATACTCAGAATGAGCTTTGCCATCTTAGTCCCTTAATACCTTCGCTATGACTGCGATTACTCGGTGCTGCTACTTGCCCTGTTTACCGAACCAGCCCCGCACCATGTGCCAGAACCCGCCCGGCGCCGGGAATGCTTGTTTCACTTTTACCAGAATCACCGACACATTGTCCCGTCCGCCATTGTCATTGGCCATCTGAATCAGTTGGTCGGCGCACAACGGCAGGTTCGCCGACAGCATCTGCAGGGCCATGGCGATCTCGTCGTCGTCCATCATATCGTTCAAGCCGTCGGAGCACAGCAGGTAGATGTCTCCGGCCATCACTTCATGCACGTGGATTTCCGCCTCGACGCTGGCATCCACCCCCAGGGCCCGGGTCACCAGGTTCTTGTTCTGGGAATGACGGGCCTGTTCGGGCGTAATGATGCCATTATCAATCTGTTCCTGTAGCAGGGAATGATCCTTGGTAATGGCCTGGAAATCACTGCCCCGCAGCCGATACAGCCGAGAATCGCCGATATGGGCGACCACCAGGCGGTTGTCACTGAAAATCGTCGCCACCAGGGTGGTCCCCATGCCCGCATATTGGGGCTGGCTCTGGGATGCCTGGAAGACTGCGCCATTGGCCCGGGCAACTTCCTGCTCCAGGGCCCGTTCGGCCCACAAGCGGCCGCCCTGGGCCTGGTGAAAGGGGGTCTGCTTGCCGGCCAGCTCCAGTTGCACACCGAGCAGGGCCGTAGTCATGCCGCTGGCCACTTCGCCGGCGTTGTAACCACCCATACCGTCTGCCAGCACGGCAAAACCGGCAGCATTGTTTGCCAGCACGGCGTCTTCGTTGTTATGGCGCACCATGCCCGGATCGGTCCGGGCCACCATTTCCAGGGCCTGGCTGAGGTCGGTCATGCATTCACTCCTTGGGCGGCCTGGGCACCTTCAAGCTTGGCCAGGCATTTGCGCAGGTCCGCCGCCATGTCGGCACCGGTCTGGTAACGCTTGTTGATGTCTTTTGCCAGGGCCCGGGCAATCACCAACAGCAGGACGGGAGGAAGGTCGGGGCGCAGGCTGCGGATATCCGCCGGGGCATCGTTGGCGATCTTGAACATGAGTTGGGCCATGGATTCCCCCTGGAAGGGCAAGCTGCCGCTGACCATCTGGTACAGCGCCACGCCGAGGGAGAAGAGGTCGGAACGGCCATCGATCTTGCTGCCGGCCAGTTGTTCGGGAGACATGTAGCTGGGAGTGCCCAGCACCATGCCGGTCTTGGTTTTCGAGGAATCGGTCAAACGGGCGATGCCGAAGTCCGTCACCTTCACCGTGTCGGATTCCGGCTCGTACATGATGTTGGCAGGCTTGATGTCCCGGTGCACCACATTGTTCTTGTGGGCGTAGTCCAGGGCCTCGGCCACCCGGGCGACGATGCTCAGGGTGCGCGGCAAGGGCAACAAGGCCTCGGGCTTGGTGAAAGGCACCAGGTCCTTCCCCTTGAGGAACTCCATGGCGATATAGGCCAGGTCGTGCTCTTCGCCGGCGTCGTAGATGGTGACGATATTCGGGTGGTTAAGGCGACCAGCGGTTTCCGCCTCCCGGAAGAAGCGCTGTTTGACCTCTTCCAGTTCGTCCGCCTCGAACTCCTGGGACAAGGCCATGGTCTTGATGGCCACGGTACGGTTGATCTTCGGGTCCTTGCCCAGGTAGACCACGCCCATGGCGCCCTTGCCCAGTTCCTTTTCCACCTGGAAGCGGCCCAACATGGGCTTTTCCACATTGCCGTCGCCATCCAGCAGGCTGGCATTGGTTCGACCGCCGCTGGCGCCCCCCAGGATGACGGTCTCGGACAATTGGGTGGCACGCTTGAGCCGCTGCTCCAGATCGCGGAACTTGGGGTCGAAATCGGCCATGTAGCGAAACACCGACTCGGCTTTGTTGAACTGCCGCTTGCGCTCGAAATCCAGCCCCAGGTTGTAGAGATTCTCCATCAGGGACTCGTCCAGGGGACATTTGCGAAACTTGTCGAAAGCCATGTCGAGCTGGCCCTGACCCTGGAAAGCCAAACCCAGCATGCGGTTGGATTCGGCGGAGTCCAGGTCGGACTTTTCCTTGCCCCGCTCCGTCACCAGGAAGCGCTTGGTGGTGAGCAAGCCATGACCCACCAGCAGCAGGCTAGCCGGCAGCATTAGTTGCAGCCAGAGCAGTTGGGTGGTCATCAGCACGAAATGGCTACCCACCAGCAAGACCAGCAAAGCGATGGTGACGCCCGCCCCCATGCCAGCCTTGAGACGAGGCAGCAGGACGATGAGATAGGCTGCCACCAGCAGATACACCGCCTTTTCCACCCAGAAGCCCCAGCCGGGCGCCACGAAGAAATGCTCGGACAGGATGCTGGAAATGGCGTGGGCCTGCATCAGCACCGAAGGCATGACCGGAGAAATGGGCGTCACGAAGCTGTTGCCAACCCCCGCCGCCGTGGGACCGATCAGGACGATCTTGTCCTTGTACTTGTCGTAGGGAATCTTGCTGGTCCGCACGTCGTAGAAGGAATCCACGGGAAAGACCGAATGGCCGTCCACGTCCTTGTAGAAGAAGGTGGACATGCGGGTACTGGCGTCGGTAGTGATGCGCAGGCGTCCCAACTGGACCGCCTGTCCGGCAAGCACCTGCATGTCCCCCGTGCCCAGATTGAGGCTACGGGCGGCCGCCAGCAGGGAAAGGGAAGGATAGGAGGCGCCGAAGTGATCCAGTACCAAGGCTTCGGTCCTCACTCCGCCATCCACGTCCGGCGTGACGTTGACGTGGCCGATGGCGGCGGCGGCCTTGCCCAGGGGTTCGATTACCGAAGCATCCACGTCCACGGTGGGAATGGGTTGCCCTTCCCCGGCCATGACCTGTTTGATGGCGTTCTTCTTGATGAAGTCCGGCAGTTCCTTGTCCGGGCGACCGACGGGCTCCCCCACCCGGAACAGCAGGGGCAACGCTACGTTGCCGGCCTTGTCCATGGCTTCGGCCAAGCGCTGGTCGGTATTGAGGGCCTGTTCCGCCTCGGCCAGGACGGCAGTCAATTGGGGACAGGAAGAACGATATTCGGGCGTCGCCGGAGCACCCTCGGCGCCCGTGGCGGCCACTGACGTGAAGCTGCACAACTCGGCGACCTTGTTGATGTAACCCAGCCCCGGGTCCAATTGCGGTTCGGAATAGAAGATGGTGCTGGCAATGACCTTGGCCTTGGCGGCGGCAAGCTTTTCCACCATGTCCGCCATGACGTTGCGGGACCAGGGCCAGCGGCCGATATTGTCGATGCTGGTCTTGTCGATGGCGATGACCGCCACCTTGTCGCTGGGCGTCCGGCTGGCCATGCCGACCCCCAGGTCGTAGGCCTTGCGTTCGAGACTTTGCAGGAGGTCGGTGCTTCCCACCACCAGCATCACCAGACTGACGGCGATGCCAAGGAAGGCGTCCGATTTCCAGAATCCTGTTTTCTTCAGTCTCATCAAGCAAAAATTCCAGGCGATGGTTTCGCAGGCCGGACGGATAAGTCCGCATGGAAACAGGGCAATAGTGGCAATTCTTGCAGTCGAACCTTAATACAGTCAAATATTTCTCGACCAAGACCGAGGAATATTTCCCGTCAACGACGGGCCTTGCGCCCCACCCCTATGACCTAAGTGGGAGACCGGGTAGCGCCGACATCAGAGGACGGCTCTATCCTCTTGGCGGGAACGCTGCCAGGCGATGGCATTACCCGCAATCACAACCAACAGAGCACCAACACCACCCGCCACTTCCTTGGGCCAGGTGGCACGGTTGTCGATCCAGTCAGCCAACAAGGGATCGGTCGCCATCATGCTGCCGGCGACATATCCCAGCAGACCTGCCCCCAGGGTAACCAGGATGGGCATCTGCTCCATCAAATGGAGGATCAGACGGCTGGAAAACACGATCAGGGGAATGCTGACGGCCAGACCGAAGACCAGCAGCCAAAGGGAATCGTGGGCGGCAGCGGCCACGCCGATGACGTTATCCAGGCTCATGACGAAATCCGCCACGATGATGGTCTTGATGGCGCCAATCAGACGGGAGGAGCCCGCGATATCCTCGCCTGCCTCGTCCTCGGGCAGCAGTAGCTTGATACCGATCCACAACAGCAACAGACCGCCCACCAGCTTTAGGTAAGGAAGGCCCAGCAGGGCTGCCGCCAGAGCCGTCAGAATCACCCGCAACAGCACGGCACCGGCAACGCCCCAGAGGATGCCCTTGCGGCGCTGTTCGTCGGGCAAGTTGCGGCAGGCCATGGCGATCACCACGGCGTTGTCCCCCGAGAGCAGCAGGTCGATGACGATGATCTGGGAAACAGCGACCCAGAAGGCGGAAGAAGCAAAATCCATCAGGCAAAACCCAAAATAAAAAACCGCGCCGGTTTTCACCGACGCGGCTTTATACCCGTTAACCGGGTGGGACTACAGGCCTTTTACAGCAGGGCCTTGAGCAACTTGCCCATTTCGGACGGGTTGCGAGTCACTGTGAAGCCGCACTCTTCCATAATGGCGAGCTTGGCATCAGCCGTGTCGGCGCCGCCGGAAATCAGCGCGCCAGCATGGCCCATGCGCTTTCCGGGAGGAGCAGTCACACCGGCGATGAAGCCGACGATGGGCTTCTTCATGTTGGCCTTGCACCACAGGGCAGCTTCAGCTTCGTCGGGACCACCGATTTCGCCAATCATGATGACGGCGTCAGTATCGGGGTCGTCGTTGAAAGCCTTCATCACGTCGATGTGCTTGAGACCGTTGATGGGGTCACCACCGATACCGACGGCGGAAGATTGGCCGAGACCGATTTCGGTCAACTGGGCCACAGCTTCGTAGGTCAGGGTGCCGGAGCGGGAAACCACGCCGATACGACCCTTGCGATGAATGTGACCGGGCATGATGCCGATCTTGATTTCATCGGGGGTGATCAGGCCGGGGCAGTTGGGGCCCAGCAGCAGGGTCTTCTTGCCGCCAGCGGCTTCCTTGGCCTTCATCTTGTTGCGCACTTCCAGCATGTCGCGAACGGGAATGCCTTCGGTGATGCAGATGGCCAGATCCAGATCGGCTTCCACAGCTTCCCAGATGGCAGCAGCAGCGCCGGCGGGGGGAACGTAGATAACGGAAACGGTAGCACCGGTTTCGGAGGCAGCTTCCTTGACGGAACCGAAGATTGGGATATCAAAAATCTTCTCGCCAGCCTTCTTGGGATTCACGCCGGCAACGAAGCACTCTTTGCCGTTGGCG
>Ga0318572_10001126_pt1 | contig 10484 bp, 8 predicted proteins | sample GRESIP089b5f20_FD_202528 | JGI IMG/M metagenome (GOLD analysis project Ga0318572, IMG submission 202528) | Tropical soil microbial communities from Luquillo Experimental Forest, Puerto Rico - GRE.SIPMG.089b5f20 | ecosystem: Environmental > Terrestrial > Soil > Tropical forest > Bulk soil...
GGCGGTGGACTGGATGAAGCTGGTGAACAGGCCCCGCTTGCCGGTCGGTGCGTGCTCCGCCACATAGGTTGCCGCCCCGCCGTACTCCCCGCCCAGGGCCAAGCCTTGCAACAGGCGCAGGGTAATAAGGATGATGGGGGCCGCCACGCCGATCTGGTGATAGGTGGGCAACATGCCCACCACGGCGGTGGACAGTCCCATGATGAGAATGGTGACGAGGAAGGTATAGCGGCGGCCGATCAAATCCCCCAGGCGACCGAACACGATGGCCCCCAAGGGGCGCACGGCAAAACCCGCGGCAAAGGCCAGCAGGGCGAAGATGAATGCCGTGGTTTCATTGACGCCGGAGAAGAACTGCTTGCTGATGATGCTGGCCAGGGAACCGTAGAGATAGAAGTCGTACCACTCAAACACGGTACCGAGGGAGGAAGCGACGATGACCCGTCGCTGGCTGCGACTGAAGTTTCCCCGCCAACGCCAAAAACCTCGGGGCGCTGCTTCCGTCACCGGCGCCTCTTGCACCGATTCCCGGGCCGGGGTGTTCACTCTTCGTCCTCAGCCGTCGGTGCCAACGGCAAGGTCATCGTCACCAGGGTTCCCGGATGAGTCACGGGTGTTCCCAGACTCACCTTTCCGCCGTGAAGCTCAATGATTTCCCGCACGATGGCCAAACCCAAACCGCTGCCTTCCGCCTCGGTCAACACGCCGCGGTAGAAGCGGTCAAAAACCTTCTCCTGCTCATCAGGAGGTACACCGGGGCCGGAATCCTCCACCTGCAGCACCGCGCCGTCCTGCAGCATTACCCGCAGGGTTACCTGGCCGCCGCCAGGGGTGTATTTGAGGGCATTGTCGAGGAGGTTCATCAACGCCTCCCGCAGCAGGAACTGGCTGCCTACCAGAGGAATTGCCTGCTCGCTTTCCTCATAGCCGAAGTCGATGCCCTTGGCCAGGGCCCGGTCCGCCAACTCTTCGGCCACGGCCCGAGCCACTTCCCGCACATCCAGAGATACGAATTGGCCAGCTTGTTCCGTGGTCGCCTCGGCCCGAGCCAAGGACAGCAGTTGTTGCGTCAAATGGGAAAGGCGCTCCGCCCCCACGGCCACATTGCTGAGGATGCGGTGCAGGGCCGCCGGGTCCGTCTCTCGCAGGGCGATTTCTGTCTGAGTACGCAGACCGGTCAGCGGCGTCTTAAGCTGATGGGCTGCATCGGCAATGAAGCGCCGCTGGGCGTAGAGATTGTCGTCGAGGCGACGCATCACCCCGTTCATGGATTCGATCAGGGGCCGGATTTCCTCGGGAATGCCTTCGGTATTCACCGGCGACAGATCGGAAGGCCGCCGCTGCCGCAAATCCTGCTGCAAGCGCTGCAGAGGTGTAATGCCCCGGGCCAGCCCCAGGTACACCAGGAGCACCGCCATGGGCACGATGACGAACTGGGGCACGATGACGCCGGAGACCATACTGGACGCCAGACCCTGCCGTTTAGAGCGGGTTTCCGCCACCTGGATCAAGACAAACTTGCTGCTGCTGGCTACGGGAAAGAAGCCGTAGGCCACCCGCACGTCATCACCGTTGATTTCCTCGTCCCGGTACTGGACCTCGGAAAACTCGCCGGATTCGGGCACGTCGGTCAGGGGAATTTCCGGATCGCCTGCCACGATCTTGCCGTCGAAACCAAGTACCTGATAGAACACCTTGTCCCGGGTATCCGCCCGCAACAAATCGCGGGCGACCCCCTGGTAGGTGAGGGAAACTTTTTCCTTGTCTTTTTCCTTGCTGAGGACCAGCAGCTTGGCCATAGCCCGCACGTCATTGGCGAGCTGTTCGTCATAGGGCTGGTTGGCGATGCTGTTGGCCACCTGGTAGGTCATCACTACCGAGAGGGCCCAGAGGAACAGCAGCAGCGAAAAAATCCAGAGAAGGATTTCGCCCAGCAGGGAATCAAATGCGAAATGCAACCACCAATAACGGCGTTGCTCAGACATGCTCGACGGGTTTTTCCAGACTGTAGCCGAGGCCGCGCAGGGTGGTGATGCGGATGCCCAGAGGTTCGAGCTTCTTGCGCAGGCGATGGACGTAAACCTCAATGGCGTTGGTGCTCACTTCCTCGCCCCAACCACACAGGTGATCCACCAGGTGTTCCTTGCTCACCAGACGACCAACCCGCAACATGAGAATTTCCAGCACACCCAACTCACGGGCGGAGAGTTCCACCAAGTGATTGCCGGCGGTCACGACCCTTTCCGCTTGGTCATAGACCAAGGGACCGACCTCGATCTGCCGCGGCTGGCCGGTACCGCGCCGGGTCAGAGCCCGCACCCGGGCTTCCAGCTCGGGCAGCGCGAAGGGTTTGGTCAGATAGTCATCGGCACCGGCATCCAGCCCCTTCACCCGATCTTCGACACCGTCCTGAGCGGTGAGGATCAACACGGGCAAGGGAGACTTGCGATTGCGCAAGCGGCGCAGAACCTCAATACCCGACACCTTGGGCAATCCGAGATCGAGAATCAGAAGATCGAACTGCTGGGACAACAGGGCCGTATCGGCATCTGCGCCGTTGGCCACATGATCCACTGCGTATCCGGATTTCTTCAGTACCTGCACCAACCCATCGGCAATGATCGGGTCGTCTTCGGCCAGCAATATCCGCATGTAATGAATGTCTGCGTAAGTTGAACGTAAGAGACTCGCCGTAGATTCCGCGGCGCTGTTCTCCTTTACTCGGTCCATGGAGGCCACGCATCGGTTTCCGGTGCAAGCCTCAGGGGGCGCGGAAATTCACCTCGCCCCCTGCCGTCTTTTTCAGCCAAAGTTTATCACGCCACCCCAGCCTCCCGTCGGTGTAGAGGCAGTCTTCGAGCGCATTTCCCCTCCGCTGAAATGCTGCTACGCAGCAATTCTTCTCGGATATGTGCGCTGCCCAAAGTCGTCATGGGCAAACATCGTCTCAAGTCACATTGCATCTGCGACCGCGATAGGTTCCGATCAGAAACAGCCGCGCCGTACAATCCATCCTCCGCACAATCGCTGCATGCCCACTGAAGCAAGCTACCTCAGATCGCCGGCTAATCTCGCGAGGCACGACGCGAATCTCTCCCAGCAAATCAGACGTTTTCCTTTTCCTGCGATGAGCACCACTCCCCGCGCCCCATCGGCGCCGAACTATCTGGCGGGCTATCCAACTGCCATCACCGACCCGGTGCGCCGGCTCATCGACCAAGGACGTTTGGCCAACGTGCTGCTACAGAAATACCCCCGTGCCCACGCCGTCAAAACCGACAAAGCGCTCTATGACTTCGTGCAATCCCTGAAGAACGACTACCTGCGGAACGCAGGGCAGTTGAGCAAGGTTGTTTTCGACAACAAGCTCCACGTCATTCACCATGCCTTGGGCACTCATACCCGCATCTCCCGGGTGCAGGGCAGCAAGCTCAAGAACAAGCGAGAAATCCGCATCGCGGCCGTTTTTCGGGAAATGCCCCTCGAATTCCTGCGCATGATCGTGGTGCACGAACTGGCCCACACGAAGGAAATCGAGCACGACAAAGCCTTCTATCAGCTATGCGTGCACATGGAGCCCGACTACCACCAACTGGAGTTCGAACTGCGAGCCTATCTCTGCCACCTGGAAAGCACCGGCCAGCCGCTCTGGTCCGGCACAGCCGGCCTGGATGCGCGGGAAAAGGCGAACGCGGACTAGCGCGTTTTGCCCCGCTTCGGCGCGGCAACCCGACGCCACTTGCCTTCCACCTTGAAGTGACGATCAGCCTTGGGCTTGGGCATCAGGACATTGCGCCCACCATTGGTCTTATCAGCCTGGTGTTCTGCCAGGGCCTGGCGGTACTGCTCCGACGTCATCTCAATCCCGGCATAGGTGGCCCGGGCGCGGAAATCGGACAGCAATTCCTTCATGCAGGCAATACGGTCGGCCGGATCATCCTTGTTCGGCACATCGGCCGCCAGTTCCTGCCCGATCTCGGTCAAGACATAACCATCCTCGACCGCATCCACCAGCCCATGGATGGACAGGCGGAACAGGGCATCCCCCAGTTTGGTCTCGAAGGGAATGAAACCCTGCAACATGTCGGCAGCCGCCATAACTTCAACCAGCCGCGCAGGGCGGCGTTTGGCAGACAGGGCCACGCCCAGAAGGACGGCAGCGTCGATATCGTAAACCGGATACATGAAAACCCTCGAAAGAACAGCGGATAGCAAGGCTCATCCCGAAAAATGAGCCCCCAGAGGGTCGGCAGTGTAATGGCTTTGTTGTTTCGGCGCTTGCTCCTGACCTTTACGCTCGATATGAGGCGCCAGGAACAAGCGACTTAATGGGCAAACGAGCGGGGAAAGTACCCGACGAACACCCGATGGATCAGTTGCCCAAACTCTTGGCGATCTTGTCGATACCGGCCTGGGCGCAGGCGGCATCCTTGTCGCCGCCTGGGGCACCGGAAATACCAATGGCGCCCACTAGGTCCTTGCCGGCGAAGATCGGCAAAGCCCCTTCCAGGGTGGTGATGTTTTCCAGATTGAGCAGGCCGACGGAGGTGGGATTAGCGGCCACGCGTTTGCCGTATTCGCCGGAAGGCACTTTCGAGGTCAGGCTCGTATAGGCCTTGCGCAGGCTGTTCTCGATGGTATGGGGATTGGCGTTGTCGTCATGGAGGACTACCTTGGTCCGGCCCAGACGGTCCAGCACGGTCACGGTCACGGCGTAGCCGCCCTTCTGGCATTGCTCCAAGGCCACCGTAGCGGCTTCATGGGCGGCAGCGTAGGAGAGGCTGCGCACATTGACCACGCCCTGGGCGTTGGCCACCGTAGCGGCAGCAGCGAGAGAGACAAACATGGCGGCCAGGGCCAGGCCCTTGCAATTCTTCATGGAAACTCCTTATTACGAGTCATCGGTTGAATCGATGCGTTCCCTGGGTGATGAACGGGGAGCACCGGTGAATCCTCCCCATCGCAAAAGCCATACCCCATGCCGCTGCATGGTGAGAACCCGCTGACTGTGCGGTTTTCCAGGCAAGCACCGCCGGCCATGCTGGCCCACACCTCGCTCGTCACTGCTGCCAGATCAACAGCCCTTGCTGGGAATTCAGCAATTTTGTTGATCCACTCCAATCCTCCGCCGTGAAAGTCGCGTTAAGGTTCGAGGCTTCGCATCACGAAACACCCTGGAGACCACAAGATGGAAAACCTGCGCATCAACCTCGAACAGGATGAAATCCCCACCCATTGGTACAACGTCGCCGCCGACCTGACCAATCCCCCCGCGCCGCCCCTGGGACCGGACGGCCAGCCGGTGCCGCCGGAAAAGATGGCCGCCATCTTCCCCATGACCCTGCTGGAACAGGAAATGTCCGCCCAGCGCTGGATCGAAATCCCCGAAGAAGTGCGACAGATCTACGCTCTGTGGCGCCCCTCGCCCCTTTGCCGTGCCGCTCGCCTGGAAAAAATGCTGGGCACACCGGCGAAGATTTTCTACAAGTACGAAGGCGTATCCCCCGCCGGTTCCCACAAGCCCAACTCCGCCGTGCCCCAGGCGTATTTCAACAAGCTGGCGGGCACCAAGCGCCTGACCACCGAAACCGGCGCGGGCCAATGGGGTTGCTCCATCGCCTTCGCCGGGCAAATGTTCGGCCTGCCGGTTAAGGTGTACATGGTCAAGGTGAGTTACGAGCAAAAGCCCTTCCGCCGCTCCATGATGCAAACTTGGGGCGCCGAAGTCTTCCCCAGTCCCACCACCCTGACCCAAGCCGGGCGGGACGCACTGGCCAAGGACCCCAACAGCCAAGGTTCCCTGGGCATTGCCATTTCCGAAGCGGTGGAAGAAGCCGCTGCCAGCCCCGACACCTGCTACACCCTGGGCTCGGTACTCAACCATGTGCTGCTGCACCAGACCATCATCGGTCTGGAAGCCAAGAAGCAGTTCGACAAGATCGGCCTCTACCCCGACGTGGTGTTCGGCCCCTGCGGCGGTGGTTCCAGCTTTGGCGGCATCGCCTTCCCCTTCCTGGCCGACAAGGCGGCGGGGGACAAGCGGGCCAATAACCTGCGTTGCGTGGCGGTGGAACCCACCTCCTGCCCCACCCTGACCAAGGGCGCCTACGCCTACGACTTCGGCGACGCTTCCGGCTACACGCCGCTGATGAAGATGTACACCCTGGGCCACGATTTCATGCCCCCCGGCATTCACGCCGGTGGCCTGCGCTACCACGGCGATTCGCCCCTGGTGTCGCAACTGCTCCATGAAGGCGCCGTGGAAGCCCTGGCCGTGCCCCAGGTGGCCACTTTTGAAGCCGGTGTGCAGTTCGCCCGGGCCGAAGGCATTGTCCCCGCCCCCGAATCCTGCCACGCCATTCGCGCTGCCATCGACGAAGCCCTGCGCTGCAAGGCCACGGGCGAAGAAAAGGTGATCCTGTTTAACCTCACCGGCCACGGCCACTTCGACATGGCTTCCTACGACCGCTACTTTGCGGGCAAGCTGGAAGACTACGACTACCCGGAAGAAGCCATCGCTGACAGCCTGCGGCATTTACCCAAGGTCGGCTGACCGCTGAACTGGCGATGGCGCACTCGGCCTCGCCAAGTGAAAACAACATAACGGCATCCCCTTCGGATGCCGTTATTTTTTAGTCTTTAACGCCGAACTTGCGCAGGATGTTTTCCAACGGGCAAATTCGCGTGAAGCCGCTCTGAAAAAGATTCGCGCCGACAAAAGCGGTGAACCACAGCCAGGACAGCTTGCTCATATCCACCTGACCGTTGAGATGGGCCAGGGTCAGGGAGATGAGGATGAAGGCACCGGCGAAGATGCGGACGAATTGATTGACGGTCATGGTCAGGTCTCCTGATTAGGGGTGGGGAATGCGGTTTCTCATAGCCGCGTAATAGAGCACCGGAATCACCACCAGGGTCAGCACGGTGGACACCAGGATGCCGAAGATCAGGCTGATGGCCAGCCCGTTGAAGATGGGGTCGTCGAGGATGAACAGCGCCCCCAGCATGGCGGCCAGGGCGGTGAGGCCGATGGGTTTGGCCCGCACGGCGGCCGAGCGCATCACCGCCGTGGCGAAGTCGATGCCCTCGGCCACCTGCTGGTTGATGAAGTCCACCAGCAGGATGGAGTTGCGCACGATGATGCCTGCCAGGGCGATCATGCCGATCATGGAGGTGGCGGTGAACTGGGCACCGAATAGCGCATGGCCGGGCATCACGCCGATGATGGTGAGGGGGATCGGCGCCATGATGATCAGCGGCACCAGATAGCTGCCGAACTGGGCTACCACCAAGAGGTAGATCAGCACCAGCCCCACGGCGTAGGCAGCGCCCATGTCGCGGAAGGTTTCGTAGGTGATCTGCCATTCGCCATCCCACTTCAGGGCATAAGCGGCGTAGGGATCTTTGGGCTGGTGGATGAAGTATTCGTCCAACCCGGCGGGTAGCTTGCTGCGGATGCCGAACATACCGTACAGGGGCGAATCCATGCGCCCGCCCATGTCGGCAGTCACATAGACCACGGGCAACAGATCCTTGTGATAGATCACCTGCTCGCGGCGACTCTTCTTCACTTCCACCAGCTCCGACACGGGCACCAGGGCGCCACTGCTGGCCCGTACCCGCAGGCGCAGGAGCTGGTCGATGTTGTCCTGCCGCTCGGCGGGCAGCACCACATGGACGGGCACTTCGTATTTCGATTCGCCATCGTGTACCGGCGTCACGTCCTCGCCGGAGAGCGCCATGCGCACCACATCCACAATGTCCCGCTGGGCCACGCCCGCCAGGGCGGCCTTGGCCTGGGAGACTCGCAGCACCACCTTGTCCGAGGCCGCATTCACCGTGTCATCCACCCCCACGATGTCTGCCGTGGCTTCGAAAGCCGCCCGCACGTGCTTGGCGGTAGCGATCTGGCCGTCATAGTCGGGGCCGTAAATTTCGGCAACGATGGGCGATAACACCGGCGGCCCGGGGGGCACTTCCACCAGCTTGGCATTGCCGCCGTTGGCCTTGGCCACCGCCAGCACCTTGTCGCGGATGGCCACGGCCACCTCGTGGCTCTTGCGGCTGCGGTGGTGCTTGTCCACCAGATTGACCTGGATGTCACCCATTTCCGGGTTAGTGCGCAGGTAGTACTGGCGCACCAGACCGTTGAAGTTGATGGGGCTGGCGCTGCCTGCATAGGCTTGGTAGTCCCGCACTTCTTCCACCTCCGCCAGCACCGCCGACATCTCCCGCAACACCCGGGCGGTTTCTTCCAGGGGCGTGCCCACGGGCATGTCCAGCACCACCTGAAATTCGCTCTTGTTGTCGAAGGGCAGCATTTTCAAGATCACCAGCTTGAACACGCCGAGGGACACCGAAATCACAATGGCCGCCACTATGCCCAGCCAGAGCTTGCGCCGGTTGGCGCTGCCTTCACTCCCCAAGAGCGGCGTCATGATGCGTCGGGACAGGGCATCCAGCTTGCCCGCCAGTTTCTGATCCTTGGCTTCATCGTTACCGTGATGACCATGCTTCATCAACTTGAGCGCCAGCCAGGGCGTCACCACAAAAGCGATGGCCAGGGAGATGAACATGCCCATGGACGAGTTGATGGGGATCGGGCTCATGTAAGGCCCCATCAGCCCGCTGACGAAGGCCATGGGCAGCAGGGCCGCGATCACCGTGAAGGTGGCCAGAATGGTGGGACCGCCCACCTCGTCCACCGCACCGGGGATGATTTCCAGCAGCGTCTTTTCCGGGTACAGGGCCTGCCAGCGGTGGATGTTCTCCACCACCACAATGGCGTCGTCCACCAGAATGCCGATGGAAAAAATCAGCGCAAAGAGGGACACCCGGTTCAAGGTAAAGCCCCAGGCCCAGGAGGCAAACAGGGTGGCGGCCAGGGTCAGGGTCACTGCCGTGCCGACGATCACCGCCTCCCGCTTGCCCAGGGCGAACAGCACCAGCAGCACCACGAAGGAGGTAGCGAACACCAGCTTGCCAATGAGCTTTTGCGCCTTGTCCGTGGCGGTTTCGCCGTAGTTGCGGGTGACGGTGAATTCGATGCCTTCGGGGATCACCGTGCCTTTCAAGCCTTCGGCCCGGGCGATGACGGCTTGGGCCACGTCGGCGGCGTTGACGCCGGGTTTCTTCGACACGGCCAAGGTCACGGCGGGGGCTTCCCCCTGCTTGTCGCCAAACCACACATAACGACTCGGCTGGTCCGGCCCGTCAATCACCTTGGCCACGTCCGCCACGGTGATGGGCCGCCCGTTCTGCACCCCCACCACCAGGGCCTTCACGTCGGCGGCGGATTCGATGTAGGTGCCGGTTTGCACCAGCACTTCCTTGCCGCCGCTCACCAAACTGCCCGCTGGCTGGGAAGCGTTGGACAGCTGGAAGGCGTTGCGCAAATCCTGCGCCGTCACGCCGTGGGCGTTCATGCGTTCGGTGTCCATGGCGACGCGAATCACATGGCCGGGGCCGCCGATGGTTTCCACGTCCCGGGTGCCACCGATGCGCTTGAGCTCGATCTCCGCCGCGCGGGAAACCTGCTGCAATTCAAAAGCCGACTTGTCCGGATCGCGACTCCAGAAGGTCAGCGCCACGATGGGCACGTCGTCAATGCCCTTGGGCTTGATGATGGGCTGACCCACGCCCAGATTGGGCGAGAGCCAATCCTGATGGGAATGAATGGTGTCGTAGAGCCGCACCAGGGCCGTCTGGTTGGGCACGCCCACCTGGAACTGCACGGTAATCACCGCCATGCCGGGGCGGGAGACGGAAAACACATGGTCGATGCCCGCCATGCGCGACAGCACCTGTTCCGCCGGTCGCGCCACCAGACTTTCCACATCCTTGGCCGAGGCGCCGGGAAAAGGCACCAGCACATTGGCCATGGTCACGTCGATCTGGGGTTCTTCTTCCCGGGGCGTGACCAAGGTGGCGAAGAGGCCCAACAGCAGGGCCATCACAGCGATCAGGGGCGTCAAGGAATGATGCAGAAAGAAGTCGGCAATGCGGCCCGAGAGGCCCAGAGAAGCTTGCCCCGGGGTTTGCTGATGTTGCCGGTTGCTCATTTCTTCACCGCCGCCATGCCGGCTTTCACGGGTTCCAGCGCCACGGTCTCGCCGCTGGCGATGCCGGCCAGCACTTCCACGCCACCAGCCATGGCTTCACCCAGGCGCACCTGACGCAGGCGCGGCGCGCCCTTGTCGTCCAGCACATACACCAGGGTCACTTCACCCCGGCGGACCACGGCATTGGCGGGCACCAGCAACTTGTCGGCCTTGCCGGTAATCAGGTGCAAACGGGCATAGGCGCCGGGCAGCACCTGCTCGGTGTTGTCCGGCAGATAGGCCCGCACCGTGGCGGTGTGGGTGCGACCATCCACCGTCGGCAGCACCTCCACCCGGGCGGCGTCCAGCCAGCGACCGGACTCGGTGAATTCAATCCGCGCTTGCAGGGCTTTACTGCCCTTCAATTCGGACAAGGCTTGTTGG
>Ga0318572_10001139_pt1 | contig 10428 bp, 10 predicted proteins | sample GRESIP089b5f20_FD_202528 | JGI IMG/M metagenome (GOLD analysis project Ga0318572, IMG submission 202528) | Tropical soil microbial communities from Luquillo Experimental Forest, Puerto Rico - GRE.SIPMG.089b5f20 | ecosystem: Environmental > Terrestrial > Soil > Tropical forest > Bulk soil...
GCCGGCGGGGTTGTGCTGGCGCTCCCGAAGGTGCGGGAACAGCGCGAACATGTCGTCGAAGCTCCATCGCCCGAACGTCCCGGCACGCTTGAGCCCGAGCTCCAAGTTCTGCTTGACCGTCAGCGTGGGGAAGATCTGGCGGTCCTCGGGCACGTAGCCAATGCCGGCATGAGCGATCTGGTCGGGGCGCAGCCCGGCGATGCTCTTCCCCTTGAACATGACCTCGCCAATTGGCTCGACCAGCCCCATGATGGCCTTGCACGTGGTGGAGCGGCCCACGCCGTTCCGGCCGAGCAGGCTTACGATCTCGCCGGCCTTCACCTCGAGGTTCACGCCCTGGAGGATGTGGCTCTTGCCGTAGAAGGCGTGAAGATCGCGTACGGTCAGCATCAGGCGACCTCGGCGGGCGCGCCAAGATAGGCGTCCTGCACCGCGCGGTTGGCCCGGATCTCCGCGGGCGGGCCGGAGGCGATGACCTGGCCGTACACGAGCACCGTGACCACGTCGGCGAGGTCGAACACCACGCTCATGTCGTGCTCGACCATGACGAGCGTCTTCCCCGCGGTGATCCGTCGGATCAGCGCCACCGCGTGGTCGGCCTCGCTCCGGCTCATGCCGGCCGTCGGCTCGTCGAGGAGAATGGTGTTGGCGCCGCCCGCGATGGTGATGCCGATCTCGAGCGCGCGCTGCTCGGCATAGGAGAGAAGCCCGGCGGGCACGTCGCGCCGCGCCTCCAGGTTCACGTCGGCGAGGAGCCGCGCCGCCGCCTCGTTGAGGGCGCGCTGGCCGCCCACGAGCTGCCAGAACGAGTACTTGTAGCCCTGCGACCAGAGGAGGCCGCAGCGGATGTTCTCGAACACCGTCATCCGCGGGAAGATCGACGTGACCTGAAAGCTCCGGGAGAGTCCGCGGCGGTTGATCTCGTGCGGCGGCAGGCCGTCGATGGGGCGGCCGTGGAGCGCGATGGTGCCGGCGGTGACCGGGAAGCGCCCGCTGATCAGGTTGAAGAGCGTGGTCTTCCCCGCTCCGTTGGGGCCGATGATGGCATGGCGGGAGCCAACGGCGACCTCCAGGCTCACGCCCATGATGACCGCCGTCGAGCCGAAGCTCTTCCGCACGTCGGTCAGGCGCAGCGCCGGCGTGCTCACGCGCGGACCTCCGCCCGCTTCACGTCCTCGGTCACGGCGCTCCAGGCGACCCCGAAGCCGTGCATGGCAACCCGCAGCCAGAGACCGCCGCCCACGAGGAGCAGGCCGGCGACAAGCCACGCGCCAGCGCCGCGCGGATCGATCGTGATCCGTGACAGGGTGAAGCTCTTGCCCTGGGCGGCGCCGATGGTGAGGAACGAGCAGAGCTCCACGGCGAGGACGAACCCGAGAACCACGAGCAGCGCCGGCACGAGCAGGCGGAGATACGGGCCGACGAGCCGGCCCATGCGCCCCCCGCGCCAGATCGGCTGGTGCATCAGAACGAGGCCCGTGAGCCCCATGGGCGCGAAGGTGACCATCAGGATGAAGAGCACGCCCGCGTAGACGAGCCACGAGTTGGAGAGGAGGCTCACCCAGCTCTGCAGCAGCACGATCAGCACCGCGCCCACCACCGGCCCCGCGAACACACCCACCCCGCCGATATAGGTCATGAGGAGGGCGTTGGCCGACATGGGGCCCGCCACGGTGTCGTAGGTCACGATCTCGTAGGTGAGCGTGTAGAGCGCGCCCGCGATCCCCGCGAAGAGGCCGGACAGCGCGAACTGGAAGAACCGGACCATGCGGGGGTCGTAACCCACGAACTGGGCGCGCTCGTAGTTGTCGCGCGTCGCGTTGGCCATGCGCCCGAGGGGCGTGCGGCTGAGGAACAGCATGCCCACCATGGAGAGCGCCGTCCACGCCACGATCAGGTAGTAGACCTGGATGGGCGCGCCGTAGCCTAGCCCGAAGAGGCTGTGGCCGGTCATGCGGTTCGTGCTCACGCCGCCCTCGCCGCCGAAGAAGGTCTGGAACATGAGTGCACAAGAGGTGATCAGCTCGCCGATGCCGAGCGTGATCATGGCAAACGCGGTCGCGCGCTGCTTCGTGGCGAAGTAGCCCAGCACGATGGCAAAGCCGAGGCCGCCCAGGGCCCCGGCCAGCGGCGTGAGCTCGAGGGGCAGCGGGACGGCGCCGCCCTTGGCGGCGTTGAGGACGTGCGCGGTGACGTAGCCGCCGAGTCCCAGGAAGACGGCGTGACCGAAGGAGAGCAGGCCGGCCTGGCCCATCAACATGTTGTAGCTCAGCGCGAAGACGATCGAGATGCCGATCTGGCTCAGCATGGAGACGATGAAGCCCGAGTGACGCCCGGTGCTCCAGTCATAGGAGAACCAGGGCACCACGACGGCGAAGGCCAGCGTGGCGAGCCAGGGCCACTGGCGGCGGAGGAAGCCCACCGCGCCGTCGGCGGCGACGGGGCGCGCCGTGGTCCTGATCGCGCCTTCGCTCATGTGTCGCGCGTCCCCATGAGCCCGCGAGGCTTGAGGAGCAGCACGAGGATCAGCATGAGGTAGGGCAGCAGCGCGCCCACGCGCGGCAGCGGCATCGTGAGCACCTCGGCGAGCGGCGTGGCCGAGGTCACGTGGAGGCCCAAACGGGCGAGGAGATCCGCGAACGAGACGTCCAGGACCACCGCGTACGTCTGCACCAAGCCCATGATGAGGGAGGCGACGAAGCAACCGGTCAGCGAGCCCAGCCCGCCGAAAACCACCACCACGAACACGATCGGCCCCATCGTGGCGGCCATGGACGGCTCGGTGACGAGGTAGTTGCCGCCGATGACGCCAGCGAGGCCGGCGAGCACCGAGCCGCCGGCGAACACGATCGTGAACACGCGCGGCACGTTGTGGCCCAGCGCTCCCACCATCTCGGGATGCGTGAGCGCGGCCTGGATGACGAGCCCGATGCGGGTGCGCGTGAGCAGGAGCCAGATCGCGACGAACATCAAGACCGAGATCAGGAGCATGAAGCCGCGATAGGCATGGAAGTTGGAGCCGTAGATGTGGAAGAGCGCGCGGTCGAGTACGGGGGGCACACGATAGGGGAGGAGGCCCCAGGCCATCTGCACGCCCTTCTCGATGATGAAGGCCAGGCCCACCGTGAAGAGCAGCTCGGCGATGTGGCCGTTGCGGTGCACCCGGCGGAGCGCGTACATCTCGATGAGGGCGCCCAGGACGCCGCACAGGATCGGCGCAATCACCAGCGCCGGCCAGAAGCCGATCACCCGGCTCACCGAGTACGCGAAGTAGGCGCCGAGCATGTACATGCTCGCGTGGGCGAAGTTCAGCACGCCCATCATCGAGAAGATGAGAGTGAGCCCGCTCGCCAGCATGAACAGCAGCATGCCGTAGACGAGCCCGTTGAGCAGCGAGACCAGCAGGACTTCCATTAACGGAGCCTTTTCATACATGCACGCTCGCCCCCTCAGCCTCCCCTCTCCCCCCTCAAGAGAGGATGAGACGAGAGGGGAGGGGGCCGGGGTGAAGGCTGGCGCTAGGCGGCTGGCCGCTTCATGTTGCAGGTGTTCGGCTGGTCAAGGTCCTTGGGCAGCACGGTGGTCTCGGTCTTCCAGCCCAGCCCCGTCTTCTCCGAGTCGTACTTCACGCCCTTGGTGAAGACACCCACGAAGTACTCGCTCAGGATCTGATGGTCGGCCTTCCGCATCGTGACCTGGTGGCCGAGCATGTCGGTGATGGTGAGGCCCTCGAGCGCCGCCGCGAACTTCACGGGGTCGGCGGAACCGGCCTTGTTCATTGCCGCCTGGAGGAACTCGAAGATCGTGCGGAAGCCGGCGGCGTAGAAGTCGAAGTCGTGCTGGTTGCGGAACTGCTTAGTCCAGCCTTCGGTGTCGGTCTTGCCGGTCTCCACCGCGATGTTCTCGTGGAAGGCCATCACCGAGCGCACCTTGCCGTTGCCGGCGGGGCCGATGGCGGTGGCGCCGCCGCCGAGATGCGCGTACATCGTGTAGTAGCGGATGTCGAGGCCGGAATCCATGCCGCTCTTGATGAGGAGCGTCATGTCAGGCCCCCAGTTGCCGGTGAGTAGGGCCTGCGCGCCCGACGCCTTGATCTTGGTCACGTAGGGCGAGAAGTCCTTCACCTTGCCGAGCGGGATCAGCTCGTCGCCCACCACCTTCACGTCGGGCCTGAGTTTGCCGAGAAAGGTCTTCACATCGCGCTGCACCGACTGTCCGAAGAGGTAGTCCTGGTTCAGGAGGTACACCTTGGTGACCTCCTTGGGCAGGGCGCGGACCATCGTCTCGGCCTTCATCCCCACGTGCGCGTCCATGCGGAAGTGCCAGTAGCTGCACTTTTCGTTGGTCAGCTCGGTGGCCACCGCGCCGCAATTAACGTAGACGATGCGGTTGTTCGGGTTCCGCTCGTTGTGCTTGTCCACGCCCTCGATGAGCGCGGCGGCGATGTTGGAGCCCGAGCACTGCATGATGATGGGCATGTTCTGGTCGGTCGCTGCCTTGAGCGCGAGCAGTGCCTCGGAGGGCTGCGACTTGTTGTCGAAGGAGACGATCTCGAACTTGCGTCCAACGGCCCCCCCCCGGCTGTTGATGTAGTCGAGGATGTACTTGAACTGCTGCAGGTTCTGGTCGCCCACCTGCGCGAACGGCCCCGAGAGGGGGTCCGTGTACATTATCTTGATCGTGCCACCCTGCTGCGCGGTCACGGTGCCCGTGCCGGTCCACAGGGCGATGACGACTACCAGGAGCAGGGCGATGAGCCGCTTGAGCTGGAGCATGGATCCTCCTCGTTGAGTGGCGCCGCGTGCGCCCGGTCAAGGCCTTGGCACGGCGAGGGTATCCCGCTCCGCGGGCCAAGTCAAAGGCGCGTATCGCGCCATCTAAAATGTTACCGAGCGGGAATCGTCGCGCCATGGGCGATGTTACTGTGCCAGGCCTATGGAGACAGCCCGCATGAGTGCGCACGCAAAACGGGAGTACGTCCAGGCGATTTATCAGCGCTACCGGCAGGCCCGGCGACCGGAGAAGCGGCAGATCCTCGACGAGTTCTGTCAGGTGACCGGCTACCTTCGCAAGCACGCGGCGCCGGGCGGTCACGTACAGCGCGGCGGGGATCGACACGCTCCGGGCCATCTGGGAAGCCGCTGAGTATGCCTGGTCGCAGCGTCTGCACGCGCGGCGTTCATGTCGAAAGGGCTAGGCATCGGTTCTAGGCTCGGAATCAATCGGTGCATGCCCCCGGGTCCGGAATCGTTCGAAAGGGGATGAGCCGCCCTCTAGTGTGTGACAGCTAGACACGAGCTGCCACGCCACGACGTCGAAGGACGTTTGTTCCGGTAGGAGCTTCCTCGGCGCCGCGGGCTGACGATCTCCCGCCCGCTTTCGTTCACACCGCGCTCGACGAACAGCCGTGTGCGCATTGCCCTCGCCCGGGGGGCGGACTACACTACCCGCCATCATGCTCCCGCCCGCTCGCGTCATGGGTCTCGAATGCCTCCGATGCCACGCGGTGTTCGACGATCCGCGCGGCTTCGCGGGCTGCCCCCGCTGTAGGCAGGACGGCGTCTTCGTCAACCTGAGCGTCCGCCTCGATCTGACTCCGCTCGCCGGGCTCCGCCCCGATCAACTGCCGGCGACCCCGCGCGGCCTCTGGCGCTTCGGCGCGGTGCTGCCGGCGGCCGGGCACGCGGTCTCGCTCGGCGAGGGCGCCACGCCGCTGGTGCACCTCGAGCGGCTAGGGCGGCGCCTTGGTCTGCCGCGCCTCTATGCCAAGGACGAGAGCCGCAACCCGACGTGGTCGTACAAGGACCGGCTCTGCTCGGTCGCGGTGAGCCACGCGGTGGCGACGGGCGCCCGTGCGATCGTGATCTCGTCCACGGGTAACCACGGAGCCTCCACCGCAGCGTACGCCGCGCGCGCCGGCTTGCCGTGCGTGATCTTCACGCTTGCCTCGGTGCCGGAGACGATGAAGACCCTCATGCAGGCGTACGGCGCCGCGGTCGTCGCCTGCCCGACCTCGGAATCGCGCTGGGCCTTGATGAAGGAAGGCGTCGAGCGACTCGGGTGGTATCCGACGAGCGGCTTCATCCTGCCGCCGATCGGCTCGAATCCCTACGGCATCGAGGGGTACAAGACCATCGCGTGGGAGATCACCGAGGACCTCGGCTGGACGTCGCCCGGCACGGTGGTGGTGCCGAGCGCCTACAGCGACGGACTCTTCGGCGTCTGGAAGGGCTGGGTCGAGCTGCGCGCGCTCGGCCTCGTCAAGGACGCGCCGCGGATGATCGCGGCCGAGCCGTTCGGGCCGCTCGCGCATGCGATCGAGCGCGGGCTCGAAAATCCCGAGATGGTTCCGCGCGGCGAGTCGGTCGCCTTCTCGATCGCGTCGCCGTACGGGACGTGGCAAGGGCTCGCCGCGCTCAAGCAGTCGGCGGGCGCCGGCGAGCGGATCACCGACGAGGGCATCTTCGAGGCGCAGCGCGAGCTCGGCCGCGAGGAGGGGATCTTCGTCGAGCCGTCGTCGGCCACCGGCCTCACCGCGGTCATGCAGCTTGCCAAGCGCAAGGCGCTCGACCCTGAGCAGGCCGTCGTGGTGGTGCTCACGTCGAGCGGCCTCAAGGATCCCGGGGCGAGCCGGACGTGGCTGCCACCGGTCCCCAACGCACCCGCCGACCTCGACGGCGTGCTGCGCGTATTGCGCGAGCAGTACGGCCTCCACGTCTAGCATGGAGCCGAGCTGGTCGAGCACCCCGGGCATCGCTTTCTTCGGCGCCGACTCGCCGACGCGCGTGACCGGCTGGGCGCGGGCCGCCGAGCGCGCCGGGCTCGCGAGCGCCTGGATCATCGAAGACTACTTCCATCCGGGCGCCTACGCGCTGGCCGCCGCGGCCGCCGCGGTCACCGAGCGCCTCGCCATCGGGCTCGGCGTCGTCAACCCGTACACGCGGCATCCGGCCCTCGTGGCCATGGAGACGGCCGCCCTCGCGGGCATCGCGCCCGGCCGCGTCGTGCTGGGCCTCGGCTCAAGCAATCGGCCCTGGGTCGAGCGCCAGATGGCGATCCCGTTCAAGACGCCCCTCGGCGGATTGCGCGAGGGCGCGGAGATCGTGCGGCGGCTCCTCGCGGGCGAGCGCGTGACGTTTCGCGGGGAGACGTTCAGGGTCGAGGACGTGCACCTCGAGTGGACGCCGCGGGAGCGGATCCCGCTCCTGCTCGGCGTGAAGGGGCCCCGAGCGCTGCGCCTCGCCGGCGAGATCGCCGACGGCGTCATCTGCTCCCTGCTGTCCTCGCCCGAGCACGTGCGCCGTGTCCGCCGGACGGCCGGGGCCCGGGGGCCCTTCGCGGTGCTCGCATACGTGCTCACGTCGATCGATCGAGATGGCCGGCGCGCGCGCGACGCGGTACGACCGCTCCTGGCGCGCTATCTCGGCCTGCTGCACGGCCAGTCGATCCTCGCCGACGCCGGGCTCGGCCCCGAGCGCACGCAGCCGTTCCGCGACGCGCTCGGCAGCGGAGCGGCCGCCGCGCACCTCGTCGCCGACGAGCTGATCGACGCCCTCGCGGTGGCGGGCACGCCCGAGCACTGCAGGCAGCAGCTCGCGCGGTGGGCGGAGGCCGGGCTCCACGCACCGATCGCGGTGCTGCCGGGCGACGGCGACCTCGCCGATCGCATTCCGCTCTGCACGGAGACGCTGCTTCCCGCGTGGAACGAGCTGGCCGAGAGTCGCGCGTGAACTCGCTGCCACCCTCACACTGGGCCCTCTCCCTCTCCGAGGGAGAGGGAGTTCTTCGAGGAGGAACGCCATGGACTTGCTTCGCACACTCGCTGAGAAAGTCGCGCCCGGCCGCGCCGCCCTCGTCACCGTGGACGTGCAGAACGACTTCTGTCACCAGGACGGATTCCTCGGAAAGCTCGGCACGCCGATGGGGCTGATCCAGGCCATGGTGCCGCGCCTGGCCCGCCTGCTCGACGCGGCCCGCGAGCGCGGCGTGCCCGTCATCCACGTCATCAGCCACCACGACGAGGAGTACGCGTCGCCGGTGGTGACCGAGCAGAAGCTCCGCCACGGGCTGCCGATGGAGAAGGACGGCCGGCCGATGAAGGACGCGGCCTATTGCCTCAAGGGCACGTGGGGCGCGGAGCTGTACGGTATCGACGCGCGCCCGGGCGAGGAGATCATCATCAAGCACCGCTACAGCGGCTTCAAGGGCACCAACCTCGACCTGATCCTCAGGAGCGCGGGCCTCCAGACCGTGATACTCACCGGCGTCGCCACCAACGCGTGCGTGGAGTCGACCGGACGCGACGTGTACATGCACGACTACTACCTGGTCTTCGTGAGCGACGGCGCCGCGACGACGACGGCGGCCGCGCACCAGGCGACGCTCGCCAACATCGACCAGTTCTTCGGCCAGGTCGCGACGTCGGACGAGATCGAGGCGGCATGGGCGGCGGCGCCCGCCCGGCTGCGCGCGGTGGCGGCCGCCCGGTGAGCGCGCGCGCCGCCGCCCGCTGATCGCTCGATGTCCGAGCTGCTGGGGCTGCTCGTCTTCGGCCTGGCCATCGGGTCGATCTACAGCCTCGTCGCGATCGGCTTCAGCATGATCTACCGGGCCACCGGGCTGCTCCACTTCGCCCACCCGGATCTCATGATGATCGGCGGCATGATCGGCTACACGCTGGCGACGCGAACCGCCATGCCTATGCCCTTGCTGTTCGTCTGCTCCGGGCTCGCGGTGGCCGCGCTCTCGTGGCTGATCGACCGCTTCGGGTTCCGGCCGATGCGCCGGCAGGGCGCGCTGCTCAACCTGATCATCGCGACGATCGGCTGGAGCATCATCCTGGTCAATGTCGCGCTGTTCGTCTGGGGCACCGCCCCGCTGTCCTATCCGGAGCCCTACCTGCCGAAGGGCCGGACCATCGCCGGCATCGTGATCGTGCCCCAGAACCTGGCGATGCTGGCCGTCGGCCTCGCCTCGATGGTGGCCCTCCAGCTCTTCTTCGCGCGCACGGTGACCGGGCAGGCGCTCCGCGCCACCGCCGAGAATCCCGTCGCCGCCCAGCTCATGGGCATCCGCGTCGAGCGCATGATGTCGCTCACGTTCCTCCTGTCGGGCTTCCTGGCGGGCGGCGCCGGCGTGCTCGTCGCGTCGATCGTGTACGCGAACTTCGACCTCGGGCTCATCGGCGTGAAGAGCTTCGCCGCCGCCGTGCTCGGGGGCTTCGGCCAGGTCGGCGGCGCCATGGTGGGCGGGCTCGTGCTGGGGCTGGTCGAGACGATCGGCGCCTTTTATGTATCGTCGGCCTACAAGGACATCATCGCGTACACGCTCCTAATCCTGATCCTGCTCGGGCGGCCGCAGGGCCTTCTCGGCTCCGCGCGCTCCCGCCCCGACTGATGCCGATCTCCTGGCTGCGGCGCTTCTGGACGCCCGCCCACGCGGCAGCGGTGGTCGCGCTCGCCGCGCTGCCGGTCCTCCTCGCATCCAGCCCGTACTACATCTTCCTCCTGAACACGATCGCGGTGTTCGCGATGCTCGCCCTCGGCCTCCAGCTCGTCCTCGGCTACGGCGGTGTCCTCCAGCTGGGCTACGCGGGGTTCTTCGGGCTCGGCGCCTACACCTCCGCGATCCTCAGCACGCAGCACGGCTGGCCGTTCCCCGCCGCGTTCCTCGCGGCGATGGTCGTGGCGGTGGCGGGCGCGGTGGTCATGAGCCCGATCGTGCGCCTCCGCGACGTCAACTTCGCGATGGCGACGTTCGTGTTCGGCCTCATCCTCGAGCTCGTCTACAACCAGTGGTCGGCGATGACCAACGGCCCGATCGGCTTCCGCGGCATCCCGGCGCCGCGGCTTTTCGGCGTGACCGTGCTGGATCCGCAGCACTACTACTACCTGCTCTTCGCCGCGCTGCTCGCCGAGTACGTCCTGATCTTCCGGCTGCTGCACTCGCCGTTCGGCACCGCGCTCCGCGCGATGCGCGAGAACGAGACGGCGTGCCGCACGTCGGGGATCGACGTGACCCGCGTGAAGGTGACCCTGCTCCTGGTCAGCTCCGCCATCGCGGGGGCGGCGGGCAGCCTGCTCGCCCACATGAACGGCTTCATAAGCCCGCCCACGTTCGGCTGGTCCACGTCGGTCGCGCTCCTGATGATGGTCGTGCTGGGCGGCGTGCGCTCCCTGCCCGGCGCCCTCGTCGGCGCTGCCGTGATCCGGCTCGTGATCGAGCGCACCAGCGTGCTCGGCCAGCACAGCAACATCGTGTTCGGCGTCGCTCTCGTGCTCTTCATGGCGTTCCTGCCGACCGGGCTCGCCGGCCTCGCCGGCGGGATCACCGCGAAGCTGCCCCGCCCCGCGTGGCTCGGCCCACGCTCGGTGACGCCGTGACGGCCCCAGCGCTCGAGACGCTCGGCGTGAGCAAGCGCTTCGAGGC
>Ga0318572_10001143_pt1 | contig 10415 bp, 8 predicted proteins | sample GRESIP089b5f20_FD_202528 | JGI IMG/M metagenome (GOLD analysis project Ga0318572, IMG submission 202528) | Tropical soil microbial communities from Luquillo Experimental Forest, Puerto Rico - GRE.SIPMG.089b5f20 | ecosystem: Environmental > Terrestrial > Soil > Tropical forest > Bulk soil...
CTTGGGATAGCGTTGTACGAATGCTGCAATGGTGGGGGGGAGGGCGTAGCGTGCCTGGGTGTGGGTGGTGGCAATGGTGAGCGCACCTTCCGATTCGCGCGAGAATTCATCGCCGACGCGCTTCAGGTTCTGCGCTTCGCGCAGAATGCGCTCGGAAATGCGCAATACTTCCTTGCCAGGTTCGGAAACGGATACCACACGCTTGCCGTTGCGGATGAAGACCTGGATGCCCAGCTCATCCTCCAGCAAGCGGATTTGCTTGGAAATGCCCGGCTGCGAAGTATGCAGCTTCTCTGCTGCTTCGGAGACATTCAGACCCTGTTTGGCCACTTCGACCAGATAGCGCAGCTGTTGCAGTTTCATAAGACGGGCATATTCCATAAAACCTGTAGGCATTAAATACTAACACAATATTCTTTTAGGTTTATATAGGGCTTGGGTAGGATGATGCCCTAGCCAGACTTTACCTATAGTGGAGCGCTCGATGAGCCTGGATGTGAAACTTGCAGCAACCCAAGCCCTGCTGACCGAAATTGCCGCCAAACACCCGGATGCAGTGCTGGCCAACAGCTATGGCGCCGAAGACATGGTGCTGACCGACCTGATCGCCCGCCTGTCCCTGCCGCTGCAGGTGTTCAGCCTGGATACCGGTCGCCTGCCAGCGGAAACCTATACGCTGATGCAGCAGGTTGCCGAACGCTATCCGGCGGTGCCGGTAAAGGTGTACTTCCCGGAAACAGCCGCCACCGAAGCCTATGTCAATACGTATGGCATCAACGGCTTTTATCAAAGCGTTGAACTGCGCAAATCCTGTTGCCAGATCCGCAAGATCGAGCCGCTGAAGCGGGCGCTGGCAGGTAAAACGGCATGGATTACCGGTTTGCGTCGCGAACAGTCGCCAACCCGGCAGGATCTGGGCAATCAAGAGTTTGATACCGATAACGGCCTGATGAAGTTCAACCCGCTGATTGAGTGGACTGAGGCCGAAGTCTGGGAATACATCCGCAGTAACGATGTACCCTACAACGCACTGCACGACCAGCGTTACCCCTCTATCGGCTGTGCTCCCTGCACGCGCGCCATTACCGTTGGTGAAGACGTGCGCGCCGGTCGCTGGTGGTGGGAAAATCCGGATTCCAAAGAGTGTGGGCTGCATATCAAGTCCAGCCCCCTCAAGCGCCCAGCATAAGGCTGGCCGGCCCTGGCAGGCCAACCTTACCCAAGGACATTCAACCATGTACCGTTATGATGAAGTCGACCATCGCATTGTGCGTGAGCGTGTCGAACAGTTTCGCGATCAGACCCAGCGTTTTCTTTCCGGTGAACTGGCCGAAGACGAGTTTCGCCCGCTGCGTCTGATGAATGGCCTGTATGTGCAGCGCCATGCTCCCATGCTGCGTGTTGCTGTTCCCTATGGCCATCTGGCAAGCCGGCAGCTGCGCAAGCTGGCCCATATCGCCCGCAAGTACGATAAGAACTACGCACATTTCACTACCCGGCAGAATATCCAGTTCAACTGGCCGGAGCTGGCACGCGTGCCGGATATCCTGGCAGAGCTGGCCGAGGTGGAAATGCATGCCATCCAGACCTCCGGCAATTGCGTGCGCAATACCACGACCGATGCCTTTGCCGGCGTTGCTCAGGACGAAATGCTCGACCCGCGTGCCTATTGCGAAATTATTCGCCAGTGGAGCACCCTGCACCCGGAGTTTGCCTTCCTGCCACGCAAGTTCAAGATTGCCGTTTCGGGTAGCGTGGAGGATCGCGCCGCTACCCAGGTTCACGATATCGGCCTGCATGTGGTACGCAATGATGCTGGTGAAGTAGGCTTCAAAGTGATTGTGGGTGGCGGTCTGGGCCGAACCCCGATTGTCGGTGAAGTGGTGAAGCAATTCCTCCCCACCCGGCACTTGCTCACCTATCTGGATGCCGTGCTGCGCGTGTATAACCGCTTCGGTCGTCGCGACAACAAATACAAGGCGCGTATCAAAATCCTGGTTAAGGCAATGACGGTAGAGGGTTTTGCTGCCAAGGTCGAAGATGAATGGCTGCATCTGCAAGATGGCCCATCCACTCTACGGGATGCTGATGTGGCCCATTACGCCAGTTATTTCACCGATCCGGCCTATGATTTGTTGCCATCCAATCCGCCCGAGCTCGTGGAAAAGCAAGCGGCAGAGCCAGCTTTCGCGCGCTGGCTGGAGCGCAATACCCGTCCGCACAAGCAGGCAGGTTATCGTTCGGTTGTATTGTCATTGAAAAAAACCGGCGTGCCGCCGGGTGACATCACAGCAGAGCAGATGGATGCAGCCGCCGACTGGGCCGACCGTTTTGGCTATGGCGAACTGCGTGTGGCGCACGAACAGAACCTGATTCTGCCTGATGTGCGTGAGCGCGATCTGTACGAAATATGGCAATTGGCCAAGAGCCAGGGCTTTGCCACCCCCAATGTCGGTTTGCTGACCGACATCATCTGCTGCCCGGGGGGTGATTTCTGCAGCCTGGCCAATGCGCGTTCCATTCCGGTTGCCGAAGCGATCCAGACGCGTTTTGATAATCTGGATTACCTGTTCGACCTGGGTGAGATCGACTGCAATTTCTCCGGTTGCATGAATGCCTGTGGACATCACCATATCGGCAATATTGGCATTCTCGGCGTGGATAAGAATGGTGAAGAGTGGTACCAGATTACCCTGGGCGGCAGCCAGGGCAGCCACACCACCATCGGCAAGGTAATCGGGCCTTCCTTTGCGCAGGCGGATGTGCCGCTGGCTTTTGAAAAAATTATGACGGTCTATCTGGAGCAGCGCACTGACGGGGAGCGCTTTATTGAAACCGTACGCCGTATCGGCCTCGATCCCTTCAAGGAGCGTGTATATGCGAAGCATCATTAAAGATGGGCAGGTTACGCAGGACGGCTGGCAGGTATTGCGCGCCGATGCTGAAGGGCAATACCCGGCAGTCGCTGCCGATGTTGATGTCATCATCCCGCTGGCGCTATGGCTGGCTGACAAGGCGGCATGGCAGGCCCGTGTTGGCCAGACCGCCGTCTGGCTGGCTCCGGACGAGGATCCGCAGCTGCTGGCTGCTGATCTGGCCAGCCTTCCGCTGGTGGCTGTCGATTTTCCGGCATTTACCGATGGCCGGGGTTACAGCCTTGGTCGCTTGTTGCGAGAACGCTACAACTATGCCGGTGAGTTAAGAGCCCTGGGCGACGTGTGGGTGGATTTGCTGCACTATCTCTGGCAGGTTGGCTTCAATGCCTTTGAAATCAAGGATGGCAAAGACCTTGGCGGGGCATTGTCTGGCTATGACACTTTCACGGAACGCTATCAGTCGACACATCGCGAACCGGTTCCCCTGTTTCGTCGGCGTGTAACATCACTGTGATAGTGTCGTGTGAATGACACAGAATTACCGGATTGCTCAGAAAAAGTGATGCTTTTCTGCAACATTCCATCAGCGTCAGCCGTCGTGCTGTGTTGACACCGGGTAGGCGCATTTCTATAGTGCCCGTTAACTGCATAAACACAGTTTGGCGCTTACCCTGTTGTTTGCAGTAGAATTGTCCGCGTGGTGTTTGCGTCAACCGCATCAATACCGATTCATAGATAAAAGAGGGAATAATATGACTAAACAGCTGAAACTGAGCGCCCTGGTTGCTGCTCTGCTGGTTTCCGCTAGCGCGTTCGCAGCTAAGCCGGGCTACACCGTAGATCAAACCACTGATGCCGTTTCCCGTAACAACTACGGCGAATGCTGGCACACCACTTACTTCGACAAGGCCAAGGATGGTCTGGTTGAGTGTGGCGATCGTGAAGCTGCCAAGCCGGTTGCTCCGGTAGCGCAAGCTCCGAAGGCTGCTCCGGTTTCTGTGAAGGAACATGTAACCCTGTCTGCCAAGGTTCTGTTCAACTTCGATAAGGCCACTCTGCGTGCTGATGCCAAGAACGAACTGGATCCGCTGGTTGCCAAGCTGAAGGCTCACGCTGGTGAAGGTCACTTGAACGGTGTTGAGATCGACGGCTACACCGACTTCATGGGTTCCGACAAGCTGAACAACGCCCTGTCCCAAAAGCGTGCTGATGCTGTTAAGGCTTACTTCGTAGACGCTGGTGTTCCGGCTGAGAAGGTTACCGCAGTTGGCAAGGGCAAATCCGATGCCAAGATGACCGACGAGTGCAAGGCCAAGTTCCCGAAATACGTGAAGAACAAGAAGCAGAATGCTGAAATCAAGGCTTGCATCGAGCCGGATCGTCGTGTTGACGTTGTGATCGACGCAGTCAAGGTTACCACCCAGCAGTAATCTGCTTTGGTAAACCCCAAAAAGCCCCACAGATGTGGGGCTTTTTTGTTTTGTCTCATCCGGCTTCATAGCTGGACGCTACCACTTGCCCACGGCTACAATCGTAAGTTTTCAGGATGCTAGGCGTCAGATGCAGGTATTTCTAGGAGATCCACGACGTTTTGGGCTCGCTGGCTGTGCATTGACCATCGGAAACTTTGATGGCGTGCATCTTGGTCATCAGCAGATGCTGCGGCGACTTAAGAGCGAGGCTGATGCCCGGTCCTTGCCAACTGCTTTGCTGACGTTCGAACCGCATCCTCGTGAGTTCTTCATCCGGAACAATCCGCCGGCCCGTTTATCCAGTCTGCGTGACAAGCTGAATGTTTTGCGAGCATCCAGGCTGGTCGATTACGTGTTTGTCTTCCGTTTCAACCAGCATTTTGCCAGCATGAGTGCATCGGACTTCATCCAGGACGTACTGGTGCGCGATTTGAAAACCCGCTATCTGCTGATAGGGGATGATTTTCAGTTTGGTGCTGCACGCCAGGGAAATTTTGACCTGCTCTCAGCCTGTCCTCATTTTGTTACCGAGGCCATGCCCTCGGTACTGGTTCAGGGTGAACGTGCATCCAGTACATTGGTGCGCGATCGTTTGGCAGCAGGGGATCTTGATGCGGCCAATGCTTTGCTTGGTCGCAGCTATCAGGTATCTGGCAAGGTCATGCATGGGCAGAAGCTGGGTAGAACCATTGGTTTTCCCACCGTCAATGTACATCTGTCCCATCTGAAACCCGCCTTGCAAGGCGTGTTTGTGGTAGAAGTAGACACACCGCAAGGGCGCAAGGGCGGAGTTGCCAGCCTTGGGCTCAACCCTACGGTCAGCAGTACGACTGATTACAAGCTGGAAGCACACCTTTTTGATTTTGCTGGCGATCTCTATGGCCAGCGTGTCACGGTGCATTTCCTGAAAAAATTGCGCGATGAAGAGCGCTACGACAATTTGCCGGTATTGGTGGCACAGATAGAACGTGATGCCGCCAGTGCCCATACTTATTTGACCAGTTTGCAGCGAGAGCAGGCATGAGCATCGATTACCGTAAAACCGTCAACCTGCTGGATACCCCGTTCGCCATGCGAGGGGATCTGGCCAAACGCGAACCTGCCTGGGTCAAGCGCTGGCAGGAACAGAAACGCTACGACAAAGTACGCAAGCTGTCTGCCGGTCGCCCGAAATTCATTTTGCATGATGGCCCGCCGTATGCTAACGGTGATATCCATATCGGCCATGCTGTCAATAAGGTGCTGAAAGACATCATCGTACGTTCCAAGACCCTGGCCGGTTTCGATGCCCCCTATGTTCCTGGCTGGGACTGTCATGGCCTGCCTATTGAACTGATGGTGGAAAAGCTGCATGGCAAGGCCATTCCTGCGGCCAAGTTTCGCGAACTGTGCCGTGAGTACGCCAAAGAGCAGATTGCACGCCAGAAGAAAGACTTCATCCGCCTGGGTGTTCTGGGAGACTGGGACAATCCCTATCTCACCATGGATTTCAAGACCGAGGCGGACATCGTGCGTACGCTCGGTACGATCTACAGCAATGGCTACCTGTTCAAGGGTGAGAAGCCAGTGCACTGGTGTATCGAGTGCGGCTCGGCACTGGCCGAGGCCGAAGTTGAGTACGAAGACAAGAACTCCCCGGCCATCGATGTCGGTTTCCGCGTGCAGGACCTGGACAAGCTGGCGGCTGCCTTCGGCCTGGATGCCGAGCATGTTACCGGCACCATGGCCGTAATCTGGACCACCACACCGTGGACCCTGCCGGCCAACCAGGCTGTTGCCGTCAGTGCCGCACTGACCTACCAGCTGATCGACACGCCTAAGGGCAAGCTGATTCTGGTCAAGGAGTTGGCAGAGTCCGCACTGCAACGTTACGGTTTTGCCGATACCAAGGTCTTGGCTGAAACCACGGGTGACAAGCTGGACATGCTGCAACTGCAGCATCCCTTCTATAGCCGCATTGTGCCGGTCATCTGTGGTGATCACGTCACGATCGATGCCGGTACCGGTCTGGTGCATACCGCACCTGCGCATGGCCTGGAAGACTTCCAAGTTGGTCAGCAATACAGCCTGCCGATTGACAACCCGGTTGCTGATGATGGCCGCTACAAGTCAACCACTGAACTGTTTGCCGGCCTATCGGTGTGGGAAGCCAACCCCAAGGTCATCGAAACGCTGGAACAGCATGGCACCCTGATTCACCAGGCCCGTTTGCTGCATAGCTACCCCCACTGCTGGCGTCACAAGACCCCCATCATCTTCCGTGCTACTGCCCAGTGGTTTATCGGCATGGACAAGGCTAGCAAGGATGGTACAGCGCTGCGCGAGCGTGCCAAGAGCGCGGTTGATGCCACCGAATTCTTCCCGGCCTGGGGCCGTGCGCGCCTCGAGGCCATGATCGGCAATCGCCCGGACTGGTGCGTATCGCGCCAGCGTAACTGGGGCGTGCCAATGACTTTCTTCGTGCACAAGGAAAGCGGTGAGTTGCATCCGCGCTCCCTGGCCTTGCTGGAAGAAGTGGCACTACGTATCGAACAGCAGGGGATTGAAGCCTGGTTCAGCCTAGATGCGCAAGAGCTGCTGGGGGCCGAAGCTGCAGAGTATCGCAAGCTGACGGACACGCTGGATGTGTGGTTTGATTCTGGCTCAACCCACTTTGCCGTGCTCAAGCAGCGCCCGGAACTGGCCTGGCCTGCCGACCTGTATCTGGAAGGTAGTGACCAGCATCGTGGCTGGTTTCAGTCCTCCTTGCTGACTGGCTGCGCCACCATAGGCCGCGCACCTTACAAGCAATTGCTGACCCACGGCTTTGTGGTTGATGGCAAAGGTCTGAAGATGTCCAAGTCCAAGGGTAATGTCGTGGCACCACAAAAGGTGAACGACAGCTTGGGGGCCGACATCCTGCGTCTGTGGGTGGCTTCCACCGATTACTCCGGTGAACTGGCGATCTCCGATGAAATTCTCAAGCGGGTGACCGAGAGCTATCGCCGTCTGCGCAATACCCTGCGCTTCCTGTTGGCCAATCTGTCGGATTTCGATCCGCTGGAAAATGCGGTTCCGTTTGGTGAAATGCTGGAGCTGGATCAGTACGCCTTACTGATGGCACGTCAGGTGCAGGAAAAGGTGGTGGGTGAACTGTATACCCGTTATGCCTTCCACCATGCAATGCAAGAGGTGGTGAACTACTGCTCCGAGGATCTGGGTGCTTTCTATCTGGACATCATCAAGGACCGTCTGTACACCACCAAGGCCGACAGCCGTGCGCGCCGCAGTGCCCAGACCGCGCTGTATCATCTCAGCCGCAGCCTGCTGCTGATGATTGCTCCGGTTCTGTGCTTTACTGCCGATGAGGCCTGGGAAGTGTTGACCAAGAGCGAGGAGGAATCGACGCTCTATCATACCTGGCATGAATTCCCGGCACTGACCACGGCCAGCGAGCAAGCGTTGCAGCAGAAGTGGCAGGCAATTCGCAGCCTGCGCGCTCAGGTCAACAAGCAGATTGAAGAGCTGCGCAGTGCCGATCAGCTGGGCTCCTCCCTGCAAGCAGAGCTGGATATCGATGCGACCGGCGACTTGTTCCAGCATCTGGCCAGCTTGGGTGAGGATCTCAAATTCGTGCTGATCGTTTCGGCAGCACGTGTCCGTGAGGCCGAGGAAACCCATATCACCGTGACGCCTTCTACTTATAAGAAATGTGACCGCTGTTGGCACTATCGTGCTGATGTAGGGTCTCATGCCGGTCATGGCGCAGTATGTGGACGCTGCGTTGATAATATCGATGGCAAGGGTGAAGTCCGGGCTCATGCCTGATCGACCCTGAGTCTGCCCCCGGCCTGGTGTCGGGGGTGTCGACCGGTAAGGATGTAATCAAATGGAATCCGTCATGCAGGCGCCTCAAGCCAGAAGCTGGACCAGATGGATGGGGCTGGCTTTGCTGGTCATTGTTCTGGACCAAATCTCCAAGATCTATTTCAATAGTCAGTACCAGTTTGGTGAAGTGCGGGATGTGATTCCCGGTTATTTCGGCTTCACCCTGATCTACAATCCGGGAGCTGCATTTAGCTTTCTGCGTGATGCCGGTGGCTGGCAGAAGTACTTGTTTACCCTGCTGGCCCTTGCCGTGTCCGGTTATCTGGGATGGAACATCATCAAGGGGCGGTTCAGCAGCCTGATGAATGTGGCTGCCAGCTTCATCATCGGTGGAGCCATCGGCAATGTGATCGACCGGCTAGCCTATGGCCATGTAGTCGATTTCATCCTCCTTCACTATCAGCACAGCTGGTATTACCCGGCTTTCAATCTGGCAGACTCCTTTATCTGCGTCGGTGCTGTGCTGATGGTGCTCGACAGCATGAAGCAAGCTAAATAGCATTGAACCCGTTTTTTGCCATCGCTGCGTGATGGCATTTTGCAAGGATTACTGATGACGAAGACCATCATGCTGGCCAACCCGCGCGGCTTTTGTGCCGGGGTGGATCGGGCCATCGCCATCGTCGAGCGCGCCATCGAGAAGTATGGTGCGCCGATTTATGTGAGGCATGAAGTGGTGCACAACCGCTTTGTCGTGGAGGACCTGCGTGCCAAGGGTGCCATTTTCATCGAGGAACTGAAAGATGTTCCTGCGGGCAGTACACTGGTGTATTCCGCGCACGGTGTACCACTCTCGGTACGTGCTGAAGCCGAGGCGCTTGGGCTGCTGGTGTTCGATGCAACCTGTCCGCTGGTTACCAAAGTGCATGTTGAGGTCAAGCGCATGCACAAGGCCGAGATGGAAATTATCATGATCGGTCATGCCGGTCACCCGGAAGTGGAAGGGACGATGGGCCAGGTTGATAGCGGTATGTATCTGGTGGAAAGTGTGGCAGATGTAGCCAGTCTGGCTGTGCGTAATCCGGCTGCCCTGTCATATGTGAGCCAGACCACGCTGTCGGTGGATGAAACCCGAGACATCATTGCTGCACTCAAGCAGCGCTTCCCATCTATCAGTAGCCCAAAAAAGGACGATATCTGCTATGCCACGCAGAACCGCCAAGATGCCGTGAAGGCGTTGTCAGATCAGTGCGACATCATCGTGGTAGTTGGTTCGCCCAATAGTTCCAATTCCAATCGCTTGCGTGAAGTCGCCGCTCTGCGCGGGGTAGATGCCTATATGGTGGACAATGCATCGTTGCTCAAACCAGAGTGGTTTGACGGCAAGGTCAGCGTCGGCGTGACTGCTGGTGCCAGTGCGCCGGAAGTATTGGTGCAGGCTGTGATTGAGCAGATTCGAAGTTACGGTGCACAAACTGTAGCCGAGTTGAGTGGGGTGGAAGAGTCTACCGTGTTTGCCCTGCCTCCAGGTTTGCGCGATCAGCAATAACCCATTTTGTCCAAAGCAAAGGCTCTGCAACGGCAGAGCCTTTTTTTATGCCACAAGACCGGCGTGTCAGCTGGTTTTTTTCAGTTTTCCGCCATAGTGGAGAGTAACTTCACTGGCTGCCCGCATGACCAGTGAACCCAGATGGGTGATGCGCTCGTCTGGTATGCGCGACTTGGGACCTGAGACCGAGATGGCAGCAAAAGCCTCGCCGCACTCATCATAAATGCAGCTGGCAACGCAGCGCAGGCCTATTGCATGCTCCCCGTCATCAAAAGCAAATCCCTGTTTCTGAATTTGCATGATTTCCTGTTTCAGTCTTGCTGGTGCGGTGATTGTATGTTCGGTGTATTGCGGCAGGCCAGTTTTCTGCAGAATGCGGCCAAGGTGGGATTCATCCTGCGCGGCGAGAAATGCCTTGCCTGCCCCGGAAGCATGCAAGGGTAGTCGGCCTCCAATTGGGGCGAGCATGCGCATCAGTTCCCGACATTGCACTTGCCCAATTACTACGCTTTGCCAGGCGTCGGTGTCGAATACCACCAGATTGCTGGTTTCTCCTGCGGCCTCCATGACTTGCCGCAAAATCGGTATTGCCATCGTGGACAGGTCGCGGCTACTCAGAAAACCGCTCCCAACGGTAAACGCACGCACACCGATACTCCACAGTCCAAGGTCGCCAGTCTGCTGAACAAAACCCATCTGCTGCATCGTTGT
>Ga0318572_10001148_pt1 | contig 10395 bp, 9 predicted proteins | sample GRESIP089b5f20_FD_202528 | JGI IMG/M metagenome (GOLD analysis project Ga0318572, IMG submission 202528) | Tropical soil microbial communities from Luquillo Experimental Forest, Puerto Rico - GRE.SIPMG.089b5f20 | ecosystem: Environmental > Terrestrial > Soil > Tropical forest > Bulk soil...
GCTACTGATAATTTACCAGTAAACTACTATAGAAGGTCACAATGCGAGGAATGCGGCGACTCATTGCGATCAAATTGAGTACCGCCCCTATGGAACGGGCGCTGCCGGATTTGCCTATGGTTGAAACGGTGTTGGTTCGCTTGGTTCGCAGCGCGGCAGCGGAGATGACGGAGTTCTTCGAGCCGGTTTTTCGCGAGATTGGCCTTAGCGAAAATGCTTTTCACGTTCTGTGTCTGCTTCTCGCGGCGGAGGGCGGGCAGTTGTCACCGAGTGACCTCAGCGACCTGGTAGGCACCAGCCGGGCGAACATGACGAAGATCATCGAAAGTCTGGTAGCCAGCAGATACGCGTCACGTCGAGAAGTGAAGCACGACGGGCGGCGTCAGGTGATCGCGATTACCGAATCGGGTAAGGCAGCAGCCTTAGCAGCAGTTCCAACACTGTCCCGTCCTCTCAAAATGGCTTTCTCCGGTCTAACTACCGAAGAAATGACCCAACTCGATACTCTGCTGCGAAAGGTGGTCGTTTCATTCGAAAACGGCACCTTGGAACTTGACGCCACAACCGTATTCGGAAGTCCGGCAAATGAAGGCGACCATGGATAAGGATGCATGCTTAAAACATGGAATTGAGGAAAGATCAGGCTCTTCGCTTGAAAACATTTAACCGATCAGAAGAACCAGTTCTCGAAGGAAGCGATCATGATCTCGGCATCAAGCAATAATCTCTGGCAGAAAATCGCGGCCTGGTGTGGTCCGGTTTATGCGGTGGTATTCATCGTTTTCTGGGGGGGGCTCGCCCATAACTTGCCGCCACCGCCCGCGACATTCGGACCGCAAGAGCTTGTGGACAAGTATTACATTCCGTACCATGACCAGATTCTGCTTGGGAATGTAGTTTCGTGCATTTTCGGTATGGGGTATTGCATTTGGTCGGCGCAACTCGGGCTTATGATGTGGAAGCGGGAAAGATATCCCATCTTGGCGTGGACACAGATCATAGGCGGAGTGCTTACCGGTTGGGTGCTGACCGAAGTGCCTGCAATGTGGGCTGCTTGTGCCTACATGACCGGTACGCTGAGCCCTGAACATGTGTGGGCGCTTCACACGGAGGCGTGGTTCATTTGGACTCAAACCGTATGGATCACCTGGATACAGGTGTTTGCCGCAGGCGTATTCGCGTTTTTGAAGCACGGCGAGCCTCGTCTGTTTCCAAAGTGGTGCGGCTGGGTCGGGATGGCCTCCGCCCTTACCATCACTCCGTGGTTCCTTATTCCTTACCACAAGACCGGTCCGTTCTCAATTGGCGGTTTAGAGGTCTTCTGGGTCGCTTACGGAGCGTGGATCCTTTTCTTCGTCTCCTTCTCAATACCGATGCTTCGAGGCGTGAAAAAGCAAGCAGAGCATGACGCAAGCAAAGTATGACGAGGGAGGGAAGGCGGCCGTATTTCGGCACCGAGGTTTCAACACCATAACTGCGAAAGCTGACATGTAAGTGTTGAGCCCGGCGCAGCCCCCTCACCTGTATTGCTCGGACAGCAAAGCGGGCTTTTCCTGCAGTTCTGGAAGCGTTTACAGCCTCGTCTTCAAAGAGAGGGGCCTTGCCGTTGCCCAATCTCTCGGGACATTCCGCCACTGCGCACCGCCGCGGCAAGCTGCTGCCCTAAACGTCAATGAGTTGTTCGATGTAGGCGAGCGAAACGCGCGTTAACGGCGCGATGCCGATTTGGCCGGCGAGCACCGCAGGAGATGGCGGCGGCGCAGCCGTGAACCGCTTCGCGCACGGGTTCTTCGCGCATTTCGTGGCGGGCTCGCGGCTGGGGACCCAAGGGCGCCCCGACATGAAGCCGGTGACATCCCCGGCGGACAGTGCGGAGGCGACATGGCAGTGAGTCCGTTCTCCGACGATGACGACGATGGCGTGATGAGCGAGATCAATATGACGCCACAGGTCGACGTCATGCTGGTGCTGTTGATCATCTTTCTCGTGACGGTGCCGGTCATGCAGCACGTTGTGAAGATCGATCTGCCGCACACGAGCAGCCAGCCCGAAGACGTGAAGCCTGCACACGTCGATGTGTCGATCCGCGCGGATGGCACGGTGTTGTGGGGCAAGCAGGTGGTGGACGATGCCACACTGCGCGCGAAGATCGCCGAAGCGGCGCTGGCGAGTCCGCACTGCAGCCCGAACTGCATCTGCGGGCAGACAGGACGGCGGCCTATGAATGCGTGGCTGACGTGATGTCGGAGGCGCAGTCTGCGGGCCTCAGCAAAATCGGTTTCATGACTGAACCGGCGTATTGATGCAGTATGCCTATGCGCATCTTGTCGGAAAGACCGCCCTGTCGGCGGCAGCGAGGCGATTACGGATTTCAGGTTCCCCCGGCGGACTGGCATCTGCATCACGAGCTGAGTTCTCTGAGCGGCGGCGTACTATGGTCGGTAATCAGTGATTCGTCAACGTAGCTTCAGCCTTTGGGTACCATGCCATCGCCCGACAGTTGCACGCTGAGACCGCACGTCGGCCTCGATGCCGGAGGTGGGCTCGACCCTGTTCACGGGGATGCATTCTCGCTCGGGGCGCGACGTATTGAGGGACTACTCATACGATGGTCTTTGCAGGAAATTCTCCCAAGGCGGTGCGGAGGATCATCTGATATTCACTGCGCAGCTCAGGTTCCGAGCAGCCGGCAATGGTTTTCATGCCGGCAGATGATGTAACGGCGTAACGCGCACAACGAACAACTTCAGCAGGAAGTACGGCCCCGTTCATGGATTGGGCTCGCATCAGTAACCGGAATGCCCACTCCGCCGTCGGCTGTTTCCGCTGCAGCTGCTGCTGAGTTTTACGGATGCGTCCAAGATTCGCATCGACGGTAATCTGATCGGCGCGTTTCTCGTTGGCAAGCCTCGGTGCAGATGCTGCCAGTTGCTCAGCGCGAGCTGAGCGACACAGGGCGACGAACTCAGGCAGAGTCGGTGGCCTCAGAATTGCTGCCAGGTTATCGCTACCGGCGAGGAGTTGGTCACATGTGAGTTTCGCGAGTTCGAGGGCCCACGTGAGCTGCACATGCTGGACATTCGTACCGCGCCACATAGCGCCGAAGCGTTCGCCATAGAGTGCTGCCATACGTGAAAAGAGCTGCTCGATATCTTTTCGCGAAATGGCATTCCGTGGCCATGCTGTGCGTTCAAATGATGATGATTTGTTCATCAAATTGGTCATCGTCTCGGTTCTGTCCGGTCATGGCTGCAATGGTGGCGGCGTTGGCATCGCGCCAGTGAGGCTGTGCAGGTTTCGACGACCGAGACGGCGATGCCCTGGCGCGTGCGGTTTCGACCGCTTCCTGTGTCCACGATTCGGCTATGGTCAACACATAGAGCGGCGGGATACGACCAGCCGGTTTTTTCGTTTCGGCGTAAGCACATGCAGCCTCGACCGTTTTGACGGTGACACCAGCTTTAGCTGCGGCGATCACGCGCGGATCGTCGGACGAGGATTTAATGCTGTGCCGTCGCAAGACCGCTGACAGTTCGGCCGGGGTGGCACGCGCGAGTTCGCGGGTAGTGTGTGTGATGCCGGCGGTGTTAAGTAAACTGGTTCCGGTTCCGGTTCCGGTTCCGGTTCCGGTTCCGGTTCCGGTGGCGTCACGGGCAGCGGATTCCCACGTCCCTCCCACGTCTGTCCCGCGGGACATTTTCAGGTCAATTTCTAACTCCACGACCTTTCGTTCTGCCTCCATCCGTGCCCGGTATTCAGCTTTCCGCTTACGTTCTCCTTCTTTGCGGCCAAGCATGTCGAGTACGCGCTCGGTGAGGGTGGCGTGATACAAACGTCCGTCCTCAGCGAGATGCCAGCCCCGCATCAATACATCCTTGGTTTTTTGGAAAACGGCCAGCTTCATGCCCAGACGCGCGGCGATGAGCGCATCATCTGATGGCATCGACCCGCACGGGACCTGCTGCCACGCCACGGCCCAGAGCATCAAAAGCCACGGGCGAACTTCGGGCGAGGCGAGCGCCCACGTATCGGACTGCATAACACGTTCAAGGTCGAGCTCGAAGCGCCAGCCCTTGGCTCGCGTGTCGGCTGAGTATGGAGCAGCCGGAGCAGCCACACCTTCCCTCGATTGATTCTGGCCCACATCTCCTCCATTTCTTGATCCCGACCCAATAGTGTCGAAATGGTTGCGAATGTGAGGGGGGAGTTTTTGGGGAAAGATGGATTCTCGCTAGGAACCTCGGTGGTGGACGATTTGAACGGCGAGACGATGCTAGCTCATTGCTTTCGCGGGTGAACCGCCGAGCGAAATCACGCGTGGATAGTGTGGGATGTCAATCGACGTAGCGCGATTGAGCGATCAATATGAAGCGGATGGAAAGCTCAATCCCAATTGGCTGAAAGGATTGCTGGGTGATACGCCCCATGCCGTGGTGTACTGGCGGAGCCAAATATCCCGTTGGAATTTTTAGCCAAAAATCTTATTGCAGAGATTAGGCTATCACATTTGCTCCGCGAATTGGCGTTTCCTCGGTTAAATTTTTCTTTGGTACGTAGTATTTTGACGGAATGTATGGTGAAGATGAGCGGTAAGAAATGTTTGGCCATACAGTGAGGATCGCTTTCGCAATTCAAGATGAATTTCCCGCGATCATCGTCGATGAGGATTGGTGGATATTAAAATTATTCCGAAGGATAGTTCACTGCTACATCCGAAATGGGTGCTGGCCTGCGTTCTCTCAGCTGTCTATCAGGAGTGGAAGTCGGGTGGTGGAACATGGAAATCTCTGGCTGCATTTCTTCGAACTCGATCCAGAAACGGGCTGGATATCGATGAGGATGCTTTGAAGAAATATTCCTATCCGAAAGAGGCCGTATCGCTGCGTCGAGTTCGGATTATCATCCTGGAAATTAAACATGCCGGACTTGGGAAATTCATTGTCGAAGAAGCAATCGCGAAAGTCGATGCATGGATCGCGATGTCAGTTGTTTATCTGGCTGATGAGGGGAGTCCGATATCGTGTGACCAAGTTGAATTATTGACAAAGCGTCGCGATCGTCCTCATTCATTGAATCAAATTATTTACGACCGGCGTAAGGCAAGAAAGAGGAATTTAATTTATTTAAATGAGCTTTTGTTCCAACTGTATAGTGAATCTATCTATAAAACCCGTGAGGAATTCTTGTTTGCCGTGGCGTTGATGATCCAAGACCTGCGCGGCAGGGAAGAGTCCGGCGAGAGCGATGATGGATCTGACGTGCTGCGTGAATGGATTAATGCACGCACGCTCCTCTTTGGGGATGCGATGATTATTAATGAAGGGGGGGTAAGCCGGAGAGAGTGCGATACCAGCTTGCATAAGAAAATAAAAAATAAGCTTCACTCACTGATCGAGCCTGGCTACGAAGATCGAGACGCGATTTTTTTTATCGTCCAGGCGATGATGTCGCAATGGTGTCTATTTTGACATTAATTTAAATCTGGGCTGTGGCCGATTGTTTTTGGGGCGAAGAAAATTATCCAAAAAAACCTCCTCCCAAAAAATTTAGTCTTGGGCCAGACAAGATACACGTCCGCGGTTGAGAGCTATATTGGCGAACCGCGCACGATCGGCGGCACCTTGAGCTATCAGTTCTAAGCTTGGCATGCCGACGTGCGTGTCCTTCCCGATGTCGCGCGTGGCCCTTAAGGTCGAGGTGTTACCGTGATCTTGGGCCATTCAAGACTATCTAGTGCCTCACGCATGGTCTTGGGGCTGCTGCCTTGGTAGTCCACGCGACCGCTAGGACTCTGCGCCGCATGGCCCGTGATTGAGTCGGACGTTTCGGTGCCGATTCCCTTATCGGTCAGCGCCCCGCGTATCCAACGACGGAACTTGTGCGATCCGTGAAGGCGGCCAGTCGGCAGTCCGAGAGAGGGCCTAAGCTCCAGGAACCATCTACCTAAGAAGGTGTCGCCCCGGTGTGGTTGTCCGTCCCAAACGTTATCAGATGGCCGCACAGACCTGCTGTCCATGGCGAAATACGATTTCCTCGAAGCTCACCTGCGTGAGCTGCCCGGCGATTCGGCCCGCCTCGGCGCGACGCTGTCAGAGAAATCAAATCCAGTTCGAGCGCTGGAAGCAGTTCAGCTTTGGCCTCGCAAAGAATGTTTCATTTTATGTTGCAAGCATGCAACATTTTGTGCCGCATTGGAGACTGCCATGCCATTGACGCCACGCCAGCAGGGAATTTTCACGCGCTTTCTTGAAGACCCGCGACTTGAGCGTTCTGCGGGCGACTTCGCCGATCTCGGCGTCGGCCGGACCACCGTGTTCCGGGAACTACGCAAGCTCGTCGACGCCGGCCTGATAGAAGCGAGGGGGAAGGCTTACCGGCTGAACCAGGCATCGGATGCGTTCCTGCAATGGGATCTCGCACGCGCGCCGCACCATCGACCGGTTGTCCGCTACGATCCGTACCTCCTCGGGCAATACCAGCCGGGCACGACCTTCCTTCTCTCGGATGAGCAGCGGTCGGTGCTTGAGCGGGCCGGACACGTCGAGGGGACCGAGCAGGCGCGTGACACCAGGAAATCATACGACCGCGTGCTTCAGTCGCTGATGATCGACCTGACGCACGCGTCGTCGAACCTCGAAAACGTCGACATTTCGTGGCTCGACACGAAGACACCGATCGAATTCGGTGAACGGCCAGAGGGACTCGCGCAGCAGCAGCTCCGGCTCGTGATGAACCACAAGGAAGCGATCTTGTTCCTGAAGGAGCATGCCGCCAAGCTCTCGTTCACCCGGCGTGACCTCTTCGATCTCCATACGCTGCTGATGCAGGGGTTGCTGACGGACGGGGCTGCGATGGGTGCACTGCGCACGACCATCGTGAAATTCGACGACAGCCGGTATCTGCCGCCGGACAATCCGCGCGTGCTCCGTGAGGCGTTCGAGTTGTTCTGCGAGAAGGCGTCGGCGATCGAAAATCCCTTTGAACAGGCGTTTTTCGCGATGGTGTTCCTGCCGTACATCCAGCCGTTTCAGGATGGCAACAAGCGTACGTTACGTATCGCCATGAACATACCGCTGATCCGGCATGCGCTGGCACCGTTCTCCTTCGCTGACATACGCCGACGCGATTACATGTTCAGCCTGCTGGCGTTCTACGAGCGCGGCAGGCACACGTTTCTCGCGGAAGCGTTCACTGCGGCATATGTGAAGTCGGCCGCGCGGTACGCCGAACTCGTGACGCACGTGAATGAGGGCGGCCTCCTGGGCACACTCTGATCCTGAAATCCATCGTCCCCATGCAGCCCATGCCGGCGGGAGCGTTTTCTGGCGCCCCGGCTCTTCGCACAATTTCTGGAAGGGAGCCGGTCCATACCGGTCTACTCGGCGACCTGTGGGTCCAGCGGTCCACGTCGAGGTAGAGCGCGCGACCAAAATAGTATGCGGTCCGGGCCAGATGTGCTGTTGCAGGGCGTTCGGACCATGATTGTTGATTTCCACCGAGTCGTAACCCCGATGCGGCGAGGGCCGACGTGTTCGACTACATCAAGCGCTTTTACAACCCGCATCGCCGACATTCAACACTGAACTTCCTTACCACAATTCAGTTCGAGCAACGCATGACGGGCTAACTTGCCCGTTCGGAAGAACGGGGGAAAGCCACCGTGATCTTGGGCCATTCAAGACTGTCTAGCGCCTCTCGCATGGTCTTGGGGCTTGCTGCCTTGGTGTAGTCCACGCGACCGCTAGAACCCTGCGCCGCATGGCCCGTGATCGAGTCAGATGTTTCAGTGCCGATTCCCTTATCGGCCAGCGCCCCGCGTATCCAATGGCGGAACTTGTGCGATCCGTGAAGGCGGCCAGTGGGTAGTCCGAGGGAGCGTCTAAGCTCCAGGAACCATCTACCCAAGGTGTCGCCCGGTGCGGTTGCCCGGCCGCTCAATGACGGGAACGCGCCGCCCGTACCATCCGCGACCCTCTCATGCCACGCGGAGAACCATGGATCTGCCAGCAGGTGAGACGCTAATGCGACGATACGCTCCGATTCGTCGGTCTTGACGGTCCCGGCCTCAGCGGTAATGCGAACGGTTTTGACGCCGTGGCGGGTTTGGAAATCCTCGCGGCGTAACTGCGCTATCTCGCCTATGCGGGCTCCGGTGTGAAGAAGTAGCAGCAGGGCGGCTCGGCCATCTTCGGGGGTTACATTTTCCCAGTGGCGCACCTGTTCCATCCGGTCGGAGAACAGGGGCGCCCCGAACAATGTCTCTAGCTCGTTATCCGTCCATCCTTCGCGTTTCTTCGCGCCCTTGGTCTTATCGAATGAAACCGTGAGCTGGTTGCGGTCGAGGATGCCATCCTTTACCGCTATGTTCACTAAAGCATTTACAGCGGTGTAGTGATTGTGAGCGGTCTTTGCCCCGAAGCCCCGTGCCTTGCTGTCTAACAAGAACTTGACGAAGGCCGCTCCGGTCGCTCGCGTCAGATCGCTTAAAGGGACTATGCCGCACGCTTCCTCGAATAACGTTAGCGCCTTCTTGGTGCGTTGCACGGGATTGTCTGTTTCGGCATACCCGTTCCATTGTTGCCAGGATGGCACCATATCCTGAAGGGTCTTGGGTGCTTCCCGAGTCTCACTTGCAGGTTCGTCGTCGGAAGTGAGTCTCGCGGGGATGATGGGCTCAGGCGGCGTATCTACGGGTTCACCTTGGCTTCTTTGTGCCACCGCGTCCATGGCTCTAACCAGTGTTCGTGTGATGCGCTGAAGTGCCAAGCGTCCCTCGGTCGTGTCCCATTCCACACGAATAGACAGAGGGTCACAAACGAAGTCTACGTACTCACGGGTGGACGAGAAGTCGCCTCGCGCTAATGCCGCTTTCCAAGCCTGGGCCTGTTCCTGGTCAAACCGTTGCACTGCTGCGGCCTGCTCCTGGGTCAGAAAATCTCCCGTTTGTTCCCATGTCACCTGATCGGTATTGGAGGTGTGGCCCCTGTAGGCGCCAACCAGTCGCGGGGTGACACGGGTTTGTTCATCCAGCGTCAAGACCAGGTTTTGTACAGCCTGGGCGATGTAAGCCTCTAGCTCTTCTGACAGCGGGACGAATGGTGCGGGGCGCGTACTGTCCTCCAGCGCCTGAAACCGGACTCGGTGTTCGGCTATCAGCCGGTGTGCGATGGTGATTGCTTCAGTGCGGTTGCGGGTCTTGAGGCTGGCTCTGTACGCATCGGTCGCCAACTTGCCGCCGCTCGTGCGAGGGAATAGGTGCTGAAGGTGTTTGGGGATGCCGATACGGAGTTGATAGATACCGCTTTGGGGGTGCGGTTCCAGTCCAGGAGGCAGTGTCGTCATGTCGTCCATCCGCGCATTTTGACACGCGAATTGACAAGGTGGATTGACGATGCCGGAAAAGACAAAGGCCCGTAAGTCCTTGACTGGCTTGGTTTCCCAATTCAATCAATTACTTACGAGCCTTAAATTCTGGTCGGGGTGAGAGGATTCGAACCTCCGGCCTCTACGTCCCGAACGTAGCGCTCTACCAGGCTAAGCTACACCCCGATTTGGACACTTCCGACGCTTCGGTCTTTTTCAAGACTGCTGCGTCAGCAGCGAAGAACATAACTATACCGACGTTTTTCCAGAAAGGGAAGATCTAAGTGAAAAAAATTTCGAGACAGCCGGGGCGATCCATTCGGCGAGCGTGCCGATACGCGATCGGCATGCTCGCCCGGCTCGCGCTCAAGACTGCCGCGACGTCGAATACGAACACAGCTCCAGCAGGCTGTCCTTGAACACGGAAGCCGGGAACGACGCGATCGCGGCGGCGGCCGCCTGCGCTTCCTGCCGCGCGCACTCGAGCGTGTGATCGAGCGCGCCGGAACGCGTGATGGCCTCGAAGATCGTGTCGAAGCGGTCGGTGCCGCCTTGCTCGATCGCCTCGCGTGCAAGCGCCGCCTGTTCGGGCGTGCCGCGCTCGATCAGATAGATCAGCGGCAGCGTCGGCTTGCCTTCGCGCAGGTCGTCGCCGGCGTTCTTGCCCATCGCTTCGGCGGTGCCGGCGTAATCGAGCCAATCGTCCATGATCTGGAACGCGGTGCCGATGCGGCGCCCGTATTCGGCGGCGGCGGCTTCGGTCGGCGCGTCGGCGCCGGCGAGCACCGCGCCCAGGCGGGCCGACGCCTCGAACAGCTTCGCCGTCTTGTAGCGGATCACCTGCATGTAGCGGGCTTCGTCGACGTCCGCGTCGTGCATGTTGAGCAGCTGCAGGACTTCGCCTTCGGAGATGATCGTCGTCGCTTCCGACAGGATCTCCATCACGCGCATCTTGCCGACGCCGACCATCATCTCGAACGAGCGGGAATAGAGATAGTCGCCGACCAGCACGCTCGCGGCGTTGCCGAACAG
>Ga0318572_10001154_pt1 | contig 10352 bp, 10 predicted proteins | sample GRESIP089b5f20_FD_202528 | JGI IMG/M metagenome (GOLD analysis project Ga0318572, IMG submission 202528) | Tropical soil microbial communities from Luquillo Experimental Forest, Puerto Rico - GRE.SIPMG.089b5f20 | ecosystem: Environmental > Terrestrial > Soil > Tropical forest > Bulk soil...
ACATAAAGCGTGGTAAACCCGGCTTGGGTTGCAAGGAGCGCCGTGAAAGCGTCATAAACTCCAGGCGCGACGACGATGGGCTCGTGAGTAAGGCGTGATTGCAGAGGTTCGGCGTCAGCCATTACTTACATTCCAAGATAGGCATGTTTCAGTTTCGGGTCATTGCCAAGCTCGGCGGCAGGTCCCTCCAGCACGAAACGGCCATTATCGAGGATATAAGCGCGCTGCGCCACGTCCAGGCTTTGTACGACGTTTTGCTCGATCAATAAAAGCGCAACGCCCTGCGCATTGATCGTCTTGACCAGCGCGAACAGTTCTTCGACCAATAATGGCGACAAACCAAGCGATGGCTCGTCGAGCATTAAAAGTTCGGGATCCGCCATCAGTCCTCTGCCAATCGCCAGCATCTGCTGTTCGCCGCCAGACAGAGTGCCCGCGCGCTGCGATTGACGCGCGGCCAGCCGGGGAAAGATCGAAAATGCGCGCTCTCGATTGGCGGTGCGGCTGCGACGGCCTCGGCGATACGTGCCAAGGTCCAGGTTTTCACGGACTGTCATGTTTGGAAAGATCCGGCGGCCTTCCGGCACATGGATGAGGCCGCGTGCAACTATCGCGGCCGGTGATTCGTGCTCGATAGCGGATCCTTTAAACCGGATGGCGCCATGCCAGGCCCGGATAACTCCGGAAATGGTCCGGCTCATAGTCGATTTTCCCGCTCCGTTCGGGCCCAGAACAGTGACGATCTCGCCGGAATGAACGGCGAAATCGACGCCGCGCAGAATTTCGGTACCCGCATATCCCGCATGAACTCCAGTAAGCGAAAGAAGTGGCTCAGGCATGGGCGTTTCCCGCAGCCGTGCGGTGCGCGGCGCCACGGCCCAGATAAGCCTCGATAACGCGCTGGTCAGCCGCGACATCTGCCGGCGTGCCGCGCGCAATGACGCGGCCTTCTGCAATAACAAATATCTGTTCCGCCAGGCTCATGACCGCCTGCATGACATGCTCAGTCATCAAAATCGTCATCCCAGTGCCGGTTAGTGCTCTAATCACCGGCACCATGTCGCGAATTTCTGATGGGTTCAGTCCAGCTAATACCTCATCAAGCAGAAGCAGACGTGGCGCGATCGCCAACGCACGGGCGAGCTCAAGCCGCTTGCTACCCGCCACGGTGAGTGTTGCCGCAGGGGCTTCGCACTGCGCACCAAGGCCTACCGAGCGCGCAACCTGGTCAGCCAACTTGAGCGCCGCGGCCCGGCTGCGCTGCCAAAGATGGGCGCCGATGGCGATGTTCTCGCGAACAGTCAGTCCAGGGAATGGTTGCACGAGCTGAAAAGTGCGCGCGATGCCGCGGCGGGCAAGCTTGTACGGAGGCTCAGCGGTGACATCGATGCGGTCGTAAACAATCCGACCCTCATCTGGCGGCAGGAAACCGGAGATAATCGAGAACAAGGTCGTCTTGCCGGCGCCGTTCGGTCCGATCAATGCCGTGATTTGCCCCGGGTTGATCTGAAGCGAGACCTTATCGACAGCGAGCAAGCCGCCGAAGCGCCTTGAGACACTATCAACAATGAGCATCGGCTCAGGCATGGTCACGCTCTGCCGGTAGGGCGGTCCGAAAACCACGCGGAACGACCGCCGCCATCAGGCCTGCCATGCCACGAGGCAGGAAGCCGACGACCGCGATCAAAAGGAGGCCATAAACGACAAGGTCGAGTCCTGGCGCATCGCCAGCTACGAGCTTGGTCGCTTCGCCCAGCGACTTTATGGCGAGCGCACCGAAAAGCGACCCAAACAATGTTCCTGCGCCCCCAACAATCGGGGCGAGGAGGGCATCGATCGAGATCCGTGGCCCGTAAGCGATCGCCGCATCGATGAACAGAAAATACTGCGCATAAAAACACCCCGCCGCCGACGTTATCGCCGCGGAAATCGTCATTGCCGCAAGTTTGACCGCAAAGGTGTTAATCCCGAGCGCACTCGCTGCGTCTTCGTTTTCGCGAATGGCGACAAGGTAAGCGCCAAAACGGCTATTCTCGGTGGCCCGCACCGCCACGAGGGATAGAGCAACCAGCGCAAGAATGATCCAATAAAACGGTACCCGGCTCTGAAACTGAAACGCTTCCGGACGCAAGTCCAGTTTGATCAGGGTGCCGACGCCGGCTCCTGTGATCGGCGCCACGCTCGAAATGATGCGCAGCACCTCGGCAAAAGCGAGCGTGACCAAGGAAAAATATGAACCTCGCAATCCGGACCGAAAACACAGAACGCCAATAGCGGCGCCCACCAGAGCGCCGGCCAAGATCCCCGCAACAAGGCCAAGCCAGGCATTGACTCCGTATCGCACTTGCAGAATGGCGGTCGCATAGGCGGCCGTTCCAAAGAAGGCAGCGTGACCGAAGGAATATTGCCCGCCATACCCCCCGAGCAAATTCCAGCCCTGGCCGACGAGCGCGATCAGCAGTGTCGTCACCAAGAAATTCAGCACGACGTTTGACGTGGTGACGAACGGCACGATGGCGAGTAACGCCACGACGAAGACGATGGGCAAATAAGGCTTCACAGCCGCGCGCCGAATAGGCCGCTCGGACGGGCGAGCAGCACCGCGATGAACATGATGAATATGCCGATCTGGCCTAATGACTGGCCTAAAAAGATGCTGGATACGCTCTCCACCACGCCAACGCACAATCCGCCGAGCAAAGCGCCAGGGATCGAGCCCATACCGCCGAGCACAACGATCGTGAATGCGATCAGCACAAACGCCTCGCCAGCGGTCGGGTTAACATAATAGGTCGGGATAAGAAGACAGGCGGCAATCGCCACGCAGGCCGCACCGACGCCAAAAGTCACCCCATAAATATGCGCAACATTGATACCGCACAGTTCGGCGCCGAGTTTTTCTTTCGCCACGGCGCGGATGGCCTTGCCGGTATCAGTCCAGTGCATGAACGCCCAAAGCCCGATTGCGACCGCAATGACAGCAGCGAATGCAATAACGCGGGGCACGGCAACGAAGGCGGGACCTATTTCAATCACGTCAAATGCGTAAGGCAGGTTTATCGTGCGCGTATCAGCACGAAAGAAATAGAGCAGCGTATTCTCGATCACCACAGCCAATCCTAGCGTGACCAGCAGGAAGCCGCGGTCCTCGCCGTGGGCTGCGGGTCCGATGATAAACCGCTGCAAGGCGTAGCCAGTGCCAAAGAAAAGCGGCGTTAGCACGATCGCGGTTAGGTACGGATCGATGCCAAAAAGCGTGAAGGCAAAGAATGCGGCGAACATCGCCGCTGTCAGCAATGCGCCGTGCGCAAAATTGATGATGTGCAGCACGCCATAAATTAGGGTCAGGCCGAGGGCGACCAACGCATATACGGCGCCGGCCATCAAGCCGTTGATAACAGCGGGAACAAGGATGACCGGCGATAGCATGCAGTTACCGGCCAGTGACCTGAGATGTGATCAAGCGGGCGGGATCGGAAAGACCGGCCTTGCCGAGGCAAACTGAGCGGGCAGGATTACCTGTATGTCGTTGGCAAGCACCTGCGTATTCACCGGCGCCGCGCCCTGATTTTGCCCGTCGATGAATTTCGTCGGACCGTACGGCATGAGATGACCGCTGAACGTTGAACCGGCAAGCGCATCCGTGATCTTAGCGCGATCAGTGCCGCCTGCGCGCCCGATCGCGTCGGCAAGCAGAAGAATGCACGAGTAGTTCATGTAGACTTCGTAGGTATAGAACTGCCCTTTGTCCTCCACACGCTTTTTCAGGTCCATGGCTTTCGGGTTCTTGGGATCGAACCAATGATTGCAATCCATGATGTACTGCGCCGCTTCGGGAAATTCCTTGACAAATTTGTAGGACGAGGCGGCGCCGCCAAGTACCGAGTAAATTCCCTTCGGACGCACACGTTGCTGTTGCATGGTGCGAGCGAGTAGAACGTACTCGTTATAATAATTTGCCGGAATAACGAGGTCGGGATTTTGCGCTTTTATTTTTAGCACGACATTTTCGAACTCACGTGTCGGCGTCGGATGGGGAACAGTCTCGAGCACTTGAAAACCGCGGTCTGGCAATTGCGTGTTCAAGAGCTTTGCCAAGCCTGCGCCGAATGCTGAGTCCTCATGCACGATCATGACTGTCTTCGCTGGCTTGCCGGCTTGATCGTTGATCGCAACGAGATTGTCGAGTGCGGTCTTGGCAATGACGCCGAATCCGGGCCCGAACCTGAATGTGTTCTTTAATCCCCGCGTGACTATACTATCCACCACACCCACGTCGACGACATAAGGCAAATCGTAACGCGCCGCAGTCTGGCTGGCAGCGAGGCAGATCGCACTGGCATAGCCGCCAACTATTGCGCAAACACCGGCGGCGTTCATCTTTTCCACTTCAGCATTGCCGCCGTCGGGCGTTGATTGCGCGTCCCCGAGCATCGGATCGAATTTGGCACCGCCCAGCGCTTTGATTCCGCCGGCCGCGTTGATGTCATCGATCGCGATGGTCGCGCCCAGACGGCCTTGTTGACCTGAATAGGACAGCGCACCCGAAACCGGATGAAGCACCCCGATTTTCGCCGCGGCGCTTTGCGCCCGTAGGATCGCTGGCGCGTGCAAAAAACCAGCGGCAGCAGTCGCGCCGAGCGCAGTGCTGCGCAAAAACTTGCGGCGGCTCAAGCGGAATGGCCAACGAGACATCATGCCCCTCCTTGTAATTGCGCCAAGCCTAACATTGGTTGCCGCAGCTATCTATACTATCCTGTCGCGGCTTAAGCGCGTGGTGTGCAGGTGACCCAGCCACAAACTATCATAGATAAACTTTGGAGCGCTCACGAGATTCTGCGACGCGAAGACGGCGAGTCACTGCTCTGGGTCGATCGTCACTATGTACACGAGGGGTCTTTTCATGCTTTCGGCAAACTTGCCGAACGCGGCGCGAATGTCGCCGAACCAACCTTGACGTTCGGCGTGGCCGATCATTACGTGCCAACTCGTGGTTCTCGATGGAGCATCGCCAATCCCGAGATTGCGCGGATGGTTCGTCAGCTTGAGGAAAACTGTGCGAAACATGGCGTCAAACTATTCGATGTCAACGATCCGGACCAAGGGATTGTACACGTGGTCGGTCCGGAACAAGGCCTGACGCTCCCCGGTCTTTTGATTGTCTGCGGCGATAGCCACACTTCTACACATGGCGCGCTTGGCGCTTACGCGTTTGGCATCGGCGCTTCCGAAGTAGCGCATGTGCTGATGACGCAGACGATCTGGCAAAAAAAACCAAAGCGGATGCGGGTGAGAGTGGATGGCGTAACGGCGCCCGGGATTGCCGCTAAAGACATCATGCTTGCTGTTATTGTTCGCATCGGCGCCGACGGCGCAACCGGTTGCGCTGTGGAATTCACCGGCTCAGCAATCCGTGCTCTCTCGATCGAGGGGCGTTTGACCTTGTGCAACATGTCGATTGAGGCTGGCGCGCGATGTGGAGTAGTCGCACCGGATGCGCTCAGCTTTGTTTACCTGAGAGACCGACCCTACGCGCCAACGGGGGCAGAGTTCGAACAAGCGATCGAGGCCTGGTCGCGACTAATAACGGACGAGGGCGCGCCGTTCGATCACGAAGTTGAATTCGATGCGGCAAGCATCGCGCCAATCGTCACCTGGGGTACAAGTCCGCAGGACGCATTGCCAATCGATGCCACCGTGCCCGATCCAACACGCCAACCCGATGCCGAGCGCGCCCAATATGTACACGATGCACTCGACTACATGGGTCTTGTGCCGGGGAAAAAGCTCACAGACATCGCGATTGATCGCGTGTTTATCGGCTCCTGCACGAATGCTCGTATCGAGGATCTGCGTGCTGCGGCATCAGTAATGGCTGGCCGCGTCAGCAAGGTCCCTGGATTGGTTTCGCCCGGCTCAACACTGGTCAAGCGCCAAGCCGAGGATGAAGGGCTCGACCGTATCTTCCGCGACGCAGGACTCGAATGGGCCGAATCCGGATGCTCGATGTGTGTCGGCATCAATGGCGATCTAGTCGCGCCTGGCGAGCGCTGCGCGTCCACCACAAACCGCAATTTCCGAGGTCGGCAAGGCCCGGGCGCGCGTACGCACCTGATGTCGCCCGCGATGGTAGCGGCAGCCGCCGTCACTGGTCATCTCGCCGATGTCAGAAAGCTACTCGGCACCCGAAAACCATGAGTTGTTATGGAAAGATTTACGACATTTACCGCCGCAGCTTGCCCAATCAACCAGAAGAATCTGAATACGGATCAGATTCTTCCCGCGCGCTATTTGAAGTGGACGCGCTCGATGGGTTTCGGCAAAGTGTTGTTTCACGATTTACGGTTTGATGTCGAAGGGCGCGAGAAGCCCGACTTTCCTCTCAATAAGCTGGCTTGGCGCAACTGCAAGATCGTAGTCACTGCCCGAAATTTCGGCTGCGGCTCGTCACGGGAGGCCGCGGTTTATGCCCTTTACGATTATGGCGTGCGCTGCATCATTGCGCCGTCGTTCGGCGACATCTTTGCCGGCAATGCAGTACAGAATGGATTACTGACCGCTGTGGTGACGGACAATGAAGCTGCCGAGATCATGGCGTCATTGACGCAAATGCCGGATCTTCCGCTGGCCATTGACTTGGAACGGCAGATGATCGTCTGCGGCAATCGAATCTACAGCTTCACAATCGATCCGGTTCGTCGCACGCGCCTCCTCAATGGCTGGGACGACCTCGCCTTTACTGAAAACTATCGCGATCGCATCAGGACATTCAAAGCGAGTGATCAGAGCCAGCGTCCTTGGGCGGTGCCGCGCAAGCACCTATAAGGTTCCGTTCTTTGGTGATCTGGTCCTGGGCTCCCGAATTTTTCCGATGGGCGTACCGGATTTCGACCTGCGCACGGGGCGATGTCCGCTTCTGACCAAAGAGGACATGGCCGATTGTTCTATTGAACTTCTGTGATGGCTAGACTTGATTCCGAACCTTGCTGTTCTTCGGCATCGCCAAAACTGCGCAAAACTTCGCTCATAAGATCGGAAAGAGTGGGACGAGGCAGGGCAGCAAATGGTACTGGACGGATAAGGTCGACCGCCGCGAGGCCGAACCGCGCCGTGAGGAGACCATTAAGCACACCCTCACCGAGTCGCACCGACAATTTGGCTGCTATGCCATGTCCCAGCATCTGTTGAATTAAGCTGTCGCTCGCAGCCAGTCCACCAGTCACCGCCAAATGCATTACAACTTGCCGTACCAATCGGGCTAGGCTCAGCGTACCCGGTCGTGCTCCGTAGAGAAAAGCAAGTCGACGCACCAAGGTCAGTGCCGTCCCGAAGACAAACAGAATGTCAATGACAGCACGTGGACTCACGGCGGTGACAACAGAGACTCGCGTAGCCGCCACGCTGATCAGCTTACGCGCCCGCTGATCCAATGGTGTCATAAGTTCGCGTTCAGCAAGTCGCACCATGTCGGAACCGTCGATGATCTCACCGAGATGACCTTCTAAGTCGGCGCGGCCGCGGGCCAGGTGGGGCATTTTCCGCGTGAGAGCGAGGAGCTCGTGCACAAAGGCGCGCCCCTCGATGCGATTGTCACTCACGATCATTTCCGCGGCGCGCTGACGTAGTTTCTCGACTTTTGCCAGCCGCATCAGGCCAGTCGTTTCGCGAACGGCAATAACCAAAAGCGAAACCACGGCCAGGGTCGCGAAAGCCAGTCCAAGCCAACCGAGTTCCTGGTTACGTGCCAATAAATCAGTAAGAAGGTCATTCACGGCAACGCCGATGGCGAGCAGCAGCAAACCGCCTAATGCACACCAAAATAATATTGCCCAACGGACGCCGCGTCGTGACGACCGAGCCGAATCGTCAACCGTGATAGCCAGTGCCTCAAACTCAGGTTCGGATTTTATCTGTGCTTGGCGCTCCGAAGACACCCGTGTCTTGGTGACCGAATCGACGATCAAATGATCTTGGTCAAGCCGGAAGACAGCTGGCGGTCGGTGTTTCCATTTTTTGCTCATACGAGCTGATCTCCGATTAGAAACTGCAGCGCCCTGTCGAGGCGAATGTGGGGCAGGGCAGCGACGCCATTTTCGGTCAACTCTAGTACGGGCGGCCGTACGCGCAAAAATCGGAAATCGGCGTTCTGCGAAGAAGCTGTGGCAAGTCCGCGAAAGGCGCTTTTATCACTGCGGAACAGTTCGTTTGGGTCGTCGGGCAAGTCTCCAGGAAAGATTGCTGCCTCGGTATCTCCATCAAAAATTTCGCCTGCGATTGCCTCGCCGGCAAAAGGCACACCAAGGACACAGGGAAGTTGCTGGCGCCCGCGCCGCACCATTGCCTCGCGGGTCGCGCGGACAGCGGCAAGAGCAACAACGTCGACATGCGCTCCGGCAAGCTCAGCCTTTGCCGTTGCACCTTGGACCAAGCGATTGAGGATAGTCTCAAGGCGGTCGTGACTCGTGTGGTGGAGGTGGTCTGCCTTGGTGGCGGCTAAAAGTATCCTATCAATTCGCGGGCGCACCAGCGCGCTCAAAAGTGTTTTTCGCCCGGTTTGGAAGCAATTGAGAACCTGCTCAAGCGCATGTTCAAGATCAAGAAGCGCGTCTGGACCAGCGTTGATGGCAGCCAAGGTATCCACCAACACGATCTGCCGATCGAGTCGGGCAAAATGATCGCGGAAAAACGGACGAACGACGACCGCCCTGTAAGATTCGTATCGGCGTCGCATCATCGCCCAAAGCGAGCCGGTTGGCGGAGGGCCCTCAGTTGATGGTTCAATGGGCGCAAAAGTCAGCGCGGGCGTATTTGCAAGATCGCCGGGCATTAGAAAGCGACCGGGTGGTAGCAAACTCATCGCATAGTTTTTGTCGCGACACGCTCTTAGGTATTCAGTGAAGAGCCGCGCGGCGGTAAGTGCCTCTTGCTCATCCTCGGTGCTCTCCGGATTAAGTGTCGCCAGATGTAGATGCCAATCTTTGGCAAGATCTACGCGCGGACGTTGACGTGAAAGGCGTATGCTCTCCGTCGCCCAAACCTCATAACTTTTAGTGAGGAGCGGCAAGTCGAGAAGCCATTCTCCTGGATAGTCGACAACATCAAGTGTCAGCGTGTGTTGGTACCCGCTTAGCGATTGGTACTCGATCACAACGCGCAATTCGCTAATTTGCCGCGTTGATGTCGGCCAACAACGTTTGCCCACGAGGTTACTTATGTGGTTTTCATAGTCGAAGCGTGACACTGCATCGTCCGGCTGAGGTGCAAGATAGGCGCGGGCTATCCGACCGGTAGCCAGCGACTCGAAGACCGGTAAGCGTCCGCCGCGTACCAGGCTATGAACTAGCGCGGTGATGAACACGGTCTTGCCGGCGTTTGAAAGACCTGTAACGCCGAGCCGGATCGTCGGATTGAACAAGTGTGCGCCAAACTCGACGAGAGCCTGGGCCGCCAGCCGAAGTTGTTCAAAGAGGTCGGCCAACCAAAGACTCCTTCACGGCTGCGTCAAAGCCAATCATTTTCGCCTCTAACAAAACTTTTGCCTTGGGTAATTGAAAATCATTCCTGTCAGGAGCAAGCTGAGCCCCAGAGAATGGGGAGAGCGCATGAGTATTCTTTGGACCATCATCATCGGATCTTCATCCAGGGAACAAGTACGAGCCTAAGGGCTTTATTTTGACAACCCTGCTCGGGATTGTTGGAGCTTTTGTAGCAACATATCTTGGCCAAGCGGTTGGGTGGTATCGAGCCGGCGAAGGCGCGGGTTTCATCGGCGCAATCGTTGGCGCGATCATAGTGCTGGTAGTGTGGGGATTAATCGCGCCTCGTCTTGAGCTAACATAAGTCACTGCAACGATCGGTCGTATTGAGTTTGACTGCAAAGAGCATCATCAACTGAGTTCTAATGCTGCCCTCGTAGTTATTCAGATTTCTACTCGGCTTTACTCTGTGCATTGCAGTCAACGTCACGTTGCAATTGCTGCGATAGCGGGCCCCTTAGACAACAACAAACACGATCCTCGGCATCAATCAGTACATTCGAGGACCCAGGATGTCCGATTTGGCACTGAACGGGCATCCGACTATCGCCCGCTTGGAGTCTCCTATCGGGGACAAAAAGGAGACATCACCTCGGCTGCCATCCCGCTCCACAGGAGTGGCGGAGCAAAAACCGTTTAACTTTGACGGCATCAGGCTGAGACAGCACATCGACGTTACGCAAAGGCTCATGTAAAAGCTATTTACATGAGCTGGTCGAAAGATGAGAGGGGTGGCCCACGCGGCTACCACCACGGTAACCTGAAAGAGGCGCTGCTGCGCGCCGCCTTGGAATTGATCGCGCAGAAAGGATCGGC
>Ga0318572_10001157_pt1 | contig 10324 bp, 7 predicted proteins | sample GRESIP089b5f20_FD_202528 | JGI IMG/M metagenome (GOLD analysis project Ga0318572, IMG submission 202528) | Tropical soil microbial communities from Luquillo Experimental Forest, Puerto Rico - GRE.SIPMG.089b5f20 | ecosystem: Environmental > Terrestrial > Soil > Tropical forest > Bulk soil...
CTCCATCGCGACGCCGGCCCAGAGCGCGAATCCCTGCAGCCCCGGCGCCAGGTGCTCCTGCTCTCGTGCGACGACCGCGCGCGAGCGGGGACCGGGGACCGGCGTGGCGATTCTGATCTTGCCCATCCGGGGATGTACTCCCGCGTTAGAGAGAGATCCTGATCAGCCCGCTAGCATGCGCGGCTGTTTGCGGCAATGGACTCGTCGCCGCGAACGGCGCCCCGAGCGACCGGTAGACCAGGAGGGTGCGCGACGCCACTCGCATTCCCGCGCTGCGCCTGTCGAGGTATGAGCTTTCCGTGATCGAACAGTGGCTCGCACCCATGGCCCGATGGGGGCCTGTCCTCGTGGTCGGAGGGGCCGCGCTCGCGTTCGTCGTGTTCGCCGTGGTGGCCGCCGTGCGGGGCCGCCCGCGCACCGAGCGCGTGGAGAAGGCCGGGGGCAGCATCCTCCTCCCGAAGGGCGCGATGGAGTACGGCTTCTGGCTGTTCGGGCCGGTGACGCGGACCGCGATCCGGCTCGAGGTCCACCCGGACGTGTTCAGCTGGGCGTCGCTCGTGCTCCAGCTCGGAGCTGCGCTGCTCTTCGCGTGTGGCTGGTTCGGGAGCGGCGCCTCGCTGCTCATCGTGGGCGCGGCCTGCGACGCGGCGGACGGCGCGGTGGCGCGTGGGCGGGCCATGGCCTCGGACGCCGGCGAGGTCCTCGACGCGGCGGTCGACCGCTGGGCGGAGATGGCCGTCTTCTTCGGGTTCGCCTGGTACTACCGGTCGATCTGGTGGGGCTTCATCCTCGCCGTGGGGGCCTGCGCGGGCGCGGTGATGGTGAGCTACATGCGCGCGAAGGCCGAGGTCTTCGGGATCGACGCGACCATCGGCCTCATGCAGCGACACGAGCGCGCCGTGTGGCTCGCGGTGGCGACGCTCGGCTCGAGCATCTGGGAGGCGTGGCGGCCCACGCCGAGCGAGGAGTTCGCCTTCCACACGCCCGTGCTCGTGACGCTCGGCGTGATCGCCGTGCTCGCGAACTGGACCGGGTGGCTGCGGATGCAGGTCGCGCGTCAGGAGCTCCGCAAGCGATGAGCGGCGCCTCCCGGCGCGTCGTGGCCGAGGTGGGCCACTTCGTACGCGCCCACGTCGCCTCGGGGGTGGCCTCGGGGCTCGAGTGGCTCCTCGTGAGCGGGCTCGTCCTCGCGGGCGTGCACTACCTCTTCGCGGCGGCGGCTGGCGCCGTGACCGGCGCCGTGACCGACTTCTCGCTGAAGCGCTACTGGGCCTTCGACCGCACGCACCTCGCGGGCGTCGCGCACGAGGGGGGCCGCTACCTCGCGGTCTCCCTGGCGTCGCTCGGGCTGAACCTCGCCGCGGCCTACGTCCTCGTGGACTGGCTCGGGGTGCGGCCGATCCCCGGCGTCATCGCCGCGTCGATCCTGGTGGGCTTCGCGTGGAACTACCCGCTCCACCGGGTCTACGTCTTCCGCTCGGCGACGCCGGAGGAGGCTCGGGTCTCGCGCTGCGCGCCCTGAGCAGCCTCGAGGATCTCGCCCTCACCTCGCCGGCGGCGCCCGCGCCGCGCGCTGCTGCGCCTCCCTCGAGATCGCCTGGATGGGCGCGCCGTCGGCGAGGTCGGACGGAGGCGACAGTGCGACGACATCGCCGGGCGAGACGCCGGAGCGGATCTGGATGGTCCGCCCGTCGTTCGTGCCGGGCTCGATGTCCACGAAACGGAGCTTCCCATCGCGCACGGTCGCGACCTGGAGCCGACCGCCGCGCTGCACGATGGCTTCGGATGGCACGGACGGGAGCGGTGGGACCTGCAGCCGCAGCGCGACGTGCACGAAGGTCCCGGGGATGAGCGCGGACGAGGCGTCCTCGGGCCAGGCCTCGACGAGCATGGTGCGGCTCCGTGAGTCGAGCGCGCCGGTGGTGCGCCGCACCCGCGCCCGCACCTCGACCCCGGGCAGCTGGTCGATGGTCACCGTCGCCTCGTCCCCGAGCCGCACGAACGGCGCGGCGTCCTGACCGACGTTCACGAGCACCCTCACGCGGTCGGGCGTCGAGATCTCCAGCACGGGCTGGCCGGCGCCGGAGACGAGCGCGCCGGGATCCACGAAGCGGCCGGTGACGATCCCGTCGAACGGGGCGCGCATGATCTCGTACTCCTGGAGGGCGCGCAGCCGGAGGAGATCGGCATTGGCGGTCGCGTGGTCGGTCTCCGCCTGATCGAGCTCCTGCGCCGAGACGACGCCATCGGGCGCGAGGCGGCGCGCGCGCACGGCGAGCCGCCGCCGCACCTCGAGCGTCGAGCGCGCCGCAGCGACCAGCTGATCGGTCTCGGGAGACTCGAGCCGGACGAGCAGCTGGCCCTTTCGAACTCGCGCTCCCCTGTCCACCGTGAGCTCCTTCACGTAGCCGTTCACCTTCGCGAGGAGCGTCGTCTGCCAGTACGCGCGCACGTCCCCGGGGAGCGTGATCGTCCGCTCCGGCGACGGATCGCTCGCGCGCGCCACGGCCACCTTCGGCCCGCGGTCGGCCGCCTCGGTGAGCGCGTGCCGCTGGCGCGACTCGACGCGGCTCCGCCGTGCGCCCATGAGCGTGGCGCCGGCGAGCGCGACGATCGCCGCCGCCGCGACGACGAGCACCAGCATGCGCCTGCGCCGCCGCTCCACTCAGGACCTCCCCACAGTGGGGGCGTGGGGAGCCTCGCCCACCTCGCGCGCGAAGATGACGTCGAGCTCGTGCTTGCGCGGCATGCGCCGGCGGAGCTTCGTGTAGACGAGCGGCACGAAGAAGAGCGTCGTGAAGGTGGCCGCGAGGAGACCGCCGATCACCGCCCGCCCGAGCGGCGCGTTCTGCTCAGACCCCTCGCCGAGGGCGAGCGCCATCGGCAGCATGCCGAGGATCATCGCGAGCGCGGTCATGATCACCGGGCGGAGCCGCGTGCGTCCGGCGGCCTTCATCGCCTCCACCGGCCCGGGGTCGCGCTCGGCCGCCGCGCGGTAGTCGTTCGCGAACGAGACGAGCAGGATGCTGTTCGAGGTCGCGATCCCCACGGCCATGATCGCCCCCATGAACGACTCGACGTTCAGCGTCGAGCCGGTCACCGCGAGCATCCAGAGGATGCCGGTGAGCGCGCCGGGGATCGCCGCGATGATGATGAAGGGGTCGGTCCACGACTGGAACAGCACCACGAGCAGGAGGTACACGAGCGCGATCGCGAGGAAGAGCCCGAGACCGAGCCGTCCGAACGCGGTGAACATCGCCTCGCTCTGCCCGCGCAGCCTCACCGTCACCCCCTTCGGCAGCTCGATCCGGTGGATGGCCCCCTGCACCTCGGCGGCGACCGCCCCGAGGTCCCGCCCCTGCGCGGCGAGCTGGACCTGGATGATGGGCTGCACGGTCTCGTGCGCGATGAAGGTACGGCCCGTGGACGGCCGGAAGGTCGAGAGCGAGCCGAGGTAGGGGGCGGCGCCCGACCCTACGAGCGGCGCGTCGGTCGGGGCCGCGTCGCCGGAGTCCGGCCCGGGCATCGGGGTCGCGCGGAGGTCGTCGATGCCGCTGATCTGCTCCAGCGGCGTCTGGACGGCCACGTTGTAGTTCACGCCGGTCTTCGGATCCGCCCAGAAGCTCGGCGACGTGAGCAGGCTCGACGAGAGCGACGTGAGCAGGCTCGAGGCGACGTCGTGCATGGTGACCCCGAGCTGGATCGCGTGCTGTCGGTCCACGTCGACGGCGATCGCCGGCCGATCGAAGACCTGCGCGATATGGGCGTCCACCGCGCCCGGCACGCGGCGCACGGCGGCGATGACCTCGCGCGCGGCGCGCTGCGCCGCGAGCGGATCGCGCGAGATCACCGTGGCCTCGAGCTGGGCGGGGAGCCCGAACGAGAGCACCTGCGTGACGAGGTCGGCCGGCTCGAACCAGAACGCGACCCCGGGGAAGCGGTCGGGCAGCTCGGCGCGGAGCTTCTCCATCAGCCGGGCGGAGGGCGCGTGGCCGGGCCTGAGCGAGATCCGGATCTCGCCGTCCTCGCCGCCGGCGTTCCCGCTCTGCACGAACGCCAGGTTGTAGAAGGTGGGGACGCCGATGTTGTCCGTGAGGCTCTCGACGTCGCCCTGCGCGAGCTCGCGGACCGTACTCTCGACGTCCATCACGCGCTGCTCGGTGACCTCGATCCGCGTGCCGGGCGGCGTGCGCACGTGCAGCCGGAGCTGCCCGGTGTCCACCTCGGGGAAGAAGTCGAGGCCGACGACGCGGACGAGGAGGACGCCGGACGCGATGAGCGCGACGGCGCCGAGCGCGACGAGGCGGCCGTGATCGAGCACGGTCGCGAGCGCCACGTCGTAGCGCGCCCGGAGGTGCTCGAAGCCGCGCTCGAAAGCGGTGGAGAACCGCCGGCCGGCGGCGGCGAGCCGGTTCCGCGGCGGGGGCGCCTCCGCGCCGTGCTCTGGCGCGTGCCCCTCGAGGAGCTTGCGGGCGAGCGACGGGACGAGGGTGCGCGAGAGGAGGTACGACGCGAGCATCGCGAGGACCACGGCGAGCGCGAGCGGCCGGAAGAGGAAGCGCGCCGGCCCGGTGAGGAGCACCACCGGGAAGAACACGATGCAGATGGTGAGCGTGGCGGCGAGCGCGGGCACGGCGATCTGCTGCGCGCTGTCCATCACCACCCGCGTGAGGTGGTGCGGGCGCCCGTGCTCGTCCTTCATCCCGAGGTTGCGGTGGATGTTCTCGACCTCCACCGTCGCGTCGTCCACGAGCATCCCGATCGCGAGCGCGAGCCCGCCGAGCGTCATGAGGTTCAGCGACTCCCCCGCGAGGAACACGCCGATCACCGCGACGAGGATCGCGATCGGGATCGAGCTGCAGACGATCACGGTGCTCCGCACGCTGCCGAGGAAGACGAGGATCATGAGCGACACGAGCGCCGCGGCGAGCAGCCCCTCGCGAAGCACCTCTCGCACCGCCGCGCGGACGAAGGCGCTCTGGTCGAAGTCGAGCTTGAGCTCCACCCCCGTCGGCGCAGTCTGGCGAATGCTCGGGAGCAGCTCGCGCACCGAGTCGACGACCGTGAGCGTCGAGGACCCGGCCTTGCGGAGGAGCGCGAGGTAGGTGGCGCGCCGCCCGTTCACGTGCACGATGTTGACCTGCGTCGCGTAGCCCTCGTGCACGTTGGCCACGTCGCCGATCCGCACCATCCGGCCGTTCACGATGCGCAGCGGCATCTCGTTGAAGGCGGGCAGCTGCGCCGGGCTGTTGTTCAGCGTGACGTCGTACTCGATGTCGCCGAGGCGCGCGCTGCCCGCCGGCAGGATCACGTTCTGGTTGCCGATCGCGTTCACGACGTCCTGCGGCGAGAGGCCGGTGGCGGCGAGCCGCGCGGGGTCGATGTCCACCATGATCTGCTTCTGGCGGCCGCCGTAGGGCGCGGGGGTCGAGAGCCCGGGGATCGTGAACAGCCGGAGCCGCAGCACGTTGAGCCCGTAGTCGAAGAGCTCCTGCTCGCCTGCCCCCGACACCGTGAGCTGGGCGACCGGCACGTTGCTCGCGTTGAACTGGAGGATCGCCGGCGCGGTGATGCCGGGAGGCATCACGCGCAGGATCGTCTGGCAGAGCGCCGACACCTGCGCGATCGCCGCCGAGATCTCCGTGCCGGGCTGGAAGTACACCTTCACGAGCCCGATGCTCGTCACCGACTGCGACTCGATGCGCTCGATGTCGTTCACCGTGGTCGAGAGGGCGCGCTCGGTCAGGAAGATGACGCGCTTCTCCATCTCGTCTGCGGTGAGGCCGGGGTATTGCCAGACGATCACGACGACCGGGATGTCGACGGAGGGCAGGATGTCGACGCGGATGCGCGCGAGCGAGAGCACGCCGAACAGCGCGATTGCGGCGCAGAGCGTCGCGACGGTGTAGGGTCTGCGGAGCGCGAGCCGGACGATCCACATACGGAGAGGGCGGCCCCGAAAGGCCGCCCCTCATGCTGCGCATCCTCGTGTGCCCGCGCGCGCTCGGTCGCATGGGGAGCGCCCGCCTGCCCGCGGCGAGCGATCCCCGTCGGCGGAGCGGCGGGTGGCCGCTCACGCCTGCGCGGCGCGCAGCGCGGAGTCGTAGTCGGGCTCCTGCCCGATCTCCGGCACGAGCTGCGCGTGGACCACGCGGTCCTGCTCGTCGAGCACGACCACCGCGCGCCCGCAGAGGCCGGCGAGCGGCCCGTCCACGAGCAGCACGCCGTAGTCCTTCGCGAAGTCCTTCGAGCGCATCATCGAGAGCGGCACCACGTTCTGGAGCCCCTCCGTGGTGCAGAAGCGCTTCGCGGCGAACGGCAGGTCGGCCGAGATCACGAGCACCACCGTGTTCTCGAGCGCGCCGGCGCGCTCATTGAACTTGCGCGTGGAGACCGCGCACACCGCCGTGTCGAGGCTCGGCACGATGTTGAGGACCTTCCGCTTGCCCTGGAACGCCGCGAGCGACACGTCCTTCAGATCCCCGCCGGTGAGCGTGAAGTCGGGCGCGCGCGCGCCCTTCGCGGGCAGCTCGCCGCTCGTGTGGATAGGGTTCCCCTTCAGCGTGATGTTGGCCATGTGCCCTCCCAAGGTCTCCGTGGAAGGCGTCGTTTAACGAACCCTCCGTCCGCTCGCCAGCACGTCCGGTTTTCACCGCGATTTCGGTGGCCACCGAAATGCGGGTGCCATGCCGCACCGCGTTCGCGGTGACCGATGGAAAAACCCTCGGGATTCCGGGAACGCAGGCCCGGCACGCGATCTGCTCTACGCCCTAGCTCCCCGAACCCGCGCCCCGAGCGCCCGGAGATCGAGACGTGAGCGAGCTCATCGACAACGCCAGCCGCCGCAAGGCCCTCCTGAAGGACGCGCTGCGCGACCTCTCCCGCGGCGAGGGGCCGGAGGAGGTCCGCGCCCGGGTGACCAACCTCCTCGGCCAGGTGCCGCACGCCGACGTCGTGGCGGTGGAGCAGGAGCTCGTGAACGAGGGGCTGCCGATGGCGGAGCTCACGAAGGCCTGCGACCTCCACGCCCAGGCGCTCGCCGGGAACGTCACGATCGGGCGCACCGGCGGGGCTCCGGCGGGCCACCCGGTGCACACCTTCCGGAAGGAGAACGAGGCGCTCCGCGGCGAGCTCGCGGCGATCGCGCGCCTGTGCGTGAACGCCGCCGCGCTCCCCCCGGCCGAGCCCGCCGACGCCGTCGTGCACCAGCTCCGCGGCAAGCTCCACGCGCTGATGGACGTGGACAAGCACTACCTGCGCAAGGAGTTCCTGCTCTTCCCGCACCTCGAGAAGCGCGGCATCACCGGACCGCCCAAGGTGATGTGGGCGAAGCACGACGAGGCCCGCGCGCTGCTCCGCGCCGCGACCGCCGCGCTCGCGTCGGCGGCCGCGAACGGCGCCACCGGCGAGGCGCTGCGGGCGATCGTGCGCGAGAAGCTGCGGCCGGCAACCGAGGCGGTCGACGGGATGATCTTCAAGGAGGAGAACATCCTGCTGCCGATGTCGTACGACGCGGTCCCCGCCGAGGAGTGGGCCGAGATCGCGCGCCAGGAGTCGGAGTACGGCTGGTGCCTCTACGCGCCGGAGACGGCCTGGCGCCCCGAGGGCGGGGCGGCGCCGGCTGCGGCCGAGGCGAGCCCGGAGCGGATCCGGCTGCCGTCCGGCAGCTTCACCCCCGAGGAGCTGCTCGCGGTGCTCTCCACCGTGCCGGTGGACATGACGTTCGTGGACGCCGACGACCGCGTGCGCTTCTTCACGCAGGGGAAGGAGCGGATCTTCGCGCGCAGCCGCGCGATCCTCGGCCGCAAGGTCCAGTTCTGCCACCCGCCGTCGTCGGTCCACACGGTGGAGGAGATCCTCTCCTCGTTCCGCGCCGGCACGCAGGATCGCGCCGCGTTCTGGATCGAGCTGCGCGGCCGCTTCGTGCACATCGAGTACCTCGCGCTGCGCGGCGAGGGCGGCAGGTACCTGGGCTGCCTCGAGGTCTCGCAGGACCTCACCGAGAAGCGGGCCCTCCAGGGCGAGCAGCGGCTCCTGTCGTGGAAGGCGCCGGCCGCGAAGGCCTGACGGGCGCGGCGCGCTCCCGCTCCGCGCGCACCACGAGCAGGGGCGCTACCTGCGGCTCGGCGATCTCGGCAGCGTGACGGTCATCGTCGTCCCGTGCCCCGCCGACGACGACACCTCCACCGCACCGCCGTGCGCGCGCGCGATCTCGGCCACGATGAACAGACCGAGGCCCAGGTGCCCGCTCCGAGAGCGCGCAGTCGCCGCGCACTTCCAGCCGCACCCGCCGGCCCGTGGCCGCCTCCTGCTCCTGCACCGCCTGCCGCGCGACCTCGTCGAGCCGCACCGGGGCGAGCGTGACCGGCATGCCACCCGCGCCGCGGGTCCGCGCGAAGTCGAGCAGATCGCCGATGATCGCCTCCATCCGCTCGGCGCTGGACGAGATCCGCGCCACCGCGCGTTGCGCGGCGGGGTCGAGCCCGCGGCGTCGCGCGAGCGCGTCGCACGAGAGGCGTACCACCGCCAGCGGCGTCCGCAGGTCGTGGCCCACCACCGCCGCGAGCCGCTCCTGCTGCGCCCCGACCCGGCGCGCCTCCGCCTCCGCCGCCTCCGCCCGCGCGCGCGCCTGCCGCTCCGACTCGTAGACCCGCGCGCGCGCCACCGCGAGCGAGCACTGCCCCGCGATCGCCTCGGCGAAGTCCACGTCGGCCGGCCGCGGCCAGCGTCCCGCCTCCCGGTACACGAGGCGCAGGAGTCCCGTGGCGTGGCCGCGCTCCACCACCGGCACGATCAAGAGGCCGCCGGCGTCCGCACGGAAGAGCGACTCCAGCTCGTCGCCCTCCGCCTCCGAGCGTGAGAACAGCACCGGGCCGAGCCCGGTCGCCGCGCGGAGGCTGTGCGGGTGACCCGCGAGCGAGATGCGCTCGCCGGGCCGCCCGAGCGGCCGCAGCTCGAGGACGCCGCGCATCGCCGTGCCGTCGGGCTCGAGCATCCAGAGCTCTCCGTCGGCCGCGCCGAGGAGGCTCGCCGCTCGGCCGAGCGCCGTGCGGAACACCTGATCGAGCGCGGCGCCCGCCGAGAGCTCACCGGCGAGCGCCGCGAGGAGCTCCGCCCGCTCGCGCGCCCGCTCGGCGCCACGCCGCGCCTGCTCCACCTCGGAGGTGTCCCACACGACGAAGAGCAGCGCCGGGCCCCGCGCGAGCGGGAGCCGCGTGACGTGGAACGCGTACACGCGCCGGACGCCGTCCCCGCCGACGTGCGCGTACCGCTCGTGCAGCGCCGGCCGGCCGGTCGTCAGCACCTCCTCCGCGACCGCGCGCATCCGGTGTCCCACCTCGCCCGACCACACCTCTTCCACCGAGCGCCCGACCGGCTCGACGTCGGGTGTGGGAACGGCTGCCCTGAACGCAGGATTTGCGACGCGGATGCGGAGCGTGTCGCCGGACACCACGGCGAGACCGCTCGGCTCGAGCTCGAGCGTCGCCGCCCACAGCTCGGCTGCCTCTAGCTCGGACGGGGCCCCCCCCGGCGCTACTTCATCCCGATCCTGCGGCATCCGTACGCATCGTACGACCCTCACGCTCCGTGGAACCCCAGACACATCGTCGCGCGCGTCATTCGGGCTTGTAAGCGATCGTTCACCGCTCTGCGGGGACGACCGGCGATAGAATCGCGGCGTGTCCAAGGCGACCTCGATGGAGCAGGTCTCCTCGCCCTCGCCGCAAGGCCCGCGAGGCGAGCCGCCTCGGCCTTACCTCATCGTCCTGTCGGGCCCCCAGTTCGGAGAGGTCTTCGATCTCGAGCCGGGGGAGGAGCTCCTCCTCGGCCGCAGCCCCGAGGCGCGGATCTGCCTCCAGGACGAAGGGGTCTCCCGACGCCACGCGACGATCGTCGCCGAACCCCACGGCGCCCGGCTGGTGGACGCGGGGAGCGCGAACGGCACCTGGGTGAACGGCGCGCGCGTCTCCGAGATCACGCTCCGCGATGGGACGCGCTTCCAGCTCGGCGCCCGCACGACCCTGAAGTTCGTCCGCTCCGACGATCCCGAGGCGGAGGCCCAGCGCCGCCTCACGCAGGGCGCGTTCCACGAGCCGCTCACCGGCCTCTACAACCGTCGCCACTTCCTCGACCGGCTCTCGGCCGAGCTCGCGGCGTCCCTCCGCCACGGGCGGCCTGTCGCGCTGCTCCTCGTCGACGTGGACCACCTCGAGCGAGTGAACGAGGCGCACGGTCACGCGGCGGGCGACGAGGCGCTGAAGATGGTGGCGCACGTGCTCCGGGGCGCGGTGCGCAGGGAGGACGTGGTCGCGCGCTACGGCGG
>Ga0318572_10001158_pt1 | contig 10322 bp, 10 predicted proteins | sample GRESIP089b5f20_FD_202528 | JGI IMG/M metagenome (GOLD analysis project Ga0318572, IMG submission 202528) | Tropical soil microbial communities from Luquillo Experimental Forest, Puerto Rico - GRE.SIPMG.089b5f20 | ecosystem: Environmental > Terrestrial > Soil > Tropical forest > Bulk soil...
GGGCCGTCGCTCTTCCCGCATGCACCAGACCGGCCTCAATGAAGGCAAGACCTGCATCGACTGCCACAAGGGCATCGCCCACACCCTGCCGGCAGTGGAACAGGGCATCGGCTCCGACAAGCATGGCGCCCCCCAGGAAATCTTCCACCCGGACGCCAAGGCCGACGCCAAACCAGAAACCAAGCCCGAGGCTAAAGCGGAAGCCAAGCCCGAGGACAAGGCAGCCGCCGGCAAGTAAGCTGATCGCAACATCGCACCAAAAGGAAAATGCGCCTGCGGGCGCATTTTTCATGGGCCTTGGGAATAGCCTTTGACCATCCGCGCGCCGGTGCTCCGGCTTCGGTGACGGTCCCTTCCTGCCCCTTCCTGTACCATGCCGACTGTTTTCGGCCCCGCCTTATTCCCTCCTGTGCCCAGCCGGCTCACCGCCCACCCATGATCGATCCCCTGTTGCTCACCGCTACCTGCGTTTGCACCTTCGGCCCCCTGGGGCTGTTGACCAACGCCAGCGGTTTTTTCTTCGAGCGGGACGATCGCCTCTACCTGGTCACCAGCCGTCACGTCATGCGCGACGAGGGCAGCAACCACTTTCCCGAGCGGATTGAAATCGAGCTCCACACCAACCCGCGCAACATGGCGGAGTCGGTGTTGTTTTCCATTCCCCTCTACCGGGACGGCCAACCCCTCTGGCGCCAGGGCCTGGACGACGCCGGCCAGGTGGATGTGGCAGTCATTGCCATCGAACGCCCGGCCCTGCCGGCCACGGCCTTCTATCGTGCCTTCACCCCGGCCCACCTACGCTACCCCGAGCACCAGATCGAAGTGGGTACTTCCCTGCTGGTGGTGGGCTTTCCCCTGGGCTTCCACGACACCCTGCACCACATGCCCGTGGTGCGCCATGCCATCGTCGCCTCGTCCTTCGGTTTCCGTTTCCAGGGGGAAGGCTATTTCCTCACTGACGCCCGCACCCACCGGGGCACCAGCGGCGCACCGGTGGTGATGCGGGTCACCGAACCCGCCGCCGACCTTGGCGATCTGGGCTGGCAACTGCTCGGCGTCCATTCCTCCCGCCTCGACGTGGGTACCCGAGACATGGTGATGGACGAGGCCCTGGGCCTCAACTGCGCCTGGTACGCCGATATCCTGCTACCCCTGACCAACGCCTGAACCTACCGTTTCCCGCCATGACCTTCGCTTCCCTCGGCCTGATCGAACCCCTGCTGAACAACCTGAGCGCCCTGGGCTACACCAAGCCAACGCCGGTGCAGACCCAGGCCATCCCCCCCATTCTCGAAGGCCGCGATCTGATGGCTGCCGCCCAAACCGGCACCGGCAAGACCGCCGGCTTCGCCCTGCCCCTGATGCAGCGCCTGCTGGCCGAGGAAACGCCTACCGCCAGCAACAGCATCCGCGCCCTAGTCCTGGTACCGACGCGGGAACTGGCGGAACAGGTCAATGAAAGCCTGCGGACCTACGGCAAAGACGTGGACCTGAGCAGCTACGCCACCTATGGCGGCGTCAGCATCAACCCGCAGATGATGCGACTGCGCCGGGGGGTGGACATCCTGGTGGCGACGCCGGGCCGACTGCTGGACCTCTACCGGCAGAAAGCCGTGAAGCTCAAGCAGGTCAGCATTCTGGTCCTGGACGAAGCGGACCGCATGCTCGACCTGGGCTTTGCTCAGGAACTGGACCTGGTGTTGGGGGCCATTCCCAAGCAGCGCCAGACCCTGCTGTTCTCTGCCACCTTCTCCGACGAAATTCGCGGCATGGCCAAGCGCCGCCTCCACGACCCCGTCAGCATCGAGGTGAGTCCCCGCAATGCCGCCGCCAAGACCGTCAAACAGTGGGTGGTGACGGTGGACAAGCGCAAGAAGGCGCCCCTCTTCTGTCGCCTGCTCAAGCGCCACGACTGGCGCCAGGTGCTGGTGTTCGTCAAGACTCGCAAGGGCGTCGATGAACTGGTGGAAACCCTGCAGGCCCGCCAGATTTCGGCGGACTCCATTCACGGCGACAAGCCCCAGGCCAGCCGCCTGCAAGCCCTGCAACGCTTCAAGGACGGCGAAGTCCGCATCCTGGTGGCCACCGACGTGGCCGCCCGGGGCCTGGATATCGACGACCTGCCCGTGGTAGTCAACTTCGACCTGCCCATCGTCGCTGCCGACTACGTGCACCGCATCGGTCGTACCGGTCGTGCGGGGGCCAGCGGCGAAGCCGTGTCCCTGGTCTGCGCCGACGAGGTGGGCCTGCTGGCCGCCATTGAAGGCCTGATCCGCCAGGTATTGCCCCGGGAAGAGGAGGAAGGTTTCGAGGCCGAACACCGCGTCCCCCTCACCCAGCCCGGTGCTGCCGTGACGAAAAAACCCAAGAAGCCCAAGGCCAGCAAGGCCGGCCCCGGCAGCCTGGCCAAGGGCATTCTCAACAACTGGGTGGATTACGAAAACTCCGGCGCCCCCAAGAGCGGTCGCCGCCGTCCCGGCCCTGCCGCTGGCAAGGTGGGGGGCAAGGTCGGCGCCAAGCCTCGTAGCCGTTAAGCCCTGGCAGGAACGGGGCCATCTCGTTCCGACGGCACGCGGGGTTCGGGCCTAAAATGGCCGGGTTTCCCCGATGCCGGCATCATCGCCGCCGGCCTGTCCTCGGGGTTGTTTCCACCCACAGGTTTCCGGAGTCGCCGTCGTGGCCGAGATCATCGAATTCCCCAATCGGGTATTCAAGCTGCACCAACCCTTCCCCCCCGCCGGGGACCAGCCCACCGCCATCGCCAAATTGGTGGAAGGGCTGGAGGACGGCCTCGCCTTCCAGACCCTGCTCGGCGTGACCGGCTCGGGCAAGACCTACACCATGGCGAACGTGATCGCCCAAATGGGCCGTCCAGCCCTGGTACTGGCGCCCAACAAGACCCTGGCCGCCCAGCTCTACTCCGAGTTCCGTGAGTTCTTCCCCGAGAACGCGGTGGAGTACTTCGTTTCCTACTACGATTACTACCAGCCGGAAGCCTACGTGCCGGCCCGGGATTTGTTCATCGAGAAGGATTCGTCCATCAACGAGCACATCGAGCAGATGCGGCTCTCGGCCACCAAGAGCCTGCTGGAACGGCGCGACGTGGTGATCGTGGCCACCGTGTCCTGCATCTACGGTATCGGCGACCCGGTGGATTACCACTCCATGATCCTGCACCTGCGCCAAGGCGAAAAAATGGGCCAGCGGGACATCATTCGCCGCCTGGCGGAAATGCAGTACGAACGCAATGAGATGGACTTCAAGCGCGGCGTGTACCGGGTGCGGGGCGACGTGATCGACATCTTCCCGGCAGAAAACGCCGAACACGCGGTGCGGGTCACCCTCTTCGATGACGAGATCGAATCCATCGCCCTCTTCGACCCCCTCACCGGCCACGGTCGGCAGAAGTTGGGGCGTTTCACGGTCTATCCCTCCAGCCACTACGTCACCCCCCGGGCCACGGTGCTGAAGGCGGTGGAGAACATTAAGGCCGAGCTGCGGGACCGCATTGAGTTCTTCCAGAAAGAGCAGAAGCTGGTGGAGTGTCAGCGCATTGAGCAGCGCACCCGCTTCGACCTGGAAATGCTGGAACAACTGGGCTTCTGCAAGGGCATCGAGAACTACTCACGCCATCTGTCGGGCCGCAAGGCCGGCGAAGCGCCGCCGACACTGATCGACTACCTGTCCGCCGATGCCCTGTTCTTCATCGACGAATCCCACGTGGCCGTGTCCCAGGTGGGCGCCATGTACAAGGGCGACCGTTCGCGCAAGGAAAATCTGGTGGGCTATGGCTTCCGCCTGCCCTCGGCCCTCGACAACCGCCCTCTCAAGTTCGAGGAATTCGAGCGCCTGATGCCCCAGACCATTTTCGTGTCCGCCACCCCGGCGGACTACGAGGCCCAGCACCAAGGCCAGGTGGTGGAACAGGTGGTACGCCCCACGGGCTTGGTGGACCCGGAAGTGATCGTCCGCCCCGCCCTCACCCAAGTGGACGATCTGCTGGGGGAAATCAAGAAACGCACCGCGAAGGAAGAACGGGTGCTGGTCACTGTGCTGACCAAGCGCCTGGCGGAACAGCTCACCGAATACCTGGGCGATAACGGCATCAAGGTGCGCTACCTGCACTCGGACATCGACACCGTGGAACGGGTGGAAATCATCCGCGACCTGCGCCTGGGCGTATTCGACGTGCTGATCGGCATCAACCTGCTGCGGGAAGGCCTGGACATTCCCGAAGTCTCCCTAGTGACCATTCTCGATGCCGACAAGGAAGGCTTCCTGCGTTCCGAACGCAGCCTCATCCAGACCATCGGCCGCGCTGCCCGCCATCTGAACGGCACCGCCATCCTTTACGCCGACCGGGTGACGGACTCCATGGCCCGGGCCATGAAGGAAACCGAGCGCCGCCGGGAAAAGCAGCTCGCCCACAACGCCGAACACGGCATTACTCCCAAGGGCGTCAGCAAGCGCATCAAGGACATCATCGACGGCGTGTACGACCACGAAATCGCCAATCAGGATTTGAAGGTCGCCCAGCAACAGGCCAAGTACGAGGCCATGAGCGAAAAAGCGATGGCGAAGGAAATCAAGCGCCTGGAAAAGGCCATGCAGGAACACGCCAAGAACCTGGAGTTCGAGGAAGCCGCCGCCGCGCGGGATGAACTATTCCGTTTGAAGCAGATGGCCTTTGGCGGAGAGGCGCATGATGCGCCACTAGATAACTACGACGCGTGAGGCTTCCCCATGATTACCACATCAACAGTACTTGTACTTGGTGCCGGATCAAGCTTAGCTTTTGGTTATCCACTTGGCAGTAATCTGAGACAAAGAATCATCGAGATAGAAAGTCAGCAAAATGAATCGTTGTTATCTGTAGCAGGACTGCGGAATGATACAGATACTGTTTATCGTTTCATTAAAACTTTCCGAGACTCTCAAATGTATTCAATTGATGCATTTCTTGCGAGGCGCCCCGAGTTTGCCGATGTTGGGAAGAAAATAATTGCAACCATATTACTTTCTATCGAAAATGAAACAGCTCTCGGCGCAATAGAGCATGAGGATCATTGGTATCGATATTTATTCAACCACATTACCGAAGAACAGTGGGATCGCACCAACTTCACCAACCTATCAATAATTACATTTAATTACGACCGATCACTTGAGCATTACTTGCTTCACGCATTAAAGAATGCGTACGGAAAATCAGAAGAAGAAACAATACAAAAACTAGAAACTTTAAAGATTATCCACGTATACGGTTCGCTTGGCCCGACCTTACCCAAATATGGAACAGGATACTTTCCTTACAATGGGAAACTAAGCCCTGAAAAAATTGCAGCCGCCGCCAACGAAATTCAAGTAATTCCAGAAGGCCGCAATGACTCAGAAACTCTGACAAATGCCAGAAATCTATTAGCACATGCAAATACGATTTGTTTTCTTGGCTTCGGATTCGACAGAACCAACATTGAGCGGCTTGGAGGAAATAAAACATGCTCCAACCCGACAAAAAATAGCAACATAACAATTTATCGAAAAGTTTTCGCAACCGCGCTGGGCTTAACCCAAACTGAAATAAGCCAAATAGGGGCCTTACTTGGGCAGGAAAATATCAACCTACGCGACACATTTAAACAATCAAACTGCATATCCTTGCTGCGAGAAACACTAATTCTCAATTAAAAGTTAAGCTGCTTCGGCATCCGTTCCTTTAGCTGCCTGGATCAAGCTGTTGATCCAAGACTTTTGGCAAATCTTCTGCCGCTGTTCCATCAAGTGTTTGTGCACCTTGGCCTTGGCTTCGGCCAGTGGCATGACCTGGGCGTCGTTGACGGTTTCGCAAAGGATGATGTGGAAGCCCACGGGGGACTCCAGCACTTCGGAAATCTCCCCAACTTGTAGGGCGAAGGCGCCGGGTTCCAGTTCCGGATAGAGCTGGCCGGGGGTGACGTTGCCCAGCAGGCCGCCGTTCATGGCGGTGGGGCATTCGGAATGCTTGAGGGCCTGCTCTTCGAAACGCTTGGGTTCCTTCAGCAGCCGGGCGCGGATTTCCGCCAGCCGGGCGAAGGCGGATTCCCGATCGTTTTCCTTGTAGTCGGGATTGATGGTGATCATGATGTGGCGCAGGGTACGGCTGGCGGGCTTGGTGAAGCGGTCCTTGTGCATGAAGTAGAAGATTTCCACTTCGGTGTCGCTCACCTTGGCAGCCCGGGCGGCCACTTTTTCCAGCACGGCTTCCACGGTCAGGTCCCGCTCCATGGCTTCCCGCAGGCTGGCTTCGGACAGGCCGATGCGGTCCAGGTCGGCATGGAAGTCGTCGTCGTTCTCGTAGCGCTGGCGGATTTCCTTAAGGCTGGCCTTGATGGAGGATTCCGGCAAGGCCACCTGGGCAGCCTCAGGCGTGGCCAGGATCAGGGATTCCAGTTGGCACTGCTTGGCAGCCACGTTGTCGACGCGCTTGCGCTCGTCGGGCTCCAGACCATCAGGATTCTTCTGGTAGAGCTGTTGGGCCAGCTTCAGGGTGAGATAAGGGCTCACAACCGAGCTCAGGTTGGCGTTCATGCTTCGTCATCCTCTTCGGCCCGGGGCACCAGGGGCGCCAGGGCGGTTTCCGGCACCACCAGGGGCTCGCCGGACAAACAGTCGAAATGCACGTGGTAGGCCACACCGCCGGGCATGTCGCGCAGCACTTTGAGGACTTGGCCTTCGCTGTCTGCCGGAACCCGCACTTCGCCGCGTATGGATAGCGACTTGGCAGCCTTCACTTTTTCGCGAAACTCGAAACAGCTGGGCACCCAGGCCTCGTCACCGCCGATCAATTCTTCTTCACGGCAGCCGACGATGCGGCCCGCTTCGAGGAAGTTCACCGAATAGATGATCTGGTCCTGGAGGAAGGTGCCGACGTTGACGACATAGCCCACACTGCCTCGGCGCACGAGGAAGTCGCCCATTTCCAGGCCCGGGTAGGTGCCATCATTACGCACATTGCGGGTGACCCGCACGGCATCGCCGTAGTCCCAACGGGGTTGCATGGCTGTTTCTCCGTGAATTACTTGAGGAGGTCGCCGAGAGGCATGAAGGAGGTGCCGCCGGCTTTTTGCAGCACGGAGAACACCCGCTCGGTAAGGGCGTCGGACTTGACGAAGTCTTCGTAGGCCATCAGCAGCCACTTGCGATAGGCGTCGTAGTCCGGGGCCTTGCCGGCCTCCTGCTTGGCCAGGTAGTCATGGAAGCGCTGCAGGATGTGCAGGCGATTCACATGGACGATGCCTTGGTCGTAGGGAATCTCAAAGTAATTAAGGAAGTCTTCGGCGGATGCCAGGTCTTCCAGGTCTAGTTCAAAATCTTCTCTGCTCATGGTCTCTGCTCCTAAGCGGCTACGAGTTTTAAGGTGGGACGAAGGAGGGATTCGGCCTGGGCTTCACGCACCACGGCCAGGAGCGCGGCGGCCCCGAGATGATCTTTGTCATCTAGTGAAAGTAGTTTTTCCAGGCGCTCGCGGGCTTCGATGATGCGACCCTGGCGCAGCAGCACGACGGTGGTGCCTTTCAGGGCCAGTAGGTAGAAGCGCAGCATGGCCATGTTTTGCGCGCCGGCGGCGGCCACCACGGCAGGCGTCAGCTGATGCCAGTCCGCATCAATCGCCAGGCGCCGGGCGGAGGCCGCCAGGGCACGGTCGGCCACCACCAGCGTGTCCTCCAGACGGTGCTGATAGAAGTAGTAGCGGTACAGGGCCACCAGGACGGAAAGCTGGTCGGGAGCCAGAAAATAAGCCCGCAGCAGTTTGGTTTCAGCTTCCGCCTCGCCGTAGAGGTCAGCGGCTTCGGCAATAAGGGTTTCGGCCTCGGCCACAGGGGCCTCATTGAAATAGAGGACCTCGTCGCCGATGTCGAGAAAATCAGTCGTGGTGACGACGGCGTCAGTCACGGCTCTTGTCCTCGCAGCACAGATCGCCGGCGGAACAAACGACACAGTTGTCTTTTTCCTCCACGGCGGGCAGGCCCTTGAGGCTGCGCACTTCCGCTTCCAGCAGATCAATGCGGTCGAGCAGGCATTGCATGGCTTTGCCTACAGGGTCGGGGATCAGGTGGTGGTCGAGATTCACCACCATGCCGGCGGCACCGACGCTGACGGCGGGCGCACTACGTTCGCCCACCAGGCGACCGGGAATGCCCACGATGGTGCGCCCCATGGGCACATCCTTGACCACCACGGAGTTGGCGCCGACCCGGGCATTGTCATGAACGGTAATGGCGCCGAGGATCTTGGCACCGGCGCCCACCACCACGCCGTTGCCCAAGGTGGGATGGCGCTTGCCCTTGTTCCAGGTGGTGCCGCCCAGGGTGACACCGTGATAGAGGGTCACGTCATCGCCGATTTCAGCGGTCTCGCCGATGACGACACCAGCGCCGTGGTCGATGAAGAAACGACGGCCCAGGGTGGCACCCGGGTGGATGTCGATATTGGTGACCATGCGGGCAAAGAAGGACAGCAGCCGGGCGGGATAGCGCCAGCCCTGACGCCACAGGGCATGGGCGAGGCGCTGGGCGAGGATGGCGTGCAGGCCCGGGTAGGTGGTCAGCACTTCAAAGCTGGAACGGGCGGCGGGGTCGCGGCCGAAGACGCATTGCAGGTCTTCCTTGAGCAGGGCCCAGAGACCGGGCTTGGGAATGGCGACGCCCAGTTCGACTGTATTCAGTTCAGACATGTCCATGATGTTCCTCCCGGAACATGGCGAGAAGTTCGGTGTCGGCGGGGGGGCGCTTGGCCTCTTCAACGAAGTTACGTACCCGGATGAGCAGTTTTTGGGCCTGGGCTTCGTTCAGCTCGTGGCCCAGGCGGTCCATGACCAATTGCACGGCCCGGGAACCGGAATGCTTGCCCAGTACGATGCGATGGCTGCGGCCCACCAGGCAGGGGTCGAAGGCCTGGTAGTTGTTGGGGTCCTTGAGCAAGCCATCCACGTGAATGCCGGCTTCGTGGGTGAAAGCGCCCTCGCCCACCAGGCTCTTTTGCCAGGGAATGGGACGGCCGGAAGCAACCGCCACCTTGTGGGAAAGGCCGAGGAACTGATCGAGGGAAACGCCGGTATCGAAACCGTAGCACTGGTGCAGGCCCAGGACCACTTCCTCCAGGGGGGCGTTGCCGGCCCGTTCGCCCAGGCCGTTCACCGTGGTATTGAGGTGGGTGGCACCGGCCCGGGCGGCGGCCAGGGTGTTGGCCGTGGCCAAGCCCAGGTCGTCGTGGGCGTGCATTTCAATGTCGAGATCGGTGGCGGCTCGCAGGCAGGAAATCCGCTCGAAGACGCCGAAGGGTTCCAGTACGCCCAGGGTGTCGGCAAAACGCAGGCGGCTGGCGCCGGCCTTTTGCGCCACCTCGGCAATTCGGGTGAGGAAATCGGGGTCGGCCCGGGAGGCATCCTCCAGGCCGATACACACCTCCAGCCCGGCGTCGCGGGCCAGGGGAACGTGGATGGCGATTTGCTCCAGCAGCCATGCGCGGGTTTGGCGCAGCTTGTAGGCCAGATGCTGGTCAGAGGCGGGAATGGAAATGTCCATCATCTGGGCACCAAGACCGGTACCCAACTGGATATCGGCCTTGTGCATGCGGCACCAGACCATGAGGCGGGCCTGCAAGCCGAGGGAGGCGACGGCCCGGATGCTTTCCCGCTCCACCTCGCCCATGGCGGGGATGCCGACTTCCAGCTCGGGCACGCCGAGGGCGTCCAGTTGGCGGGCGATGTCCAGCTTTTCCTCCAGGGTGAAGGCAACCCCTGCGGATTGCTCGCCATCCCGAAGGGTGGTGTCGTTGATCGTGATCTTGCGGCGGCTGGATGTCTGCACGGAAATTACCTCCAATCACCCTTGAGCAAATCCAGTGCCCAACAAAAATCACTTATTAATCAATTAACTGAAATTAACACCTAAAACCTTGAAGACCGCCGGGAACGTTATTGTCGGAAATGCAACAAAGGAGAAAAGCCGGGAAAGACCCCCGTCCTCTCCGCAAACAATGGACGTCAAGGCGACAGGTCGCCAATGGTAGAATCGACGCCACTTTTCTCTCCGGAGACCCTTGGACTCCGGAGCATTTCTCATGATTGCCCTGGATTTTTAGAAAGCCTTTGACATGACTCAGGAACAAACCCAAACCAGCCCGCTGGAGCGCCGTATCGACATGACCGTGGCCATGACCACGATTGAAGCCGATGTGGAAAAGCGCCTCAAGCAAATGTCCAAGACCGTAAAGATGGCCGGTTTCCGTCCTGGCAAGGTCCCGTTCAAGGTTGTGGCCCAGAACTACGGCTACCAAGCCCG
>Ga0318572_10001160_pt1 | contig 10318 bp, 7 predicted proteins | sample GRESIP089b5f20_FD_202528 | JGI IMG/M metagenome (GOLD analysis project Ga0318572, IMG submission 202528) | Tropical soil microbial communities from Luquillo Experimental Forest, Puerto Rico - GRE.SIPMG.089b5f20 | ecosystem: Environmental > Terrestrial > Soil > Tropical forest > Bulk soil...
GCCGCGCTCGGTGAGCACCGGTGGGTGCACCCCGCGGACCAGGTTGCGCAGCTCGGTGAGGGCCTCCTTGGCCTGGGCGTGCGCCTGGTCGACCAGATCCCTGGCCGCGTCGAGGTCGTCGGCGAACTTCGCCTTGGCCCGGCCGAGCTCCATGGCCAGCGCGACCAGCCGCTGCTGCGCGCCGTCGTGCAGGTCGCGCTCGATCCGCCGCCGCTCCGCCTCGGCCGCGTCCACCACCCGCTCCCGGCTGATCTCCAGCTCGGTCACCCGGGCGGCCAGGTCGCGGCGCGGGCCCAGCAGGCGGCGGGAGAGCGCGGCGTCCGCGCGGCCAAACCCGCGGGTCAGCTGCGGCGCGGCCAGCAGCAGCACCAGGCCGGCGACCACCGCGGCCGCCATCGTGGGCGCCCCCGTCAGCGCCGTGCCGCCGATCTCGGCGCTGCCGCTCGGCAGGGACCGGTTGTACAGCGGCAGCGTCAGCAGGACCAGGCCCGCGGCCCAGGCCGCGCAGGAGATCGTGACCGCCACCGCGCTGAACGGCAGCCTCAGCAGCCCGTAGCCGACCTCACCCCAGGTCGCCCGCTCCGTGAGCGTCCGCCAGCGCGGGATGATGACCCAGCGGTACCCGGCCCGGGCCTCGGCGGGCCAGGCCGGGATCCGCACCCCCAGCATCAGGTCGAGCCTGGCCCGCTCGGCCGCGGCGTACAGCGTCGCGGCCCGCAGCGTCAGGCCCAGGATGGGCAGTCCGACCAGGGCCAGCACCAGCAGGCTGAAGCCGAGGCTGAGGCCGGTGACGAGGACCACGATGACCGCGAGCCCGAGGAACAGGCCGGTCAGGTGGCTGGTCATGGCGAGCCAGGTGCGCGGCGACACCAGATCGCGGACGAGGAACATAACTCGACGCTATGACATGAGCCCCGGGGTTGCCATCTACCGGACCCCCGGGAACAGGGTGGGGGTAACCCCACCCCGCTTCGGGCCGCCCGCACCATGGTTCTGACGGGGTGCTGTCACCGAGTCTTGTGTCCCATGGATACGACGCAGCCCGCACGGGCACCCCTCGTGGAACGAGTCGCCGGCTGGTCCGCCCGGCATCGCAAGACCGCTGTGTTCGGCTGGCTGCTGCTGGTCGTGGCGGCGGTGATGATCGGGCACCAGCTCGGCACCAGCACCGTGAAAAGCTACGACCCCGGCCAGGCGGGCCGGGCCGAGCGGGTCCTCGACCGGCCCGTCGTGCAGCAGCCCGCCGGCGAGACCGTGCTCGTCCAGAGCCGCGCCGCGGGCCGCACCTACACCAACGATCCGGAGATGCGGCAGGCGGTCCGCGAGGTCGTCGCGGCGCTGCGGGCGCTGCCCAGGTCCGCCACCGGCATCGAGTCCCCGCTGACCAACCCTCACCTGGTCAGCGGCCGGTCGGCGCTGGTCACGTTCAACGTCGCGGGCAAGCCGGGCAACGACGACCAGTCGGTCGTGCCCGCGTTGAACGCGGTCGCCGCCGTCCAGGCACACCACCCCGGGCTGAAGGTCGAGGAGGCGGGCGGCGCCAGCGTGGACCGCGCGATCGGCAGCGTTACCAGCAAGGACTTCAGGAAGGCCGAGGTCACCTCGATCCCGGTCTCGCTGGTCCTGCTGCTGGTCGTGTTCGGCGCGCTGATCGCGGCCGGCATCCCGCTGCTGCTGGCCGGCACCGCGGTGATCTCGGCGATCTCGTTGCTCGCCATCCCCGGCCGCTGGCTGCCTGTCGACAGCACCACCTCCTCGATCGTGCTGCTGGTCGGGATGGCGGTCGGCATCGACTACTCGCTGTTCTACCTGCGCCGCGTGCGCGAGGAACGCGCGGCGGGGCGCAGCACCGCCGAGGCGCTCCGGATCGCGGCCCACACGTCGGGGCGCGCCATCGTGGTGTCCGGGCTGACCGTGATGATCGCGCTGGCCGGGCTGTTCCTCACCGGCATCGACGTGTTCTCCGGCGTCGCGGTGGGCACGATCCTGGTGGTCGGCGTGGCGGTGCTCGGCTCGCTGACCTTCCTGCCCGCGATCTTGTCGATGCTGGGCCCCTGGAGCGACCGCGGCCGGATCCCGTTCCTCGGCCGGCGGCGCACCGCCGCCCGCGAGTCGAGGTTCTGGGGCGCGCTGGCCCGCGCGGTGGTGAGGCGGCCGCTGGCCTGGGCCGGGGTCGCCGCGATCGCGCTGCTGGCGCTGGCCGCGCCGGCGCTCGCGCTGAACCTGGAGAGCCCGGGCATCCATTCGCTGCCGCCTGACGTGCCCGTGGTCCACAGCCTGGCGGACATCTCGCAGGCGTTCCCCGGCGGCCCTGCACCGGCCGAGGTGGTCGTGACCGGGGCCGATCTCGGCGGAAGGCAGGTCAGCCAGGCCGTCGCCGCGCTGCACGGCCAGGTGGCGGCCACCCACGGCGTCATCCGCGAGCCCATCAGCACCACGATGTTCGGGCACGACCAGGTGCTTGTCGTGTCGGTGCCGCTGGCGGGCAGCGGGACGGACGCCGCGTCGAACAGCGCGCTGACCACGCTGCGCGACCACGCCCTGCCCGCCACGCTGGGGAAGGTGCCGGGGATCAGCTACGCGGTGGCCGGGCTCACCGCGGGGAACCACGATTTCAACGCGCAGCTGGCCAGGACCGTCCCGTGGGTCTTCGCATTCGTGCTGGGTCTTGCGTTCCTGCTGCTGATGGCATCGTTCCGTTCGGTCTATATCCCGGCTCTGTCCATCGGCCTGAACCTGCTCTCGGTCGGCGCCGCCTACGGCCTGATGGTCCTGATCTTCCAGGACGGCCACCTGCAGGGGCCGCTCGGTTTCACCGCCTACGGCGGGATCACGCCCTGGCTGCCGCTGTTCATGTTCGTGCTGCTGTTCGGGCTGAGCATGGACTATCACGTGTTCATCCTGAGCCGGATCAGGGAACTGCGGATGGGCGGCGCGTCCGCCCGGAACGCGGTCACCGGCGGCATCGCCAGCAGCGCGGGCGTGGTGACCAGCGCCGCGGCGATCATGGTGGCGGTGTTCTCGATCTTCGCCACCCTGTCGCTGATCGAGTTCAAGATGTTCGGCGTGGCCATGGCGGCGGCGGTGCTCATCGACGCCACCGTCGTCCGAGGCGTGCTGCTGCCGGCCGGCCTGGCCCTGCGGGGTGAGCGGCTCTGGTCGGGGCGGTCCTACGGGGAGACCGCCTCGAGCACCGTCAGCGAGCCGCCGCGGCCGACGAACGGGTGGTCGCGGACCAGGGAAACCGCGGACTCGATGTCGTCCGCCCGCAGCACCGAGTAGCCGGCGACCGGACCGTCGGCGGCACCGGGGTGCACGCCGGCCGCCGAGACGGTCATCGCCGCACCGAGAGGGGCGCCTGGGTCGGCCAGCGCATCACCAACCTTGCCGACCCAGGCGCCGAAGTCCGCCATCGCCTGCTGGCGGCCTTCCTCGGTGTCCGGCATCCCACCGCCGTGGTATGTGACCAGGTAACTCGTCATGATGGTTCTCCTCGGGTATCGCTGACAGATCCCCCCGCACGGTCCGAGCCTGCCCCCGGCGGGCGAACGCCGTCTATGTCCGGCAGGACCGATGTCTTGTCCGCGCGTCCAGCCGGCCCGGCCCGCGCTTGTCCGGCCGCTGAGCTGCGGGTACGTTCGTGCCGAACCCTTAACTGAGGGGCGCCCATGGAACTGCTCACCGCACGCCGGTCCGATGACCTCAGCGCACTGCTCGAGCGGATCAACGTCCGCAGCGTGGTGTACTGCGTGTCCGACCTGGGCGCCCCCTGGGGGTTCCGGGTGGACGGCTCGACGGCGGCGAAGTTCCACCTGGTCCTGGACGGCCAGGCCACGCTGACCCTCGATGATCCGGGTGGCACCAGGGTCACGCTGGCGGCGGGGGAACTCGTGCTGCTGGCGCACGGATCCGGGCACATGATGCAGGATCGTGGCGGCTCCTCCGCCAGGCCGCTGGACCATATTCTCGCCGAAGGACCCGCTGACCAGACAGGACGCCTGACATACGGCGGCCGCGGGCCCCGTACCTCGTTGCTGTGCGGCGGTTTCGCGCTGGCCCCCGACCTGCCGGAGGACCTGCTGGGCCTGCTGCCGCCGCTGCTCGTCCTCGACGCGACGGGAACCGGCGGCCCCTGGACCCGCTGGCTGGAGCCGGCCTTCCTGCTGCTGCGCGAGGAGGGGGCCCGTGACGCTCCGGGCACGTCCGCGATCATGGCGAAGATCGCCGACGTGTTCCTGACCGAGATCGTGCGCAGGTACCTGTCCGGACTGGATGACATGACCGCCGCCGTGCCGCCGGCCGCGGGCCACGACCCGGCGGTGGGCACCGCGCTGACGCTGCTGCGGTCCCAGCCGGGCGCGGCGTGGACGGTCGCCGACCTGGCCCGCAAGGTGGACATGTCGCGGACGGCCTTCGCCGCCCGCTTCCGCCAGCTGGTCGGTGAGCCGCCGATCAGCTACCTGGCCCGGGTGCGCCTGGGCCACGCCGCGGGCTACCTGTCCAGCACGGACATGACGGTGCGCCAGATCGCCCGGCTGGTCGGGTACGAGAACGAAGCCTCGCTGTCCAAGGCGTTCCGGCGCGCGTTCGGTCACGCTCCGGGCGAATACCGCCGCCAGCAGCTAGCCGCGCACGGCGTCCAGGCCAATAGCCTGCCGTTACCTAGCTGTTGACCGGGAAGCCGAGGTTGACGCCGCCGTGGCTCGGGTCGAGCCAGCGGGACGTGACCGCCTTCCCGCGGGTGTAGAAGTGCACGCCCTCCGTGCCGTGCACGTGCGTATCACCGAACAGCGAGGCCTTCCAGCCGCCGAACGAGTAGTACGCCATCGGCACCGGGATCGGCACGTTCACGCCGACCATGCCGATCTCCACCTCGGACACGAACCGGCGTGCCGCTCCCCCGTCGTTGGTGAAGATGGCCACGCCGTTGCCGTACGGGCTGTCATTGACCAGGTCCACGGCGGCCTCATAGGTCGGGGCGCGCAGCACGCTCAGCACCGGCCCGAATATCTCGTCGGTGTAGCAGCTCATCGACGAGGTGACGTGGTCCAGGACGCTCGGGCCGAGCCAGAAGCCGGTGTCCGCCCCGCCGATCACCGGGTGAACCCGGCCGTCCACGGCCAGCGTGGCGCCCTCGCGAACGCCGCTGTCCAGGTAGGACGCGACCTTGTCCCGGTGCGGGCCGGTGACCAGCGGCCCCATCTCGGCCCGGTCGTCGGTCCCCGGCCCGACGCGCAGCCTGGCCACCCGCTCGGAGATCCTGCTCACCAGGTCGTCGCCGATCGGGTCGACCGCGACCAGGGCGGAGACCGCCATGCAGCGCTCCCCCGCCGAGCCGAACCCGGCCGACACCGCGGCGTCCGCGGCCAGGTCGAGGTCGGCGTCGGGCAGCACCACCATGTGGTTCTTGGCGCCGCCGAGCGCCTGTACCCGCTTGCCGTGTGCGGTGCCGTTCTCGTAGACGTACCTGGCGATGGGCGTGGAGCCGACGAAGCTGACCGCCTTGATGCCGGGGTGGGCCAAGATGGCGTCCACCGCCACCTTGTCGCCCTGCACCACGTTGAACACGCCGTCAGGCAGCCCGGCCTCGGCCCACAGCGAGGCCAGCAGCAGGGACGCGGACGGGTCCTTCTCCGACGGCTTGAGCACGAACGTGTTGCCGCACGCGATGGCCAGCGGGAACATCCACATCGGCACCATGGCCGGGAAGTTGAACGGGGTGATGCCCGCGACCACGCCGACCGGCTGCCGGATCGAGTACGAGTCCACCCCGGTGGACACGTTCTCCGAGAACCCGCCCTTGAGCAGGTGCGGGATGCCGCAGGCGAACTCGACCACCTCCAGGCCGCGGGCCACCTCGCCGGCCGCGTCCGAGGCCACCTTGCCGTGCTCTTCTGTTATGAGCTGGGCCAGGTTCTTCGCGTTGGCCTTGACGAGCTCGCGGAACTCGAACATGACCGAGGCGCGCTTGGCCAGCGAGATGCGCCGCCAGTGGATGAGCGCATCGGAGGCCGCGGCCACCGCGGCGTCGACCTCGGCCGGGGTGGCGAAGTCCACCTGGCCGCTGACCTGCCCGGTCGCCGGGTCGTAGATGTCCCCGTGGCGTTCGGCCTCGCCGTCCCAGGGCTTGCCGCCGATCCAGTGGGTGACGTTCTTCACTTGGCGTTCGCCTCCTCGTTGACGGCGGTGAGGGCGCCGGTGAGGATGTTCAGGCCCTCCTTCGCCTCGGCCTCGGTGAGCGTCAGCGGCGGCGCCATCCGCAACGTGTGGCCGTAAAGGCCGCCCTTGCCGATCAGCAGGCCGCGCCGTTTCGTGGCCTCCAGCATCGTGGCGGCCAGCGGCGGGCTCGGCTGCTTGGTGGCCGGGTCGACCAGGTCCACGGCGAACATCAGGCCCTTGCCGCGCACCGCGCCGACGATGCCGAGGTTGGTCGCGGCCTGCCTGAGCCCGCTGATGATCAGGTTCCCGGTGACCGCGGCGTTGCGCTGCAGGTCGTGCGACAGCACGTAGTCCAGGGTGGCGTTGCCCGCCGCGGTCGCGACCGGGTTGCCGCCGAAGGTGGAGATGCCGTTGCCGCGGATCCCGTCGAGCAGGTCGCCGCGGGCCACCACGCCGCCGATCGCGAAGCCGTTGCCCAGGCCCTTGGCGAACGTCATCGCGTCCGGGATGATCCCGTGCGCGCCGATGCCCCAGAAGTGCTCGCCGGTCCGGCCCCAGCCGGTCTGCACCTCGTCCGAGATCAGCAGGATGCCGTGCTCGTCGAGCACCTCCTTGTACGCCGCGAACAGCCCGTCAGGTGGCATGGTGAAGCCGCCCACGCCCTGTACCGGCTCGGCCAGCAGGCAGCCGACGTCGGCGGGATGGATGCCGCCGGACAGCAGCGCCCGCAGGTCGTCCACGCAGGCCTTGATGTAATCCTCGTCGGACAGGTTCCGGTAGGCGGCGAGCTGCCGGTCCGCGCCATGCAGGTAGTGGGTGCCGAACGGGCTGAGGCCCGACATCTTCCAGGCGGCGTTACCCGTTACCCCCACGGCGCCGAACGACCGGCCGTGATAGCTCCCGCGCATGGCCAGAACCTCGCTGGCCTTGCGCGCGGTGAGCGCGGCCAGCAGCGCGGTCTCGTTGGCTTCGGTGCCCGAGTTGGTAAAGAACACCTTTGCATCTTTTATGCCAGACAGTCCGGCAATCTTCTCCGCGAGCTCGACCTGGCCGCGGATCAGGTAGAGCGTCGAGGTGTGCACGACGCCGCTGGCGATCTGCCGCTCGACCGCGTCCCGGACCTCTGGCACGTCGTAGCCGAGCATGTTGGTGAGGATGCCGGCGAAGAAGTCGAGGTAGCCGCGGCCCTGGGCGTCGGTGACCCGGCAGCCCTTGCCGCTGACGATCTCGATCGGCTCGTCGTAGTAGATACCGACCCAGTTCGGTATGACCGCGCGATGGCGGGCGAGAAGCTCAGACATGGTTCCCAGTCTTCCGGTCGCGCGGGTCCGTGTGAACCGACACTGTGTAAGCGTCTTGGTTCCTGGCTTTACGCTTTGTCTTATGCTTCCCACGGTCGGCGACCTGCTCGCCCTCGACGTGATCCGCCGCGGCAGCCCGCAGGTCATCGCGGGCTCGGACGGCCTGGACGCGCGGGTCCGCTGGGTCCACGTGCTCGAGCTCGCCGACGCGGCGCACCTGCTGCAGGGCGGCGAGCTGGTGCTCACCACCGGGGTCGCACTGCCCGCCGAACCCGCGCTGCTGGCCCGCTACGCGGCCGATCTGGCTTCCGCGGGCGGCACGGGGGTGAGCGCGCTGGCGGTGGAGCTCGGCCGCCGGTACATCGGGGCGCTGCCCGGCGTCCTGGTGCGGGCCGCGGCGGACAGCGGGCTGACGCTGATCGCCTTCGAGCGCGAGGTCCCGTTCGTGGAGATCACCGAGGCGGTGCACGCCCGGATCATCGACGCCCAGCTCGAGGAGCTGCGCGCCTCCGAGCGGCTGCACGAGGTGTTCACCGAGCTGTCCGTGTCCGGCGCGTCCCTGGACGAGGTCGTCCGCCAGGCCGCGATCCTGGCCGGCCGGCCGGTGATCCTGGCCGACCTGTCGCACCGGGTGCTGGCCTGCGAGCCGGGCAGCGCCGATCCGGCGCGGCTGCTGGCCGGGTTCGCCCGGCGCAGCCGGGCGCTCGTCTCGCCGCCGGGGCGCACGGCCTACGACGAGGCGTCGGGATGGCTCTTCACGCCGGTCGGCGCGCGGGGCGAGGACTGGGGGCGGGTCATCCTGGTCTGCGACGGGCCGCCGGGCGGCACGGACACCGTGCTGATCGAGCGGGCGGCCACGACGCTGGCTCTCGGCCGCCTGCTCACCAGGCACGCGGAAAGCCTGGACCGGCAGGCCCACCGCACGCTGATCACCGGCATCATCAGCCAGGCGCACGCCGATCCGGCCGAGGCGGCGGTGCGATCCAGGGCGCTCGGGGTCCCGGTGGACGGGCGGCAGCTCATCGCCATGGTGCTCCGGCTGCGCGATCCGGTCGGCACCGCGGGGCCGCTCGGCGTTTCCGCCCACGCCCGGGTGCTGGACATTGCCGACGCGGCGGCCGCCGCCTGCCGCGCCGAGCGGATCCCGTCCCTGGTCGGGACGCTGGACGACGCCCGGGCCGGGGCCATGCTCTCGCTCAGCCCGCGCGCCGATCCCGATCGCGTCCTGCACGACCTGGCGGCCCGCATCGCCGAGCGGGGCGGAGGGTCTGCCGGGGACGGCTCTGGCTGGGACGACCTGGTGATCGGGGTCGGCGCGGCGGTCGGCTCGATCAGGGACGTGCGCCGCTCGTTTCTCGAGGCCAGCCAGGTGGCCGACGTGGCCGCCGAGCGCGCGGGCGAGTGGTTTCCCGGAAGCCCGGACCGGCCCCCGTTCTACCGGCTGGCCGACCTGCGCCTGCGCGGGCTGCTCCACCTGCTCCGCGACGACCCGCGGGTGCAGACGTTCGTGGAGCGGGAACTGGGCCCGCTGCTCGCCACCGAGCCGGACACGTCGCTGCTCGACGTGCTCGCCGCCTACCTCGCGGCCGGCGGGAACAAGGCCGAGGCGGCCAAACGCGCCCACCTGGCCAGGCCGACGTTCTACGAGCGGCTCCGGCGGATCGAGCGCATCCTCGGCACCGACCTGGGCTCGGCCGAATCGCGCACCTCGCTGCATGTGGCGCTGCTGGCGCTGGGGGCGGCCCGGACGGCTCCGGCGCGCGAACCGGCCCGCTGATCCCGGTGCCTTCTACCTCGAGGCGAGCAGGATGCTGGTTTCGCTGCTGCGAATCCCGTCGATGGACCGGACGGTCCCGAGTACCCGGTCGAGGTCGGGGAGGGTGTCGACGCCGATCTCGGCGATGAGGTCCCAGGTGCCGTTGGTGGTGTGCAGGGCGCGGATCTCGGGAATGCCGCGCAGCCGCGTGATGACCGCGGTCGTCGTCTTGCCGGTCAGCTGGATGGTCATCAGCGCCCGGATCAGGCGCTCGTCGATATCCTGCCGGACGCGCACGGTGAAGCCCAGGATGACGCCTTCGGCGATCAGCCGGTCCAGCCGGTTCTGCGCGGTGCCGCGGGACACGTGCAGGGCCGTGGCCAGCTGGGACACCGGCGCCCGCCCGTCGGCTCGGAGCAGGGCGATGAGGCGCTGGTCGAGCGCATCGACGACATGCATGCTTACATAGTGCGCTATCTAGCTACCCAAATTGCTATCCATATGGGCAAATTCTGCAATCTTCTAGCATTGTGCCTGACATCGGATGGGCCCGACACTGGTGACGTCGCCGTCGGACACCACGGAAGGAGCCGCCGCCATGAGCGGGCTATCGGTCCAGGCACCACGCGCGGTGGTGCTCATCAGGCCACACCGTTTCCGTCCCAACCCGCATACCCGTGACGACAACGGCTTCCAGGCAGACGACCAGCGGCGCACCCCCGGGCAGATCGCCGCGGCGGCCTACGCCGAGGCGACCTGCCTCGCGGAGCGGCTGAGGAAGACAGGCGTGCGGGTTCACCTGTTCGAGGACGAGACCGCGTCGGCTCCCGACTCGGTGTTCCCGAACAACTGGTTCTCGACCCATTCCGGCGGCCGGGTCGCGGTCTACCCGATGTACTCGCCCAGCCGCCAGCGCGAGCGGCGGTCCGACATCCTGGAGATGCTCAAGGCCGAATACCGCGTGCAGGAGGTCATCGACTACTCCGGCCTGGAGCACGACCGGATCTACCTCGAGGGAACCGGCGCCATGGTGGTGGACCACATCGACCGGGTCGTCTACGCGGCGCGCTCGAACCGCACCAGCCCGGCCGCCGGAATGGGT
>Ga0318572_10001161_pt1 | contig 10315 bp, 5 predicted proteins | sample GRESIP089b5f20_FD_202528 | JGI IMG/M metagenome (GOLD analysis project Ga0318572, IMG submission 202528) | Tropical soil microbial communities from Luquillo Experimental Forest, Puerto Rico - GRE.SIPMG.089b5f20 | ecosystem: Environmental > Terrestrial > Soil > Tropical forest > Bulk soil...
TGGGCCCCCATCTGCGGTGTTGGTGCTGCGTTCTCGTGAGCAGGCTGCTCCATGGCCGGCACGCGGACGAGGAAGCGTGCGCCCTTGGGCTGATTGCTCTCCGCACGGATGGTGCCGCCGTGCTCCTGCACGATCTTAGCCGCAATGGACAGGCCGAGTCCCGTGCCGCGCTGCTTGGTGGAGTAGAAGGGCAGGAATAGGCGCTCGCGAATGTCGTCTGTGAGGCCGTGACCGGTGTCGGAGACGACGATTTCGACTGCCGTTCCGTCTTCGACGAGTGCGCTGGAAACAGTGAGTACGCGCAGCAGGCTGCCCTGCATGGCTTCGGCGGCGTTGTCGATGAGGTTGACGAGCGCGCGGCGCAGCGAAGTGGGATCGGCATGCACCTGCGGCAGGTTCGGCTCGAGCTCGCGACGGACGGTGATGCCGTCGAGACGGCCGGCGAACTGCGCGAGGGCCTCTTCGGCAACCTGATTGATGTCGCTGGCGCGCGGCTGTGGCGCTGGGAACTGGGCCAGCGCGGAGAACTGATCGACAAGCGATCGCAAGGTGCTGACGCAGCCGAGGATCACCTCGCTGCACTTGCGGATGACGCTGGGCGAGTCAGGCTGCGTGCGGTCGAGGTGGCGGCCGATGCGTTCTGCCGAGAGGGCGATGGGCGTGAGGGGATTCTTGATCTCGTGCGCGACGCGCTGCGCTACTTCCTTCCACGCCATCTGGCGCTGGGCGCGCAGCAGCTCGGTGGTGTCTTCTGCCACGAGGACTGAACCGGCCTGACCGTGCGCCAGCTCGAGGCGCGCGCTGGTGATGGCTAGATGCATGAGGTGGCCGTGCACGTTGCACTCGATCTCAACCGAGGCCGCGCCCATGCGCTGGCCGCGGCGAATGACGGCGGCCACGTCATCGACGCACTCGGGCGGAAGGATGGAGTGGAGCTTTTGCCCGCGCAGTACGGCCTGGGCTCCGTGGCCGAGAAGAACGGCAAAGGCGCGATTGGCCTGAAGGACGCAGCCCTCGGCGTCGAGCGTGACGACGCCATTGGGGATGGTTTCGATGATGGTTTCGAGCTCGCGGCGGCGCTCCTCGATGGCCGCGTTGGCGGCGGTGAGTTGGGCGGACGAGGTGAGCGCGAGCTGGCGGCTGGCCTCAAGGTCGGTGGCCATATGGTTGAACGACTCGACGAGCTCGGCCATTTCGCCGGTGGCCACGTGGGAGACGCGCCACTCGTATTCGCCGGCGGCGATGCGGCCCATAGCTTCCGCGAGGGCTTCGACAGGCCGCGTGATCTGCTTGGACAGAAAGAGCGCCAGCCAGACGCTGGAGAAAAAGACCACCGCAGTGATGAGCAGCAACAGCATGAGGAAGGTGGCGCGGATGTTGTTGCGCTCGCGGAAGAGCTTCCAGTAGTGCGCGGCGCTGTCGCGGATGTGCATGGTGGTCTGGCTGAGGCCCTGCGGCATGGGCAGCGCGGCTACAACAGCCTGATTGCGCGGCCCGAGGGCGATGCCGAGGGCGTAGTCGCGCCCAGCGATACGCACCACCGACCCGTCGTTACGCTGCGCGGCGCTGAGGAGCCCCTGGTAGAGCGGCGCCTTCATTGGAACAGCGGGCAACGCGGCGCCGGAGACGGGCTGGTCGGCCTCCCACGGGATGAGACTGGCGGGGCTTGATTCGGGCGGAGCTTCAAAGCTGGCGGCCAGGCTGCGGTTTGCGTCGAAGACGAGGACAAAGCCGCCCTCGAGGGTGACGCGATGCGCCGCAAACACCGGCTGGAGAGCGCGGGGTCCCTCCTGCATAGCACTGGTGGCTGCGATGGAGACGGCCTCGCTGCGCGCGTTGCTGGCGACGTACTGCGCCAGTTCGAGCACGACCTGCGTGGACTGCGCGTGGAGTTCGGAGGTGTTGGGCGAGAACCAGCGATCGAGCGAGCGGTTCATCAGCTCGAAGCTGAACTGGTACATGAAGATGGCAGGCGTGAGGGCGATGAGCACTGCGCCCAGCACCATGCGCGTGCGCAAACGGGAGCCGAGGACGCTGCTGCTGGGGTCCGCGTAGGTCTTGAGGATATTGCGGAGCAACAGAAGCAGAACCAGCAGCAGCAGCAGGTAGACGAGTACGGTAAGCCCGGTGAGGGCAAGAGTTTCGCCTGCGGATTCCGGGTTGAGGAAGCGGACGTTGGTGGTGTTGAACGCCTGCAGACCGCCCAACACGGCGAAGAACAGCACCACTCCCGTGCCAAGCAGGAAGATAGTGCGCTGCCGCGTATTGCCCCAGAAGGACATGGGGCGATTATAGGGCGGTCGAGCTTCCGATTGCGCCGGTAACTTCGGTTCGCACGCGACGAGGGGGTGATGTTATATGATTCGCCATACCAAGCGGTAGATAGATAGATTCATCCGCGCTTCCCGGTATCTCAATTTCGTTAGTTAGGCCACAACTCTAGGAGCTTCGGAGTTGGATATCCATACACTCCATATCGTTCACGCTGTTTTGCTGGCGCTTTTCATTCCACTGACATTAATCAACGCACGGATGCACAAGCGCGTTGATGGCATGTGGTGGTTTGCAGCAACCGGTGTATTTCTTGCCCTTGGCGCGACTCTTGTGGCTCTGCGCAGACTTGTGCCGGAATGGGTTTCGATCTTCGTGGGAGACATGGCTTTCCCGATCGGGTATCTGTGCCTGCATCGGTCGATCAGCCTGTTTCTTGGCGATCGCACTCCGGTGTGGCGCAGGCACGCCGTGCTGCTGGTGCTGCTCTGTCCTGTCTTGATCCAGTACAGCATTCTGAAGCCGAGCACCAATCCGCGGCTTGGCGCACTGAGCGTGGTGCTGGCGCTGCAACTGGCGATGATCGTATGGACACTGGTGCGGCACACTCCGGCGCATCTGCGCGCGGCGAGCGGGCTGATGGCGGGTCTGCTGGCACTGCTGTGCCTGGGCAATGTGGTGAGGCTTGGACTGCTGATCGAGCAGCCGGCGCCGCAGGATTACCTGCGTGCGGGGCCTGCGCTGGCGTGGATTGTGCTGAATACGGCGGTGCTGCAGGCAGCGGTGATGGTGGCGTTTGTATGGATGACGGCGGCACGCTTGCGTCACGACCTGGAGATGCAGGCGCTTACTGATCCGCTGACCGGACTGCTGAACCGGCGCGCGCTGGAGTTGATGGCCAGCAGCGCTATTGCTGCAAGCCGCCGGAACGACCGCCCTCTCTCGGCGATCCTCATCGATCTGGACAACTTCAAGAGCATCAACGACGAGCACGGCCATCTTGCAGGCGATGCGGCTCTGGGCGCGATTTCATGGTGCGTCCAGCAGCATGTGCGGCCCGGCGATATTGTGGCGCGGTTCGGCGGCGATGAGTTTGTGATCGTGCTGAATGAGACGGGGCTTGAAGAAGCACGCGACATTGCGGAGCGGCTGCGCGCAGCGATTGCGGAGTTCTCCATCCCGTTCAGCAGTCACACGCTTGTGTCGACGGCCAGCATGGGCGTGGCCGAGCTGCAGGATGGGCACAGCGACTGGCGGCAGCTGCTGCACAGGTGCGACGAGGCGCTCTACGCCGTGAAGGACGGCGGAGGGAACCTCGTCATCGTGGATGAGCCGTTCGATGGTGAGCACAGGTACACAAGCAGCGCGAGCGCCTGAGTGCCCGCTCTTCCGGTTTAAGCGAGCACGGTTGCTGCCGGTACCCAATCGCGCTTCTGGCTCTCGGCCACGCCGCGATAGGTGAGCGTGCCGAGCCATGTGTTGAGCCCCTCGGCGAGACCGGCGTCCTGCTTGAGGGCTTCGCGCGCACCGAGTCTGGCCAGGCGCATCACATACGGGAAGGTCGAGTTAGTGAGTGCCAGCGTGGAGGTGTGCGGCACGGCGCCGGGCATGTTGGTGACGCAGTAGTGCGCCACGCCGTCGACCACATAGCTGGGGTTGGAGTGCGAGGTGGGCTTGGCCGTTTCGACGCAACCGCCCTGGTCGATGGCGACATCGACGATGACCGCGCCCTTCTTCATCTGCGAGACCATCTCGCGGGTGACGAGCTTGGGAGCGGTGGTGCCGGGAATAAGGACCGCTCCGACGACGAGGTCTGCCTCGCGGGTGGCGGAAGCGAGGTTGTAGCTGTTTGAAGCGAGCGTGTAGAGGCGGCCGTTGAAGATGTCGTCGAGCTCGCGGAGGCGGTTCAGGTTGAGATCGACGAGTGTGACCTTAGCGCCGAAGCCGAGGGCGATGCGTGCGGCGTTGGTGCCGACGATGCCGCCGCCGATGATGGTGACATGCGCAGGAGGGACGCCGGGGACGCCGCCGAGCAGAATGCCGCGGCCGCCGCGCTCCTTCTCAAGATAGCTGGCGCCGACCTGGACGCTCATGCGGCCTGCGACCTCGCTCATGGGCGTGAGCAGCGGCAGGGTGCCCGCCTTGTCGCGCACGGTCTCATAGGCGATGCCGATCACCTTGGAGCTGAGCAGCTTGTCGGTGAGGTCTGGCAGCGGAGCAAGGTGCAGGTAAGTAAAGAGCACGAGGCCCTCGCGGAAGAAGCCGTACTCCTTCTCGACGGGCTCCTTTACCTTGACGACCATCTCGGCCTTGTTCCACGCCTGCGTAGCTTCTGCAACGATCTCAGCTCCGGCGGCAACGTACTCGGCATCGACAAAGCCGGAGGCTGCTCCGGCCTGCGTTTCGACCAGCACTTTGTGGCCTGCCTCAGTGAGCGCCTTGACGCCTGCCGGCGTGACGCCGACGCGTGCTTCGTTGTCTTTGATTTCTCTGGGAACGCCGATGATCATTGCACTGCTCCTTGAAATTGTGTGGTGGGGGGTGGCCCTCAGTAGGAACGTGCGCCGCGGGGCGGGCCGTGGTGTGAAGCTGCCGTGCCGGAGATTGAACTGAGGGAGGGCTGATCCGGCACGGACTTATCTGCGGCTTCCTGCTTGTGAATGATCGTACGGCGCATTCTGCTTCCAATGTGTGCAAAGTTCGTGATAGAACGCATCCATGAGCACAAAACGTGATCGTTTGACGCGATCGCCGCAAGAATCTCGCGTGACTTCTGCACAGGCCGGGATGGATGAGCTGGACAGCGCCATTCTGCACTACCTGGAAGGCCACGGGCGCGCCACGAACTTTGAGGTGGGCGAGGCGGTGGGGCTCTCGGCTTCGGCGGCTTCGCGGCGCATTCTTGCGCTGGAGCAAGCGGGGGCGATTCGCGGCTACAGCGCGCAGATCGACGACCGCATCCTGGGCAAGCGGATGACGGTTTACATCCGCGTAACGCTAGAGCGGCAGTCGGCTGCGGTGCTGGGTGCGTTTGAAACGGCGGTGCGCCGGTGCAAGCCGGTCGTGAGCTGCCACCTGATGGCCGGGTCCTATGACTACATGCTGGTGGTGCGCGTGGCGGACATTGACGACTATGGACGGCTGCACCAGAATGAGCTCTCGCGGCTGCCGGGCGTGCGGAGGCTGGAGACGAGCTTTGCGCTGCGGGATGTGTTCGAGGCCGGGCGTCGTTGAGCACTGCGTGGGGCGTGCGGCGGAGAGAAGTGCCCGTCAGGGGCTAAAGCCCGGAAAGGTTAACTGGCGGTTTTGCGGCACGACTGAAGTCGTGCCCTGACACAAGGCTTGTTTGGGCTGGCATACGGGCGTGCTTTCCCATCGATGTCCATTACAGAGCAAGCAGTGGATTCTTGCCGTGGCTGGGGTGAGGACTTGCTTTCCCATCCATTCGCGAAGAACGCGGAATGGATGGGGCACGGAGGGACTGTGCTCAAGCGGCTTCTTGGATTCGGGGGCTTGCTGCGTTAGGCTTGAACCACACGCACGACAGCAATGATTTGCAGCGATCCGCGCCTTCTCTGCACGGGCCGGTATCTCTCTATTCCCACGGTTCCGAACCCTACCCGCTCAGGAGCTATCGATGTCTTCGTCCCGGCTGTCTTCGTTTGTCCGTCTTGCATGTCTTGCCTTGCTCTGCCTGCCTGCTGTGATGAGCGCGCAGGCGCCAACGCCCTCGTCTGTTCTTGGCCATGCGCCGGGCGATGACTTCTATCTAGCCGACTATGAAGATACGGTGCGCTACTTTCATGCGCTGGCGGCTTCAACCGATCGCATGAAGATGTTCACGATCGGCAAGACGACCGAGGGCAAGGAAATTGAGATCGCTGTGATCTCAAGCCCGAAAAACCTGGCGCGGCTGGATGAGATCAAGCAGATATCGAACCGGCTGGCGCATGCGGCGGACATGAACGACGCGCAGGCGCACGAACTGGCGCGGACGACGCCGGTGATTGTGCACATTGACGGCGGCTTGCACTCGGACGAGGTGGCCGGGCCACAGCATACGATGCCGCTGGCGTACAAGCTGATCTCCACGCAGGGCGACGCGCAGGTGGACGCGATTCTGGATCAGGTGGTGCTGGTGCTGTGGCCCACGCTGAACCCGGACGGGCAGGATCGCGTGGTGCACTGGTACCGACAGAATGTGGGCACGAAGTACGAGGTGAGCCCGATGCCATGGCTCTACCAGGAGTACGTGGGGCACGACAACAACCGCGACGGCTTCATGATGAACATGAAGGAAGAGCAGGTTGTTGTGAAGACGCAGCTGGAGTACAGCCCTGCGATCTTCTACTGCCAACACCAGACGGCCCCCTTCCCGGCGCGCATCTGGATTCCGCCGTTTTCCGATCCGATCTCGAGCAACATAAGCCCGCTGGTACGGAGCTGGCTGAACCTGATTGGCGCGAACATGACGGCGTATCTGAATGCGCACGACATGCCGGGCGCGATCTCGGAGTCGCGCTTCGATAACTGGTATGCGGGCTTTACGGATTGGGCGCATGTGTTCCGCAACGAGATCTCGTTCTTTACGGAGACGGCGCTCTACGCCTATGCCACACCGCATTTCTACACGGTGCGCGATTTTCCGAAGGAGTTCCAGGACCTGCGTGCGCTTAGCCAGTACACGACGCCGTGGGAGGGCGGATGGTGGCGGCTGGGCGATGCGGTGAACTACATGGTGGGCGGATCGATGTCTGTGCTGGACCTGGCCTCGAAGAATCGCGAGACGCTGCTCTACAACCGCTACCTGGCGGCGCTTGACAACATCGCGCACTTCCGCAAGGAGCCGCCGTTTGCGTATGTGATTCCGGTGAAGCAGACGGACACGCCGGAGGCTGCACTGCTGGCGCAGAAGATGATCGATAACGGGCTGGATGTGTACGCGTCGAAGGATGGCTTCAAGGCGAATGGCGTTGCGTATCCTGCGGGTTCGTGGGTGATTCCGATGGACCAGCCGTTTTCAGCGCTGGCCAAGGAGCTGTTTGAGCGGCAGAAGTATCCGGATGCGCTGGCGAATGGAACGTCGAAGGCGATTGATCTTCCGTATGACGTGACGGGGTGGACGTTGCCGCTACAGATGGGCGTGACGGTGGATGCGGTGACCGATCCGTTGACGGTGGACCAGCGCACGCAGATGGCGAAGATCGACAAGGTGAGCACGCCAGAGGCGGCGATCGATGGCGCGGGCACGGCGTTTGCGGTGAGTCATCGCGAGAATGCGTCGTTCGAGCTGGTGAATGCGGCGCTGGCGGCGGGTGGTACCGTCTCTGTGGCGCAGGAGCCGGTAAAGACGGCGAACGGCACGGAGACGGGCGCGTTCGTGATTGGCGGGCTGAGCCGGACGGCGTTGGCGGACCTGGCGAAGAAGTATGCGGTGCCCGCGGCAGCGGTGACGACTCCGGGCAAGGCAATCGCACTGAAGAAGGCGCGCGTGGGCCTGTATCGTCCGTGGCTGCCCTCGATTGACGAGGGCTGGACGCGGTGGGTTCTGGAGAACTACGGCTTTGCACCGAAGAATATCTACAACGCCGATATGCGCTCGGCTGACCTAAAGAGCCGTTACGACGTGATTATTCTGCCGGACATTGCGCAGAAGCCGCTGATGGAGGGCTTTGGCGTTGGCGTGGTGCCGGGCGAGTATGCGGGCGGCATGGGCGAGGACGGCCTGGAGAACCTGCGCGCGTTTGTGCGCGACGGCGGCACGCTGGTGGCGATGAACCGCTCGGCCAGCGCGCTGATTCCGCTGATGTCGCTGCCGGTGAAGAACGTGCTGGATGGGGTAAAGAGCGACAAGTTCTTTTGCTCGGGCGCGCTGCTGCGCGTGGAGACGGAGCATGCAGAGTTGCCGGTGAACTACGGCGTGGGCGCGTCGCCGGTGGTGATGTTCCAGATGGGTCCTGCATTTGAGGCGATGCCGGGAGCGCATGGTGCGGTGCTGGCGCGCTATGCCAAGGAGACCAATCCGCTGGAGAGCGGGCTGCTGCTGCACCCGGAGGCGATTGAGGGCAAGGCGGCTGCGATGGAGTTGGCGTATGGGCGAGGGCAGATTGTGCTGTTCGGCTTCAAGCCGCAGTTCAGAGCACAGGCTCATGCGACTTATAAGCATCTGTTCAACGAGTTATACGTCTTTGAGCATCCAGCCTTGCCGAGCGAGCCTGCGGCTTCGCAAACGGGAAAGACAGACGGCAAGGCGGCCAAAGCTGCACCGGCTAAATCTGCGGAAGACGAAGACGCCGACATGTTACCGCAATAACTACCCGTTACTTTGGCGGATGCGCCGATGTGTCCGCCAGCCCTCATACTGAATGCAAAGAGCCGACTTATGTGAGGCTGGCGCGACCGGCCCGAGGGTTTTGCGGCGCGACGGAACCTCATCCGTCACGTACGGTTCTTGTGGCGTTCCCCACAGTGCAACGGTAGAGTGAGGTTGACCGCCGATGGGGGCGAAAGGCGCAGGCACGGAGAGAAGCTGGGAGGGGGAGCAGGATGGCTGGACCGGATGAACAACAGGGTGGTGTGCCAAGCCAGGTATCAGACCAGGAATGGCTGCAGAACTACCTGAGCGAGCACCAGGGACAGGTGGAAGCCGGTGCGCGCATCAGCCCCCCGATGAAGAAAAAGAAGCCTGAGTTGCTGATGCTGCTGGCCGGAGCGCTGATTCTGGCTGCGGCAGCGGCCGCCGTCATGATGACGAAGAACCCGGGCGGAAAACCATCCGACAAGAAAGACGTACACGGCGACCTGGGGCAGGGAGTGGTGATTGCTTCGGGCCTGCGCGGACACCTGGTAACGGAGTTGCTGGGAAAGACGGTGCACTACAAGCTCAAGATGGAGCCGATTGCGCTGCCGGAGCAGGATGCCTTCTGGCGTGCGACATCTTCGAACAAGGAGCCCTACTTCTTCAACGTGCGCGTGCTGGATGCTGTGGGCGACCCGATCTGCGGCAAGCAGGTTGTGCTGCCTGCGCTGGGCGTGAACGCGGTGGCGAATGGGACTGATCCATTTGTCCGCGTGAAGAACGACAAGGGCGTGATTGACGGGCTGTGGGTGGAGGGCTCACTGCCCTGCTCACCCGATCAGTTTGCGCAGTTCGGCTACTGGGATTTCACCACAAACTTTCCGACGGTGGTGGACCTGGACCGCCTGTACGGCATCGACCACCGCGCGGATACCGATGGGATGCCGGCGAAAGCGGATGTAGAGAAGTCGAAGGAGACCGCTACCGCTGCTGCGGCTGCCGCCGCCGCAAAACGCCGCGCCGCACAGAACCGGCCAAAGCCGCAGGCGGGCTTCTTCCTGCAGGGTGACGATCATATCTCGTCGTTCGAGCCGGGACGCAATATTTTGACCGTGGGGCCGGGACGCAGTTTCGTGGTCTTGCGGGCGGGCGATCTGGCTACGGCGTCTGCATGGGCCGACGATGCGGCGCTGGTGCACTACATCTGCGATCAGCAGGCTACCTGCTCACTGCATCGGTCGGGGTCTGCGGCGACGATTATTGCGAGAAGGATTAACTAGACAGTTCGATACAAAGAGCAAAAGCACGGGGCGCCGAATTCTCGGCGCCCCGTGCTTTTTTGAGCGAACTATTGGTTGTCAATCTGGGCGCGCTGGAGTTTGTCGGAGTAGTCGACGTAAACGGCCTTCCAGGTGGTGAAGAAGTCGATGGCTCCGAGGCCCTCGCGGTGGCCGTTGCCGGTCTGCTTTACGCCGCCGAAGGGCAGGTGCACCTCGGCGCCGATGGTGGGCGCATTGATATAGGTGATGCCGGACTCGAGGTCGCGCATGGCGGTGAAGGCGCGGTTCACGTCCCTGGTGTAGATGGACGTGGAGAGGCCGTAGTCGATGGAGTTGGCGATGGAGATGGCTTCCTCGAAGGTGTCGAACTCGATGAGCGAGACGACCGGGCCGAAGACCTCTTCGCGGGCGATGCGCATGGTGGGCGTGACGCCGCCAACAACGGTAGGCGCGAAGAATGTGCCCT
>Ga0318572_10001165_pt1 | contig 10303 bp, 8 predicted proteins | sample GRESIP089b5f20_FD_202528 | JGI IMG/M metagenome (GOLD analysis project Ga0318572, IMG submission 202528) | Tropical soil microbial communities from Luquillo Experimental Forest, Puerto Rico - GRE.SIPMG.089b5f20 | ecosystem: Environmental > Terrestrial > Soil > Tropical forest > Bulk soil...
ATCTGTCTGCAAGTAATGCCGTGCCCGGCACCTATCCCGGTGCGCTCGCATTGGCCCCTGACGGCCAGCATGCGTTCGTGGCCCTGTGGAATGCCTCGGAGATCGCGGAACTCGACTTGGTGCATGGAACGGTGGGGCGCAGGCTGATGCTGCTCAAGTCGAAGAATCCCACCGCATCGAGTTCCCATCCTTGCGCATTCGAGATCGCGCCTGACGGTAAGTCCCTTTTCGTCGCCCTTGCCAATCGCGATTCAGTGGCGATCGTGGATATAAGCTCAGGCCAGCTCAAGGCGAAAGGCTTCCTGGATACGCGCCTTCCCGGCCAGGAATTCTTTGGCGCAGAGCCGGTTGCGCTGGCCATGAACGCCGACGGAAGCCGCCTCTACGTGGCCAACATGGCAAGCGACTCGGTCGCAGTGTTCGATCCCCGTAAGCTTCCGGCCGATGCCCACAAGCCGGGCCTGGTTCCGGCGCTGGGCTTTATCCCGACCGAGTGGATGCCGATCTCGATGTCCTTCTCGCAGGGCAAGCTCTACGTGGCCACCGACAAGGGCCGCGGCACCGGACCGAACAACATGCCCCAGGCCCAGACCGAGGACATGAAGCAGCGACACGAGCACCCCGACCACACCTACATCGCCACGCTGCTGCACGGGTCCCTGGCGTCCATTGATGAAGGGTCGGTCGAGAAGAACCTGAAAGACTGGACCGAAAACGTGCTCACCGCCAATCGCATGAAAGCGGCCGAAGAAAAAATTACCTTTGCCGGCGGCGCCACCGGCAAGATCAAGCACGTCATCTACATCATCAAGGAGAACCGCACCTACGACCAGGTATTCGGCGACCTGAAGTCGAACGGCAAGCGCGTGGGCAACGGCGACGAAAGCCTGACCATGTACGGCGCGGACATCACTCCCAACCTGCACAACCTTGCGCTGCAGTTCGGCGTCCTCGACAACTTCTACGACTCCGGCGAAGTCTCCGGCGACGGCCACGTCTGGTCCAACGCCGCCATCGGCACCGGCTATCTCGAAAAGAACTGGCAGATCACCTATCGCGGCAGCCAGCGCTTCTACGACTTTGAAGGCGCCGTGGCCGACGGGTATCCGCTGCTGCAGAAAATCCCCGACGTGAATGAGCCGGCCAGCGGGTACCTGTGGGGCAACCTTGCCGCGCACAACATAACGTACTACCACTTCGGCGAATTCATTTCCTCCATCTTCTGCACGGACAAAATCCGCGAGCACATGCCCGCGAACCCGCAGGAAGGGCCCATGATGGAAGGCCGTACCTGCGATCGGAAGGAGATCGCGCCCGGCGAGGCAATTCCGGACGAGTGGGGCGGCGGCGTGAACAAGTGGCCGTGGGCCATTCCGCTGATCGCCGCCAACACGGCGACAAAGCCGGAACTCGTAGGCCACTTCGCCACCGAGGCGCCGGACTTTAATCTGCTCGTCCCCGACCAGGTCCGCGTCGAGATCTTCATACGCCACCTGAAGCAGTGGGTCGACGAAAAGCAACAGGGCAAGGACACCATGCCCAATTTCGTCCTGCTGCGCCTGGGGAACGACCACACCGCGGGCACGCGCCCAGGCGGCCCCACACCCAAGTCCTCGGTGGCCGATAACGATCTCGCCGTCGGCCGCGCCGTCGACGCCATCTCGCATTCGCCGTTCTGGGACGATACGGCGTTCTTCATTCTCGAAGACGATGCCCAGGCTGGCGCCGATCACGTGGACGCCCACCGCAGCATCGCTCTGGTGATTAGTAAATACGCGCCGCGCGCCAAGGATGGCGGCCCGTACGTGGACAGCCGGTTCTACACGACCGTCAGCGTCCTCCGCACCATGGAAACGCTTCTCGGCCTGCCGCCCATGAACAACAACGACGCGCTGAGTTCGATGATCTCCACGCTGTTTACCGGACCCGGCGACCAGTCAGCCTGGTCCGCCGACTACTCCAACCGCGACAACAACCTCATCTATACCGCCAACAAAAAGACCGCCCCCGGCGCCGACGACAGCATGAAGATGGACTTCCGCCACCCCGACCGCGCCGATACGCGCAAACTGAACGTCATCCTCTGGAAAGACGCGAAAGGTAACGCACCAATTCCGTCCACGCTGAAGACGAAGGTGAACCGCGTTAAGGACGATGACGACGACTAGCCGGGATAGATCGCTCGAACTCGCACAACACTTCCGTGCCCCATCTTTGAGCCTTTTATTGGCGCAAAGGCGGGAGACCCCCATCCTTCGATTACCGACAAAACGTTAACACGTTTCCAGTTAAGACATTGGCCCGGCCGTTCAATTTACACTCATTGAATGATCCGGCGCATCGGCGTGCACCTGGGAACGGCTGGCGGTGTGTCGAACGCCGTCCTGCGCGCCCGCGAAATCGGCGCCAACACCCTCCAGATCTTTTCTTCCAGTCCGCGCATGTGGCGGTCGGCCATCATCGATCCCGAGCAGGCCGCGCGCATGCACGAGTTCCGCGCCAAATACGACATCAGTCCGCTCGCCATCCACACCAGCTACCTGGTGAACGTCTGCAGCCAGACGCAGGAAGTGCGCGAGAAGAGCATCGTGTGCCTGCGCGGCGAGATCGAGCGCGCACTCGCGCTCGGAGCCGACTACCTGGTCCTTCATCCCGGCTCGTGGAAAGGCCTCAGCCGCCACGCTGGGCTGGCATATGCCGCCGAATCCATCAAGCGTGCAATGGATGGCATTCCCTGGCAGAGCACCAGCTTTACGCTTCTGATTGAAAACACCGCCGGCTCCGAGTGCTCATTGGGTGGCAGCTTCGACCAGGTGGCCGAACTTGTCTGGCTGCTTCGCAATCACGCACCCGTAGCTGTATGCCTCGACACCTGCCACACCCATGTAGCCGGCTACAACCTCGTAACCGAAGAAGGCTACGAAGACACCATGATCCAGATTGAGGCAACGGTCGGCTTCGACGCGGTGCGCCTGTGGCACTGCAACGACGCCAAGGCCCCGCGCGGCTCGAAGCTCGACCGCCACCAGCACATCGGGAAGGGAACCATCGGCAAGGAAGCCTTCCGCCGCCTGCTGAATGACGACCGCTTTTCCCACTGTGCCTTCATTGCCGAGACCCCCGTGGATGAAGACGGCGACGAGGCCAGCAACGTGCGTGCCCTCAAGCGCCTCCTGGAAAAAACACAGTGATAATCGTCTAAAGCGTTCCAGCGTTATGATCGCCCCATCCCGCTTCAATAGGAGATCGAGCCGCCCCGGAACAATTTCCTCAAGCTGATCTCCTTCGGAATGCCAATCTTATCGAAAGTTGCCGAATCGGAAGGAGATCGTTCGCATGCGCACTCTATCGAGGCTTTTAGCCTTTGTCGTGGCCGGATCTCTGCTGGCCAGCATGGCCGTTGGCCAGGCTCCCACGATGGATTACGCCCCTAAGCCCCCGGGAAGCCCATCGAGGGTTCTGCTTGATAACTGGAACCAGATTGGTCGCAAGCTGATCACGATGGCCGAGGACTTTCCTGAGGACAAGTACGACTTCAAGCCGACCCCGGCTCAGCGGTCGTTTGCCGAACAACTGCTGCACGCCGCCGGCGCGAACTACTTCTTCATCAACCCGGTGAAGGGTCTCAGGCCTCCCTCCGGCGACCCCAAACGATCTGATTACAAAACCAAAGCAGCCGTCGTAGAGTTTGTGAAACAGTCCTTCGCGGATGGAGCGGCGCTCATCAAAAGCAAAGGCGATAGCGGTCTCAACGACCTGTATGTTAATCCGTTCTCGAACCGGCAGGTGCGCGTCTCCGAGGGAGCTTGGGGCTTCATGGAGCACTCCGGCGAACACTACGGCCAGCTTGTCGTTTACTACCGCCTCGTGGGACTCGTACCGCCCGAATCGCGCCCAAAGTCGTAGCTTCCACGGAGCGGGCCCGAATTGCTGAAACAACCCGGCTCGATCGGCTTCCATTCAATAGCCCGGTCGCGCACCAATGGATCCGGCCCGGCCCTGAGGATGACGTCATTCCCGCTTCGGCAGGGAATCAATCCGCTCTGCAACAAATCGCTCAGTCCGGGCCCGGCTGCCATGCCAATTTCATGCAAATGGGTTTCATCGAAAGGAGATCGTCGCATGCGAACGCTATCGAGGCTTTCAACCTTAGTCGCGGCCGGAACACTGTTGGTCGGTGTGGCCTTCGCGCAGGCACCCGCTGCGCCGGCCGCTCCCAAACCGCCCGACAGCTCGTCAAAGGTTCTCCTCGACTCCTGGAACGACATCGGCCGCAAGCTTATCGCCATGGCCGAGGACTTTCCTGAGGACAAGTACGATTTCAAGCCCACGCCCGCGCAGCGCAGCTTTGCGGAGCAATTGCTGCACGCCTCCGGGGCCAATTACTTCTTCATCAATCCCGCCAAGGGCATTGACCCGCCAAAAGGCGATCCAAAGCGCGACGATTACAAAACCAAGGCCGCCCTGGTGGACTACGTGAAGAAATCGTTCGCCGACGGAGCCGCGCTCATCCAGAGCAAGGGAGATTCCGGCCTCGGCGACCTGTTGGTCGATCCCTTTTCGAAGAATCAGGCCCGCTTCAGCGATTTTGCCTGGGGCTTCATCGAGCACTCCGGTGAGCATTACGGCCAGCTTGTCGTCTATTACCGTATAGCCGGTCTGGTGCCGCCCGAATCGCGGCCGAAGAAGTAGTCCAGCCTGAACCGGTTGTATGGCCGAAGGCCGCCAGAATCCTTCCTTTAAACTAGGAGGTTATGGCGGAAGAGAAAGACTCACGATACGAACCGGCCGCAATTGAGCCGAAGTGGCAGCAGCGCTGGGCAGCGAACCCCGCGTTCTATGCGGCCGACCCCCTGGACAGCGGCAAGCCCAAATACTACGTCCTCGAAATGCTGCCCTACCCCAGCGGCGCGCTTCACATGGGGCATGTGCGCAACTATGCCATCGGCGACGCGCTCGCGCGCCAGATGTGGATGCGCGGCTACAACGTCCTCCACCCCATGGGTTGGGATGCTTTCGGTCTGCCCGCCGAGAACGCCGCCATCAAGAACAACGCTCCGCCCCGCGACTGGACGCTCACGAACATCGCCGCCATGAAGCGGCAGTTCGAGCGCCTCGGAATGGGCTTCGACTGGTCGCGCGAAGTCACCACCTGCTTCCCGGAGTACTACCGCTGGAACCAGTGGTTCTTCCTCCGCATGTACGAGCGCGGCCTGGCCTACCGCAAAAAGAGCAAAGTCAACTGGTGCCCGGAATGCAACACCGTGCTTGCCAACGAGCAGGTGGTGGACGGCCGCTGCTGGCGCCACGAAGACACCATCGTGGAGCAGCGCGACCTGGAGCAGTGGTTCTTCCGCATCACCGCATACGCACAGGAATTGCTCGACGATCTCGCCAGGCTGGACGGCTGGCCCGAAAAAGTGCGCACCATGCAGCGCAACTGGATCGGCCGCTCCGAGGGCACCGAGGTAGACTTCGCCGTCGAAAACCGTGCCGACAAGATTCGCGTCTTTACCACGCGCGTCGATACCATCTTCGGCGCCACCAGCGTGCAGCTCGCGCCCGAGCACCCGCTCGTGACCGCGCTGGCGGCGGACGATTCCGGTCTCAAGAAGCAGGTCGGCGACCTGCTCGAAGAGCAGAAGAAAGCGCGCGAAGCCGGCGACGTCGGCGAAATCGAAAAACACGGCGTCCCCACCGGCCATTTCGCCATTAATCCGTACAGCGGCGAGCGCGCTCCCATCTGGGTCGCGAATTACGTGCTGCTCGAGTACGGCACCGGGGCCATTATGAGCGTGCCCGGCCACGATGCGCGCGACTTCGAGTTTGCGGCCAAGTACGCCATCCCCATCCGCCGCGTCATCGCGCCCGCCGATCCGAATGCTGAGGAATCCGAACTTCCGTTCCTCTCCGAAGAAGACGGCGTGCTTGTGAACTCCGGCGAATACAACGGGCTCACCTGCTCGCAGGCACAGAAAAAACTCCAGGAAACTGCCGCCCGCAAGGGCTTCGGTGAGGCCACCGTCACGTTCCGTTTGCGGGACTGGGGCGTCAGCCGCCAGCGCTACTGGGGAACGCCCATCCCGGTGATCCACTGCGAGCGCGACGGCATCGTGCCGGTACCCGACGAACAGCTCCCCGTGATCCTGCCCGACAACGTAAACATCAGCGTCCAGGGAGGCTCCCCGCTGTCGCACGTTCCGGAGTTCGTCAACGTGACGTGTCCTAAGTGCGGGCAGCCCGCGCGCCGCGAGACCGACACGATGGACACCTTCGTCGATTCCAGCTGGTACTTCTACCGCTACACCGACGCGCGAAATTCATCGGCGCCCTTCGACTCGAAGATCGCGCAACACTGGTTTCCCATCGACCAGTACATAGGCGGCGTCGAACACGCGATCCTGCACCTCATCTATTCGCGTTTCTGGACCAAGGTGATGCGCGACCTGGGCCTGATCACGAATGACGAGCCCGTGCGCCGCCTCTTCACCCAGGGCATGGTGATCAAGGACGGCGCGAAGATGTCGAAGTCAAAAGGCAACGTGGTCTCGCCCGACGACATGATCGCCCGCTACGGCGCCGACGCGACGCGCATGTACGCGTTGTTCGCCGCGCCGCCCGACCGCGATCTCGACTGGCAGGAAGACGGCGTCGCGGGCGTGAGCCGCTTCCTCGGCCGCGTCTATCGGTTGGTGACGAAGTACTCCACGCAAGCCAGGGCTGGCCGCGAGCAGACCGGAAACGCTGAGGCAACCGGTCCGTCCCTCAAGCTGCTCCGCAAACTCCACCAGACCATCGCCAAGATCACGATGGACTTCGAGGGCCGATGGCACTTCAACACCTGCGTCGCGGCCATCATGGAATACGTCAACGAACTCACCGCTGCCGACGCGCAGTTCGCTTCCGGCGAAATTCCGCCGCCCGTGGTGCGCGAACTGCTGAGTTCGCTCGTGCTGCTCCTCGCCCCGTTTGCGCCCTTCATTGCCTGCGAGCTATGGGAGGAACTGGGCGAGGGTGGAGCGGCCGTTCTTCGCGCCCCCTGGCCGGTATCCAACCCCGACCTCGCCAAAGAGGACGAACTCGAGATCCCGGTGCAGATCAACGGCAAGCTTGCGGCCGTCATTCGCGTCCCCGCCGACGCTACCTCCGACGCGATTCAGGTCGCGGCGCTTGCAGATGAACGAGTGCAGGCCCGCATCGGCAGCCGCACCGTGGTCAAGGTGATCGTGGTTCCACGAAAGACCGTGAACCTTGTCGTCAAGTAACATGAGCGCCGAACGAGTGCGCGGGACCCAGTCCGTCGTCGCGCAGATGGGCTGGGTCTTCGCGCGTCCGTCGCTCACCGCGCTTGAAGTTGCATGGCGCTGGCTCATCGGCGGGCCGCTTCTCGTCGTCTGCTGGAACCAGGCGCAAAAAATCATTACCGCGCTTCCGCCCGACTCTACCGGCCTCGACAGGGTCACCCTGCAGGACCCCTGGACCTCGGCCGTGCGCCTTGCCGATGCCTGGGATCTCTATCGTCCACACGTCGCACACGTTCTGGCGTGGCTCGCCCCAATTGCCGCCGTTGCCTGGGTCTTCATCTCGGGCCTGGGCCGAAACCTGGTGCTCAAGCGCCTTGAACCGCCCGTCCGTTTTCGCCTGGCTTCGATGATGGGGTTGCAGGCCGCGTGGCTTGCATTGCTGGCGCTCACCTGCTGGGCCTGGTACCGTTCCATCGGCTGGGCCGCCGCCACCCACATTGGCGCCGGAGACGAACCCGACCTCGTCGGCTACACCATGTGGGTCATCTTTCTCACCCTTGGCTTCTTCAGCCTTTGGGCGCTCATCAACTGGCCCGTCTCAGTGGCCCCCATGCTGGTGCTGCTCGAGGACCGTTCGGCGATCTCCGGTTTACGCGAATCGTTCAGGCTTGGCAAGGCGTTTCGCGGCAAGCTCGTCGAGATCAACCTCGTCATGGGCATCGTCAAGCTCGCGCTGCTGGTGCTCGCGATGGTGTTCTCGTCTGTGCTGGTTCCGTTCAGCGATCAGATCGGCGTCGGCGCACTCCACCTGGAATGGGTCCTGGTGGTGCTTTTCTATTTCATCGCCAGCGACTACTTCCACGTGGTCCGCCTGAAAGGATTCGTCGAATTCTGGCGTATGTTTCGCGGCGACAGCACTCGGGCATGACAGCCGTCTAGGTATCATGAGTCAAAAGTTGCACCAGAAAAACCGCCGTCATCCTGAGCGAAGTTTGGCCGTGTCGGGGTCCCCGGCGACAGGTCTTCGTCGCTGGGGTGACTTACGGCCAAACGCAGTCGAAGGACCTGCATTTGCTTTCGCGATAAATTTCAGACTCACCACACTAGACCAAAACCAGAGTCACAGTATCCCGAAGCCCCAACCGCTAAGTCGGCCTGACCAGCAGGGAGCGACGACCTTCTCGGACTTAACCAGGACACTCCTCGTCAGGTTTTGTCCTACCTGCCCGCCTTCTCCTCCTGCAATTCCTTCAGGAATTCCGCGCTCAGCGTGCCTTTTTTCTGCGCGACCGGCAGCAGCGTCGGATAGAACTGCACGAATGTCGTATCCACCGCGCCGTGCTCGGCATGGCACGAGTAACACTGCTCCTTCACGGGAATCAGCTTGCCATTCTTATCCATGCTGTCAAACGCGAAGAACGCCCACTTGCCGGGGAATCGCGCTTCATCCTTGACGTGGACCGCAAGATCCGCAACGCCCACCGCCTGGAAATGCCCTCGCTTGTTGATCGAACCCTTGCTGCGCGCCTCGCGTCCCTCCAGAACCATCACCGTTTTATCTGGCCACGTGCCGGTCGCCAGAAAGCTCCGGTATGCCTCCGGGTTCACGAACACGTTGTCGAACATCGACATGCCTTCGCCCATGCTCATCGCCTGCGCCGAATAGCTCATGTCGATGCCCGTGGTCAGGTAAATCCATTCGCGGTAATTCGCGGGCGGAAGCATGTCTCCGTTCTTGGCGTAAGCGGGCGCTGTGGCAGTGGAGGCCTTCACCGGCTGGCTTGTGTGAAGGGCGAGAGAAATGCTGCCGAGCGCGGCAATGCAGGATAAAACTGCGAGCTTGGGGAATCGCATCGGGGCTCCGTTTCCCGGAATATAAACCGCACCACCCATGCTGCCAACCTGAATGTGACGGATCTCAGCGACCACGCGGCCTGGGTTATAGACCTTTGCGCGCCCGGAACTCCCGCACCACTTCCACCGCATCGCGGTGCAGGCCGTCCACCGCTTCGTTCATCCCGCGCATGTCTTCGGCGGTAACGCGGCCGGCAAGCGCCGTCAGGGCCACGCGCATCTCCGGCCAGCGCGCCAGGGCTTCGTCCCGCACCAGCGGCACGGCCTGGTAGGGCGGGAAATAGTGCCGATCATCGGCGAGTGCAGCCAAGCCTAACGCCTGGATCGGTCCATCCGTCGAGTTCGCCGCGATCATGTCCACCTGGTGCGCCGTCAGCGCGCGGTAAAGCAGCCCAAGGTCCATGGTGCGTGGCGGCCCGTCGAAGCGCAGCCCGTAGGCCGCGCTCAGCCCCGCCAGGCCGTCGGGCCGCTGTTCGAATTCGTAGCCCACGCCCAGCTTCCATTGCGGTGCATACCGCGCGGCCTCGCTCAAAGTGCGCACATGCAGGCGTTCAGCGTCGTCGCCGCGGATCACCATCGCGAACGTGTTTTCAAATCCGAGCGGACCGGCAACCGTGACGCCATAACGCGCGGCATACAGGTTGCGCACCGTCCGGAGCACGGATTCGGGATTGCGATCGAGCGGCTGCTTCAGGATGGCGGTAAGCGCGGTGCCCGTGTATTCGACGTAAGCGTCTATGCGCCCCGCCACCAGCGCCTGGTGGCAGATGTAGCTCCCGGCCAGGTAGAAGCGGCGCTCCACCTTCAGGTCCGAGCGGGCCTCGATCTCCTGCGCCAGCAACTCGCCGAGAATCACCTGTTCCGTGAAGTTCTTCGCGCCGATTACGGGGTGGTCAGGTCGTGGCGGTGAACACGCGCTGATGCCAACCAAAACCGCCATCACCATAGCGCACAGAAATCCGGGTGCCCCACATCTCGATTTTGAGATGTGGGAATGGACGCTCGATCCCGTCCGTCCCTTCACACCCGCACCCTGAACCGCCGCTCCAGCAGCCCAAGCCCCGCGTCTGCGAACAATGCCAGCAACGCCGCCGGCACCGCCCCGGCCAGCACTAGCCGGTTATCCACCGACGCCACCCCGCGAAAGATCAACTCCCCCAGTCCGCCCGCGCCCACCGCCGCCGCGATCGTCGCAATCCCCACGC
>Ga0318572_10001172_pt1 | contig 10259 bp, 8 predicted proteins | sample GRESIP089b5f20_FD_202528 | JGI IMG/M metagenome (GOLD analysis project Ga0318572, IMG submission 202528) | Tropical soil microbial communities from Luquillo Experimental Forest, Puerto Rico - GRE.SIPMG.089b5f20 | ecosystem: Environmental > Terrestrial > Soil > Tropical forest > Bulk soil...
GCTGCTCGACAGCGACTCATCGGCGGCCTGCTGGTCGAAGTAATCCCCGATCCACGACTGCGGATCACCGTGGATGCCGTCTAGCGAGACCAGGCTGCTCACGATCAGTGTGCGCATATCGCCTCCCATGGCTGCTGGCGGGCTGGTTCCCGGTCTGCCGTCGATGTTTAGACCTACCCGGCCGTCCAAAGGCGTCGCGTCCACGGTCTCTGGCCGATCATCTTTTCCTCCAAATCGCGAGCCTTCGGAGCCTAGGTGACCTACGTTCACCGCGGCGGTTTGCGCGCAACCCGGCCCGGGAGCCCTCCGCCGCCCTGGCCACCGAACCGGAGCCGGAGTGCCCCGCCGGAGGGAGCGTTTTACTGGTATGGCTGCCGCGGCTGGCACACTGAGCATGACCTGGGCAAAGGTGAAGGTGTGCCGCGCATTTCGAGTATGCCTAATCCCGTGGGTGCCGGTCGTGCGTTGGACAAGTGCGGGATCACAACGGCTGGACTTCGCGGAGTTCTACCACGGGTCCAGGGATGACTGCCTGCGCGCCCTGCTCGGGCCTCTCGTCGTACTGATCGGGCTGCTCATCGTCGTGCCGTGCAGCACTCTGCTCACCGGCCGCTAGGTGCCTACGACGCTGACCGGTCTGTGGGCTATGGGCCTCGCGGTCGTACTCGGAGTGCCCGACGGCATCTGGGGCAGCACCACGCATCTGGCCTTCATCGCCGCGGTAGCCTCGGTTGCCCTGGCGACCATTGCCGCCGCGGCGCTGATCAGCAAGGCCCGATTCAACCGGCCGGGAAACTGACACCTACTGACACTGGGGACGGCCCTGCGTGGCGCCGTGTACCCGGCCAGGGCAACGCCGTCTGTGCGCACACCAGCCGGTCTTGCCGGTGCCTCTCCCCCCGGGCTATAACAAGAGCAGGTGCGCCGGGAAGCCTGGTCGGCGGAATTCGTATCTATCTGGATTCGTCCCGCGCTGGCCCGCGAGCTCGGGCACGGCCGGCTGGCGTGGGTCTACTGGCACCGGCCGCTGACCGCCGAGCAGATCCTCCGTGATCCGCACCGGCCCGCTGTCTGAGCAGGCCGCGCGCACCGGTGACCCGGGGCCTGTGCCTGAACCGCCCGGTTGGCCGTCGGCGGACGTGACGTGGCGGCGCAACCAGTCCTGCCTGGATGAAGCAGCGGTCATAGACCGCCCGCGACCGCTCAGTCGAGTAGCTCGTAGGCGGGGTTGATCATGATGGTGCCGGTGCTGGTGACGTTGGCTGTGCCGCGGAGCTGGACGTTGCCGCCGGGCCGCAGGCCGGGGATGTGGGTGCGGCCGTAGAACAGCGCGGTGAGTTCTCCGCTGGTGTCGGTGACGGTGACGGCTAGGACGGAGCTGCCTTCCACCGGCCGGTACTCGATAGTGTGCACGTGCCCGGCCACGGTGGCCCGGTGGTAGCCGGTCAGTGAGCAGATCGGGATGACGCCCGGCGGCATCGGGTCCCGGTGATGGTCGCGGACGGCCGCGTCAGCCGGGCCGGGCTCGGGCTTCCCGTTGGGCACGGCGTGAGGTTGGTGCGGGACCTCGACCCTGGCGGTGACGTCGAAGGGGAGGATCATGGCTGCCGACCGCGGGATCCGGCTCACCACTCCGGCGATCTTGTCGGCGGTGCGGTCGTGCAGGAGCCGGCCGAGCAGCGGCCGGGTGCTGCGCCGGGGCAAAACCACGGTGACGTGGGTGCCGGGCTGGCAGGCCTCTTTGGCGGCGAGCTCGCCGGCCGCCCGGTCGATCCGCCGGTGCGGGCAGTCCACCAGGTCCAGCGGGATGCCCCGGTCTGCCCGCGGCCATTGCCGCAGCAGCTGGTCGGCCCGTTGCTGGTCGATGACGAAGTGCACCGCCCGCAGCGCGGTCGGGCGCAGGCTGCGCGCGTAGCGCAGCGCGGCGATCGCCGCCAGGTCGAAATCATCCACTAGGACCAGCACGGTGCGGCGGGCGAAGTTCGGCGGGTCCGGCGGCCTGCCCGCCCCGAGGGCCTCGACCGTGCCGGCCTCCCTGCGGTACTGGCGGTTGAGCCGGATGAACACGAACACCAGGACCGGGAACACCGCCACCACCAGCCAGGCGCCCTCGGTGAACTTCACGACCGCGAAGATCACCACTACCAGCGCCGTGTACACCCCGGCGGTGAAGTTGATGACGAGCCGACGCCGCCAGGCAGGCTCCTTTTGCCGCAGGTGGTATCGGGCCATCCCGAACCCGGCCATGGAAAACCCGGTGAACACGCCGATCGCGTAGAACGGCACCAGGTTGTTGGTGTTGGCGCCCACCGCCAGCAGCAGCGCGAGCGCCAGCACGGTCAGCACGATGATCCCGTTGGAGAAAACCAGCCGGTGGCCACGCTTGGACAGCCAGCGGGGCAAGAAGGAATCCTCGGCCACGAAGCTGGTCAGGAACGGGAAGCCGCTGAAACTGGTGTTGCCGCCGGTGAACAGGATCGAGATCGCCCCGGCCTGCACGGCGAAGTACAGCACCCGGCCCGGGCCAGACGGCCCGAAGACAAGCTTGGCCTCCTGGGACAGCACGGTCGGGAACCCGTTGACGTAGGGGACCGCGTGGGTGATGTGGGCCAGCCAGGAGATCCCGGCGATCAGGAACGCGACGATGACCCCCTGGGTCACCAGCAGCTGGCGGGCGTTGCGGCCCTCGGGCGGGCGCAGCGCGCTGACGGCGTTGGACACCGCCTCGATCCCGGTCAGCGAGGAGCCGCCGTTGGCGAACGCCCGCCCCAGGATGTAAATGGCCCCGAAGGTCAGCAGGCCGCTGGGATGGTGCCCGGCCGCCACCGTGCCCTGCTGCCAGGCCACGTGGGGCAGCCCGCCGCCGAACGCCTCACGCCACAGGCCGGCGATGATCATCAGGCCGACCGAGGCGGAGAACAGGTAGGTCGGCACCGCGAACGTCTTGCCGTTCTCCCTGACCCCCAGCAGGTTCACGTAGCACATGATCAGCGTCGCGGTGACCGCGATCAGCAGCAGCGTCGTCGTGTCACCCAGCGGCCCGGCCAGCGCCGGGAACGTCGAGAGGATCGCGGCGCTGCCCGCGGCGGTCTGCACCGCGACCGTGACCACGTAGTCGACCATCAGCGCCACCGCCGCCACCTGCGCCACGCGCGGGCCGAAGTTGTCCCGGGCGACCACATACGAGCCGCCCGCCCGGGTATAGACCGTCACCACCTCGCGGTAGGACAACACCACCAGCGCGATGCCAAGCAAGATCACCCCCGTCATCGGCAGCAGCAGCGTGAACGCCGCCAGCCCGAAGAACGGCAGCAGCTCGTGCAAGATCAGCTCAGAGCCGTAGTTCGCCGAGGAAATCCCGTCACACGACAGCACGCCCAGGCCCAGCGGCTTGGACAGCCGCTCAAACCGCAACCGCCCGGTGGCCAGCGGCGGGCCGAGCAGGCGCCGCTTGACCGAATACCAGGAACTCTCCGGCAGCCCAGTGCCCTCGCCGGCGCCGGGCAGGCTGGCCGCCTTGCGTAGGGCCACCGGCGCCACCTCCGACCCCGGCCACCAACCCCCGGCCTCGGCCCCTGCCTGGACACCCCGCCGACCAGCGGCGGCTTGATCACTTCCGATGCTAGGTATCCCCCGACGCGGCCTGCCGCATGGACGGCGTTAAGACTGGCAGCCAAGCCGTTAGGAATTCATCAAGATCATTAATTCCTGCTCCGCAGGGCCTACGTTCGTGGTCAGGTGAGCCGGGAAGTCTGGTCGGCGCGGTAATGCCGCAACTGCCGGACTCTCCTCCCGGGAGCGCGTGATGACCACGCAGAGCCCGCCTGCCGGCACCTCTCCCGCTCCGCGGGCCGCGGCATGGGCGGTCCCCGGGGCTGTGCCTGCCCCGCCGAGCTGGCCGTGGCGGCGCGGCGCGATGCTCCTGGCCGGCGCCGCGCAGCTGATCACCATCTCGGCGCTGCTGGGCGCTGGCCCGCTGGCGGTTACCTGGTGGTCGCTGCTGCTGGCCATCGCCCCGGCGCCGCTCGCCGCCGCGGCGGCGTTCGCTCCGGCCCGGCTGAACCTGCTGGCCGCGGTGGCCGGTGTCGTGGTGATGGTCGCGGGGATCGCGGGCGGGATCTTGCACATCGGGCTGTTCTTCGTCCCGGCCCTGGTGGTGCTGGCCGTCGGCGCGGTGAAGCTGTGGCGCGAGCAGTCCCGACCTCGTGGAGGTGCCGAAGATGCCCAGTTACCTGACCAGGGACCGCATCGCGATCCTGGCCGCGCTGGTGGCGCCGCTCGCCGTGGCGGCCATCTTGCTGCCGTTCCGCTCCAGCTGGTCCAACACGAACGTGGCCCTGCTGCTGGTGGTGGTGATCGTCGGGGTCTCGGCGATCGGGAACCGGGTCGCGGGCGCCCTGGCGGCGGTGGGGGCGGCGGTCTGGTTCGACTTCTTCTTCACCCTGCCGTACTACCGGTTCACCATCCGCAGCTCCGGCGATGTCACCACCGCGGTCCTGCTCCTGGTGACCGGACTGGCGGTGTCCCAGCTCGCTGCCCGCGCGCGGCGGCTGCAGGTCGTGGCGATCACCGACGAGGGCTACCTGGCACAGATCCACGACACCACGGCGCTGGCCCAGTCCGCCCGCTCCCCCGACGCGGTGGTCGATCACGTCCGGGAGCAGCTCACCGGCCTGCTGGACCTGGACGGAGCCCGGTTCGAGTACGGCTCCCTGCTGGGACACCCGCCGCGCCTGGAACCAGACGGCACCATCACCATGACGGGCCACTCCCGGTGGGACGTCGCGCAACGCGGGCTACCTGGCGAGGAAATCGAGCTGCGGACCTTCGGCAACGGCCAGTACTACGGCCGGTTCATGCTCAAGCCCAAGCCCGGCTCCAAGCCCACGCTGCAAGCCCGCCTGGTCGCCGTCACGCTCGCCGACCAGGCCGGACGCGCCCTCGCGGCCAGCCAGGCCGCCCGGAACTAACGATCACAGGGCTGGCGTGCCGCGCTGATCATTCGCACAACCCCAGGCGCGGGCGCAGGACTATCGGTACGGAGCTCGCCCGGATCCAGTAGCGGGCATCGACCGCGCATGCAGCAAGCGGGACAGCGCCGCGCAGATCTGGATCATCGGCACCTCGGGGTGGGCACTGAGCGGTCCGGCGATCGGAAGCATAGTCGGCAGGCGCTGGGTGCCCGCGGGCCATGCGCCACCGCCAGTGACGCCAGGTGACCAGGAGCTTGGCCCACCTGCGCGGGCAGATCAGTCAGCCCGCGATGAGGACGGCCGGTTCCGCGTCGGCCAGTGCCGTCAAGGCCGCGAGACCCGCTGGTGCGGATAGGGATACCGGAACCGTGCAAGCCGCCGGATGAGCAGGGCTTCGGCAAAGTCGGTTTGGGTCGGCTTTCCTGGAGTGACCGTATCGGTCAGGCTGTGAGGGCGTATCGATCCTGGCTGAGAGCCTGGTGGCTGCTGTTTACATGCCGAACCGCGCGCGTCGCACAGCTTCGACCGCCGCAGCAGGCCCGCTCACCTCGACATGTGCCGCGCCCTGCCGGCCGAAGAGATAGAGCAGCAACTCGCCGGGAGGTCCGGCGATGCGGGCAGCAGGTTTCCCCCGTCGTGCCCGGACGGTCTTGACGGTCCCCGCCCACTGAAGCTCAAGACCTGCGCCGCGCAATCGCCGCGCGAGGAACCAGGGCGCGCGGCTGACGTTGCGCCAAAGGGCCTCGTCCATGGCCTGCTCGTTCGTCCGGGGACCACGGCCGTTGGCTCTGCGTACGTCCTCGTGGTGGACGAAGAACTCATTGAGGCTCGCGAGCCGGCGCACCCATCCGATGCGGAAGAAGCCAGGCGGCGGTCCCGACCGGATCGTCGCAACCAGCCAGGTGAAGTCCCTCAGCGCGAGCGCTCTTCTTCGCCGCTCCGCCAGGCGGCCCCACGAACCGGGCAGGACAAGCCCCGGGCCCGCGAGGTGGTCGCGCTCGCGCAGGACCAGGTGCGCGGCCAGATCGCGGGTCGTCCACGGCGCGAGGAGAGTCGGTGCGTCGGGACCGAGTTCGTCGAACAGGTCGCTGAGCTGTGCTCGCTCGACGGCGTCAAAGAGCGGACCGGCCACATCGCCGGAGTGTAGCCAGGCCAGCAGCGGGCTGTGTGGCTCCCCTGAGGACGAGCGCATCCAAGCCCGTTAACACTTCATGATCGTCGGTATGGGCGGCCGGCCCGGCCCGCCTGGCGGGCATTCTCATATTCCATCCGGCGACAGGTCACGGTGGGTTTGTTTGTGCCTGCCGCGGTGATACAGGCGAACGGTTCAGTCCCCCCAGACACGAACTGGTCGCCTGTAGCCCTATGACCGTGGTCTCAGTTTTGGTCTCAATTCACTCCCGTCCGGCACCGTTCACCGGCGTTCACCGACGACGCATCTGAGCAGCTCACGTACGGTGGCGGACGTTAGTGAACGCCGGTGAACGCCGGGCAGCATTATTGGAAAGCGTGTTGGGGGCAACCCCTCAGGAGTTCGAATCTCCTATCCTCCGCCACGCTGACCTGCAGAAACACTGATCATCGGCGCAGGCAGCCAGGCGCTCCGGACTTCCGCCGGTCTCATTTGTGGTCTCGGTTCTGAGCGTCGAGAGGCGCCTTCGGCGGCTTTACGCTGCGCTATTCTGCCAGGTCACAGGCATGCCAGACGGTAATGAACGGAGTGTTGCACGCCGCCGAAGCGTGTTGGCGCAGTATCAGGCAGCTTGACGGTTGCTGCCGGACTGGCGGGGCGCCGAGGTGGATGTCGTCGGCTGCGGTTGCAGTGGTTCTGGAGGGCACGATCCGGGTCCTCGCCGCGGGTCTGGATCTGCCTCAACGGCCCAAAGCCTTCTCCGTGATCGGCCGGGCGTTCCGGGGCCAGAGCATGGTCATGTCACGCTGCGCGTCAGGGCCGCGGACCGCTATCCGCTCATGCGGCCGGTTCGTTCTTTCCCGGCCAGGTGCGATGCCGAGGAACTCAGGCCTGTCGGTCATTATCAGGGCGGTGTGTCGCCAGCCCCGCCGCGATTGGGGGCCACCCGGGCGGCGTACTGCTCCCGGTGATCACCACGCCCCGCCGCTGTGCGCAGCGCCACCGCCTGCGGGTGCCGGGCCACCATTTGCTGGAATGCCTCGCACATGGCGGCCGCAGGAGATGCCCAAGGGTGGTTAGGCTTCTGCGGCCGTGATTTCGGTCAGCGCCTGGCGGACACGGGCGATCCGTTCGCTGTCCCATTCGATCGCGGGGTCGGGTTCGAGGAACGCTGCTGCGATGCTCGCGGTGCCCAGGGCGGGCAGTGACCATTCTTCCGGAGCTGCGGCTCCGAACGGGGCCGCGATAGTGCGGTGGGTCGCCATGCCGGGGATGGCCAGGGCCATGATGACGATCCCCTGCATGGTGGCGTCGATCAGGGTGACCACCGTGTCCAGCGTGGCGCCAAGCTCGGGCCGGACCCGGTACCCGAGCAAGCCCGTCAGGTACTGCCAGCCGCGCACGATGCGGGCCAGGCGGGCCTCCTCGGACCGGGCGAGCGCCGCCTGGACCTGGTCGCGCAGCTCGCCATCGGCCAGGCTCATGAACGTCGCGTGCAAAGCGAAGTAGGTCCGCCATTCCGGTGACCGGCAGAAGGCCTCGAAGTCCAGGAGCGCTGCCTGGCGGAACAGCTCGCTGACCAGGCTGGCGCGCAGCTCGGGGGTCTCCAGCCAATCCAGGTGCCCGGCCACGACCCGCCGGATCAGCTCATACTCGTCGTCGAGGAGAGCCGGGGGGATGGCTTCCCTGGCCAGCTCTTTGACCAGGTCGCTGAAGAACAGGTCCTTGTAGGGCCAGCGGCGGTAGACCGCGCTGCGCGCCACGTCAGCGTCGCGGATCACGTCCTCGAAGCTGATGTGGTCCAGGCTCACGGTCAGCCCGGTGCGCTGCACCATCGCCGCGGCCGCGGCGAGCATCCGCCTCTCGGTCTCCTGATCGGAGAGCCGGCGCGCCCGCCGGCCCAGGCCCGAGGGTCCTTGCCTGTGATCTGTCATGGGACACCTGCCCCTTGCACGAAGATTCTATATGTGGGACCTTAGACTCTATGTCTCAAGTCCTGCATCTCGGATACTCGTTCCGAGCTTATCCGCCCGGGCGGCGCTCTGCGGGCCCAGTGCCCCGGCAGGCGCTGCTCACCAGGACCACGGAGGAGACCGATGAGAACCCTGATCGTCTCTGACCGCAGATTGCGGGCCATGTACGCCGGAGGCCGGGGGAACCCGGCAGCACGCCGGTTCGCGCGATTGTGGGCGTGGGTGTTCGGGCTGGGGCTGCAGCCACGGCGCTGGGTGACCCTTGAGGTTGCCGGGCGCCGGTCGGGGCGGGTTGCCCGGTTCCCGCTGGGCATGGCCGACTGGAACGGCCAGTGGTACCTGGTGTCGATGCTCGGCGAGGGCTGCAACTGGGTCCAGAATGTGCGCGCCGCGGACGGCCGGGCCGTGCTGCGCCGCCGGCATGCCGTGACCTGCCGGCTGGCCGAGGTGCCGGTAGCGGAGCGTCCGGCGATCATCAGGCGATACCTGGAGAAGGTGCCTGGTGGCCGGCCGCACATCCCGGTCAGCCCCGCCGCCCCGCTGCCCGATTTCGAGGCTGTCGCGCCGCGCTACCCGGTGTTCCGGGTCATCCCCGTGGACGGGCAGCTCCCCGGCCCGGGGCGGCGTGCCCGCAGCACGGGAACCCCGGCAGCGGCGCCGGCCACGGACGGTGTGCAATGACCAGGAACGCCCCGGTTGACGTCCCGGACCGTCATGCGCCGGGCGGGCCGCCGCGGAAACGCCACTGGTGGCGATGGATACTGGCCAGCGTCCTGGTGCTCGCCGTCCTGGTGCTGTTGGGCGGCGCGCTCGCCCTTAGGTTCTGGGCCTCGGCGGCGCCGCTGGCGCTGCCCGGCGGCCGCGCCGCCGCCCCGGCCGGACCGGTCGACGGCGCCTGGGCGGCCGCCGCGGGGTCGGTGGCGGGCTTCCGCGTCCGGGAAAGCGCCCTGGGCATGAGCGGCGACGTCACCGGCCGGACAGACGCCGTCACCGGCACCATCGTGATCTCTGGCGGGCAGGTCACCGCGGCGGTGTTCCGCATCGGCCTGACCAGTATCACCATCGCGGGCAAGACTCAGCCGCAGTTCACCCAGAGCCTCGACACCAACCAGCGCCCCAGTGCCACCATCACGCTGGCCCGCCCGGTGATACTGCCGCCCGCGTTCACCTCGGGCGCGACCATCACGGTCAGGGCCACCGGCCGCCTAACGCTGCGCAGGACCACCCGGCCGGTGACCGTTATGATCTCGGCCCGCCGGGACGGGACAGCGCTGCAGGCCGCCGGGTCGATCCCCATCACCTTCTCCCGCTGGGGCATCACCGAGCCGACGAGCTACGGCATCGTCGGCTCGCTGGCCAGTCACGGGACCGCCGAGTTCCTCCTCCTGCTGCACCGCGAAGCCGGTGCCGGGCGGGGCGCGGGACCGTGAGCTGCGCCATGACCCGCCCCTGGGTCATCAGCAGCGGCCGCGGCCAGCCGGATGCAGCCGAAGCCCGGCAAGACCCACAACAACGCATGGCTCCCAAGAGCCGCCATGCGCACTGACCGAGCCAGAGGAGGCCTCGAAATGCCCACGATAAAACAAGCCACGGCGCAGTTCCTCGCAGGTAAGCGGGTCGCCGTCACCGGAGTGTCGAGGACGCCGCAGGGCCACGGCAGCAACGTGGTGTACCAGCGCCTGCGGCAGCGCGGCATCACCGTGATCGAGGGCGGGTGCCCGTGCATGTTCGGCCCCACCGCCGACCCCGGTCACAGGGCAATGCGCTTGGTATACACCCTCACCGGCAACGTGCCACGGCACGTGTAACCCAGGGAATGGCGGCCGCGAGCGCGGCCACCACCGGAAGGAGACACCGTGACCCGCCACGACTCGATGACCCGCCACGACGCGCACGAGGCACCCAGCCCGGCCGTACGGAGGGTGAACGGCCTGCGGGCCAGCGCGTTTGGTGCCGTGACTATGCTGCTCGCCGAATACTGCCTGGGAGTTTGGGTGAACCTCCACGCCCAGCTGCCAGCCTCAGACCACGGGACCGGGCTTCTCACCGCATTCGGCCGCGCGCTAGCTGATGGCCCGGTCACGCTGGCCCTCGCCGTCCTGGGCTATGTGACCATACTGTTCCTCCCCGCCAGGCGCGCCGATTGGCTTCGCTGCCCTGGGGGACGAGTCGCTCGTAGAA
>Ga0318572_10001181_pt1 | contig 10226 bp, 9 predicted proteins | sample GRESIP089b5f20_FD_202528 | JGI IMG/M metagenome (GOLD analysis project Ga0318572, IMG submission 202528) | Tropical soil microbial communities from Luquillo Experimental Forest, Puerto Rico - GRE.SIPMG.089b5f20 | ecosystem: Environmental > Terrestrial > Soil > Tropical forest > Bulk soil...
CGGCGGCCCGCGACACCCTGGAGGTGCCGCTCGAGCGCATCCGTTCGGGGGGCGAGGCGTTGCACCGCCGGGCGTCGCAGGTGAGCGCCGCGACCCTGCTGCCGGACCTGGAGCGCATCCGTGCGGCGACCGAGCGCCTCGCCGAGATCCTGGGCCGCGGCGCCGCTACACCCGCGCGCGAGAGCATCGCGACCCGGCCGGACTCGAGCTCGCCCGCGCCGAGCCGCCCCGTGATCCTCGTGGTCGACGACAACGAGGAGAATCGCGACATGCTGGCCCGCCGGCTGGCCCGTCAGAGCTACGAGGTGCTCCGCGCAGCTGGCGGGCTCGCCGCGCTCGAGACGCTCGCCGGGCGCCCGGTCGACCTGGTGCTGCTGGACGTGATGATGCCCGATCTCGACGGCTACGCCGTGCTTCAGCGCCTGAAAGCCGACCCGGCCCGTCGTAGTATCCCCGTGCTCATGATCTCGGCGCTCGACGAGATCGAGAGCGTTGTCCGCTGCATCCAGCTCGGCGCCGAGGACTACCTCAACAAGCCGTTCGACCCGGTCCTGCTGCAGGCTCGAGTCGGCGCCTGCCTGGAGAAGAAGCGGCTCCACGATCAGGAGGCGCGCCATCGGCAGGAGCTCGCCGAGTGGAACCAGAAGCTGGAGCATCGAGTCGCCGAGCAGGTCGCTCAGCTCGAGCGCCTCGGCCGTCTCAAGCGCTTCTTCTCGCCACAGCTCGCCGAGCTCATCGTGGCCGGCGGCGCTGACGATCCGCTCAAGACCCACCGGCGAGAGGTCACCGTCGTGTTCCTGGATCTTCGCGGCTTCACCGCGTTCGCCGAGACGGCCGAGCCCGAGGAGGTCATGGGCGTCCTGCGCGAGTATCACGCCGAGATGGGGCGGCTCATCCTGGAGCACGAGGGCACGCTCGAGCGCTTCACCGGGGACGGCATGATGGTCTTCTTCAACGATCCGGTCGAGGTGCCGAATCCGGCCGAGCGCGCGGTCCGCATGGCTGTCGCCATGCGCGACGTGGTCGGCGCGCTCGCCGCGCGCTGGCGCAAGCGCGGCTGGGAGCTGGCGCTCGGCGTCGGCATCGCGCAGGGCTACGCGACGATCGGCGCCATCGGCTTCGAGGGGCGCATGGACTACGGCGCGATCGGTACGGTCACGAACCTGGCAGCACGGCTCTGCGGCGAAGCCGGCGGCGGACAGATTCTCATGTCAGCCCGGGTCGCCGTAGCGGTCGAAAGTCTGGCGGACGCCGATGACGTCGGGCCGTTGACCCTCAAGGGACTCGTACGACCGGTCCCGGTCTGGAGCGTGCGCGGCCTGCGATAGCTGAGATACCATCGGCCGCGACTTGCGTCAGGCGTATCGGTCATGCGGCGTTGACGGGCCCGCAGGCCCGTGGATACGATCGACGCGATGGCCGACTACGAGATCAGGACGCGGCGGTTCACGCGAGCGGAGTACGAGCGGCTCATCGACCTCGGCGTGTTTCAACCGGGCGAAGAGATCGAGCTCATCGGCGGTGAGCTCATGGTCGCCGAGCCGCAAGGTGCGCCGCACTACACGGCGATCCGCAAGACCGCGAAGGTGCTCGAAGCGGCGTTCGGGCCCGGGTGGGAGGTGAGGACCGAGGGGCCCATCGGGCTCGATGACGAGTCGGAGCCCGAGCCCGACATCGCGGTCGTCCCCGGAAGGCCGGAGGACTATGCCCGCGCGCATCCCTCGCGCCCCGTCCTGACGGTCGAGGTGGCCGAGTCGAGCCTGGCGCTCGACCGACAGCGCAAGGGCAGTCTTTACGCCCGGGCCGGTCTGGCGGACTACTGGGTGCTCAACCTGATCGACCGCGTTCTCGAGGTTTACCGAGAGCCGGTTCCCGACCCCGCGTCGCCATTCGGCTGGCGCTACGCCGGTCGAGAAGTGCTCGAGGGCTCCGCGCGCGTCACGCCGCTGGCTGCGCCTGCGGCGAGCGTCCTCGTGTCAACTCTTCTGCCATGAGGACTCGACGCTAGCTCGTCACCTCAGTTGTCGTCGTGCCCCTGGTCGTCCTGGTCGTGCTTGCTGCGCAGCGGGCAGATCGGCGGAGGCTGATAGCCCGCCGGCGCCGCCGGCACGCCCGCGGCGACACCGGCTGCGAGCACGCGCGCCACCTCCTTGTCGGCGTGCTCGCACAGCATCAGGCGATCCTGGACCATGTCCGTGATCGCGTTGATCACGCGATTGGCGTAGCCGAGGAACGTCGGGTAGCGCTCCTCGATCGACCGGCGCGGATCACCGGTGGCCTCGCGGTCGGCCTTCGTCTTCGGGAACGGGATCATCTGGCCGGAGCCCTCGCAGCCATCGTTGGCCTGCGGCCCGGAGCGGAGCGCCCAGCCCGTGTACGTCGCCAGCGGCACGGTGACGTCGACGAGCCGGACGCCCGGGATGTCGTTGCCGTCGCGATCCGTGCGCGGGACGTAGCTCGGATAGATCGGGCCGTTCGCCGGGTTGCCCTGATAGGGCGGCGTGATCACCGGGGGATTGATGCTCGCGATGCCGGTCTCGTAGTAATGCGGGCCGTAGTCGAGCAGATAGCGCGTGGTCTTGAGGCCGGTGTAGGTGACGCCCGGGATGTTCGGGAAGCCGACGAGCGCCTGCGGTAGCGGCGGCGACATCGTGAGCTCGCGGAGCGTCGGCACCCGGCTCGGCGGCGGCAGCCGGTGACGGCTTGCCCACTCGTCGAGCGCGATGAAGAGCGCGCGCTGCACCGGCGCCGAGTTCAGTGGGTTCAGGAACTGCTGGCAGTTACCCTTCGAGGCGCCGTTGCCCGTGCCGTGCTGGTGGCTCGAGATGAAGTAGTTGCGCGTGAACGGCGAATCGGGCAGATCGAAGCGGCCCTGCGGGTCCGTGTGCAGGAGCGAGGCGGCCTTCACCCAGTACTCGTTGGCCGAGTAGATCTCGACACCGAACGGGCAGGTGCCGGACTTGAGGCGGCGGGCGTAACGGCTGTCGGTCTTGCCGGTGATGTGATCGTGCGTCATCACTCCGGCTGTCACCAAGATGCTCACGATTACGAGCCATGCGATCCCTCGCGACCAGCCCATGCCCAGCCTCCTCTCGGTCAGCAACCTTGCAACGCTCGACAACCTCCCCAGGTGAAAATGTGCCGTCACGGCACCGTGGCAGACTGCGCCGGAGGCGGCTTTTCAGGTAATTGAATATTTCTGATCGGAGTCATATATTTCCGCTATGAATTTCACCCTTCGGGAGCTCGAAGCGTTTCTGGGGGTGGCCCGCTTCGGAAACTTCACGCGCGCCGCGCGCTCGCTCCACATGTCACAGCCCGCGCTCACGGTCCGGATCCGGCACCTCGAGGACGCGCTGGGCGTGCGCCTGCTCGACCGCACGACCCGCTCGGTGGCGCTGACGCAGGTGGGCCGCGAGTTCCTGCCGGTGGTCGAGCGCGTGCTCGGCGAGATCGACGCTGTCGCCGTCAACGCGCGGGAGCTCGCCGGCAAGCGTCGCGGGCTGGTGACCGTCGCCGCGCTGCCGTCGATCGCGTCGACCTTGCTCCCGGCGACCGTCGCCGCCTTCAAGACGAGCCACCCGGGGATCACCGTGCGGCTGCGGGATGCCGTCGCGCAGCGGGTCGTCAGCCTCGTCAAGTCGGGCGAGGCGGACTTCGGGATCGGCAGCCCGACGACGCGCGATCCGGAGCTGAGGGTCTCGAACCTGATGGACGATCCGGTGTGCGTCGCGGTGCCGCCCGGGCACCCGCTCGAACGGCGCGAGCGGATCTATCTGGAAGATCTATTGGAGAGCCCGCTGATCCTGATGGACCGCGAATACAGCGTGCGCGCGCTCATCGAGCGCGCGTTTCACTCGATCGGGCGAACGGTGGTGCCGGCCTACGAGGCGAGCTACGTGCCGACGGCGCTCGGCCTGGTGAAGGCCGGGCTCGGCATCGCCGTCGTCGCGCGCTCGGCGGCCGGTGAGGCCGCGGAGCTGGTCGGGCTGCGCGCACGGCCGATCGACCATCCCGAGCTGGTCCGGCACATCGGCCTGATCGAGTGCGCCGGCCGCTCGCTCTCGCCCGCCGCGCAGCAGCTCGTCGGTGCCGTGCATCAGGCCTGTCGGCGAACCGGCTTACGGTAGACTTGAGCCCATGAGCCCATCCATCCGCCAGATCCACCCGGTGTTCGTGGGTGAGGTGTCCGGGATCGACATCGGGAAGCCGCTGACGCCGGACGAGGTGGCGGCGCTCGAGGCGGGCATGGACCGCTACGCGGTGCTCGTCCTCCACGACCAGAAGCTCACCGACGAGCAGCAGATGGCGTTCAGCCGGAACTTTGGGCCGCTGGAAGACGCGCGCGGGGGCAACATCACCAAGCCCGAGGACCGGCGCCTGCAGACGGGCATGAACGACGTCTCGAACCTCGGCCGCGACGGTCAGCCGCTGGCGCGCGAGTCCCGCGTGCGGCTCTTCAACCTGGGCAACATGCTCTGGCACTCCGACAGCTCGTTCCGGGCGACCCCGGCGAAGTACTCGCTGCTGTCGGCCCGCGTCGTGAATCCGGCCGGCGGCAACACCGAGTTCGCCGACATGCGCGCGGCGTACGACACGCTCGATGGGGCGACGAAGGCGCAGATCGAGGACCTGCTCTGCGAGCACTCGCTCATGTACTCGCGCGGCTCGCTCGGCATGCTCGACTACTCGGACGAGGAGCGGGCGATGTTCCGCCCGGCGCGCCAGCGGCTCGTGCGCACCCACCCGGTGACGGGTCGCAAGTCGCTCTACCTCTCGTCGCACGCCGGCGGCATCGTCGGGATGCCGATGCCGGAGGCGCGCATCCTGTTGAAAGACCTCACCGAGCACGCCACCCAGCCGAAGTTCGTCTACGTGCACCGGTGGCGCGTGTGGGATCTGGTCATGTGGGACAACCGTCAGATGATGCACCGCGTGCGCCGCTACGACGAGAGCCAGCCGCGCGACATGCGCCGCACGACCGTCGCCGGCGGCGCGGCCACCGCCGCGCAGGTCTAGACGAAAGAGCGGGTCGATCGATGAACGTCCTCATCTACGCGATCGTGATGTGCCTCGTGCTGGCGACGGCGGGACCGGCATCGGCCGAATGGTACGCCGATGCCTACGCCGGCCGTACCTTCACGTTGAACGACGATGTCACCGTGCACAGCCCGTCCGGGCTCAGCATCTACCGCGACACCGAATTCGACCAGTCCTGGATCATCGGCGGGCGCTTTGGCCGCTATCTGGACGCCGTGCCCTTTCTCGGGCTCGGCGTCGACGCGTTCACGTTCTGGCCGACCATCGGCCCGCAGCAGCTCCACATCGACGGCTGTGTGCCGTCCGGCACCTGTAGCGGCGGTCAAGGGGGCACCACCGGCCGCATCGACGTCGGCGTCATCGGCGTTTCGCTCGACGTGATGCTCCGGCTTCCGCTCCTGAAGTCGGAGACGGCGAAGTGGGGCGCGCTGCAGCCGTACATCACGGCGGGCGTGCCGTTCTACCAGATCAAGGTCACGCCACGAACGACGGCGCAGTTCCGCAACCAGGACGGCGACTCCGACTACTCGGTCGGCTACAAGGCCGGCGCCGGCATCGCGTACCAGGTCGCGCCGAGCCTCATGTTCTTCGTCGAGTACCGCTACCTGCACGCCGAGGCGTCGGTCGACCTGCACGACTCGGCGCTCGTGAAGACAACGCCGATGCACCTGAACCTCGATAGCCACATCGCAGTGATCGGTCTGTCGGCGCGCTGGTAGGCGCGGGCGCCCGGCGTCAGGCCGGGCCCGAGTCGGTGGGCGGCCGCTCGAGGCCGTCCAGGTGGGCGATGCAGTTCAGCAGGCGCACGCGCAACGGCGCCGGCCAGTCCACGATCGTCAGCGAGGTGTTGTCCCAGCGCTCGGGTGCCGTCTCGCCGTCCGCGAGGACGAGGTGGCGGGCGGCGAGCGAGCGGCACACGAGGCCGTGCGTCACCACCGCCAGACGGCCGCCCCCGGCCGCCGCCAGCTCCTGCACGCGGGCCCACGCCCGGTCGACCCGCTCGTGGAACACCGTCCAGGTCTCGCCGTTCGGCGGCGCGTAGTCCGGCTCGAACATGTCGAAGCCGAGCTCCGCGTACGGCCGGCCGCGGAGGTCGCCGAAGTTGCGCTCGCGCAGGAGCGGCTCGACGATGAGCGGCGCGCCGGTGGCGCGCTGCAGCCGCTCGGCCGTCGCCATGGCACGGGCGTAGTCGCTCGTGACGATGCTCGCGATGCCCTCGCCCGCGAGGCGCTCCGCCAGCCGCTCGGCCTGGACGACGCCGCGGGGCGAGAGCGGGATGTGCGGGTGCTGCACGATCCGGAGCGCGTTGCCCTCGGTCTCGCCGTGGCGGATCAGGAAGAGCCGGCTCATTGCGAGGGCTCGCAGACCGTCGCGAGCGCCCCCGGCAGGGCCGCGAGTACCTCCCGCAGGCACGCGCGAACCCGGGCGATGTTGGCCTCGGCCTTCGCGGGCACCTCGCCGCGCGAGACCTGCGCGATGAACTCGTCGCGGCCGGTCGCCATCAGGAGCGAGGCGTTGACCTCCAGCTGGAGCGCGTGCACACGCCGGATCCCGGGCTGGCCGTACGTGGTCACGATGTTGCCGCCGGCGTAGCCGCTGACGTTCTGGTGCACCTCGAAGCCGTGGCGGGTGAAGATCGCCGCCACCGTCTTCGCCAGCTCGGGCGCGCACGTCGTCTCGTGCCGGGTGCCGATGATCACCTGGTGGTCTTTCATGCGCCGCGGACTCCCGGTGTGGCCGTCCAGGAGCAGCGCGTAGCCGTAGCGCTGGGAAAGCTCGCCGAGCAAGGTGTCGAGAGCCGAGTAGTACGGATCGTAGAGCGCCCGCAGCCGCGCCTCGAGGTCGGGGAGCTCGAGCGGATCGCGGAAGATCGGCGCCTCGCGCATGGTGTGCGTGCGCACGACGCCGCGGCGCGAGCGCACCTCGCCGTTGTGATGCTCGAAGTCATCGCGCCGCCGGTTGACGTCGACGAACATCCGCGAGAACGGCGTGGCCAGCACGGTGGCCCCGTGCTCGTGCAGGTCGCCGTAGAGGTCGCCCACGAAGGTGTCGGCGAACCCGTAGGCGAACGTCTCGAACCAGGGCTCGGTGTAATGCTCGCGGGTGATGTGGGGCAGGGGCTCGGTGCCGTAGTGCGGGACGCTCACCAGAACCGGCGTGCGCGCCTCCGGCGCCGGCCGCCGCACGATCGGGAAGGCGCGGTCGGCGCTCAGCGCTCTCTCACGACGGGGTTACGCAGCACGCCGATCTCCGGCACCTCGACCTCGACGACGTCGCCGTCCTTCATGTTCTCGGTCGCGCCGTCCGTGCCCATCCACAGGACGTCGCCCGGGTAGAGCGTCAGGTACTGGCTCATCCGGCTGATGAACTGGCGCACGCCGAAGATCGCGTCCTTGACGGCGTAGGTGAACATCTCCTTGCCATTGAGACGGATCGTGACGCGCAGATCGTCGGGGTCGAGGCCGGTGACGATCCACGGGCCCATCGGCTTGAAGGTGTCGGTGTTCTTGCCGCGCCAGAACGTGCGGTCGCCGCGCTGCCAGGTGCGCTCGCTCACGTCGTTGCCGAGCGTGTAGCCGAAGACGTGGTCGAGCGCCTGCGCCTCCGACACCTTCTTGCAGCGCTTGCCGATCACCACGACCAGCTCGCCCTCGTACTGGACCTGATCGGTCGCATCCTTCGGGATCACGATCGGCTCGTCGGTCGCCACCAGCGCGTTGTTGGCGCGATAGCCGACGTCGGCCGCCGGAGGGAACTCGGGCTTCACGCCGTGGCGCTGAGCCATCTCGGTCACGTGCTCGCGGTAGTTGACGCCGGCCGCGTAGAACGTGGGCGGGATGACCGGCACCAGCAGCTTGACCCGGCTCAGGATGCTCGTGTTGGCCGTCTTCGTGTAGCTGTCGAACGGGCTGCCGGTGACCTCGGTCAAGGTGGTGCCGTCGATGATCCCGTACGCGACGTTCTTCCCGGACTGGAAGCGGCACCACTTCATGGCCGATGCTCCTTGAGGAATGCACCCACTTCGCGGTTGAAGACGTCGGGTCGCTCGAAGTACGTGGAGTGGCCCGCGGCCTCGACGCGCTCGAAGCGAGAGCCCGGCACGTGCCGGTGCACCGTCTCGGACAACTCGGGCCAGATGAGGCCGTCCTCGTCGCTGGTCAGGAACATGGTCGGCACGCGCGTGGCCGCGTAGCGCTCCACGGGCGTCGTGAGGCGCATGAGCTGGTCGCGGAAGTCGGCCGACAGCGGCGCGTTCAGCCCCGAGATCTGCGCGTAGAGGAACGAGCGGATCGGCTGCTGCTTGCGGAACGTCGCGCCGAGCGCCGCGTGCCAGATGACGGCCGGCCGCGGCGGGCTCGCGGCGCCGAGCCGCTGGCGCACCGCCGTGATCGCGTCGTTGCTCAGGTTCCCGACCGTGTTGGCCAGGACGATGGCCCAGAAGCGCTCCGGCGCCTTGACGGCGGCGCCCACCGCGGCCCAGCCGCCCATCGACTGCGCCACGAGCGCGGCGCGCGCGATGCCGAGATGGTCGAGCAACGCGAGGACGTCCGCGCCGAGTGCCGCGGGGCCGGGTCCGCCCGGCACGTCGGGCGACTGGCCGAAGCCGCGCTGATCGACCGCGATGCACCGGTACTCGTCCACGAACACCGGCAGCTGCTGCCACCAGCTCAGGTGGTTGCCGCCGGCGCCGTGCAGGAACACGATCGCGGGCGCGTTGCCGCCGCTGTCCTCGTAGTAGAGGCGAAAGCCGTCCTTCGTCATGAACGCCATGGTCGTCTCTCCTTGGGGGTCGGCCCAAGGGTAGCCAGCGCGGGGGAGGGCGTCAACGCTATACTCGGCCCCCACAAGGAGAACCCCATGGCCACGGACCTGCACGACCTCTCGATCGCCGAGCTCTCCGGACTGATCGCGGCGCGCAAGCTCTCGCCGGTCGAGCTGACCGAGGCGCTGATCCAGCGCGTCGAGCGCTTCGACGCGCAGACGCATGCCTTCATCACGCCGACGTTCGACCTGGCCCGCCGGCAAGCCAGAGCGGCCGAGGCCGAGATCGCCGCTGGCAAGCACCGCGGTCCGCTGCACGGCATTCCGTTCGGGCTCAAGGACATCTACGACACGAAGGGCATCCTGACCTCGGGCCATTCGCGCGTCTTCATCGACCGGATTCCCGCCGAGGACGCCACGACGACGAGCCGGCTCTACGACGCGGGCGCCGTCCTGCTCGGCAAGCTCGCGACCCACGAGATGGCGCACGCCGGCCCCTCGTTCGATCTGCCCTGGCCGCCGGCGCGCAACCCGTGGAGCCTGGCGCGCTTCACCGGCGGCTCCTCGTCGGGCTCGGGCGCCGCCGTTGCGGCGGGGATGGTGCCGGTGGCGCTCGGCTCGGACACGGGCGGCTCGATCCGGGGCCCGGCCTCGCTCTGCGGGGTCGTCGGCCTCATGCCGACGTTCGGCCTGGTGAGCCGGGCCGGCGTCATCACCAACTCCTACACGTTCGATCACTGCGGGCCGCTCGCGCGCACCGTGGAAGACTGCGCGCTGACCCTGGAAGCGCTTGCCGGCTACGATCCGAAGGACGCGGGCAGCCTGAGCCGGCCGACTCCGCGCTACCGCCGCGCCCTCGGCGAGGACCTGCGCGGGCTACGGATCGGCGTCCTGCGCCATCACTGGGAGCAGGACATCCCGGCGTCGGACGACGTGCGCCGCGCGATGGCCGCGGCGCTCGACGTCCTGCGGCGGCTGGGCGCCGAGCTCGAAGAGTGCCGCGTCCGGCCACTCGCCGGCTACTTCGACGTCAAGATCATCATCGCCGAGAGCGAGATCTTCAGCGTCCATCAGAAGAACCTGATCGCGCGGCCCAAGGACTTCGGCGCCGACTTCCGCTCGCGCGCGCTGCCCTCGGTGCTCTTCACCGCCAACGACTACGTCCAGGCCACCCGCGAGCACCGGCGCATGATGGCCGAGATGGAGCCGCTCTACAGGCACTTCGACGCGTTCGTCACCGCGGGCATGGGCGAGGCGCCGTACATCGCCGACTACCGCAGCGTCTCGTTCTGGCAGAACGCAAGTTTATTGACGGCCTGGAACGTGACGAGCCAGCCCGTGCTGGCGCTGCCGAACGGCTTCGGCGGCCACGGCCTGCCGCTCGGCATGCAGATCCTCGGGCGGCCGTTCGGCAGCGCCAGCAC
>Ga0318572_10001185_pt1 | contig 10209 bp, 11 predicted proteins | sample GRESIP089b5f20_FD_202528 | JGI IMG/M metagenome (GOLD analysis project Ga0318572, IMG submission 202528) | Tropical soil microbial communities from Luquillo Experimental Forest, Puerto Rico - GRE.SIPMG.089b5f20 | ecosystem: Environmental > Terrestrial > Soil > Tropical forest > Bulk soil...
CTAAGAAGGTGGTCGGCCTCGAAGGGTACGGTATCAACATCGTGGAGCGGGTCCCGATCGAGGTGGAGCCGACCAAGAGCAACATCAAGTATCTGCAGACGAAGCGGGAGAAGCTGGGACACCTGCTGGAAAACATTTGATGACGTGCTGCGTGCTGCGCACGACGTGCGACGTTAAAGATTTTTGCGTCGCACGTTGAACATTGAACGTCGCACGACTAAGGAGGATATATGCCCAAGTTCATTGAAGGGAAGCTGGACGCGGCGGGGCTGAAGTTCGGCATCGTGGTCGGCCGGTTCAACAGTTTTATCGGCGATCGTCTTCTGGAGGGTGCGCTTGACGCCCTGATCCGCCACGGTGCACAGGACGCCGATATCGAGGTCGCCCGGGTGCCGGGTGCGTTCGAGATTCCTCTGGCGGTCCAGAAGATGGCGGCCACCGGGAGGTATGACGCTCTGATCTGTCTCGGTGCTGTGATCCGCGGTGCCACCCCGCACTTCGACTACGTTGCCGCTGAGGTGTCGAAAGGGATTGCCCAGGTGTCGCTTAAAGCCGGGGTCCCCATTGCTTTCGGGGTTCTCACCACCGACACCATCGAGCAGGCCATCGAGCGGGCCGGCACGAAGGCGGGGAATAAGGGTTTCGAGGCGGCAATGAGCGCCATCGAGACGGCCCACCTTTGCAGGAGCATCAAATAGTGGGTTTGCGCAGGGAAGGGAGAGAACTTGCGCTTCAGACTCTCTACGGACTCGACCTGAACCCGGTGGAGGTCCGGGAGTCGCTGCGGCTCCTCAGGGAAAACACCAGGGTTCAGGCGGCTGTACGCGCCTTTGCGGAGGAGCTCGTCACGGGTGTCATGGAGCATCGGGAGGAGATCGACCGGAAGATCGACGAGCAGTCGAAAAACTGGGCGATCGCCCGGATGGGACGGGTCGACCTGAATATCCTCCGGATCGCGACCTTCGAGCTCTTGTGCCGCGACGACATCCCGAGGAACGTTACCATCAACGAGGCGATCGAGGTGGCAAAGCGTTTCGGCACGGAGGAGTCTCCCGCCTTCATCAACGGGATTCTTGACGAGATCGCCGCTACGGTGCCGGCGAAGGAGTAAAACGGTTCCGAGTTCTGAGTTTTGAGTCAATAACCTGAGCAGGACAGAAACGGACAAATAATTACATGGAGTTTCATGCAATGAAGGAAATTAAACTGGGGCTGTTGGGGTTCGGCACCATCGGAACCGGCGTGGTGAAGCTGGTTATGCAGAATGCCCCTCTCCTTGAGGACAAGCTTGGGACGCGTGTTACGCTGAAACGGGTTGCCGACCTGGATGTTACGACGGACCGCGGGGTTACGCTCCCTCCGGGGGTGCTGACGAACGACGCCCATGCCCTGCTGGACGATCCGGACATAGACATCGTGATCGAGCTGATCGGCGGGTACGAGCCTGCCAAGACCTTCGTGCTTCGGGCCATCGAGAACGGCAAGCATATCGTCACCGCCAATAAGGCCCTCCTCGCGGTGCACGGCGCCGAGATCTATGCGGCCGCGTCTCGGAAAGGGGTGGAGGTCCTCTACGAAGCGGCGGTCGGTGGGGGGATTCCGGTCCTGTCCGCCATCAAGGGTAACATGGCCGCCAACAACTTCGGCACGGTGCTCGGGATCCTGAACGGCACCTGCAACTACATCCTCACCAAGATGACCCAGGAAGGGGCGGATTTCGGGGCTGTCCTGAAACGGGCGCAGGAGCTCGGCTACGCAGAGGCGGACCCGACCTTCGACATCGAAGGGATCGACACCGCCCACAAGCTCTGCATCCTCCTGTCGCTCTGCTTCGGCACCAGCGTCGACTTCAAGGAGATCTACACCGAGGGGATCAGCTCCATTTCCGCGATCGACATCAATTTCGCCCGCGAGTTCGGCTACAAGATCAAGCTCCTCGCCATCGGCAAGCGTGACGGGGAACGGATCGAGGCGCGGGTTCATCCCACGATGATTCCGGTCAACTATCCGCTTGCCGACGTGGACGGGGCTTTCAATGCCATCCGCCTGACCGGCGACTTCGTCGGGCCGGTGATGCTGTACGGCAGGGGGGCGGGGATGGAGCCGACCGCCAGCGCGGTGGTGGGTGATGTGATGGAAATCTCCCGCAATATCCTGGCTGGGATCGGCAGGCGAACGGCACCGCTCGGCTACCTGGACGGGAGGGTGAAAAGACTGGCGATCAAGCCGATCGGCGAGATTGTCAGCAAGTACTACCTTCGTTTCAGCGTTGCGGATCAGCCGGGGGTGCTCGCCAAGATCGCCGGGGCTCTCGGTCGGCATACCATCAGCATTGAGTCGATGATCCAGACGGCCCGCAGCGTGCAGGAGTCGGTTCCCATCGTCATCATGACCCACGAGGCGCGGGAGATGGATGTGCGCCAGGCGCTCGACGAGATCGATTCCTTCGACGTGATCCGTGAGAAGAGCAATCTGATCAGGATCGAGGACAACCTGGAGTAGCACCGGTTTGTCGTTCGATGTCATCCCGTAAGGGGTGCGGTGAAAGCCGCACCCCTTTTCTGTTTGGAATAATCATTCCCGCACGTAGATATCCTGATCGGACCGATCGACCATCGTCATGATGCGCATGTATTCTTCCTTTATGACGTCGTAGTGCTTGCGGGTTTCCCTGATCGCCTTGGCGAAAACCTGGATCGCTGCCGGTTCGGTTATGGTTGCGAGAAGGGTGGTATAGCGATCGATACAGGACTGTTCTTCTTGCAATGCCATGTTGAGGGCGTGTTCTTCGGTCATGTCCGTATCGACAGCTTCTAGCAATGCCTTATTGACCGGGTGGTCTGGATCGTACGGGTCGCGCACCAGACGGTGCAGTTCTCCGAACTCGTCCCCTTCGTATATCTTCAGGAATGCATTCAGGTGGTCAATTTCTTCACCGGCCAGCATCTCGAAAACCCGTTTGCTTTCTTCATTGGCCACCTTTTCCGAGGCGAGGCAATAAAACTCGAAACTGTTTTTTTCGGTGAGAATGGCCTCCCGCACGGCACTTGCCAGAGAATCTTCCATAAGCGCTCCCTCCTTAGTACGTGTACAGGGTCGTGATGTATTTTTACATTCTACCATGGGGAGGCTGTTGTACAAATTGGCTAGGGAAGAATGACGGTATGATCTCCTTCGGACGGGATGAGCTGGTTGAAGTAGTGGAGCGAGGCGTAGTGCCGGGACGGTTGGGGGGTAACGGTTGAACTGAACCGGCTCACGTAGATCAGGTATTTGATGCCGTAGCCGGCGGCGGTGGCAAGGTTGGTTTCACTGTCTTCCCCCAGGAGGGTGTGTGCCGGGGTATAGGGAATGCGCTCCCTCAGTTTTCCCCAGAAGTCGGCATCCTCCTTCGGGAGCCCGAGGTCGTGGGCGGAGACGATCCCGTCGAAGTAGGGTCCCAGACGCGTCTTTCCCATCTTTAGTTCAAGAGTCTTGCTGTGGGCGTTGGTGACGAGGTAGACCCCCTTGCCGTGGCGTTTGAGAAAGAGGAGAAACTCGACCACGAAGGGGTGGACCGCGATCAGGTGATCCACTTCCCTCTTCAGGCAGGGAATATCGAGGCCGAGCCGCTCCGTCCAGTAATCGAGGTCGGTCCAGTTGAGAGTGTTCTCCTGGGAGCGGAAGAGGGCGTAGAGGAGTTCCTTCGCCTCATCCAGAGTGGTTTGGTGGATGGCGGCGTACCGTTTCGGCACATGCTCGAGCCAGAAATGGTCGTCAAAGTGGCGGTCGAGCAGGGTGCCGTCCATGTCGAGAAGGACGGTGTCGATGTCGTTCCAGTCGAGTTTCATAGCAATTAATTTATCCACAGATTACAGAAGAAGTCGTTTTGAAAATCTGTGCCACCTTTGGACGACGATTGTTTAAGAAAAAGGCCCTTAACGGGCCTTTTCTTCGATGAACTTCCTGATCGCCGCCTGGTCAGCTTCCAGCACCTCGCAGCGGGTCGGGAGCTTCTCGATCCCGGCGAGCGCGGCGGGAAAGGGAGGGGCGATCCCGGTGGCACGTTCGACCGCATCGCCGAACTTTGCCGGATGGGCGGTGGCGAGGCAGATCGGGGTCTCGTCCGGCGCCACACACTCCAGTGCAGCCTTTACTCCAACCGCGGTGTGGGGGTCGAGGAGGTAGCCGCTCTTCTCCCGGAACGCGGCGATGGTCGCCAGGGTCTCGTCGGTGTTGACCGTCCGGGAGGCGAACTCTGACCGGACCCGGTCGAGCTCCGCCGGGGTGAACTCCATCCTGCCGGTGGCGCTGAAGTGGGCGAAGGCGCTCCGGACCCGAGCAGGGTCTTCGTCGAAGAGGTAGAAGAGATACCGCTCGAAGTTGGAGGCGACCTGGATGTCCATGGAGGGAGAGATGGTCGGCACCACTCCGCCCACCGAGTAATCCCCGTCGGCGATGAAGCGGGTCAGAATGTTGTTTTCATTGGTGGCCAAGAGCAGCCGCTTGACGGGGAGCCCCATCCGCTTCGCCACGTAGCCGGCGAAGATGTCGCCGAAGTTGCCGGTCGGTACCGAGAAGACGATGTCGCTTCCTCCCGCGTCGGTGACCCGGAACCAGGCGTAGAAGTAGTAGACCACCTGGGCGAGGACCCGTGCCCAGTTGATGGAGTTGACCGCCCCCAGGGCGTACTTCTCCTTGAAGGGGAGGTCGCTGAAAAGCGCCTTGACGATGTTCTGGCAGTCGTCGAAGGTCCCCTTGACCGCGATGTTGTGGACGTTCTCGTCGAGCACGCTGGTCATCTGGAGCGCCTGGATCGGCGAGGTCTTCAGGTGGGGATGGAGGATGAAGATGTTGATGTTCTCCTTCCCCCGCACCCCGTAAATGGCGGCGCTCCCCGTATCCCCCGAGGTGGCGCCGACGATGTTCATCCGCTCCCCCCGCTCCTTCAGGAGGTATTCGAACAGGTTGCCGAGGAACTGGAGCGCCACGTCCTTGAAGGCGAGGGTCGGGCCGTGGAACAGTTCCAGGATGTAGACGCCGTTCTCCCTTACTACCGGCGTGATCTCCCTGTTGTCGAAGGGGTCGTACGAACGGTCGATCAGCCGTTTCAGGTCGTCCTCCCGGATGTCGGTCGCGAAGAGCGACATCACCCGGAACGCCAGGTCGCGGTAGGAAAGCTCCCGCCATGTATCGAGGGTCCTCCGGTCGACGGCCGGAATCCTTTCGGGAAGGAGGAGGCCGCCGTCGGTCGCCAAGCCCATCATCACCGCGTCCTTGAAGCCGATCGGGGAGATGCCTCCCCGTGTGCTGAGATATTTCATGGAGTTCGTCCTGTGGAGGGAATGCTTCTGCACGCAGAAGGCCACAGTCTAGCAGGAATCGGGCGAAATGGGAAGAGAATGCTTTGTGTCAGGCTCTCCGTTTACGCGCCCGAGGGGGTTGATTTTCCGCCTTTTACCGTGTATACAAACTGGTGGACTATGCGTGACCGACCAGGAGGTGGAAACCATGCGCTTGCTTGCGATGCTGCTCACAGGTTTTGTTGCCGTTCTCCTCAACGGCTGTTCCTTTAACGTGCCGCTTCTTTCCCCGCCCAAGCCGCTGGAGGAAAAAGTCGTGGAAGGGGAGGGCCGGAAGAAGATCCTTATTCTGGATGTGACCGGCGTCATCTCCGAACGGGAGAAATCGGGCGGGATGCTGGCCAGGGGGAGTTCCTCCATGGTCGACCAGACCCGGGAGGCCCTGAAGAAGGCGGAGGAGGACGAGGATCTCGCCGGGGTCATCGTCCGGATCAACTCGCCGGGGGGGACAGTCACCGCCAGCGATATCATCCGGCACGACATCCTGGCGTTCAAGGAGCGGAAAAGGGTGCCGGTGTACGCCTGCATCGTGAGCATCGGCGCATCAGGCGCCTACTACATCGCCACCGCCGCCGACAGTATCGTTGCCCACCCAACCGCCATCACCGGGAGCATCGGCGTCCTCCTCCTGAAATTCAACGTGGAAGGGCTTCTGGACAAGGTGGGTGTCCGGGAGCAGACCATCAAGTCGGGAGACAAGAAGGACATCCTCTCCCCCTTCCGGGCCACCACTCCCGAGGAGCAGCGTCTGGTCCAGGCGATCATCGATCAGCTGTACGAGCGGTTCCTCGATGTGGTCGTCGCGCGACCTCACAACTCCCTGAGCCGGGAGGAGTTGAAACCCCTCGCCGACGGCCGCATCTACACCGCCCCCCAGGCGCTCGCGGCGAAACTGATCGACAAGACCGGCTACCTGGACGATGTGATTGCCGACATGAAAAAACAGCTCGGCGCGGATAAGGCGCAGGTCGTCATTTACTATCGCCCCGGAAGTTACAAGGGGTCCATCTACTCCGAGTCTCCCGGCGAAAGCTCGTCGATTGCCGGTCTGTTTGCCCTTTCAGGGGGGGACCTGCTCCCCGAGAGCCAGTTCATGTATCTCTGGCAACCGTAGCCTGGGGCCGGGAGCAGTCTTCCGCCCATCTCGCCGCCGTGTCCTCACAGCTCAGCTTCGACGTAGCGCCCGGCCTTCGCTTCGGCGGAGTAGGCCTGCTACGCCTCAGCGAAGCTTCTGCGGGCCAGCGACGATCTGGACACAATTTGCAGAGCAAATTGGACAGCGAAGGCTGCCCGAAGGGCGAGGCCGCAGGCCGAGTCAAAATCTCGCACCCGGTTGATAATCTCACTTTGAGTGTTTCACCTTGATTTGTATTGTAGGGGCGACGCATTTGTTCCCTTACACAGTTTGAAACTATAACCTACAGGAGGAAACACACATGAAAGCTGTTCTGCTGGAAGGATTCGGAGGGGTGGAGGTACTTCAGGTGGGGGAGGTTGATCGGCCAGTCCCGGGCGAGAACCAGGTGCTCGTCAAGGTCATGGCCACCTCGATCAACCGGCCGGACCTGGTGCAGCGGGAGGGGAAATATCCGCCCCCGCCGGGAGATTCGGAGATCCTCGGACTTGAGGTGTCCGGGGTGATTGAAGAGGTGGGGCCGGGTGTTGTCGGCTGGCAGAAAGGGGAGCGGGTGATCTCTCTGGTGGGAGGAGGGGGGTACGCGGAGTATGCCGTTGCCTACGCCAACCATCTGATGCGGATTCCGGAAAGCATGAGCTTCGAGGAGGCCGCCTGCGTCTGCGAATCGTACATCACGGCCTTTCTCAACATCTTCATGATCGGCGAGTTCCGGGACGGCCAGACCGCCATCCTCCACGGTGGGGGGGGTGGGGTGAACACCGCCGGCATCCAGCTCTGCAGGGCGCTCGCCCCTTCGAGCAAACTGATCGTCACCGCCAGCCCCGCCAAGATGGAGCGCGTCAAGGACCTCGGGGCGAATCTCGTGATCGACTTTACCCAGACCCCCGACTTTACCGAGGTCGTCAAGGAGTTCACCAACAAGAAGGGGGTCGACCTGATCCTCGACCACGTGGGGGCCAAGTATCTGGTGCCCAACATGAACTCCCTCGCCTACAAGGGGCGGCTGGTTATCATCGGGGTCACCAGCGGTATCAAGGCAGAGCTCAACCTGGCGCTGATGATGGTCAAACGCCAGAGCATCATCGGTTCGGTGCTCCGCTCCAGGCCGGTGTCCGAAAAGGGGGAGATTGTCGCCGAATTCACCCGCCGGGCGCTCCCGAAGTTTGCAGACCGCACCATCGTGCCGATCGTCGAGAAGGTCTTCACCCTCGACGAGGTCGCGGATGCCCACAGGATGATGGAGGAGGACCGTCACTTCGGCAAGATCGTGATGCGGATCGGCCGGTAGCGAGGGTGCGGACCTTTCCGGTACAGCATTCTCTCATGATAATGTCTTGATTTTTTGCCCGACACGTTTTATCCTACCCGATGACGGCAGTGGCCGGGTCGACGACGTCGGTTGCGTCCGATGCATTATCCCAAGGAGGCATGAGAAGGATGAACGGTATGATGGAGAAAATTACACTGCTTGTGTTGATGCTTGCGTTTGCTATCCCTGCGATAGCCTCTGATTGGAAGTATTTGGGTACCGATGGAAAAGGGAACCACTATTTTTACAAGCCGAAGACCTATTCCATCTCCGGGAACAAGATTGCGAGCAGCTGGACGAAAGTGGAACACAAGGTGGACGAAGCCGTTATGAAGCAGAAAAAAATTGCTCCCGATGACTACGTTGGGATCTCCTCCACTGTTGTCTTTGAACAGTACCATTGTGTCGAAAAAAAGAAAATGACTCTTGTGGGAAAACATTACGAAGGCATAGACGACAATGATGTTCAGAGAACAGGCTGGGTCGCCGTCCAACCGGCGAGCACCGACGAAGGGCTTCTCATTGCGCTCTGCAAGGAGGGTGCAAACAAAAAGGAACGGGACAAGACATCTGAGAAAAAGTAAGGAGACCGGAAGTACCGGTGACGAATAAGTAGCTCGAAAAAAGGCCCGTTCATCACGGGCCTTTTCTGTTGGGTGAAATCCCGTTGTCAGAAGGAGGAAACGAGGGCTGCCACTCTTTTCTTGGGACGCCGAGTTGCTGGATTGTTCCGTTTACCGAGTGAGCGGCCGGTATTGATCCATACCCCCTCCCTGAGAAAGGCGGAGATGAAACCTGCATCGATCAAGTCATCGAGATGGGAATCCAGGGCCAGCGAACAGCTGCCGTCACAACAGCGAACGAGGACGACCATTTGCACGAACCTCCTCTGAGACTCAGGACAAAATATTCGGCTTATTCGGGTTGAAGGGGGATGGGAACATTTACAGTGGTTTGTCGTATCGGTTAAGCGCTGCAAACTAATTTACTCCAATAATGCGGCTGAGGCAAGCATAATCTAGTGCTGTTCACAGAGGAATCTCCGGTAGTGCCACAATCTTTTCTGAGCGGCCTGAGGAGGAAGACGCGCCTGCATCCACAAGCACGGCGGAAATGTTATCGAATCCTCCCCGGACGTTTGCCTCTCGAATGAGGTCGGTTGCGGCCGCATCCAGGTCGTCGCGGGAATTCCGGATGATTGCAGCTATATCCTCGTCGGCAAGCGCTCCTGTCAGGCCATCGGAGCAGATGATCACGATATCCCCCGCCTGTAATTCGATTGCATGGAGGTCGGGAATAAGGGTTTCCGAACTTCCCACTGCCTGTGTCAGCATGTGTCGGGCATACGGCGGGACCTTTTCGGGAGGGATGTGCTTCTCGTTGACCAGGAAGGCCGCCAGGTTGTCATCCGTGGTAATCTGACGCACGTCTTCATTCCTCATGAGGTAGACCCTGCTGTCTCCAAGGTGGCAGAGGTGCGCCTTCCTTCCCTTGATCACCACGATCTCCAGGGTCGTTCCCATCCCTTCGAGCGACGGATTGTTGATTCCCCCCCTGTACACCGCGGAATGGGCAGCCGCCAGGGCCTCCACGAGGAGCTTTGGCAGGGACGCCTGATTGGCGTCACCAACCCGGTCACGCAGAAAGTCATAGGCGGTATCCACGGCGAGTCTGCTTGCCACTTCACCGCCGCTGGCCCCTCCCATCCCATCGGCGAGGAGGAAGATCCCTCGGAGAGGATCGACCAGAACAGAATCCTCGTTGTTATTCCTCACCTTGCCGATGTCGCTTTTCCAGGCTGCTTTCACGTCTTACCCATAATTCGAAGGATCCCGGCGTAATGTCCCGCGGATAAGTGTACTTCTACGCGGGTGAAAGTCAAAGCGCCTCCGGTTTCGTGCAGATCTGGGATGAATGAGGTTGGCATTGACTTCGTCGATGAATTCAGCATAAGATGTTTACGCAGATGTGCCTTTCCGGTAAACGATGCCTCTTCTTCTTTGCCATGTTAGCCGCCTTCAGATCCCAAGCCGAATCATTTTGAGGAAGATATGCCCGGAGCTACGGACCTGTCACCACGTGACGTGATGCTTAGCGTCATCGATACCCTTGCCGGCACGTACCTGAGAGGGAAGGTACGGGCGCTCAGGCTGGCTGTCATTGCGCTCCTTTCGGGGGGTCATATCCTGCTCGAGGATATTCCGGGGCTTGGTAAAACAACCCTTGCGCTCGCCCTTTCGAACGCCCTCGGTCTGTCGTTCGGACGGATCCAGTGTACCAGCGATCTGCTTCCTTCGGACATTACGGGACTTTCCATATTCAGTCGCGAAGACAACCGGTTCAAATTCGTTCCGGGCCCTGTTTTCAACAATGTAGTTCTCGTGGATGAAATCAACAGAGCCATGCCCAAGACCCAAAGC
>Ga0318572_10001190_pt1 | contig 10199 bp, 9 predicted proteins | sample GRESIP089b5f20_FD_202528 | JGI IMG/M metagenome (GOLD analysis project Ga0318572, IMG submission 202528) | Tropical soil microbial communities from Luquillo Experimental Forest, Puerto Rico - GRE.SIPMG.089b5f20 | ecosystem: Environmental > Terrestrial > Soil > Tropical forest > Bulk soil...
GGGATATCGCCCCGTTGTTTCCATTACCGCGTTGCTTTGGTGTAGCGGTCGACCAAGACTCGCTTAGCGAGTTTTCCTGTCGCCGTTCTCGGCAATTCGGGCACGAAATCTACCGATTTGGGGGCCTTGTAGTGCGCAATGCGGTTGCGGACGTAGGCGATGATCTCCTTGGCCCGTTCGTCCGACGGCGTTACACCCTCACGCAGTTGGACGACCGCCTTGACCTGTTCACCCATTTCGGGGTCGGGGACTCCGATCACCGCGACATCGAGAATCTGTGGGTGCAGCGCGAGCACATTCTCGGTTTCCTGCGGATAGATGTTGACGCCACCGGAGATGATCATGAACGCTTTGCGGTCGGTGAGAAACAAATAGCGGTCGGGATCCAGGAAGCCGAGATCACCGACCGTGCTCCAGTTGTCATGCGCGGGGTGACGTGAGGCTGCGGTTTTTTCGCGATCACGTTGCCAGTGCGCAGGCCGTGCGCGTGCAGCGCCGACGCCAGCCGGGCCGAATTGTCATCGAGCTCGGCATAAGTGACCGTTCGGCCGGAGCCGTCGATAATGACCTCCAGACGATTAGGGGCATACGTGGCGTGAGTGCCCGGATGCACATTGCTTCCTACGTGATCTGGTCGGGGCCCTAGGGACAGTCCGATGACTGCCATAACAGACAATCACCGCAGATCACACCCCGTTAGACCCCGAACGGGATGTGTTTGTGTCCCGAAAGGGATATCCACGGCTGGACGACAGCGACGCGGCCATTGGGGTCGGGACGCAGGTCACCCGGTGGCGTGGACCTGAGCAAACACGTCATACCCCTTTTGGGACACCAAGTCGTCCCCTTCGGGGGCTAACCACCCCCCGACATGCGGTGATTGGATCGAGAGACCGCTAAATATACCCAAAGCACGTTAGCGCGACCGAATCCCGGGAGGACGTCATGATCGCCCCGCACTGGACGGGACACGCCTATGCCGCCGATGGTGACCTGTTACGAGTCGACCTGGTGAGCGGCCGATGGGTGGCAAGCGGATTCGCGCCCAACCGCGTGCTTAAGCAGGAGGTTTTCGGCACCAATGAGTTTGTGCACCAACAATTTACGCTATGGCTATCAGCGGAAGGACTCGGCTGATGTCTGCCACGAATCCGTCGACACTAGAGGGTTTGCCCCGGACGTCGGTACGGCTGTTTGACGATTACCTGCTGCCCGCTGAGACGCTGAAGATCCGAGAGGAAGCGAGACAGTTCGCGGAGCGCGTACTGGCCCCACGCGCCGCGGAGCTGAACTCGGCTGAAGAATCATCGGCGGTCTTCCCCCGCGACGTCCTCCGACAGATGGCCGACGCCGGACTGTATGCGATCCCATTCGGCGAGGATGTTGGCGGCCGGGGCCTGCAGTACCCGATGCTTGGCGCCGCGACGGTGCTGGAGGAACTGGCCTACTTCACGCCGGGGGTTGCCTCGGCACTCTACGACGGGCAGGCGCTGCTGGTCGGGCGCACGCTCAATGGCGCCCCACCGCATATCCGCGGCGAGTTTCTGCCGAGGCTGGTCCGCGGCGAGATCGTCGGCTCCTTCGCCACCAGCGAACCTGACGCCAGCACCGACTTGTCGGCCGCCGCAATGCGCACAACCGCCATGCCGGTGTCCGGCGGGTTTCGGCTGACCGGTCGTAAACGCTGGATCACCAACTCCTGTGCTGCAGACATCATGACGGTTCTCTGCGTTGTCGATGGCGCCCAGGCGATGCTGCTCGTCGACATGCACGCCGACGGCGTCGCGGTCAGCGAGCCAGATCTCAAGATGGGCAACAGGCTGCAGCTGACCTCGGACGTCGAATTCACCGACGTCTTCGTTCCAGATGAACACGTCATCGCCGAACCCGGACGGGGGCTCGCGGCCGCTCTGAAAAGCCTGTCGCTAGGCCGGATCGGAGTCGGCGCGATGGGCGTCGGGATGGGCCAGTGCGCCTTCGACCACGCCGTGGCTCACATGCGTAGCCGCAGCGCTTTCGGGGCGAAGCTCGGCTCGTTTCAGCACTGGCAGTTCCGCTTCGCCGAGCACGCGATCGCGCTGGAGAATGCCCGGTCGCTCTATCAGAAGGCCGCCCGCAAGTCCGACGAGCGCGACGCACCGGAGCCAGAGGCCGCGATGGCCAAGGTGAGCGGTAGCAGGGTCGCTGTCGACATCGCGCGGGACGCAATCCAGGTCCATGGTGGCTACGGGTTTGTGCGGCAACTTACCGCCGACGGCCGAATCAATCATCTCGAGTCGATCTGGCGTGACAGCAAGGTCGGCGAAATCTACGAAGGCGCCAACGAGGTGCAACTGTGGAGCATCGCGCGAGTCGCGCTGGGGCGCGATGTCACGGGCTGACGTTTGGGCCGATCGCCGTGGCCGATCCGCAGGGCCAAGTCGTCGGATCTGCCGATAATCACATCGATGCGGGCGGATTGAGCCATGTTTCGGACTGACAGGGTCGCCGCCCTGCGGCGCGAACGGGCGGAATTGATCCGCTTCTGCCGCGATCTCGACGACGCCCAGTGGAGAACACCAAGTAGGGCAGCGGGCTGGCGAGTGCAAGACGTCGTCGCGCATATGGGCTCGGCGTGTCACTCGATGTTCACTCTCGCATCGCTAAAAATTCTGCGTAGCACCAACGTTGAACGCACCAACGATGCCTTCGTCGACGCCCGCCGCGCCTGGACACCGACTCGGACGCTCGCCGAGTATGAACGCTGGAGCCGCGTTCTGATCATCGCGGCCGGGACGATCTCCCGGACACCCCTGGCGGGTCTGAACGTGCCGCTGGCGGAATTGGGCAAGTTCCCGGCCGGCCTCCTGCTCGCCGGCGCGATGACATTCGATCAGCACACGCATTTGCGCCACGACATCGCACCAGCACTTGGCCTGCCGACACCCGACACCTATGGCAACCGGATGGCGGTAGTGCTTGAGTGGATGTTTGCGGTGCTGACTAACCAGCTGCTGGTGACTCGGCCCGCGTGGCTCGAGCGCCCCGTGGGCATTACGCTGCGCGGGCCGGGCGGAGGAAGTTGGGTCGTTGACGCAAGCGGTGCGGCTCAAGGTCGCGCGGACGCCGGTGCCGCCCATATCGTCGGGGTCGCGGCAGAGTTTCCGGAGTGGGGAACGAAGCGGGTCGACTGGCGTAGCAGGGACGTAACCGTCAACGGTGACGCTGACTACGGTGCCCGATTTCTTGACGCGGTGAACATCGTATGAAGGGCCACGACTATGTAGTCATCGGTGCCGGTTCGGCGGGCTGCGCGGTGGCGGGCCGCTTGTCGGCCGATTCTTCACGCAGCGTGCTGCTGCTCGAAGCCGGAGGATCCGATCTGCGGCTCAGTGTGCGGGCTCCGCTTGCCTTCGGCAGCCAATTCGGTGGCGCGACCGACTGGAAGTTACAGACAGAACCAGAACCCGGATGCGCCAACCGCCGCATGGAGCAGCCGCGCGGCAAGGTAATTGGCGGCACCAGTTCGATGAACGCGATGGTCTGGGTACGTGGCAGCCGACACGACTACGACGGCTGGGGAGTACCCGGGTGGACATGGGAGGACGTCGAACCGGTATTTCGCAGGATCGAATCCGGGCCCATTCACGTCACCAGAGTGGCGGAGCCGGACGAGCTGGCCCGACGATTCGTCGCCGCCGCCCGCGCAACCGGGGTAGCAAGTAACGATGACCTCAGTGGCCCGGATCTCGACGGTGCGGCGATTTCCCCGGTAACGGTGTGGCGCGGTCGACGTTGGAGCGCTGCGCGCGCGTACCTGGATCCGGCGCGACGCCGCAAGAATCTCACGGTGCTGACGGGCGCGCTCGTCCGCCGGGTGGTGATCCGAGACGGCGGCGCTGTCGGCGTCGAGTACGAGCACCGCGGGCGGCAGCGCGACGCACCTGCCCGGTCCGAAATCGTGCTCAGCGCAGGAGCTTTCGGTTCTCCGCATTTGTTGCAGCTTTCCGGGATCGGGCCCGCGGCGCACTTGCGCGACATCGGTATCACGCCACTGGTCGACAGTCCGCGTGTCGGTGCGGGCCTCGCCGACCATCTGAGCACATTCATGAACTGGGAGCTCGCGCCCGGCTTCACCGGCTTGGCCGACGCCCAGCACCCCAAGTGGTTGCTGCGCTGGTTGGTGTTCCGCAACGGCAAATTGACCAGCAACTACATGGAGGCCGTGGCCCACATACGCTCCGAACCCGGGCTTGCCGCGCCGGACTTTCAGCTGATTCACGGCCCCGCATACCTTTGGGAATACGGTCGCGCACAGCACCCCCGGCCCGCAATCGTAATCTTGCAGTCGCACTGGACCCCGCAAAGCCGGGGTACCGTACTTGCGCGGTCGGCCGATCCGCGAGTTCCACCGGCGATCCAGACCAATGGGCTCACCGCGGCGGCGGATATCGCGGCATTCTACGGGCGATCCGGCGCACGCGAGAGATCGCCGCCACGGAGCCGCTGGCTTCGGCGCTTGGCGCAGAAATTCATCCTGGAACCGACGTGGTTTCCGACGCCGCACTTGAAAAGTGGATTCGCGAAACCGCCAATAGCACAGGTCATCCCGCGTGCAGTGCGGCCATGGGCACCGATCCGGACAGTGTGCTCGACGAGCGCCTGCGAGTGCGTGGTGTGAATGGTTTGCGCGCTGCTGACGCGTCGGCGCTTCCAGAGATTCCCCGTGCGAACACCAATGCGCCAGCCATTCTCGTCGGTGAACGTTGCGCCGACTTCATTACAGCGGCCGCCACATTGCCAACCTAAAGCCCGCGCATCTAACCCCGCCGGGCGGTACGGGCACGGCTTCACTTCGGCATGTGCGATCAACACGAGGAAGCGGACCTCGATGCAGATCCCAGTCGCCGATGCGGTGCTCAGCCTCCTCGGCCGCAACCCGGCCGGGCTCATCGGCGCCCTCGGTTTGACCAGCTGCGCGTCGAAGCGATGTGGCGCCAAGCCCTGTGCGACAAAGTCGATCACGGCCGAGCCGGCGCGACCGACAGCCACTGCCGGTAAGTCCGTGGCGTCGTCTCGCGGTGCTCTACCAATACGAGCACCGTGGACGGCTCAGTCCCGTAAGGTGCTCCAGTAAGCGCGCGCTGCGGGCAGCCACCGTGCGCGGAACTCCAGTAGCCGCGCCGCATGCTTGCGGCCGGACCATTCTGGGGCGATAACTGTCGGCAGGCGCGGGTCGACGGAGGGAAGCGGCTGGAGTTCGCCGTCGAGGGCCAGCAGGCACCGCAGCGTCTCCTCATCGGTACGGGGGCTGAGTTCGGAGAAGTGCCGTACGAGGTTCTCGTATCGGGCGCCAAGCGCTTCCAGATCCCACGAGCGTGTGATGAGATCCGTTTCCGCCAAGCCGATTCCGTTCGGCGTGCCAAAGAATGACACCGTGGAACCGCGCAGTCCCATCCGCTCGATTGCGCCCAGAATCCGCTCTCGCCGGTTGCAGTGCGGCGACACCCAGATCCCCGAGAGTGGGCTGCCGAAACCGCCCCACTCGAGCGTCCGGTACAGCCGGGGCCGAACCGCTCGCACTTCCTGTGGAATCGAAATCACCAGTACGAACCAGCGCCCGTCCCAAGAGGTGAACTCGGTGCCGAGTTCCTCGACGCGCCGGATGCCGTCGTCGATGAGTTCCCGACCGGAGCGGGTGAGGGACCACCGGGATACGCGTCCCTCACGGGCACCCGCGATCCATCCCGCCCGCGCACACCGGGACACAGCCTGCCGTGCGGCGTGGTGCGCGTAGCCGACCTCCTCGAGGACGCGGACAAGACCTGCCGTTGGGACGCGATCATCTACGGGATAGACCAAATCGCCGAGGGCATTGAGCAGTGTCGCCCGCGCACCGCCGGGCGCGACCCGCGGGGCCTGCCACCGCGTCGTGCCTTCGATCCGGGCCTCGGTCATGCCGAGCGATTGTGGCAGAACTGGGGCAGAGGGACCGTCGGTCGTTGTGTCGTCACTGTCCCGTGAAGCGCGGGTCCCGCCGCTCCTGAAAGGCTCGCCGTCCCTCGCGCCAGTCGTCGGTGGCGACAAGGGTTTGCTGGAGCTGGGCTTCGAGCTCGAGCTGCTCGGCCATGGCACGCAGAGACCAGGCACGTACGGCGGCCTTTGTGCCCGCATAAGCGCGCGTGGGCCCCGCGGCCAGGCGTCGGGCCAGGGCGGTCGCGTGAGAGCGGACCCCGTCGTCGTCGACGACGTGGCTCACCAGCCCCAGCCGGGCGCAGGTGTCGGCATCAATGGGATCGGCGAGCATCAGCAGCTCGGTGGCGCGGGCGCGGCCAACGGCGCTGGTGAGCAGCGCGGTTGCCCCGACGTCCGGCATCAGGCCGATCTTCGCGAAGCGGAACTGCAGATAGGCGCTGCGTGCCATGAGGGCAACATCGGCGGCCAGGGCAAGGCAGACCCCAGCGCCGATCGCCGGTCCCTGCACCGCGGCGATCACGGGCTGCGGTAGGTCCAGCAGGGCGAGAAAGGCCGGGTGGAACCGGCGCCGGAGGGTCGATTGGAGGTTGTCCCGACCGTCGGGCAGCACCGGGAATCCGGCCACCAGGTCCGCGCCCGCGCAGAATACCGGGCCCTCGCCGGCCAGGACGATGCTGCGGACGTCCTTCCGTGAGGCGACCGCGACGAACGCCTGTTCCATCCCCGCGCCGAGGGTGTCGTCCCACGCATTGCGCCTGGCCGGTCGGTCCAGGGTCACAGTCGCGACCGATTCTGATACAGAAACATTGACAGCATCACTAAATCTGTCCACATTCATGCCAGCAGTTTAGCGGACATCGAGACCCCCGCCCAAGGACTGAATTGGCAACACACGAGCCGGATTAAAATCCCTGCATGGTCGCCGGACTACCAGGCCGCTTCTTTGTAATCCGCATAAAGCCACCGCGGACGGCCTCGCAACCGTGCGCCACCAAGTCGAGTAGTCGCTACTCCTGCTCGGGCAAGGCGCTCGCCGTGACACTGGCAACGCAGCGACGCACGACGGCGGCGCAATCACAGTAAGGATGCGGAATGACCTCGAGCACCAATGCCCCCAACATCATCTGGTTCACCGACCCGGCCGGAACCGATATCGACAAAGTAGGCGGTAAGGGTGCGAACCTCGGCCGGCTGGCCAACGCCGGTTTCCCCGTTCCACCCGGCTTTGTCGTCGACACCGGCGCCTACCTGGCGCACATCGAGTCCATCAGGACCGACATCTCAGGGGCACTTGCCAAGATCAGCTACGACGACGCCGAGGCGCTGGAGAAGGCCGTCGAGCAGATCCGCGGATGGATCATCGCAGCCGGCATGCCGGCCAATATCGCTGCCGGGATAACGAACGCTTACGCGCAGCTTGGCGACGTCTACGTCGCGGTGCGCTCCTCTGGCACCGCTGAAGACCTCGAAGGCGCATCGTTCGCCGGCCTGCACGACACCTACCTCGACATCAAGGGCGCGGACGACGTCCTGGATGCGGTCAAGCGGGACTGGGCCAGCCTGTGGACAGCGCGGGCGGTGGCCTACCGCAAGAGTGGAGGGTTCACTGAGTTCCCGTCCATCGCGGTGGTAGTGCAGACCATGGTCGCGTCCGAGGTGTCCGGAGTGATGTTCACCGGCAACCCGCTGAACGCCGCGACCGACGAGATCATGCTCAACGCGAGTTGGGGTCTGGGCGAAGCCGTCGTCCAGGGCATCACCACTCCGGACGAATACATCATCTGGCACAAGAATTTCAAGGTGCTGGAAAAGACGTTGGGCAGCAAGGAGGTCGAGATTGTCCGCAACCCCGAGACCGGTCATGGCACGGTCCAGCGCGACGTGGACCCGGCACGGCGCGACGAGTTCACCCTCACCGACGAGGCGGCAGCCGAGCTGGCCGAGATCGGCGCCGGCGTCCAGGCGCTCTACGAAGGCTTCCCGCAAGATCTCGAGTGGGGTTACGCGGACGGCCAGTTCTACGTGCTGCAGGCCCGCCCGGTGACCGGTGTGGAATTCTCCTGGGACGCCGAGGTCACCGAGTCGGTTCAGGGCAACAGCGAGGCCGTGCCCTACGACAACATCTGGTCACGGGTGTTCCCGGAGGAGATGTGGACCGGCGCAATCAGCCCGCTGATGTTCTCCTGGCGTTGCTGGGGGCTCAACCAGTGCCACAGCGTGGGCGTGCACGCCTTCGGCTACCCCGACCAGGACTACACAACTCGGCGGCTGTGGAAGTACCACAAGGGTGTGTCGTACTACAACGTCGAAGCCGACCGGCAGCGCATCAAGGAGTCGATCCCGCCCCAGCTCCGACAAGGAATGCTGCACAAGGTCCCGACGATGTGGCACGCGGAAGTGCTCAACGCGCCATTCGACTGGGGCCGCTATCTCAACATGTTCCACAAGGTCGAGACAGAGCGGCCGGACATGGGCTTCAACTGGTGGCGGTACCTGGACCGAGACTTCATCAAGAACGCCGAGTACCGCGAGGCCACCAGGCCGCGCACCGTGGCCGAGCGTGAAGCCATGTCTGACGAGGAGCTCAAGGCCCATCTCGCCGACGTGATCCGGCTGGAAATCTCGTCCTATGACCCGCCGTGGAACGGCCTGCTCTGGTACATGGGCGAGTCGATGGGCTGGATCGGTTGGATCTGCGCGAACTGGTATACCGGTGGCCGCGAGAACATATTCGTGGATCTCATCACCGGTACCCGCCGGGAGAACATAGTCGGCGAGGAGACGCACGCCGCGTGGGAGCTCGCCGACATGATCGGCCAATCGCCGGAGCTGCGGTCGCTGCTGGAGAAGTACCCGGACGCGCGGTTCTTCGAGTATCTCGACCAGTGCATCGAGGGTCCGGCCTTCCGTGAGGCGTACGACCAATACGTCGCCGAACGCGGCTGGCGGGGCCACCCGGACCGAGACATCTACTTCGATCGCCGCGGCGACAACGTGATGGTTGACCTGGCGGCCTGGCCGGGGATGCTCGACGAGCCGGACCCGCGGATCAAGGAGCTGGCGACGCGCGAAAAGCTCGAAGAGTCCATCGCGCACGTTCACGAGAACCTCCTGTCGCAAGAGAACGGCGTCTTCAAGGCCCAGCTGTTCGCCGCCCTGATCGACTTCACGCACCGCTCGCTGGAGTACCGGGACAACGAGCGTGAGGTCATGGACTGGTCGACGTACGACATCAAGCTCTGCTTCGAGGAGGTCGGGCGCCGCTGCGTCGGGCGCGGGGGCCTGAAGGAGATGAAGGAGTGCTATTTCCTGACCATGGAGGAGCTCTACGCCGTCCTGGCCGGCACGGAGAACAAACGGCTCACCCGGGCCAAGATCGACGGACGCCGCAAGAATTTCGACGCCATCAACAGCGGCGCGAAGGATCCGGTGCCGTTCATCCAGCGGAGCCGGCCCTCGCCGATCGACGAGCCGGAGATCTCGGGTGATGGGGTCTTCGAGGGCAAGGGCACCAGCGCCGGCAAGATCACCGGTACCGCGCGGGTGGTGCATGAGCTCAACCAGATCGGCCGGGTGCAGAAAGGCGACATCCTGATCGTGCACGCCACCGATCCAGGCTGGATGCCGGTGTTCAGCCGTATCCACGGCATCGTGCTCGAGAGTGGCGGCCTCATCAGCCACGGGGCGATCATCGCCCGCGAGTTCGGCCTGCCCGGCGCGCAGCTGCCCGGCGCGCGCCGGCTCATCCCGGACGGCGCGACGATCACCCTCAACGGCGACACAGGGATCGTCCAGGTCCACAGTGATCACGAGTCGGCGGAGGAGATCGAGACGATGGCCGCCCAGGTCGACGCGATGGAAGAGGAAGCGCCGGCGCACCACCACACGGTCGCCGTCTTCTGACCTGTGATCGCAGCTGGTTGGGCAAGTGACGACCCTGGCCAACGGGCCAGGGTCGTCACTGTGACCGGTCTTACACTAAGGCCATGCGCGCGGAGTGGCCCCTGGTCGGCCGGGACGCGGAACTGTGCGCGCTCAAGCACAGCCTGGTCGACCGCCGGCGAGGCGTCGTACTCGCCGGGCCGGTAGGCGTTGGCAAGAGTCGACTCTGCATCGAAGCGCTCGAGATGTGTCGGAAGGCGGGTTTCGCCGTCGCGCGGGTCACGGCGACTCGTTCCAGCGCCGAGATCCCTCTCGGCGTCTTCGCCCCGCTGCTGCCCACCACCCCCGAGCCGCACCAGGGG
>Ga0318572_10001192_pt1 | contig 10192 bp, 6 predicted proteins | sample GRESIP089b5f20_FD_202528 | JGI IMG/M metagenome (GOLD analysis project Ga0318572, IMG submission 202528) | Tropical soil microbial communities from Luquillo Experimental Forest, Puerto Rico - GRE.SIPMG.089b5f20 | ecosystem: Environmental > Terrestrial > Soil > Tropical forest > Bulk soil...
GAAGGATCTCCGAATCGGCGCAGACGTGAACCTAAATGATGCAAATGCCGTCGAAGGGACCGTCGTCATCGGAGACAACTCCCAGATCCTGGGTAGCGCGCAGATCAAGGATTCGGTAATCGGGCGCAATTGCACGATCGAGTCCGGGGTAAAATTGCACAAGTGCGTGATCTGGGACAACGTGTACATCAAGAAGGGAACAAAGATCAACGACAGTGTGATCTGCAACAACGTCAGCATCAGCCAGAATGTCGTCATGGAAGAGGGGGTGATCGTTGCGGATGACACCTCAATCGGCGAAGAGGTGTATATCAAGAGCGACGTCAAGATCTGGCCGAAGAAGGTTATCGAGTCGGGTGCTACGGTGACCGCCAACATGATCTGGGGCGAACGGTGGAAAAAATCCCTGTTTGAGGGGGCCATGATCAAGGGGCTCACCAACATTGAGCTTACCCCCGAGTTTGTGGCAAAACTTGGATGCGCCTACGGCACCTCTCTCCCCAAGGGAAGCATGGTGTTGAGCGGACGGGACACCACTCTCTCGTCCCGGATGCTCAAAAGAAGCTTTCTCGGTGGAATTCTCTCTGCCGGGGTCAACGTCCGGGATTTGAAAATGATTCCTCTTCCTCTGCTTCGCTATAAGTTGAAGACGTTTGGTGAGGTTGGGGGTGTCCATTTCCGTCAATCCGCGGACGACCCGGCATCGACCGAAATCATCTTTCTCGACGCCGACGGCCTGGATTTCTCCAGCGCTATGGGAAAAAACGTGGAACGGATTTTCTATAAGGAAAACTTCCGCCGTGCCCACCACAAGGAACCGGGAGGGATCAGCGAGCTCCCGCAGGTCATGGATTTCTATCGGGAAGGTTTTTCCCGTGCAATCGACCAGGCACGGTTGAAAAAAGGTAATTTTAAGGTCGTAATCGATTTCAGCAATTCCCCCGCCGGCCAGATCCTCCCTACCATCCTGAATGAAATGGGATGTGAAGTCATCGGGCTTAACGCCTACATCGATGAACAAGGCGGCCCCAAAAAGGCCGAGGATAAATCTCTAAGTCTCGTGCAGCTTTCCAAGATCGTCACCTCCCTGGAGGCCCAGGCAGGCTTTTGGCTGGACCCCAGCGTGGAAGAGGTAGTTCTCGTCGATGAAACCGGAAGGCTTTATGACGGGGCCGATCTGTTAACGATGATGGTGAGCCTTTCCCTCCAAGCCGGCGCCAAAGGGGTCTTTGCCGTCCCGGTATCCGCGCCGTCGGCAATCGAACTTACAGCCCACGAGAAGGGATGTTCCGTGCGGCGGACAAAGAACTCGGAACGTTCAATGATTGAGGCAGCCCTCTCTCCGGAAGTCATCATGGCGGGTTCCATGGACGGCAGGTTTGCCTTTACCAAATTTCAATCCGCCTTCGACGGCATGTTCACCATCGCCAAAGCCCTCGAATTGCTCGCCACGCTGGGAACCTCCTTCTCCAAAATTCTGGAGGATGTTCCCCGCCGGACCTTTCTCCAAACCAGAGTCCCCTGCGTCTGGGAGATGAAGGGGGGAATCATGCGGAAAATGAGCGAGGACAGCCTGGATGAAGAAGCAACATTCATCGACGGAATCAAGGTCCACTTTGGCGAAGACTGGGTTCTCGTGCTCCCCGACCAGTACCGGCCTCTGGTCCACATCTTTGCCGAAGCCAAACAGCCGAAAACCGCCCAGCGGCTCCTGGACGAGTACCTGCACAAGGTGGAGAAGTGGAAGAAGGAACTGCAGTAAGCCGTGCGACGTGCGATGAAGTACCGTCAACCACGCTGCACGTCACACGTTGAACGTTGAACGGGTTTCCCATGTCCGACCCCCTCTACATAACCTTCCTTTGGCACATGCACCAGCCGTACTACAAGGATCCGGTCCAGGGTGAGTATGTCCTCCCCTGGACCTACCTCCATGCCGTAAAAGACTATTACGACATGGCAGCCATTGTGGACGAAACCCCCGGTGCCAAGGCAGTCTTCAACCTGGTCCCATCGCTCTTGGAACAGATCGTTGATTATGCCTCCGGCAGGGTTCGTGATCCCTTTCTCTCCCTTGGTCGGATGGCTCCGTCCGACATGGGAGAGGATGACCGGCTGTTCTTGCTGGAAAACTTTTTTTCCGCCAACCGGCAACGGATGATCGAGCCTCACAAGCGCTACCTCGAGCTCCTCTACCTGGCGGGAGACGGCGACACGACCCGGACCGCCGAGCGGCTTCGGCATTTCAAGGATCAGGACCTGCTCGACCTCCAGGTCTGGTTTTTCCTCGCCTGGACCGGTGAAATTGCCCGTCGTCATTATCCCGTTCTTCAGGAATTGGTCAGAAAGGGGAAAAACTTCACCCTTGAGGACAAAGCGCTTCTCCTTGACACCCAGAGGGAGATCCTCCAGGGGATAATTCCTCTCTACAGGCGGTTGTGCAGCGAGGGGAAAGCCGAACTGTCGGTCTCTCCCTACTTCCATCCCATACTTCCTCTCTTGTGCGACATGAAGATCGCACAAGCGGCTATGCCCCGGGCCTCACTTCCGGCAAAAGGTTTCAGACACCCTGATGATGCCCGAAACCAGGTAGAGCAGGGAGTCCGCTACTTCTCTGAAATTTTAGGTTTTTCTCCTGCGGGAATGTGGCCTTCGGAAGGAGCTGTCAGTGACGAATCTCTTGTCATCATTGCCGAAAGTGGCCTCCGGTGGGCTGCCAGCGATGAGGGAGTGCTTTCCAGGAGCCTCTCGGCAGGACTCGGGGCTGGCAGAGAAGCGCTCTATCAGCCTCACCTGTTTCGCTCGGGAAGCAGTGAGCTCAACCTGTTTTTCCGTGACCATGCCCTCTCCGACCTGATAGGCTTTACCTATTCCCAGTGGAGCGCAGACCGTGCAGTAAGCGATTTTATCGCCCGTCTGAAGGAAATCAGGCACCATTCGCCGGGGAGCCGGGTAGTGCCAATCATTCTTGACGGAGAAAACGCCTGGGAGTACTATCCCGAGAATGGCTGCCAGTTTCTGCGTCAACTCTACGCAAGGATCGCCGAGACTCCGGAACTGGAGTTGGCAACTTTTTCCGAGACGCTGGACAGGATGCCCGCGCCTAGTGTCCTCACCCACATTCATCCAGGCTCCTGGATAAACGCAAATTACGGGATATGGGTAGGACATCACGAAGAGAATCTGGGATGGGATTACATTGAGCAGGCACGGGAAGCTGCAGTGAGTCATAGCCCTCTGGTTGCAGCGATGCTCTCCCAGCGAGGAGATGCCGTTTCCGGCGGAGACGAGACAACCCGACTGATCTGCAAATCCCTCTATGCGGCCGAAGGTAGCGACTGGTTCTGGTGGTACGGCGATGACCATTTTTCGCCCCACAATGACAAGTTTGACCTCCTGTTCAGGAAGTTTCTGACCAATGTGTACCGTCTGCTCGGCCTGGACACCCCCCGGCACCTCTTCGAACCGATCAAGAAAAAGGGGATCGCCGGCCTCGTACGGGAACCGGTGGCTCTGATCACACCGGTGGTCAATGGCTTGATCAATGATTATTTTGAATGGTTAGCGGGCGGACTCTACGATCTCACCAAACAGTCGTCCGCTATGCACGCCGCCGAAACACTGCTCCAGTCTTTTTTTTACGGCTTTGACCGGAAGGCCATCTATTTCAGGGTCGACGGCGTGAAATCCATGGATCAGACACTTACCGCAAACGATCGGCTGGCTCTTCATCTGATCCTGGACAGGGAATACCGTCTCGTCGTGGAACAAGCCAGCGAGGAAGGTCCGTTGGAAACGAAAGTCGATGGCACGTGGCAGCATGTCGGAATCGACTGTTCGTGGAAAATTCGGCGTACCTGCGAAATCAAGATTCCGCTCGTTTCAATCAGTCCCGAACCTGGAAGCATAATCTTCAGTTTTTTGACTCTCACCCGGAGTGGGGAGGAGATCGGCCGATGGCCCACAGACGCCCCGATGCTGCTCAAATATGCGGGGCCTGAGATTGAACTGGAAAACTGGTTGATCTGATGGAGGGACAATGTCCGAACTGCGCTGGGACCCCCTAAAACTCCACTGGGTAATCATTGCCACTGAGCGAGGTCGCCGTCCGCGGGATTTCATGATTGAACAGGAAACCGCCGAAATGACCAGCTGTCCCTTTTGCTATGGCAATGAAGACAAAACACCGGTCGAGATCTTCGCCATTCGTCCGTCCGGCCCCCCCAACTCTCCCAATTGGCGGGTCCGGGTGATACCGAATAAGTACCCGGCGCTTCGGATAGAAGGCGGTCTGAACAGCCGCGGCTACGGCATTTACGACGTAATGAATGGTATCGGTGCCCATGAGGTTATTGTCGAGACCCCGGAACACAACAAGGGACTGGCGGACCTCACCCCGGCCGAGATCACCGATGTCCTGATCGCTTACCGAAGCAGGTTTCTCGATCTGCGTCGGGACACGCGATTCCGCTACATGGTGCTTTTCAAAAACCACGGCTCCCGGGCCGGCGCTACCCTCTCCCACGCTCACAGTCAAATTATCGCCGTCCCCCTGACCCCCCCGGTAGCGGCGACGGAACTGAAAATCTGCCGCGACTACTACGCGAACAAGGAGCGCTGCATCGTCTGCGATCTGATTGACTTCGAGCTGGCAAGCGGCGACCGGGTGGTCCGGGAGTTCGCCAATTTTGTGATTCTAACTCCGTACGCCGCCTGTTTTCCCTTTGAACTACGGCTCTACCCGAAAAAGCATGCCCACGACTTTGCCTTGATGGACGACCGCCAACTGGCAGAACTGGCAATTGCCCTAAAAGAAATGCTCGTCAGACTGAAGCTGGTCCTGAAGGATCCCCCCTTCAATTTTATTCTCCACAACGCCCCGCCGCAGCAGTTGAGGCTCGGCAAACCTGACTACTGGAGCTCCATTGCATTCGACTACCACTGGCACATCGAACTCGTTCCGAGGCTCACTCAAATCGCCGGCTTCGAATGGGGCACCGGGTTCTTCATCAACCCCACATCACCGGAGGATGCCGCAGCCTTCCTCAGGGAAGCGGAAATTTAGACTGGAAACTGTTTAGAAAACTTCTTTTACCTGCCGAGGTTTTTTCATGAAGGTGATTTTTGTTGCCTCCGAAGTTGCTCCCTTTGTCAAGACCGGCGGCCTGGCCGATGTCACAGGGTCACTACCAAAAGCGCTTAAGCACCTTGGCCACGATGTCCGCATAATTCTCCCCTTCTACAAAGACATTGCGGAAGGGAGCTTTGAGGTCAGTGGCCCGCTATTGCATGCCGAAGTTCGACTGGGCGCTACCGCCGAAGCCGGCGTGCTCCGACAAACCTCGCTGGATGGCATTCCCGTCTATCTCATCGAAAAAGATGGTTTTTTCGGGCGAGACTTTCTCTACAGCACGCCAGCCGGTGATTACCGTGACAATCCGCGGCGTTTCGCCTTTTTTTGCAGAGGTGTACTGGAATTTCTAAAACTTCTGAATTTCAGCCCTGACGTCTTCCACTGTCATGACTGGCAGGCCGCCTGCATCCCGATTCTCCTGAAAAACGAAGCTGGCAGAGACCCTTTTTTCGGCAACAGTTCGGTGCTCTTTACCATCCACAACCTCGCTTACCAGGGCCTTTTCCCTAAGGAGTCCCTTGCCGAAATGGGGTTTGACCAGACGTACTACTCGATCGATTGTCTGGAATACTACGGCAAGGTCAACCTGATGAAAGGGGCGATCCTATCCGCCGACCTAGTCAACACTGTCTCCGAAACGTACTGTGCAGAAATCCAGACACCGGTTCAGGGATGCGGCTTGGACGGTGTCCTGAAAGCCCGCCGCAGCGACCTCTCTGGAATCCTCAACGGGCTGGATTACACCGAATGGGACCCGGCAACCGATACGAACCTGTTAACCCCTTATACCGCTAGCACTCCGGAGGGGAAACAGGACAACAAGAAAGAACTCCAACGCATTCTCGGCATGAAACAATCAGAAACATCTCCTTTGCTGGGAATCGTTTCGCGGCTGACAGCACAGAAGGGACTCGATCTTGTGGCGAAGCTGCTTCCCCGGCTTGCTGCTGAAGAGATGCAATTGGTCATTCTTGGATCAGGCGAAGAAAAATACGTCCGACTCTTGCAGCAGGCCTCTGGCTCAAAGGGAAACAATATCTCGTTCAATTTCGGTTTCGAAGCCTCGCTCGCACACAAAATATACGCCGGGTGCGACATCTTCCTCATGCCGTCCCATTTTGAACCATGCGGCCTGGGACAGCTCATCGCTCTCCACTACGGCACCGTGCCTGTGGTCAGAAAGACTGGAGGGCTGGCTGATACGGTCCATGACCCGCGGGACAGCTCGGAGCCGACCGGGTTTGCTTTCGGTCCCTACTCCTCCTCAGCGCTCTGGGAGGCCCTTACCCGGGCCGTCCGCGTCTGGCGAGCCAAGGAGCAGTGGGAAACAATGGTTAGGCGGGACATGAGGCTCGATTTCTCATGGCATCATTCGGCACAGAAATACGATGATCTCTATCATCGCGGAATCAAAACAAAAAGGGGTTGACAGATGGTCGCAGAAAAGGACGAGTTTGACGCATTGAGCAAGGAAATCATGAAAATGATTTCCGATAACCTGAAATTCCTCTCACGGGTTATGGATGAGGATTTTGAACCGGAAGAAGAGGTGGAGGACAATGAGGTAATTGAAGAGCTTTAGCTTCGCCACGACAGTACTATTGATTTCGGAACACTGCAAAAAAATCCCCCGGAGAAAAACTTTTCCGGGGGATTTTTACTCGATCCGTCTAGTAGCTGGTGTTAATGTCCTTTACCCTGCTCTTCCTTAGTCATAACGCCGTGGCACTCGGTACAGTTCGTCTTGAAGAGTTCATTGCCGATATCTACCGGATGGGTGAATTTTGTGACGAGTGAGCCGGGAGCAACATTCTCCTGCTTCTGACCGATTACAGAGTGGCAAAGATTGCAGTCTTTGGGGATCACCTTACCGTCTGCTGACTTGTGCTTCCCGTCGTGGCAGCGGAAGCAACCAGGGAAATAGAGGTGTCCGATATTGTTCGGATAGGTGTTCCAGGCAACCTTCATTTTCGGGAAAAAATTCCTGACGTAAATCTTCTGCACGTCCTCGACCGCCTGTTTTATGGCTGCCGTTTTCACGGGAGCCAGTTTGGGGTAGTTGGCGGCATAATAGTCGGTTATACCCCGTGCGATCGCCGCTTTTGCTTCCTCCTGGTTTTTGTAGGTCGTGGTGAGCAGATTAACGGCCACTTTCTTTATGAAAGGAAGGGAAGCATCAATCCGGCCGGAGGCAAAGCTTTCGTCCATTTCCTGCCCTGGAGACCGGTAAATGTGAGAAGGACGGTTGTGACAATCGATGCAATCCATAAGCCGTTTCTCACCCTTGGCAATCTCCGCCTTGGTAATGGGTTTCTCGGTGTCGAGATACTCTATAACCTTGCCGTCTTTTTCCTTTACCATGATGTAAGGGAGATCTTGTCGTTTCTCATCACGAGCCACATAGTAGACTTCTTTATCGATATGTCCATGGATTCCCCGATCCTCAGGGGCCTTGGGAGTCACGCCGATCTTGAGGATCATGTTGATCTCACGTGGCGTGTTCTGCTCGTTGGGGGCGTAGTGAAAAAACACAATTTGCCGGCCAGGGTAAAACTTCTGTGGCCAGTGGCAGTGCTCACAGGTATCCCGCGCCGGACGCAGATTCACGATCGGTGTTTCGATCGGGGTCGGGTAGACGTGCGCCGCCACAGCATAGAGCTGCCTCATCCCCGAAATTTTCGCCTTCACGTACCAGGCTGCACCGGGGCCTACGTGGCATTCCACACAGCGGACGTGGGCATGCGGTGAATTGCTCCAGGCGGTATGCTCGGGTTGCATGGGAACATGGCAAAGCTCGCCACAGAAGGTGGTAGACTCCGTGAACTCGTAACCCTTGATCGTGGCAATCATGATGATCAGTACAAACACGACGGAAGAAACAATGAAAAAGACAAACAGGTGACGCTTGTGCGAGTCATTCAGGTCAATGCGCGGATACGGAGGAATATCCTCTTCGCCCGCCGCTTGCCGCTGCATCCTGACCCGTAACATGCCAAGGGGGACCAGAAGAAGCCCGAAGATCAGCATTGTCGGCAGGATGAAATAGGTAAGGATACCAATGTAAGGGTTTTCAAAGCCTGTGATGGCTTCCAATGCCACTATCGCCGCAATGACCCCTGCTGCAACCACGGCCAGAATGATCCCAGAGAGGCTGATAAGGTTGTAAACGTACCCCACGTTTTTAGTTTTGGCCATACAGTTCTCCTTTGCATCCTTAAATATTTTATTAATTTATATCAATTTATTGTTGTTATGTTGCAAAATAATTGCAACAATTTACAACGTTGACGGCAATCTTGTCAAACCAAAAGTATACAGAATGACTACCGAAAATAATTAGTGCTTGATTGTAACGATTGTAATATATTAGATAACTCGAAGACGTTGCATGGACTATTCGGCAATTCATTGAGTCGAATCATTCATCGGGAAGACGTTGCATCGGCTGCCTGGGAAAATGGATGCCTTGCAGACGGTCCGCCACACACCACACACCTCATTGAATGAAACACGCCGAATTGATGCGCTTTTGTGCCGAACAGCCGAGAAGCAGCGCCGGTCCGCATTCGTAGCTGCCACGCAAGGACGGGGTTTTATGAAAGAGCGAAAGGAAAAATCGACAAATTATTACGAGTACCTTGCAACTATTCTGGACAGTGTTGCAGACGGCGTATTTACCGTTGACGAGGAGATGCGGATAGCCTCGTTCAATCGGGCAGCCCAGGAAATCACCGGCTTCACCGCTGAAGAGGCGCTTGGCCGCAAGTGCCATGAAGTGTTCAGAACCGGTATCTGCTTTTCCACATGCCCCATACGTGAAGCACTCGAATCGGGAGAAGCAGTGGTCAACCGGGAAGTGGACATTATCGACAAGCATAACAGAAAGGTCCCCATCTCGATAAGCGCCTCAGTGCTGCGTAATGCGCATGGGCAGGCCATCGGCGGGGTTGAAACATTTAGGGATCTTTCATTGATTTACATCCTGAAACGTGAAATCAAGGAAAAATATTCGTTCCGCGACCTCGTGAGCCGCAATCCCGCAATGCGCCGCCTTTTCGACATTCTTCCCGACATCGCCGCCAGTGAGGCAACCGTCCTTCTGAATGGGGATAGCGGCACAGGCAAAGAGCTCTTCACCCGCGCCATTCACGACCTCAGCCCGCGCCGGGAAGGGCCGTTGGTGGTGGTAAACTGTGGCGCCCTTCCCGAACAGCTGCTCGAATCCGAAATATTCGGCGTAAAAAGGGGAGCGTACACCGGTGCCGTTGAAAATCGCCCCGGTCGCCTGGAACTCGCCCAGGGGGGAACCCTTTTCCTTGATGAAATCGGGGACCTCCCCCTTTCGCTACAGGTCAAACTGCTTCGGGTACTGGAAAACAAAGAGTACCAGCCTTTGGGAGGAAGACATCAGCTCAAGGCCGATGTTCGTTTTGTTACCGCTACCCACCGGGACCTGGAGGCCATGGTTGAAGAAGGCTTGTTTCGTCGCGACCTCCTGTTCCGCATCAATGTTGTCACCCTGAAGGTTCCCCCCCTGCGTGAACGCACCGAAGACATCCCCCTCCTCATCGACATTGCCCTTGACCGGTTCAATCAGCGCTACGGCAAGAAAATCCGCGGTTTCTCTTCAGAAGCACTCCAACTCCTGCTTAACCACTCCTACCCGGGCAACGTCAGGGAACTCCTTAATATCGTGGAACAGACCGTCATTCTCTGCCGTGGCGGCGAAATCGGCGTCGACCAGCTTCCCGAGGCATTCTCAATACAACCCCGCCCGGAGGAAACTGCTGCTCCCACCCTGGCTTCTAACAGTTCCCTTACCAAGGAAACCTTGGCAGCCCTCATGATGCAACACAATGGGAACCGATCACAGGTCGCACGTGAGCTCGGAGTGGACCGGACCACTCTGTGGCGATGGATGAAACGTCTCTGCCTTGACGACTAATCTGCAACCGTTGCAGCCGTTGCAACGTCCATCCCTCGGCGCAACAGGTGTTGCATCCGCCCCTTACCCTCAATAATTCAGGCCTTTACTCACTGCAGCGCATCAATTAATTC
>Ga0318572_10001197_pt1 | contig 10178 bp, 1 predicted proteins | sample GRESIP089b5f20_FD_202528 | JGI IMG/M metagenome (GOLD analysis project Ga0318572, IMG submission 202528) | Tropical soil microbial communities from Luquillo Experimental Forest, Puerto Rico - GRE.SIPMG.089b5f20 | ecosystem: Environmental > Terrestrial > Soil > Tropical forest > Bulk soil...
TTTCTGGAGTTCTTCGGCCCCCAAGGGGCGACTTCCGTGGACAACGCTTACGCCATTTTGAATTCGTTGACGAATGTTGATGCATACAGCAAGCAACTTTCGGAGTTTTCCCTTGAGACGCGGAATATCAATTATCAGGCCCAAGCCTTGGGATTGATGGATATAAAATCACAAACCCTCGGCTTGATGATGGAACAATTGGGGTTGGCCGATCCGATCCGCTATGCTTGGACGTTGCATGACCGTTTGCATGTAGGCAATGTCGCCTGTCCGGCGGGCATGGAGTATTTGGTGGTGCAAAGAAATTTTGATTACGTTTCTAGTCCGTTGAATCAGCTTCAATATTCGCCTTACGTCAACGATACGCTTTACAGTTATCAAATTTTGGAAGCTTGTTCAGGTCCCAACCCGCTGGCTTTGGCGGTGCCGTTTTCCGTAGATCCATTGGCGGATACGTATTCGCCGGTTTCAACTTTGATTTCCGGCAATATTTTTTGGGGTGATTACTACACTGGATTGACACGTGATGACGTGGCGGGTCTCCGGTATCTGCTTTCGACTAATAACATCAATTGGGAGACGCCGGCGGCTGATGCTCTGGTCATAACGACCAACACATCGTTTGAAGTTCCTTTTCCGCTCACGCTCACGGCGACCAATGGCGGCAGCGGCTTCTTGATCAACGGGGTTTCGTATGGCACGGCCAGTTATTATGACCTGTTGACTTTTTCCAAAACTAATAACTTGGCCACCTTGCTGGCGGCATATCCCGGCCTGCAGGCTACGTTGGTCTCCAATTTTTTGACGACCGTCTATGTGACCAATACGATTTCATATTTCACCAACTATTATGGTGAGGCGATTGGGACACCTCCGCATCTGATCACAAAGAAGGTTCGCTCTCAAGCCGTGGTTGAATACTTCTATTACACTTTTGACAATATCATCACTAACATCTACACCGCCACCACTACGTCGAAACTTCAGACCATTACCGTTGCTCCGCTTGTCGGTGCGCCGATTGGTAGTCCTTTGGCTACTAATGTCTCGAACAAGACCGTGAAAAGCCAAGTTCCTTCAGGGGAATTCTATATTTTACCAGCGGATAGTCCTTGTGGGTTAGATATCATTTCCACATTGGTGACGTTTACCAACTATACCACAAATATCATAACGACGTCCTCGTCAACTAATAGCTCCGCTGGCACAACTAATTCGGGCCAATCCTATACACAACTGCTCATCACCCCCAGCATTAGCCATGTGTATAAAATCCATCCCGTGACTTGTTCGACCTCGAATGCTGTCACCGGGCTGTATCGAGGGATTGGAAACATCAAATTTGCTCGTGCGGATTACGACTCCTTGATCGGCCAATTTTGGCAGCCGGTGACCAATGATTATTCGATGGTGTTGGTCGCGGGCAGTAAATCAACTCCTCAACATTTCCGGCGGGTGGTGACCCAGCCAGATTTTCTGTTCACGGCGCAAGATTTGGACACATCGCCTTCGGACAACATTATCGGATCCTCGCTGGGGGCGCGCAGTCTTTCCTTTGATCAAGCCAATATCTTGCCCGGCTTGGCAGGTCCGGGAACGATTGAAACACCCCAGGTGATCACCTACAATAAAGCTGGCCAAACATATTTTAACAGTTCAGAGGATGTGATGGATGGCACGCCCTATTTTACCCAGACTCCGGGCGGTGATATTTCGGATTTATATTATATCACTTATTTTGTTTGGGCATCGTTTGATGGGACAACCAACGCTCCGGTGGTCTATCCGAATGGAACCAGCATTGATGATTTGCAAAACCAAATCTTGATAAGGGTGTCACCTGCGAGCCCATTGCCTTCCGGCTTGGTTGACTTTGACTACTATGTCCAAAACGCGATTCAGTTCACGGCCACCGGCGGAGCCTTTAGCCAGCCGTTCACGTGGTCGGGTTCGGATTTGCCAAATGGCATGAGCGTGGAGCCTGATGGGAAACTCGTCGGCACGCCCACCCAAGCAGGCACGTTTGATTTTGGCCTTAAGCTCACAGATTCCTTGGGAAGAACTGTGCAATGGACTTACACAATTACGATTACGACTACTCCTCAATGAACTGCACGGAACACATCCATGGTCTGGCGAGCTATATGAAACGCTTGATGAAATGGCCGCTGCTTTGCGGATTACTGGGATTTACTCTGGCATGTCCGGCTCCGGCGGCAGATGATACCTATCTAAATGACGCTGTGGTCACTTACCCAGGCACCGTGGCTTTTCCGCCGGTGATCGATGCAACCAATTTTGTCAACACTGGGACATTCATCATCAACTTCACGACGTTGTCGCTCGCCCAGCCGTTTTATGAGACGTCAGATACTTTGAATTATACCAACACTGGCTTGATGATGGTCAACACTGGATTCCGATTCAGTAATCAGTCTAGTGGTAATGCGGGAACACGAACCATGTCTAGCAGCTTCGTGAATCAAAGCACGATCAGTTGCGGTTCAGTCAACAATACTGGTGATCCGTTCGGTGGATTTTTGGGATTGTTTGGATATTCACAGTGCATTGTTAACGCGACAAATATCTTGAGCCCTGGCGAGATTGTTGCCGGAGTGGATGGATTGATTCAACTGGCCGGCCAAAACGTAGACCTGTCTCGTAGCTATTTGAATATTGAAGGATCTACGGCCAATGCCGCTGGGACGGGGACTTTTGGTCTGAATACCAATTTTTGGGATCCGAGTTTTGAACTTGGGCCGACGAGCGCCGCATCGGCGTTTATCCCGATTGCACCATTTTTTCTGAATCTGACTAACTCCCTGTCGTATTTCGACGTAGCCACGCCAAATGCCAGCAACATCATTTACCGGGCAATCTTCATCCAGGATACAAGCGGGTCCAATGTTTCCTACAATGTTTATTTTGGCAACACGGGCTTGGATGGTTCCGGTGCCGCGACCATTGAATGGGCTGGCCACTATACGGATCCAGCTACGGGTAATTCGATCAGCAATTATCTGTATTTGCGGAACGATTATCTCCAGAGCACCTCCACCAACATCTTTTTGAACAACGGTATCCCGGATAATTTCACTTTCTCGTCCAGCACTACGCCGGCGGTGACCGGCATAACGCCGACGGCGGCAGGTTTTTTGAATGTCTTTCCAATCGGCACAGTGACTAACCGCTACTCTTATGCTAATGCGCAGTTAATCTCCACAACGGTGGGAACCAACAGCGTAGTCAACGGGTCCGTCACCAATCTGCCAGGAAGAGTCGAAATTACAGCTAGCGATGAATTGGATCTTTCTTTTGCCAACATCAGTGGTTTGAACTACATGTCGCTGCAAAGCCCCCATCAGTTTGATGGCAGTCAGGGGGCTTCGATTCAAGCGCCGTATTCGGACATCAACATTGGCGTGACTAACGGGTTCCTGACAGTTTCAAATCTGATGGCGCCGTTTATTCCGGTCTGGAGCGGCAATGTGCAGGCCTGGAGCACGCGCTGGGTGGAGGTCGTCAATGGCGTGACCAATGACTTCCGGGTGATGATCGTGGGTAGCCAGTTGAGTCCGCTGAACCCGACGGTTCAGCAGGACGTGAAACTCCATGGCACCAACAGCATTATCATCAGCGACACTTTTAATATTTTGCGCTCTTTCACCACCGACGCGCAAAACCTGACTTTGAGAACCAACCAGACTGGCTACGGCGCGACTTCGTTTGACGGCGAAATCAACGTTTTGACACCGGATATTTTCTGGGCAAGCTCGCTTCCCAATCTGCGCTATCTCACAAATGACGGCGCGATCCGGCTCCAAAACCTGACCCAGTTCTGGGGTTCGTCCAACAGCATTACCGTGACGCCTGCCGTCGCGGCGACCGGTATATTGGCGGAAGTTTCCGGCCGCACCAATCTGCTGGCGAATAACAAGCTCCTCATCGGCACCAATGTGTATGTCTTTGTGAGCAAGCTCACTAATTCCTTTGTCAACCAAGTGAAGATTGCCACTAAGTTTGATGGCACGATGAGCAACTTGATTGCAGCCATCAACCGCACGGCGGGAGCTGGCAACACCTATAGCACGGCCACCACAAGCAACACACTCGTTGCCGCCGGCCTGTTTTCCACCAACACTCATTCTTTTATGGTGACGGCTAGAACTGCCGGTGCGGCTGGCAACGCCATCAGCACCACGGCTTCCACGGTCACCACCAACGTCACGTGGAACGGCTTCAATACACTCCAGGGCGGGGCGGATGTGACCACCAACGTAGTCAATGTTCCGGCTGCTCCTTATCGCAATCTGATCAATCGCGGTTTGATTTCTGATTTTGGCACTGCAGCTAGGGCGGATTACTTCTTTAACTCCGGCACCATTACAAATGGAACCGGCAGTTTCAATCTCCAGTCATTGAATACTGTTTTGAGCAACGGCACCATTGTCGCCGGCGGCGACATCACCATCAGCACGGCTAGCTTGCTGGCCAGCAATGTTGTCTTCAGCGCCGGCAGGTCCATTGTGCTGGCCGTGACGAACACGATTTCGGACACCGGTGTGGCCAATGGTAACAATTGGTTCGTGGGCGGCAGTGCCGGAGTGGGTTTCAGCCTTTCAATCCGTCCGTCCGGCGGTGATTTGTTGGGCACAACCATCACTAATCAGGCTCCGACCAATAAGATCGTCGCGAATATTTGGTCTGCGCGTGATGTGGGCACGTCCACGGCAGGTTTCACAAATAATCAGGCGCTTGGGCGGTTGATTCTTGATGGTCTTGGCACCTTCCCCCAGGGCGGTGGTTTCAAGTTCAGCGGCATCAGTGCTAGCAACGCCATCTATGTGGATTACCTAGAATTGCAGGACGCGGCCACGAATCAAGATGTGGCTGGTAATCTGACGGCGTTGTCGTTTAGCACTAATCTAGTCATATATTACGCCGCCGCATATCAGTATGGCGTGCCGATTTCGGAAAAGATCAATCACAAGAATGGCGATCACCTGCGTTGGATCCCTGCTTACACGGGTTATTTCAGTTCCACTAACTTGGTGTATCCGCCTGGCATCACTAATATCGTCAATGCGACTTTGATCGCCTCTACAAGTATTGATTCGGACGGCGATGGTATTGTCAATGCGAACGATTCCACACCGCTGTTGGTGCCGGAACAGGTGAATTTCACGGCGACTGTCACCAATCGTCCGCCGTTGTCTATCAAAGTGCAGTGGGTAACCATTCCCAACGCCACGAACTTTATTTATTACCGGACGAACCTCGCGGCGGGTGCTTGGCTGCCGTTCACCAATTTCAGCCACTTTTATTATGGTTCCAACGTGGCTGTGACAAATGCGACGCATTCCAACCGGTTTATCGCACCGCAAAGCTACCCCGGTTCCGCGACCAATGTGTGGGTATTTGATACCGTCACCAACGTCCCGCACTATTATCAAGTGCAGGTCGCGCCGTGGCTGACCTACCCGTTCTGACCGCCAGAAATTTTAACCTATCCGCCGGCAATCGCTTGGCGGGATGAATGGAGATAAGTTGTGAACATGAAGCAAAGCAAATTGACCCGACTCGAATGGGTTGGTAAAAGTCTGAATTCTTTTGGCTATAAAATAGCCGTTGGGGTGGCAGTGGCGCTGATTGCCTGCTGCGCGACAAGTCTTGTTGAGGCGCAGACTAATTTTTCCAGTCCGCAAGTCATTTCTGGTGAGTGGGGCGCGGTGACAAATAACAATTCTTCCGTGACAGCTGATTCCGGTTTTCCCGGCATCGCAGGCAATTTCCCGAACGCTCCCCTGTGGTATAAATGGACTGCCCCTCACGATGGTGAGGTGCAGCTGGACACGGTGGGCAGTCAGGTATGGGCTACAAACACAATATTCGTCCGGCTTACTAACGGCCTGACGGCCATCAGCAATGTGATTGGTTACGCTAAAATGGATACTGTATTGGGCGTTTATTCCGGTAACAATGTCGCTCGCCTAACCCAGATAGCAGCCAACGATGATATGTTCCCGTTGTATCAGGCAAATTGGTCCTCGGGGCAGAATATTTTGAGCCTTGATGTCAGCAATGCGCCCACTGTCGTTTTTGCACCCTCATTTAGTGGCAGCTCATCTTGGCAACCGGCGACAGTTGAAGGTGTTCAAAACTCCTATTATCAGCCTTACTGGGGTCCCAGCAAAATCAATTTTAACGCCAAGGCGGGAACCACCTATTACTTTGCGGTTGATACCAAGCAGTCCGCTTATTCATTTTTTGCAAATCCACTCTATGGCCCTGTGATTTTGAATTGGGCTTACCATTCTTCAGGAGTATTTCGGTTTGCCAGTGAGAATATAGATCAGACAGGCGTTTCAGATACGAACGGCAATGCCATGCTCCTGTATACGGCGGCGGAAACCGAGACCAGTCGCCGTTGGCAGGGAACCGTAGATGCCACCAAATATGCGACTACCATGCGGACATATTATACATATAATGTTCCGGGCGTCTTGGTGACAATAACACGTTCTGCCGGTTCATCCGGCCGGGTGTTGGTGAGTTATACCACGGTAGATGGTAATACTAATATGCTGGCCAATGGTGATCTTCCGGCCAAGGCGGGTGTGGATTACATGGCGGTGAGTGGAACTTTAGTCTTCAACGACTATGAGATGAGCAAGTCAGTTCTCATCCCGATTATTGATAATCAACCACCAACTCCAATTTATCGGAAAAATCGCGATTTCACAGTCGCCATCACGAGTGTTGTGCAAGATTCACTGGAATCTTCGGATGTTTCCACACCCCGAGTTGACCCGATCTATTATCAGGCGCTCGTGCGCATTTTGGATGCGGACATTGATCCCAAGGGGCCATCTTCCACCGACGTAGTGAATACGAATGTCACGCCCAACGTCACCAACACGTTTTATACGCTGATTCCTACCAACGGTGTCTTTAATTTCCAAAAGACCTGTTATCGCGTGACGCGTGACGGCAATACGCCCGGCGGTTCTGGCAGCAATGGTATCCCTATCACCGTTTATGTAACCCGCACGGGGACCAACACCGCTTCGGAAACAGTTCATTGGGCTGTGAACAGTTACTTTTTGGATAAGTCTGATGCTAGCTTGAACAAAAATATTTTCTTCCCTCTGCAGCCGGCCTCCGATTACGCCACGCCAGATCCGGCCAGTTCGGGCGGCCCATTGGGCATCACGCCAGACTTCGGTTTTTCCGCTTATAGCGGCACGATCACTTTCCCCGGTGGCAATAACGTGGATCCGCAGCCGATCTCATTCACTGTTTATGACAACGGATCTAACCAATTCAATGAGGACTTGCAGCTTAATCTTTACGGTTTGGACAGCAAAAATAACCCCTACCAAGAAGGCATGATTGCGCAGTGCACAGTCACCATATTATTCGATGACCAGCACCCGCCGGCTGGTTCTGTGGACGAAAATTTCAATCCCGACTATGGCTTGTCCATGGTGCCACCCATCAACACCACGCCGCAGAACTTGGCTCATCCGGGAACCGATCCTTATGGTTTGGGCGACGTCTACAGCCTGGCTGTTTTACCGAATGGCAAAAGCATTATTGTTGGTGATTTTAGTTCTTACAACGGCATTGGTAGAAATTGCATGGCTCTTTTGCAAACGAACGGTGCATTGGATGCTTCTTTTGCGCCCAACTCTGGTGCCAACAACTTCATCAATCAAGTGGCTATTGTCACCACAGCTAATACTAACCGATTCCTTATAGCCGGCAATTTTACTTCGTTCAACGGTTCACCTTCGCCAAGGATTGCGCGGGTAAATCTGAACGGCTCGCTGGATGGAACTTTCACACCTGGAGCCGGTGCGGATGGAACCATTTGGGCGATGACGGTCCAATCCGATGGTAAAATTTTGATCGGTGGTGACTTCACTTCGTTCAATGGCACCAACCGTATGTTTCTGGCCCGGTTGAACACGAACGGGACGGTGGATGCCACGTTCAACTGCACCAACATTAACGGCACGGTAAACGCGCTGGCTATTCAAGGCACCAATATTTATGTGGGTGGCGAATTTTCCGTGGCTGGTCAAGTGTATCGCGAAGTCGCCCGTCTGAACACCAATGGTGTGTTGGATGTTTCATTTAATCCGGGTGTCGGTCCCAACGGCACGGTTTACGCAATGGCTGCCCAAACCAACGGTCAGCTTATTCTTGGTGGTGCCTTCACGTCGGTCAACGGGAGCAGTTTGAACTCTCTTGCCCGTTTGAATGTGGATGGTTCGGTGGACACTACGAATTTCTTCGTGGGCACTGGTGCGGATGACATCATCTATACGGTCACACCTCAGTTGGACGGCACGATTTACATTGGTGGTGCTTTCACTTCCTTTAATGGCACACGGCGCCTGGGTTTTGCGCGTCTATATTCCGATGGCACTTTGGACACCGCGTTCATGGACATGGCCTATAACCAGTTTGCCGGCCTGCCTAAAATTTATTTCGGGGACCCGAACGGTGTGGTTTATGCCTGCGGTGTTCAGGCTGACGGCAACATTATGATAGGTGGTTCCTTTGATCAGGTCGGCGGCGGTCAGTTTAGTTCCTTGGTCAGTTCTAATACGGTTCCTGCATATAACAATGGGATTTATTATCCAAGTTATGATGCAAATCAATGGCCTGAACCAAAGTCACGTGACGGTATCCGCAATCGCAGCAACGTCGCTCGCTTGATTGGTGGCTCGTCATCTTCCGCGCCCGGTAACGTCATGTTGGTGCCTGATAGCCCAACTGGGTTTTCTGCCAACAAGAGCCAGCAATACAAATACATCAGTTTGGTGCGCACTAATGGTTCTCTCGGACCGCTGGGAGTGAACTTCGTGGCCAACAACGGGCTGGCCAACAACGGAGTGGATTTCTCTTACAATTCTTTGGACCCGTTCTTCTGGATTTATTGGGAATATATTGTCCTGCCCGGTTCACGTATGCACAGCGACGGCTTGTATGGCCAGAATGGATATGTGAGCACCGACTTCGGTGAATTCTGGTCGGGTGGTGTTGTGGATAATTCACTTGTGTTGTTGAACATAGTCAATAATACCTCGAACAGCGGCGACTTGAGTGCCGCATTTCAGTTGTCCAATCCGGTTCAATCCGACAATTTCTACTTGGGTGGACAGACCATCCCGCTGGGAGCTGCATTGGGCCGTTCCTCGGCTCCCTTCACCATCATTGATGACAACAAGCAGTCCGGCACCTTTGGATTTATTTCCGATACCTACATTGCCACGAATGCAAACAATGCCATCAATGTCGTGCGTTCGAATGGCGTCTATGGCACGGTATCCATGCGTTGTTGGACTAGTGACGGCACAGCGACTAATGGGGTGGACTATAATGCTGTGAACAATTTCCAGATCAATTTCCTGCCCGGAGTCACCGGCAATAACAACTTCAATGTCTCCATCATCAACAACGGTTACATCTACACGAATCCTATTGAGAAGACCGTTAACCTGCGGCTGACCACGTTGAATTCGCCCGGCGGCAATGCGACATTTGGCATCACCAATGCCGTGTTGCGTGTCATCAATCCTAACTATCAAGGATATGTGACTTTGGGTGCAACCAACTACTCCGGCACGATAAGCTCCGGGCACCTTGATTTTGTCGTGAAGCGCACCTCTGGCAGCAAAGGCGCTGTTACGGTGCAGTATGCTACTTCCAATGGCACGGCTACCAATGGCGTGGATTATAGCGGCGCCACCAACACTTTGAGCTGGGTAGATGGCGATGTGTCACCCCGCACCATCAGCATTCCTTTGATTAATAACCAGATTGTTGGTGCGAACAAGCAGTTCTTCGCCAAACTTTCTAATCCCACGCTCAATGGTGTTCCGACTCCGTCGATGTTCGGGTTCTACACCAATGCCACGCTGACAATCTCCAACGATAACAGCTACGGCACTTTGCAACTTGCAGCTTCAAGTTATATCGTCAATGAAACGGCTGGCTATGCGACCATCACTGTGGTGCGCACGCTGGGCGCGGGCGGCACGGCTTCCGTTAATTTTGCGACCACCAACGCTTCCGCCGTCAACGGTTCGAACTATCGTGCTACCAATGGCACTTTGACGTTCGTGCCCGGCCAGTTGAGCGCCAGCTTCAACGTGCCTATCTTGAAC
>Ga0318572_10001199_pt1 | contig 10174 bp, 6 predicted proteins | sample GRESIP089b5f20_FD_202528 | JGI IMG/M metagenome (GOLD analysis project Ga0318572, IMG submission 202528) | Tropical soil microbial communities from Luquillo Experimental Forest, Puerto Rico - GRE.SIPMG.089b5f20 | ecosystem: Environmental > Terrestrial > Soil > Tropical forest > Bulk soil...
GGGCGAGGCCGCCGAGACCGCCGCTTTCGCGGGTGATTTCGCGACCGCAGCCGACCTGGGGCGGCGTGCCGCGACCGTGGCGCCCACGACCGACCGGGACCGGTTCCTTGCTGCGGTGCTCACCGGCCTGTCGGCAGCCATGGCCGGCGATCACGACCGGGCCCGCCGCGCGCGCGGCGAGGTCACGGCCTACGCTGCGCGGCTCGATGATCCCCGCGCTCTGCTCTGGGCGGCGTCCGCGGCATGGGCTGCACCCGAGATCGCCGACGGGCTCAGCTACGCCAACCACGCCGTCGCGGCCGCACGGGAGAGGGGGCTGGTGAGCATGCTTCCGCTGGCCCTGCAGCTCCAGGCGACCGCGCTGCTGGACCGCGACCGCTTCGATATGGCCCTCGCGGCGGCAGAAGAGGGATACCGGCTGGCCCTGGACACCGGCCAAGCCTGGGGCACCAGCTGGCACCTGGCGACGATGGCTGGGTAGAGGCCATCTGGGGCCGGGCCGAGGAAGCGCGTGATCACGCTGAGCAGCTGCTCGCGCTGGGGCGGAACCGCGAAGCCCGCTACCTCATCGGCATCGCCAACTGGCGGCTCGGCATGCTGCATCTCACCGAGGGCCGCCCAGACCAGGCGGCCGACCACCTGCTCACTGTCACCGCTGCCGACAACCCAGAGTCACACCCACTGATCGCCCTGCGCGCGATTCCTGACGCCGTCGAGGCAGCGGTCCAGGCTGGACGCCAGTCCGAGATAACCACCCGGTTCGCCCGCTACCAAGACTGGGTATCGCGATCACCCGCTAGGGAACACGCAGCGCTGTGCAGCAGGTCGCGGGCGCTCCTGGAACCAGCCATGGCAGGCGAGCATTTCCGCCAGGCGCTTGCCGCCCCCGCCGTGCTGCCGCCGTTCTGGCGCGGCCGCACCGAACTGCTTTACGGTCAATGGTTGCGGCGGGGCCGCCAGCGCCAGGAAGCCCGCCGGCACCTGCGCGCGGCGGTTGACCTGTTCCACCAACTCCGGGCACTGCCGTGGGAAGATCGCGCCGCGGCGGAGCTGCGCGCCACCGGGGAGACCGTCCGCAAGCGCGACCTGTCCGCGGTCGAGCAGCTAACCGCGCAGGAACTCCAGATCGCCGGGCTCGTCACCGACGGGCTCACCAACGCCGAGATCGCCGCCCGGCTGTTCCTCAGCCCCCGGACCGTCGAATATCACCTGCGGAAGGTGTTCACCAAGCTCGGCATCGCCTCCCGCAGCGAACTGATCCGCGACGGCCTGCCCCAGCCCGGGCCGGGCTGAGCACGCGGACCGGCCCCGCCCGGCCACCCACACTGGCGAGATCACCGGGGGCCGCGGGTGGAGCCCGACCCGGTCCTTCACCGGCGGTGTTGCGGTGCGGTTTCAGGCCAGCCGGGGGCCTTTTGGTGCTGGGCGCCGGCCGTGGCGCCGATTACTATGCGCGCTATGGCGGGCGCTGGGCTTCAGCAGGCGTTGCGGCTGGTCGGTCGTGAGGCCGAGTGCGCGGTCATCGACCGGTTGCTGGGCGACGCCCGCGCGGGTGTGGGCGGGTCGCTGGTGGTGCGCGGGGAGCCGGGGATCGGCAAGTCGGCGCTGCTGGAGTATGCCAGGCCGCGGGCGGCGCCGATGGCGGTGCTGTCGGCGGCCGGGGTGGAGGCCGAGTCGGATCTGGCGTTTGCCGGGTTGCATGAGCTGCTGCGGCCGGTCCTTGGCCACCTGGGCGAGCTCCCGGATATCCAGGCGCAGGCTTTGGCGGGGGCGCTGGGGCTGGCGGCGTCTGCGCCTGCGGACCGGCTGCTGATCTCGGCTGCGGTGCTGGGCTTGCTCGCGGCGGCCGCCGACCACCGGCCCACGCTGTGTGTGGTCGATGATGCGCAGTGGCTGGACCGGCCGTCGGCGGAGGCGCTGGTGTTCACGGCCCGGCGGCTGCGGGCCGAGCGGCTGGCGATCGTGTTCTCGGCGCGGGAGGGTGAGGCGGCCCGGTTCGAGGCCGCTGGCCTGGCCGAGCTCACGCTGACCGGGCTCGCCGAGCAGCCCGCCGCCACGGTCTTGGCGAGCCGGGCGCGCCGGGCGCCGCCCAGGGTCCGGGACCGGCTGCTGGCCGAAGCAGCCGGGAATCCGCTGGCGCTTTTGGAGCTGGCCGGTGGCCTGTCGCAGGAACAGTTGGCGGGGCTGGTGCCGCTGCCGGAGGCGATGCCGCTGACGCCGCGGCTGGAGGGGGTGTTCCGGCAGCACATCGGGCAGCTTCCGACTGCGGCGCAGGAGGCGTTGCTGATCGCCGCCGCGGACAACACCGGTGATGCGCCCGCGGTGCTGCGCGCGGCCGCCGGGTTGCAGCTACCCGACGACGCGCTGGATCCGGCCCAGCAGGCCGGGCTGATCCGGGTCACCGGTACCACGATCACCTTCCGGCATCCGCTGGTCCGCTCGGCGCTGTACCAGGCAGCAACCCTGGGCCAGCGGCAGCGGGTGCACGCGGCACTGGCGGCCGCGCTGGCCGGTGAGGAGAACACCGACCGCCGGGTCTGGCACCAGGCGATGGCCACCCTCACCGGCGACGAGGAAGTCGCCGCCGCGCTGGAGGCCTCCGCCCGCCGCGCCCAGCTCCGGGCCGGCCACGCCTCCGCAGCGACAGCGTTCCTGCGGGCGGCCGAGCTGAGCACCGATGATGCTCGCCGGGTCCAGCGGCTCGCCGCCGCCGCGCAAGCCGCCTGGGACGCCGGGCAACCCGACCGCGCCCGCGACATCATCGGGCAGGTCTTGCCGCAGGCCACCGGCCAGACACGTGCGCAGCTGCTTTACCTCAGCGGATGGATCGAACGCATTGCCGGGAATCTGCGGAAAGCGTTCACCCTGCTGGTGGACGCAGGGGATGCGTGCACGGATCCGTCGTTGACCATCGATATCCTGGTCCAGACCGTGGAGGCTGCTGCGGCAATCGGTGACATGGGAGCGCTGACCGGACTGAGCCAGCGGGCCAGGGGCATCTCGCCCGCCGACGAGCGGGACCGGTTCAAGATCGCCGCACTCGGCGGGTTCGCCCGGTTCTATGCCGGAGATTACCGCCAGGGCCAATCCCTGCTCGCCGATGCGCTGGACACCGCCGACACGATCACGGACCCCTATGTCCTTATGTGGGCCGCAGACGCGGCGACCTATGCCAACGGGGCGGGCGCGGGCCTGCCCTATATCAACCGCGCGCTCGATCTGGCCCGGCAGAACGGGCTGCTCAGCTTCTTGCCGCTGGCCTTGCGCTGGCAGGCCATGGAGGCGTTGTGGGCCAGCCAGTTCGACCTGGCGTACGCCGCGGCCCAGGAGGGATACCGCCTGTCGACTGACCTTGGTTACGGCGCCGCCTGGCATCTGATCAACATGGCCGCCGTGGAGGCCACCTGGGGCCGGGACCAGGACGCGCGCGGGCACACCGGCGAAGCGCTCGCGCTGCGGTCACACCATGCCTTCTGGTCAGCGGCATTTTCCGAATGGACGCTCGCGATGATCGACCTGACGGCCGGGCGGCCAGATGAGGCAGCCGACCGCCTGTTCACGCTGACCGCACCCGGCCGACCCGACATCAATCGTTTCCTCGCGCTGGAGGCCATACCCGATGCCGTCGAGGCAGGAGCCCGGGCCGGGCGGCCAGCGGAGGCAGCCCAGCGCCTGGAGGCTTTCCGCAGCCTGGCCACGGCGGCCCCCACCCCAGGGCGACAGGCACTGCTGGCCCGGTGCGAGGCACTGCTGGGAGAGCGGGATCCGGACGAGGCGTTCGCGGAGGCGATCGCGGCGGCCATGCCGCTGCCACCGTTCCAGCGTGCCCGCACGGAGTTGCTTTACGGTGAATGGCTGCGCCGGGAGAGGCGGCGCATCGATGCGCGTGGTCACCTTCGTAATGCCCTGGAACTGTTCCGGACGCTGGGCGCGGTGCCGTGGGCGGAGCGGGCCGAGGCCGAGCTGCGGGCGACGGGGGAGACGGCGCGCAAGCGGGACGTGTCCGCGGTGGAGCAGCTGACGCCGCAGGAGCTGCAGATCGCGGGACTGGTCAACCAGGGGCTGACCAACAAGGAGATCGCGGCGCAGCTGTTCCTCAGCCCGCGCACGGTGGAGTACCACCTGCGCAAGGTGTTCACCAAGCTCGGCATCGCCTCCCGCGCCGAACTGATCCGCGACGGCCTGCCCCAACTGGGGCCGGCCTGAGCTCGCGGGCCGGCCGCGCCGCACCGCTGGCACTGGCGAGATCACCGATGCGACCGACGGCATCGGCCAGCGATCCTGGGGTCATGCCAGCCAACACCGCCAGCCACACCGAGGGCACGTGGCCGGCCCGGGTCATCATCATCGACGATCACGAAATCTCCCGCGCCGCCTTCGTGGCGCTGCTGCGCGCGGAAGGCATCGACGTCACAGCCGGCCTCGGGACCAGCGACCCGGTGATCACGGCCGCTCGCGCGCACCGCCCAGACGTGGCGATCGTCGACGTGGCGCCCGCGGCAGATGCCGGTTTCGCCATCGCCGACGCGTTGCTCGCCCTGCCCGCTCCGCCCATCGTCATCCTCACCTCAAGCACCGGCCGCACCCACTTCGGCACCCAGCTCAACGGCCACCGCTTCATCGCCAAGGCAGACATCTGCGCCGCCGCCATCGCCCGCCTGGCAACAGCTCCCGAGGCAGGGCGGCCGGAATCGCCGAATCGCCGAGTCCCGTGGCGGGGCACCCAGCCCAGGCGATGAGCCTGTTTGCCTTGGCCCAGATGGGCAACTTGCGGACCGGCCTATCAGATTGGCGAGAGAACATCGCACTCATAACCGGAAAATCTGCATGCCTCCGCCACCAAGATCGGCCGGCAAGCTCCGCACAAATATTCGGCAGGTGCGGGACTAACAGCACACTGACCGGGAATTCGCTCACTGTCTGTGACAGCTGCTGTGTCTTCTTCGTGACGGTCAGCGGGTCGATCCTAGTGGCCGCCCACACCGGACGAACACGATTCGCAGTTCGCCCACACACCATGTATCCGCCCGGTTACGGTATCGCTCGTTCATGCCGCTCTGAGGTGATGTGAGGGCACAGATCGTGGCATCGATCGATCGGACCGCATATCCACGGTTCAAGCGTTCCATCTCGGTGCGCGAGCTGCGGGAGGCGTACTCGCCAAGTCTGGATGAGCTGGAGTGGGCGCGGCAGATGACCGACAGCGACGAGGCGCTGCTGTCGCTGACGATGTGCCTGAAGTGCTGCCAGCGGCTGGGCTACTTCGCTCGCTTCGATGAGGTCCCGGCATCGATCGCCGGCCATCTACGGCAGGAACTGGGTCTGCACGAGTCGGTGAACCCGGCGACGGTGCCGGGCAAGACGGTGCGCAACCATCGTGGCCTGGTCCGGCATCGCCTGGGCCTGGTCTCCGATCAGGCGACAGCCCGGAAGATCGCCGCCGAGGCGATCCGGACGGCCGCCGAGACCAAGGACAATCCGGCGGACCTGATCAACATCGCACTGGAGGAGCTGGTCAAGAGCAGCTGCGAGTTGCCGGGCTACACGACGCTGGACCGGATGGCCGGCCAGATCCGGACCGAGGTCAACACGCGCATGCACGAGCTGGTGCATGGCCGGATGACCGAGGATGAGCGCCGCCGGATCCTTGCCCTGCTTCGCGTGGATCCGCTGAGCAGGCGCAGCGGGCATGACCAGCTCAAGGATGTCGCGCCGAAGGCCACCGTGTCCCGGCTGCGCCGCCATCTGGATCATCTGGCGTGGCTGGATGGGATCGGCTCGGCCACTGCCGCGTGGCTCAAAGACATCCCCGCAGCAAAGATCGATCACTTCGCCGGAGAGGCTGGCGCGCTGGACGTGTCGGAGATGGGCGACTTCGCGGTGGTCAAGCGGATCGTGCTGGAGGCCTGCCTGCTGCACCGGGCCCGTGTCCAAGCCCGCGATGACCTGGTCACGATGCTGTGCAAGCGGATGAACACCCTGCACAACAAGGCCGGGGAACTGCTCGAGGAAATCCAGGCCGGGCAGCGGGAACGTAACGAGCGGATGCTGGCGGTCTTCGGTGAGGTGCTGAAGGCGGCCAAGGCCATCGATGTGGACGATCAGTCCGCGGCCAAGCCCTGGTCGCCGGTCCGGCGGCGGTATGAGACCGGCAAAGTGGTGCTGGAGATGATCGACGCGCACGGCGGCCTGGCCGGTCTGCTGGCCGAGCATGAAGCGCTGGCCGCTCATCACGGCGGCAACCACCTGCCACTGCTGGAACGCTTCTACCGTTCCAGCCGGGGCCTGCTGCTGCGGCTGCTGAACGCTTTGGAGTTCGAGGCCACCAGCACCGACCATCGGCTGCTGCACGCGGTGGAGTGGGTCAAAGCCAATCAGAACCGCACCAGCGAGTACGTCACCGACGTGGTCCGCATCACCGACCCTGGCACCGGGATCACAACCGGGGCGCGGCTCGACACGACGTTCGCGCCCGAGGCGTGGCAGAAGGTGATCCGCGACAGGCGCTACCCGGGGAAGCTGGCCCGCCGGCATTTCGAGCTGTGTGTGCTGTCGTGCCTGGCCGATGAGCTGGTCCGCGGCGACGTCGCGGCGGCCGGCTCGGACCTGTATGCCAACTGGCAACGCCAGCTGCTGTCGTTCGCCGACTGCCAGCCCTACCTTCCCGGCTACTGCCGCGAGGTTGGCCTGCCCGAAGACGGAGCGGACTTCGTCGCCGAGCTCAAGGCAGCGATGAAGGATCTGGCGATCCAGGTGGATGCTGGAGGTGCTGGCCCGCGCGACACGCTGGGTGGGCTGGCACCGCCACCTGGGCCCGCTGTCGGGATCAGACCCCAAGCTCGCCGACCCGCTCGAGCGCTACATGCTGGTCGCCCTCACCTACGGCTGCAACCTGGGCCCGCGCCAGGCGGCCCGCCACCTGACCGGGCGGGTGAGTGCGCACGAGCTCGGCTCCACCTTCCGCAGGCACGTGACCGTGGCGGCGTTGAACAAGGCGATCGCCGATGTGGTCGATGCTTACCTGGAGCTGGACCTGGCCAAGGTCTGGGGCGATGCCTCCGCGGTGGCCGTGGACGGCACCAAGTACGAGATCTACGTGGACAATCTGGTCGCCGAGTACCACATCCGCTACGGCGGCTACGGGGCGATCGCCTACCACTACGTGGCCGACAACTACATCGCCTTGTTCTCGCGCTTCTTCCCCTGCGGGGTGTGGGAGGCCGTCTATATCGTCGACGGGCTGCTGCAGCAGCAGAGCAAGGCCGAGCCGGAGGAGATCCACGCCGATACCCAAGGGCAAAGCTTCCCTGTCTTCGGGCTGGCCTACTTGTTCGGGTTCGATCTGCTGCCACGCATCCGCAATTTCAAGGACCGCGTGTTCTTCCGGCCCGACCCCGAGGTCACCTACACCCACATCGACGCCCTGTTCGGCGAGCCGGTCAACTGGAAGCTGATCGAGTCGCACTGGGAAGACCTGATGCGGGTAGCCATCTCGATCCGCCAGGGCAAGCTCAGCTCGGTCACCTTGCTGCGCCGGCTGCGCCACGACTCCAAGCGCAACAAGATCTACCGGGCGTTCCGGGAGCTCGGCCGGGTGGTCTCCACCATGGTGCTGCTGCGCTACATCTCCGACCCGGTGGTGCGCGGGCACGTCAGCAAGGCCACCACGATGGTCGAGTCCTTCAACGGCTTCGCCAAGTGGCTGAACTTCGGGAACGCCACGATCGGCACCAACGATCCCGAGGACCAGGAGAAGTACATCAAGTTCAACACACTGGTCGCCAACCTGGTGATCCTCAGCACGGCGGCGGACATGTCCCGCGTGTTCAACGGATTGCGCGCGGACGGTCGGCCGGTGCGCCGGGCGGACGTGATGGCCATTGCGCCCTACCAGCAGGAGAACGTGCGCCGCTTCGGCGACTTTGTCTATGACCTGACCGCGCCGTTGGAGACGATCGAGGCCCGGCTGGACATCGATGATGACGACGAGACCGGCGAGGGTGATCGCTCAGGTCCCGGCACGGATCTGAAAGGTGGTGACATTGGGACGTCCCAGTCACGGGCTGAATGATCTGGGGTAGTCACCATGGCGTAGAACTTCCGAGATCAGCGCAATCCCAGAAGTAGACTCCAAGAGTGACTTCCGAGATTCCGGTTCCGGCGGCTGCCGAGAGCGACGAATCGGCTTCCGAGATTACGAAGCGGCCTCCCGGTGCTCGCCCAACCGGGCTCCCTGGCGATCTCACCGCACTGCTGGCCGGCTACGCCGCCGAGCTCGCCGGCACGACACTGTCGGCCGAGACGTGCCGCACCTATATATCTCGCGTCCGCCAGTACCTGGCCTGGCTCGCCGCCACTCACCGGCGGCGCCCCGGCGATCAGGACCCGCTCGCCGCACCCAAGGCCCGCGACTTCGCGGTACGCGACTACCGGCGCTGGCTGCTGCACGAGGGACCCATCAAGCGCAGCGTCGTCTATGCCAACTCCGCGCTCACGGCGATCGACGACTTCGGCCTGCGGCGCGGCCTGGGCGCGTCGAAGATCGACCGGGACGATCTGCCCAGGCAGGCACCCCGCGCACTGGAGGAGAAGGCCCGCATCCGCTGGCTGCGCGCGGTCGAGCAGGTCACCTCACCCCGCGACCGGTGCATCGCGCTCATCCCCTACTACGCCGGCGCCCGCATCAGCGAAGTCGTGCGCCTGGACGTTGGCGACGTGCGCCGCTCAGCCCGCAAAGGCGTCCTGCGCATCTACGGCAAGGGCGACAAGGTCCGCGAGGTCCCCATCCACGCCAAGCTGCGGCCCGGGCTGGAGCAGTGGCTGACCGAACGCGCTGCCTGGCCCGGCGCCAACACCAGTCCCGCGCTCTTCCTCAACACCAAGGGCGGACGCCTGTCGGCCCGCGCGGCTGGCGGCATCATCGCCGCCATCGCCGAGCAGGCCGCGCTCGACGACGACCCGACCGCCCATGTCTTGAGGCACACGTTCGCGACCAGCCTGGTGCGCGGCAAGACCGACCTGGTCGTGGTCGCCGAGCTCATGGGGCACTCCCGCCTGGACACCACCCGGCAGTACAGCCTGCCCACCGAACGGGACAAGGCCGACGCGCTTAACCACCTCACCACCGACCACTGAGGTAACCAACCGCAGGTCAGGCCATGTTGGGCGCATCGACATCAACCCATGGCCGGTTTCGCACGTATCTCGGTCATCCCCGAACCGGTGGGTGGTCTGCCCCGGGCCGGGCCGGGGCCGATGTGGTCGTTCGGGACCTGGACGCTATCTACGCCGACCGGGTCCGGCCGGGCATGTCCGTACGGAACATCAACAATGAGCGCGGGCCGCATGGCCGCAGCCGTTCGGAAGGCCTGGCGGCGGATCTGCCAGAGGCAGACTCCGGCCAGGATGGCGGCGAGGCCGGGGAAGATCGCCCGTCTCGTCCCGCTGGAGGGGCCAGAAGCGGCTGGCGGGCTAGTAGGTGATCAGGTCCCGGAGGTGGAGCCTGTTAAGTAGCGCTGTTCACTGCTCGTGAACCATCCTGCCTGGCCTGCGACAACTGCGGCTTCAAGGACGCGGCTGAGGTGCGCCGGGCCGTCCGCATTGGTCGGGCTCCAGGGCACGGGCACGGCCGTCACCAGGGGATACGCGGACGGGCGAGCATTTACAGCCTCAGCGACAAGCGGGAAGTGGGGCACCGCCGCTATTGGGCGGCAGCCCTGCTTACCGGCTGCGAGCAGTACCTCACGCTCCCAGGTTAGGACCGCCTTCTATGGTGGCCGCACGGTCAGCTCACGCGGCCGCGTGAATTCTCAGTGTCTCAGGATAAGGCGCAGACCTTGGGTTGCGGTTCGCCTGGGGCGTACTGCTCCCAGTCGTGCCGTGTTGGCGGGCCAACGTCGGCGCAGAGTGCTTCATAAAGATGAGTGAATAGCGATACTTCCCACACCCGCACCGTGCCGTCGGCGTCGGCGGTGGCCAGCAGCTTGCCGTCGGGGCTGAACGCCACCCCGTTCACGCCTATAGAGTCAGCGTTGGGACCGGTGGTGTCGGCTGGGATTGTGCGGGCGGGCTGGCTGGTGGCCGGGTCCCACAACTCCGCTGTGCCGTCGGCGTCCGCGGTGGCCAGCAGCTTGCCGCCGGGGCTGAACGCCACCCCGTTCACGCCTATAGAGCC
>Ga0318572_10001203_pt1 | contig 10163 bp, 7 predicted proteins | sample GRESIP089b5f20_FD_202528 | JGI IMG/M metagenome (GOLD analysis project Ga0318572, IMG submission 202528) | Tropical soil microbial communities from Luquillo Experimental Forest, Puerto Rico - GRE.SIPMG.089b5f20 | ecosystem: Environmental > Terrestrial > Soil > Tropical forest > Bulk soil...
GGTGCAGCGCGAATACCGCCCGGTGATTCAGGATGCCGGAAAAATCAATTCGGTGCCCAAGGTGCTGGAGCCGGATGTGGAAAAAACTACAGCCAAATACAGCGATTTCAATTTGCCGCTGGATGCGGGGTTCAATATCCATACGCTGGCTGCCGCCGAGCCGGTCAATGACAAACCGCAAAACAAGGAAGGTTATGCAAGGATAGGAATTGGCAGTTATATGAACACCTTGCTCGATTTTGCCTATCCGGTAATCAACCAGCCGGACATGCGCCTGGATTTCTCGCTAAACCATTTGGGTACGTTTGAGTCGCAAAGGTTGCACTCGACCACCAAGGCGGCTTTGTCATTCGATAAATTATTCAGCACGTTCGATTTGTATGCCGGACTGGGTGGCGGGCATGAGCACTTCAAGTATTATGGCGATAACTTCAACCGTGCCGGCGGTGTGGATTTGAAAGGATTGTCTTCGACCAACGGCTCATCGGTTTATACGGAAATGAATAGGGCGGGGGTGAACACTACGCCCCGGTCGTTCAGGCTGGACAGTTTGGCTAACTATCCCGATGCGGAAACGCTGTGGCGGTTCAAGGCCTTTGCCGGTGTGCGTTCATTGCCTATGTCAACCGATTTGCGCTACATGGCCGAGTTGAATTATGAAAGCCTGCACTCGCTCAACGGGATTAGTGAGAATGTGTTTCATACCAAAGCAAAATTTAATTCGCCCAACGCTGAAAATCGGATGGGGCTGGATTTCGATTTGTACAACATGCTGTATCAATCCGACAAAATACCGTTGTTCAACTTCTGGAAAAACTATTCGGTGATGGCGGTGAATCCTTATTACAGCATTGAGAAACCCGACTGGAACGTACGCATTGGGGTAAAAACCAGCCTGTCGTTTGTTCATGGCAAGCTGGCTAATCCGTCGCCCGATATCCGTGGCGAATGGAATGTGGCTCCCAAGGTATTGTCGCTTTATGCGGCCCTGACCGGCGATTATCAGGTGAATTCCTTAAACCGGACGCTGGCAGAAAATCCGTTTATGTTTTCCGATATCCGGATAAGCGATACTTATACCCCTTACAATTTTATCGTCGGGTTGAAGTTGAAACCGCTTTACAATTTGCTGCTGGATGCTTATGTTGACATGCGCCAGATTGACAACCAGTATTTCTTCGTAAATAAAGCCTATAAATTGCTCAACGCTCCGGTGCCCATGCCGGCTGCCGATTCGTTGTTTTACAGCAACCGTTTCAACGTGATTTATAGTGGTGCCACGCTGGTGAAAATGGGTATCCGTGCCAATTACAACCTGCAAAACTTCCTGAATGTGGAATTGAAAGCGGCTACCAACAGCTGGAGTGTGGACAACGAGCAGTATGCCTGGAACAAACCTAAAACCGAAGTGCAGCTGAACACCAACGTGCGCATTGATCCGAGTTTCAGCGTATCGGCCAATGTGTTTTACGAAGGCGGGCGTTACGCCAAACTGGGCGACACGGCTATTGCCATGCACGATAAAGTAGACCTGAACCTGGGTGTTTCGTACAATTACCTGAACTGGTTTACGGCTTTCGCCAAAATAAATAACCTGGTCAACAGCCATTACCAGGATTATTATGGATACACCGTGCAAGGTGCAAATGTCATGGTGGGGGCGGCATTTTCGTTTTAAAGATCACCCCCATTCCTCTGAAGGGGCTAATAATAACTTTAAAATAATACAATTATGAACGACGAAAAAATTTACGATTGCAAGCGGAGACATCATTATCATCATGCCACCTCTTCTTCCAACGGTGCGGTGTACGGGCTTGGTTTTATTGGTGCAGCCATTTTCTTTTTGATTAAAGCCACCACGTTCTGGACGGGCGTTATCGGCATTCTCAAAGCGTTGGTGTGGCCGGCCATTCTGGTGTTTTATGCGCTGCGGGCATTGGGACAGTGAACAGTAGTTGGTTGTGCTGTTAATCAATAAAGAATGCGCCTTCCGGATAATCCGGAAGGCGCATTCTTTATATCGGTTGTTCTTCTCAATTCTTCAAATACGCTTCCTCGCGCGGGGTTATTTTCATGAGCTTGGTGTTCTGTACGGAGTTTTTCTCGGTCACCACGATGGCCGTTACCGATACGGTTACATTGATCGGTTCAATCAGGTTGTCGTTCAGCAAGCCCAGAAAAATTTTGCCGGTCAATGGTTTCTTCATTTGGGCGGCATCGTTCAGCACGTCGCCGTGCTTAAAGCCCTTGAATTGTTTTCCGAATTTAAACAGCGTAGCGTTAGATTCGTCGGGTATAAACCAGAATTTCACATTGTCTTCGCCTTGTATCAGGCTGAACGTGTTGATGCCATACAGGGCCAGCGCCGCCATGCTGCCGTAGCCCGAAATGTTCGAGGCTACCGAAGCAGCCGAATTCAAAAAACCGTGTTGGGCGGTGTTGAAAGCTTTCTGCCCTTCGTTGCCCACACCTATGTAATAGCTCCACGACACGGTTCCCGCAGGGAGGGTGAAGTCAATCACTTTTTTGTTGGATGCCGGATAAAAGATACTTGACGATTCTACTTTTGTCACCCGGTTCATCAACATTTGCGCCACGGTATCTTTCCTGATCAGGTATTTTTCCTGGGTAGGCACGTAGGTGGTGTCTTGCACCGTGCGCCAGTAGACCGACGAATTGAAGTCTTGCCGGGTCATGATGGACGGAATGCGCTGGATTTTTATCTTGCAGATTCGCTCCGAATTCGCCGGGTTGGAAAACCGGAACTTATAAATGCCTGTTCGTGGTATATGCACGGTTCTGTTTTTGATTTTCTTTACGTTGTAATCCATAAATTTGGTGGAGGCCGGCAGTTCGCTAATCTCCACTTCGCCGAGCGATGATCCGCTCACCATGCTGAACGAAAAAACCAGGTCGTCGCCCGCTGCAAACCCGTAGTAAAACACCTCTTCGCCTTGCTCGCTTACCTTCACGGTGTTCTCGGCCACATCTACCGGCTGTAATCCGAAAGCCCATGCTCCCAAGGAGCAACTAACCACGGATAATAATATCAATATTCTTTTCATCGTTTCTGTTCAAATTCAATGTCCTGGGGGAATCTTTGTTTTGCCGGATAGGCATTTGAAATTATGCACCGGCTTTGACGATGCAAAAGTAGTTATACTATTCGTGAAAAGAGAGGATGAGGTGTGTTTTTCTGTAGGGACAGGTCGCAGCCATAGGCATAAACAATGCGCCTCCCGGATGATTAGGAGGCGCATTGTTCGTATTGTATATAATGAATATCCGTTTTGTCGCCTATTCATTATTTGATTAAAATATATTTCGGTGCCCTGCACCTCTTTTTGTCTCTGTCCAACTTTATTCTACAAAGATTTCGATGCTCTGCACCTAATTTAATAAGACTCAAAGGGACAGCGTCCCGGGATATTTGTAGAAACGTAATTATTGTTGAGTCCAGAGGTGCAGAGCACCGATATATTTCTTGTTGTCAAGTAATTTACACGCTTTAGGTGGAACAACGGATAATCACATTGTATATTTAGTCCGGTAGTTTAAAAGTTATGGGAAGAGTATACCAATTACTAACTGGTTTATCGTTGTATTTTCCCGGTATAAACTTTGGTAAGGCTTTTATTATTCTCACAGCCTCTCTGTCGCAAGCAGGATACAATGCTCTTAAAACTTCTATTTTATCTATTGTGCCAGTTTCTGTTATTCTGAATCTAAGTATTACTCTGCCCTGGATGTGATTGATTTTTGCCGAATCGGGATAATGCAGGTTGTTATATATGAATTTTATCAATTCTTTTTCGCCACCCGGAAATGAAGGCATTTGGTCATAATCCATGCAGCAGATGGTGTCTCGGGCTGTGACTGTACTTTCTTTTGTCGGTTTGCTTTCTTTCTTCGACTGTCCGAATGCCGTTAAGGTAAATCCGAATATCAGTATTCCAAGCAATAGTTTTGATTGTGTCATGGTGATTTGTATTTTAAGGATGGACAAATATACTTAATCGCTTTAGATTACAGGATATTTTTTTCGACAAAATACACATTTGTTGTCTTAAGTGCCGTTGTAGGGGCTTTTGGTAATTAAGTTGAAAAAATATTTTAAATTTTTTAATCAGAATGTTGGTCGGTTAAAAAAGAATTGCTATTTTTGGAAGCTCGTTTTTATTAGTTGTTGAATATAAATGAGTTTAAAACAGCTAAAAAGCATGAAAAGCCCGTCCTGTAAGGATGAAATGATATATTTCTGTTCACTATTCTCAATTTTCTCTATTGTGTTTTCGTAGTTCGCATGCGTGCGAACTACGAATTTTTTCGAAAAAAATGTTGTCACTTGTTAGGGATGGTATTGCGGCTTTGCCGGATCTCCCGCTGTAGGGCTACATTGATACCATTGTTAATGGAATTATATCACTGTAGGCCTACATTGGCAGCATTGTTAATGAAATCATGGCAATGTAGGGCTACATTGGGTCCATTGTTAACGGGATTATATCAATGTAGGGCTACATTGGGGGCGATGTTAATGAAATCATGGCAATGTAGGGCTACATTGATACCAATGTTAATGAAATTATGTCCCTGTAGGGCTACAATGGCTGCAGAACCGTTGGTTTGCGGGTATGAACCTCCCATTTTTAGTTGATGAACTTGCCGGTTGTTTGATAGATTTTAGTTGATTATGTATTTCTTTAATTTATAATAATAACATTTTAAATCACGTGTATCTATGCTTAGAATTACCACTGCACCGCTTTCTCGATTGAGAAGCTCGCAACATTTGTTTTTGATGAATGACTTTATTCGGTTAGTGTTGGAAACCCCATCTGTGAGAGCCATCGTAGAGCCTTATTTGCAGGATTTGCAAAAGGCTGTGGACGAAGAAACCATTGCCGATGAGGTGGAACAGGGTAGTATGTTTACCGAAAAAATCGACCAGCTTATCGTGCTGCGCGAAAAGTATTACGGGGCTTTTCATAATTTGGTTGATAATGGGTTGAATCATTTTGACGAAACCGTAGTAGAGTCGGCTGAATTATTGGAGCGGCTGTTGAACAAGTATTCCGATATATTGCATAAAACGAAAGCTGAAAAAATGACGGATTTCACTAAATTTATCGGTGAGCTCCAGAAGCCCAATTACGCAACGGCCGTTATGCGAATAAATGCTGTGGAATGGGCTGCAAAGATTCAGGAAGTAAATGCTGCCTGCACGGTTCATTCCGATAGCCGCGAGAAAGAGGAAACAGCCCGTCCGAAAGAAAATGTGCACGATGCACGCAGGGTGGTTGACCCTCTTTACAACGGTATCATAGAGCGAATCAATGCAACAATCACGTTGAATGGCGAGGCTGGTTATGTAGAGTTTGTTGACCGCTTGAATTTAAAAATAACTAACCTGAAAAATACCATGTCGCAACAACAAGGTGCGAAAAAGACTCCGGATGCCGACACCGCGAAAGCCTGAAAATAACGTTATCATTCCCTCCCCGGTCTTTTTTTGGAGAAAGGCGGGAGGGAATTTTTATGTAGTGGGGTACTGAAAATTGGTTACGGTTATTGTTTGTTTTCTAACCCAAACCCCTCCGCTCCGCTCGTCCCCTTTGCTAAAGGGGACATTCGAGAAGTGCAAAGCTTACAACAAGAACGAAGTTTTACAAAGCCTGAAGTTTTTGAAGTCATATTCTTTTCGCAAACTTCCGCATACGCTCTTCCCTTTTGCTAAAGGGAAGTACCCGAAGGGGGAAGGGTTAGAGAAAACAAACAATATCTCCAATCAATTTTTCATGACGATACCATGTTGAATTATGATAATTGGATGGATCATTCAGGCATATAAGAAATGCGCTTCCCGAATCCCGGAAAGCGCATTTTTATGATTACTGTTTGCTGATCACTGATTACTGTTTTTTTATCCATTCGTCCATCGACTTGGCTGCCTTGCGTCCGTCGCCCATGGCCAGGATAACGGTAGCGCCACCGCGCACAATATCGCCACCGGCAAAAATGATTGGCACGGCCGATTGCATGGTGTCGTCGCTCACAACCACCGTTCCCCATTTGCTTACTTCCAATCCTTCTACCGATTGCGGAATCAATGGGTTGGGCGAAACACCTACGCTCACTACCACTTCGTCCACTTCAATCAGTTCGGTCTTTCCCGGTATTTCCACCGGCGAGCGGCGGCCCGATGCATCCGGTTCGCCCAGCTCCATTACCTGAAGCAGCATGTGGGTTACGCGGCCTTGTTCGTTGCCTATGTATTCAATCGGGTTGTGCAGTGTCAGGAAGTCAATACCTTCTTCTTTAGCGTGTTTTACTTCTTCCAGTCGGGCTGGCATCTCTTCTTCCGAGCGGCGGTAAACAATCATGGCACGTTCAGCCCCCAACCGGCGGGCCGTACGAACCGAGTCCATGGCCGTATTGCCACCACCTATGATGGCTACTTTTTTACCTTTAAATACCGGGGTGTCCGAATCCGGGCTGGCGGCATCCATTAGGTTTACTCGGGTCAGGTATTCGTTTGACGACATGACGCCAACCAAGTTTTCACCCTTGATATTCATAAAGCGTGGCAGGCCTGCACCGCTGGCCACAAAAATGCCTTTGAATCCGTCATCTTCCAAATCCTGTATACTAATGGTTTTCCCTACCACGCAATTGGTTACAAAATGTACCCCCATGGCTTGCAGGTTTTGGATTTCAACGTCCACAATGTCGTTCGGCAGGCGGAATTCGGGGATACCGTATTTCAACACCCCGCCAATTTCGTGTAACGCTTCGAAAACCACCACTTCGTATCCCAGTTTGGCCATGTCGCCGGCAAATGCCAGTCCGGCAGGACCCGACCCAACGGCGGCCACCTTGATATTATTGGGTTCGGCTGTTACAGGAACAGAGATGCTGCCACTTTCGCGTTCGTAGTCGGCCGCAAAGCGTTCCAAATGTCCCACGGCAACGGCTTCTTTTTTCATTTTTAAATGAATGCATTGGCCTTCGCATTGTTTTTCTTGCGGACAAACACGGCCGCAAACGGCGGGTAGGGCAGAGGTTTCTTTCAACGCTTTGGCGGCTTCCAGAAATTCGCCGCGCTCAATGTTTTTTATAAATCGGGGAATGTCAATTCCAACCGGGCAGCCCAGCATGCAGGTTGGGTTGACGCAGTCCAGGCAACGCTTAGCTTCAAGCATGGCCATTTCGGCAGTCAATCCTAAATTCACTTCTTCCAGCCGGCTATGGCTGCGGTATTCTGCATCGAGCTCAGGCATGTGAACACGTGGAATATCGGTACGCTCTTTGGCTTTCATCCCTTTGCGCAATGTTTCACGCCAGGCTTTGGCTCTTTCTTCGCTATGATTCATATTATTTCAATTATCAGTTTTATCAGTGAACAATTATCAGTTATCAGTTATCAGTGAACAGTAAACGGTTATCTATAAACAGTTATCAGCTATCAATTATCAGTGAACTGACTGATCACTAATCACTGTTTACTGTTCATCGTTTACTGTAGTTTGTTTATTTATTCTTGTGGTTTTTAAAATAGAAAATAGCAATCTGGCTATTTCATCAGCTTCTGAGAACATTGAATCGAATACGATTTGATCAATGTAATTTGTGTCTTTCAATAGCGATAACCAGTATTTTGTTTCCAGTGATTCTTTGTATGCAATGCTTATTTTAGCTGAAAAATCTTTTTCTGATATAGCTCCTATTCCCTCGGCTATATTAGCTCCAATGGAGGTGCCGCTGCGCAATAATTGCTTTGATAATACGAATTCTTTCTTCTCGTTTTGTAAGAATTGAAATGCTTTGACAATCCGGATTGCAAAAGAATAAGCCTTGTTGTAAACGATACTATCTTTCATGTCGCATGCAGTTTGTTGATCACTGTTTACTGATCACTGTTCACTGTTTAGTGTAATTTGCCATTTCCTCGCGTTCGATGTCCCTGTATCCTCCGAGGCGCATCAGCATTTCATCAAAGTCAACAAGGTGTGCATCAAATTCAGGACCATCAACGCAAACGAATTTTGTTTTTCCTCCCACGCTCACCCGGCAAGCGCCACACATGCCTGTTCCGTCCACCATAATGGTGTTGAGCGAAGCCAGCGTTGGCACCTCGTATTTTTTAGTCAGCAAGCTAACGAATTTCATCATGATAGCCGGGCCAATGGTTACACACAAATCTACTTTTTCGCGGTTAATAACCGATTCGATGCCGTTTGTCACCAATCCTTGCGTTCCGTACGATCCATCATCGGTCATCACAATCACTTCGTCCGAATTCACGCGCATTTGCTCTTCTAGGATAATCAGATCTTTTGTGCGGGCAGCCAGTACCGTGATCACTTTGTTGCCTGCTGCTTTCAGCGCGGCAACGATAGGCATCATAGGAGCTGTACCCACGCCACCGCAGGCACAAACCACTGTTCCGAAATTTTCAATATGAGTTGCTTTTCCGAGGGGGCCTACCAGATCAGTAATGTATTCGCCTTCTTCCAGTGCGCATAGTTTGGTGGAAGAAACGCCCATTTTCTGCACGACAAGCGTTATTGTGCCTTTTTGCAAATCGGCATCGGCAATAGTCAGGGGAATACGTTCACCTTTTAATCCCACTTTCACCATAACGAAGTGTCCGGCTTTACGCGACTTGGCGATGAGCGGAGCTTCTACCTCGAATTTTATCACATTTGCCGAGAAGTACTCCTTACTGATAATTTTATTCATTTTGATAGATTTTTTTTATTAAGCACGCAAAATTACAAAAAATACGCCTTGTCCCAAATCATCTTGTAATAATAAACTACAAATTCGCTCCTGTTTTACAGTAAAATGACAAAAAATATTCGGATGAATTACATGAACCGATGGCTGGTGCCCCAAATTGTGTTCGTCCTGTTGGTTGGCTCTTGTTTCATAATAATATTTGGGTAATTTTGCAGTCAATTTTTCCGGTTATAAGTCCTGTTTAAATCCCCGTTATTCAATGAAAAAGTATCTCTTCTTATTTCTTTCAGCGCTTTTGGCGATTCAATTGTCCTACTCTCAATCGACCGCAAAAGATAGTGTCAAACTCGACGATATAATTGTTACGGGGTCGAAAATCGAAATCTCCCGAAAGATTGTGCCGGTATCAGTCTCGCAAATTTCAAAGCGGGATATTGAAAACAGCGGACAAATCAATATTCTGCCTTTGCTGAATACGTTTGCTCCCGGCATATTTGTGACCGAGCGTAATGTGTTGGGCTTTGGTGTTTCTACCGGAGGTTCAGGTTCTGTCAGCATTCGGGGTGTGAGCGGTTCCCCGAATACGGATGTGTTGGTTTTAATCGATGGACATCCGCAGTACCAGGGTATTTTCGGCCATCCGTTGTCCGATGCCTATGTGGCTTCGGATGTGGAAAAAGTGGAAATCATCCGCGGACCGGCTTCCATCCTCTATGGCTCTAATGCCATGGCCGGGGCCATTAATATCATTACGAAAAAACAAGTTGAAGAGGGTGTGAAAGTCAATCTTGGAGCGGCTTATGGATCATTCAATACGCAAAAATATTACGGAACCATTGGCTATAAAAAAGACCAACTAAGTGTGTTTGCCTCGCTGAACCACGACCAAACGGACGGAATCCGGGCCAATACCGATTTCAATATTACCAACGGTTACACCAAAGTGGGGTATGGGCTGAGCAAGCATCTTGACTTGACGGCCGACTTCAGTATTGCCAAATATAATGGCAATGACAACGGGTCGGTTTATGCTCCGCCGGCACCTTTCAATATCGATATCACCCGGGGCAAAACGTCTTTGTCGCTCGAAAACAAATACGATAAAGTGGAAGGTGCGTTGAAATTCTACCATAACTTTGGTACGCACGATCTGTCGGATGGCTTTCACTCCACCGACAGAAACAGTGGCTTGATGTTTTATCAAACGCTGAAACTCCTTCCCGGAAGTAACATCACGGTTGGTACGGATATTAAACAGTATGGTGGAAAAGTAAATCAAACGGCCGTAAAAGATTCGTTGATTACAGTGAATGAATCGGCCGTGTACGCGTATGCCCAACAAACTTTGCTCGAAAAGTTGAATCTGAGCGCCGGGCTTCGTCTGGAACACAATTCGAAATATGGCTCCGAGCTTGTTC
>Ga0318572_10001205_pt1 | contig 10154 bp, 2 predicted proteins | sample GRESIP089b5f20_FD_202528 | JGI IMG/M metagenome (GOLD analysis project Ga0318572, IMG submission 202528) | Tropical soil microbial communities from Luquillo Experimental Forest, Puerto Rico - GRE.SIPMG.089b5f20 | ecosystem: Environmental > Terrestrial > Soil > Tropical forest > Bulk soil...
TCATCACCTCGTCCAATCACGCTTCCAGCACGTATCGCAACGGGCCAGACGTCTCCGCCAATGCCAACTACACCTTCTACGTCTGCGCCGACCAGAGCGCGTGCACAGCCAACGCCGACGGCGGCACCAGCTTTGCCGCACCCATGTGGGCCGGCTATCTGGCACTCGTTAATCAACAGCTGGCGGCATCCAGCCAGTCGCCCGCAGGCTTCATCAACCCTACCATCTACGCGCAGAACATCACCTCCGCCTACGCATCCAACTTCCACGACATCACCAGCGGCACCTCCGGCAGTTATTCCGCGGTCGCCGGTTACGACCTTGTCACTGGCTGGGGAAGCCCGAACAGCGGCCTGCTGGCCGCGCTTACCGGCGGCGCCACCACACCCGTTCCCACCTTCACCATTGCCTCCGCCTCCAGTGCGCTCACCGTCCTCCAGGGCTCCAAGGGTACCGTCAAAATCACCAGCACAGTCAGCGGCGGATACAACTCCCCCGTTGCCTTCTCCGTTAGCGGCGCGCCCACCGGCGTCACACTCGCTTTCAGTCCCACCTCGGTCACCGGCACCGGCAGCTCCACGCTCACGCTGACCGCGGCTTCGACTGTCTCTGCTGGTACCTACACGCTCACCGTGAAGGGGACCTCGGCTGGCCTCGTCCGCACCGCATCCATCGTGCTCACCATCGCTCCGCCGCCGGGTTTCTCCGTCGCACTCTCCACAACTTCGGCAACCCTCATGCAGGGCACCAGCACCAGCACCACCTTCAGCACGTCTGCCCTCAACGGCTTCAACTCCGCCGTGTCGTTGTCCGCTAGCGGAGCGCCGACTGGTGTTACGTTTGCATTCAGCCCCACATCTATCACTGGAGCCGGTTCTTCCACGCTCACCATCAAGGCCAGCGCCACCGTTGTTCCCGGCACGTATACCGTCACAGTCAGGGGCGTCTCCGGCACCACCGCTCACACCGCCACGCTAAGCCTCGCCGTCACCTACGCGCCCGCCTTCTCCATCGCTTCATCGGTCAAGACGCTGAGCATCATGCAGGGAGCCTCCGGCTCGCTGACTGCCACTACCACCGTGGTCGGCGGCTTCAACTCTGCTGTGTCGCTCTCTGCCAGCGGTGTCCCCGCCGGAACCACATTATCTTTTTCGCCGACTACCATCAGCGCCGCAGGCTCCTCCACGGTGTCGATCAACGTCAGCGCCTCCGCCGTCGTAACCTCGTCCGTCATCACACTCAAGGCGACCTCCGGCTCCGTGGTCCACACCGCCACCTTTACGCTCACCGTCACTCCCACGCCAGACTTCAAGCTCGCCTCATCCAGTTCCATCACCATTGCCCAGGGCGCGTCTGGTCACGTCTCTGTCACTGAGTCCGTGGTCAGCAGCTTCAAGTCGCCGGTTACACTCACGGCCAGTGGCGCGCCCACCGGAGTGTCGCTTTCGTTCAGTCCCGCCTCTCTCTCCGGCGCAGGGCTCTCAACACTTTCGTTCGCCGTGTCGGCATCCACCGCAACAGGAAGTTATCCAATCACCGTGACGGGTTCATCGGGCAGCCTCACGCACACGGTGAAATGCACATTGATTGTGTCTCCCGCGCCCAACTTTGCAGTAACCACGTCGACGTCTGCTCTCACCGTGGCACACGGCTCCTCGGCGCGCTCTACGGTCACGCTCAGCGCAGTCGGAGGGTTCCACTCTGTCATCGGCCTCACGGCAACCGGCGTGCCTGCCGGTGTAACCGCCACGTTCTCTCCGGTGTCCATCACCGGCGCAGGATCTTCCTCGCTTACGCTCGCCGTCAGCTCCACCGCGGCCGCAGGCGCGTCCACCATCACCGTGACAGCCACCTCCGGAAGCATCGTTCACTCTATCCCCGTGCAGATCACGATTCCCGTTTCATCGTCACTCTCGAAACGCACCCATTCTGCAGCCCCGTTAACCTCGACCCACCGTGTGCAAACCCCCCTCGCGGCACAATCGAACACGTAGCCGCAGCGCGCAGCACCCTTTCGCCGAGCCGCTTTCTTCAGCGCTGAATGGGTGTCCATCCGGACACCCTTCGCGCAATGCGCATGCGTTTCTTTGGCCGCTTCCCCGAAGATCTCCGCGCGGCAACAGCACTCGCACCGCCTGGCAGGCAAGCGGAATGAAGCAGAGCAGGACCCCAAAGTAACAATCCAATCTGCCTATCGAAAGCGCTATTTTTCATGGACAACTCAGATGCATTCTCACAAAATCTCTACATCCTTCTGCATCAAGCCAGCTGTGAAGTAGGGCTTTTGCTCTGAAGACTGCACCCTGAGGAGATTCCGTGACTCGATTCATGAAGTCCTTCGCTCTCGCAGTTGCCTTGCTGTTCTCTCTTGCCGCTGTCAGCGCCACGGCTCAGTCCGTGAAAACCCATCACGTACGCGAAGCGGTTCGTTCGGGCAAAGCGGCATTCGTCTCCCGCATGCCCGCAAACCAGACGCTCCAACTCGACCTCGTGCTTCCCCTGCGCGATCCCGAGGGCCTCAAGGGCTTCCTCGCCGATCTCTACAATCCCAACAGCTCCAGCTTCCGTCAGTTCCTCACGCCGCAGCAATTCACCGCTCGCTTCGGTCCAACGTCCGATCAGTATGAAGCGGTCCTGCGCTTTGCGAAGAACTACGGCCTCGAGGTCGTTGGCGGCTCGCGCGACGGCATGGATGTCCAGGTGAAGGCATCCGTAGCGGCCATCGAAACAGCATTCCACGTCAGCATGAGGAACTATCAGCACCCCACCGAGAACCGCACCTTCTTCTCGCCCGATGTCGAGCCCACGCTGGATCTGCCGTTCAACCTCTGGCACATCTCCGGCCTCGACAACTATTCGATCCCGCATTCGCTCCGCACCACGCGCGATGCATACGCCGCCGCCCACGGCATCGAGCCCGACGCCGTCGTCTCCCATGCCACTACCGGCTCCGGCCCGTCCGCCTCGTTCCTTGGCACTAACATGCGCGCCGCTTACTACGGCTCTGGCAGTCTCACCGGCTCCGGCCAAAACCTCGGCCTGCTCGAGTACTACGGCACCAACCTGACCGACCTGCATAACTACTACACCGGCGCCGGCCAGACTTACACCACCGTGCCCATCACACTGCTCTCCGTTGATGGCACCAGCACCAGTTGCAGCTATCCGCGTTGCGACGACGGCGAGCAGAACCTCGACATGACGCAGGCGCTCGGCATGGCCCCGGCCCTTGCCAGCCTCACCATGTACATCGGTTCCACAGACACGGCGATTATCAGCGCCATGACCACGCACAGCCCGCTCCCAACGACCATCGGCTGTTCCTGGGGCTGGACGCCTCCCGATCCCAGCACGCTCGATCCCTACTTCCAGAAGATGGCAGCGCAAGGGCAGACATTCTTCGCAGCTTCGGGAGACAGCTCCACCTGGAGCACGAGCAACTATGCCTGGCCTGCCGATGATGCATACGTCGTCTCCGTCGGCGGCACAGACCTCGTCACCTCTTCAGCCGCCGGTCCCTGGTCGTCTGAAACGGCCTGGGTGGACTCCGGTGGCGGCATCTCGCCCGACAGCATCGCGATCCCCTCGTGGCAGCAGCTCTCCGGCGTTATCAACTCGTCCAACAAGGGCTCGACAACTTATCGCAACGGACCCGACGTCTCAGCCAACGCGAACTTCACCTTCTACACGTGCGCCGATCTGAAGGCCTGCCAGGCCAATGTTTATGGTGGCACCAGCTTCGCAGCGCCCATGTGGGCGGCCTACCTCGCACTCGTCAATCAGCAGCTTGCGACAAACGGCCAGTCGCCTATCGGCTTCATCAACTCCACCATCTACTCGCAGAATGTGACCTCTGCGTATGCATCCGACTTCCACGACATCACCAGCGGCACCTCCGGCAGCTACTCAGCCGTCACCGGCTATGACCTGGTAACCGGTTGGGGCAGCCCAAACACCGGCCTTCTCAATGCGCTGGTCAATTCGGTATCCACTACGCCCAGCTTCACTCTCTCCGCATCGCCGTCTGCGCTGTCTATTGCACAGAGCAGCGGCGGCTCTACCACCATCTCCAGTTCGGTATCCGGCGGCTTCAGCTCATCTATCGCACTCACTGTCTCCGGCCTGCCCACAGGTGTCACAGCAGCCTTCAGTCCCACGTCCATCACCGGCGCTGGCAGCTCCACACTCAGCTTCACTGTTGGTTCTACTGCGGCCGCAGGCACGTACTCCATCACCGTCACCGGAACCTCCGGCAGCATCGTCTCCTCTACTACCGTTACACTCACGGTCACCGGCGTCTCCGCGGGCTTCTCCATCAGCGCGGCCCCAACGTCCCTTTCTGTGTCGCGATCGCACTCCGGAACCGTAACCGTCACAACAGCCGTCACCGGAGGCTTCAGTTCGGCAATCGCACTCAGCGCGTCCGGACAGGGATCCGGTACCACCATCAGCTTCAGCCCGTCGTCCATCACCGGCGCCGGCAGCGCAACAATGACCATCACCGCCAGCCGCACGGCTACGACGGGCACACGCACCATCACCATCACCGGCAAGAGCGGCTCAACCTCACACGCAACAACGGTCAGCCTCACCGTCACGAAATAGCCAAGAAGCAGCAACCTCAACCGCAGAGCCCAGATCGCATGGTCTGGGCTCTGCTCTTTTTGCGTGACTTGGCGAACCGCGCCCCGAGCGCGTAGCGTAAGTGCAAACACACTTCGCGCCTTCCGGAGACTCCTGCTTCCATGAACAGTCCGACTTCTGCGCCGTCGCCCGTTCAGCGCTTCCTTTCGCTCGACGTGGCCCGCGGCATCACCATCGCCTTCATGATCATGGTCAACAACAACGGCGGGTCCGGTTCATGGCGTTTTATGAACCACGCGGAGTGGAACGGACTCACCCCCACCGATCTCGTCTTTCCCACGTTTGTCTTTGTCGTCGGCATATCCATCGTCTTCGCCTTCCACGCGCGCCTCGCCAAGGGCGCGTCACGCGCAAGCCTTGCCATCCACACCGCGCAGCGCGCGTTCGTGCTGTTTCTCTTCGGACTCATCGTTAATGGGTTCCCGTTCTTCGAGCTTGCTCACTTCCGCATCTACGGCGTGCTGCAGCGCATTGCCGTTTGCTATCTCGTCGTCGGCCTCTTCTATCTGTGGGACCAGCGTGTCTCCACCAAGATCGCCGCTCTTGTCGCCGCACTGGTCGGCTACTGGGCGCTGGTGCGCTTCTGCCCCATTCCCGGCATCGGCACGCCCGGCGTCGACGTTCCGTTCATGGACATGACGCGCAATCTCGTCTCCTGGATTGATCGCGGTATCTTCCCCAACCATCTCTATCTCGGGTGGGCCGACCACAACATGCGCGACCCCGAGGGGCTGCTCAGCGACCTGCCGGCTATCGGCACCGCGCTCATGGGCGTGCTCACCGGCATCTGGCTCCGCTCGCAGCGGTCAACAGCAGCAAAGGCCGTCGGCCTCGCGGCTGCGTCGATCGTGAGCCTCACGCTCGGCTATCTATGGTCCCTCGAGTTCCCGCTCAACAAGAACATGTGGACCAGCTCGTTCGTGCTCGTTGCCGCGGGCTACTCGCTCGCTCTCCTCACCCTCTGCTTCTGGGCCGTCGAGCTCAAGGGGTGGCGTAAAGGGTGGACCTATCCCTGCCTCGTCTTCGGCTCCAACGCCATCGCTGCGTACATGTTCAGCGAGCTCATGCCCGGCATCCTCGGCAACATCCACCTGCCCAATCCGGATGGCACTCCCGGCAACCTGACCGGTTGGATCTTCAACCACGTTTTTGCTCACATCCCAGACCCCGGCTGGGCCGCCTTCGGCTATTCCTTCTCATTCACGGCGTTCTGCTTCATTCCGGTCCTTATTCTTTACAGGAAGAAGATCTTCCTCAAGGTGTAATCGAACCGCCGGACAGCGCCGTTCCAGATCAGTCGCCAGCCTTCAGGGGCTGGCGACTTTTCATTTTTGCGCGTGAATTTGTCAGTACATTTTCAGCGCATTGTTTTTGGTGTCTTGAGGCAGTTCGTTTCAAACGCCGTCCTGCGGCCTCTTTTCAACACTGGTAGGCGCAAGTTTTTCAACGCATAAATGTATGCGTTTACAACATTTTGAGCTCCTCAAATCCATTCCCATCAATAACTTATTTAGGCGTCAGGCCCTCCTCTGAACTGTCCTCTAACTCAGAGTGCTACGGGCTTCCATCTTTCTCTTGACAACCGTCATTTTTCGGGGCTTAAATGGCTCCCGGTTTAGCGACAGGTATAGAAATTCGTCGTTGGGGTTGTTGCTTGCGTTCCGCAACTGAAACGTTTAACCAGCAAAATTCCAATTTGCGTATTTCTGGTAAACCGATTCTCCAATTCGTTGAAGAATTCCTGCCGCAAGACCTCCGCCTGGGCTCTGATCAGTGCCTTGGCAGAAGCTGACCGTCCATCGCCGTTCTGAGGAGCACGCCGATGGAATTTGCTAACGCAGAGCACCCCGCAAGATGGCATGGAAATGCCGCGGACCCCGGCGAAAAGCGCCGAGGCCGTCCGGCCAGAGATGGGCTGGAGGATCGAAAAAGCCAAGAAGTAAATTGATTTTTCTTCTTGACAGCGTTCGATTGGCACGCATTAAATGGCTCGGTCGCAAACCCGGGCCAATTGGAAAAACGATGCACGCTCGCAAATCCGGATTCGCAGTACCCGCAGCCGCCGCGCTGCTCCCGCTTTTGGGAGTCGCAGGTGGCTGTTCGCATGTGCGCCGAGACAATCGCTCACGCGAGGCATGCGGACTCCGGAATTCGCTCGTGAATGGCAAGACGAATTTCCAAATGCGTTCGGCCGTCCTTTGGAATAAACAGACGGGGAGCGACAGCTGCACTCAAAAAACAAGAAAGAATTTGCAAAGGAAGGTCACATGAGACAAGCGAAATACAGGTTCCTCCTGTTGCCGTTGTTGTTCGTGCTGGCGGGCGTTGCAGCTCTAGCCCAGGCCAATGCGGATCTCACCGGCATCATTACGGACCAGACAGGCGCAGTTGTCCCGGATGCTAAGGTCGTCATTACCGACCCAGCCACCGGAACCACAAAGACAACCGTCAGCGGTGCCACCGGTCTCTACAACATCTCCGGCCTCAACCCGGCAAACTACAACATGAAGGTGACGGCCAAGGGCTTCCAGGGATTCGCGCAGACCGGAATCGTCGTGAACGTCTCCTCGACCGTACGCGTGGATATCAAACTCACCGTCGGTGCCGAGTCGCAGACCATCACCGTTGAAGCAGATGCCCTCGCAGTACAGGCAGACTCCAACGTCGTCAGCTCGCTGATCAGCTCTGAGCAGATCAGCCAGATCGCGACCGAAAACCGTAACTTCGCCGCTCTCGCCGCACTCGGCTTGGGCGTCAGCTCGGCACTGCCTGACAGCAATACGCCGACCTCCGTTGCAGCCAGCTTCACCATCAGCGTTAACGGCCTTCGTCAGAGCCACAACATCTGGCTCATCGACGGCGGTGAGGCCGATGACCGCGGCGGCGCCGGCGGCATGGACATCATGCCCTCGCAGGATGCCATCGCCGAGTTCACTATGATGACCTCGAACTATCCTCCGGACTATGGCATCTCCTCAGGCGCCACCATGAGCCTTTCGCTCAAGAGCGGCACGCAGAAGTTCCATGGCACCCTGTGGGAGTTCAACCGCACCCCGGCTTACAACGCCATTCAGGCTATCGCCAACTCGAAGACCAACATCCACTACAACATCTTCGGCGGCAACATCGGCGGCCCGCTGTTCATTCCTCACGTCTACAACACCAACAAGCAGAAGACCTTCTTCTTCTGGAACGAAGAGTGGCGCAAAGTCCTCTCCGGACAGGGCACCAACGTGCAGAACACGCTGGACAATGCCGACCGCCCAGTGGCTGGAACAAACCTCTCTTATGTGCCTCCGGCTTTTGCCACCGGCACCGTGCTGAAAGTTCCCTCTGTTGCGACAACATCCTACTACGCCACGAATGTGCTCGCTCCTCTCGGACTCGTCCCTGGAGCTTCTCCGGGCACGACCGGCGGTTTTGCCAAGGACTCGAGCGGTTATGCGGTCATTCCGCATCAGCTGTTCGACAACAACGGCCTCCTCTACTTGCAGTCGGCTGCAATTCCGAAGCCGACCAACACCTCGATCGATCAGGTCGTCAGTAACGTTGCGAACCCCATCGATGTGCGTGATGACATCGTCCGCATCGACCACAAGTTCAACGACAAGTGGACCATCCTGGGCCACTACATGCATGACTACGTGAATCAGGGGTATGCGCAGCCGGAACTTGGCTGGCTGTGGGCGAGCTACAACTCGATCACGTCGAACCTGCTGAACCCGTCCAACAGCGCCGCCATCAAGATGAGCGGCACCATCAGCCCCAACCTGTTGGTTGAAGCCAGCATCAACTACGACGGCAACACCATCGACATCACCAACAGCGCGAACTCGGCATTGCCTTCCGGCTGGGTCAAGAATCCGCTGACGTCGAACTTTGCCATCACCCGCAACTCAATGCCGGGCATCGGCTACATCGGCCCCTACAGCATCGGTGAAGATACCGGTTCTGCTCCGTGGCACAACGCCGCCCAGGACTACGAGCCCAAGGTCGACATCTCGTACACCATGGGCAAGCACGCCATGAAGTACGGCTTCAGCTACAACCGCTACACCAAGAACCAGCAGCTGTTCGGCGATGAGCAGGGCACCTACAACTTCGGCCAGCTCTCGGGCGACAGCTTCATGGATCTGCTTATGGGCCTGTCTACCGGTTACAGCCAGTTTCAGGCTGTTCCGATCCGTCACTATGTCAACCAGACGCCTTCGGCCTACGTGCTCGATAACTGGCACGTGACGCCTCGGCTCACTCTGCAGCTCGGCCTCCGTTACGACGCTCTGCCGCACGCCTGGGAGCGCAGCAATGCGGTATCGAATTTCGATCCCGCGAACTTCATCTCCAGCCAGACTCCGGTTTGGGATGGCACTCTGATCAGCACTTCCACGCCGGGCCTGCTTACCTACAGTGGTGCACGGTATTACGTCAATGGCATGGGCCTCGCCGGCCAGAACGGCTTCCCGCCGGGATTGGTCACCAACGACTACAACACGCTGCAACCTCGCGTAGGTTTCTCTGAGGACATCTTCGGAACCGGCAAGACTGTTCTTCGCGGCGGCTTCGGAACCTTCTTCGAGCGCATGCAGGGCAACGATATCTACAACGCTGCCACCAACTCACCGTTTGCCAACAACGTCAGTGTCAGCAACACCTACTTCAGCAGCCCGGGTGTCAGCTGGCTCGATAATTCCAACGTCGCCTCCAGTGGCGTGCCTGTGTTCGTCACCAGCGTGACCAACCTCGCTCACACTTACAAGGCTCCAGCTGTCGCGCAGTTCAGCCTCGGTGTCCAGCATGAGCTGGCGCCGTCGATGATCTGGGTTATCCAGTATGTTGGCAACCTCGCGTGGCACCAGAACGTTGAGCGCCACATCAATAACTTCCCAATCACCACCGACATGAATATCCGCTGCCGCGCTGGTGATGGGAGCAACAACTACAGTGGTGACGTCTGCCCGAATGGCAGCACGCCCACCAGCCTGTCGAATTCGAATGCCTATCGCACCTATCAAGGCTATTCGGATATCAATCAGGAAGAGAACACCACCAACGGCAACTACAACGGCTTCCAGACTGGTCTGCGGCTGCAGAACAAGTGGGGCCTGAGTGGCGAACTCGACTACACCTGGTCGCATGAAATCGACCTCACCACCTACGATCTGGGTGCCATTTCCAATCCCTGGAACCTCAAGTACGACAAGGGCTCCGGTGCTTTGGATCGCCGCCACATCTTCAGCGCAAACTACATCTACAACCTGCCGATCTTCGCCAAGAGTACCGGACTGGTTCACTCCATCGTTGGTGGATGGACAGTGGCTGGTACGGCTCTCGCCCAGACTGGCGTCATCATTGCTAACCAGGGCGTCGGCACGTCGCTGTCGTACGATCCGATCGGCCTCGGTGGCAACTACACCAACCGTCCGAACGTGAGCGGTAAGGTTAAGTATCCCAAGAAGATCGGCGAATGGTTTGACACTTCGCAGTTCAGCGCTCCGATTCCGGTGTGGCTG
>Ga0318572_10001207_pt1 | contig 10153 bp, 6 predicted proteins | sample GRESIP089b5f20_FD_202528 | JGI IMG/M metagenome (GOLD analysis project Ga0318572, IMG submission 202528) | Tropical soil microbial communities from Luquillo Experimental Forest, Puerto Rico - GRE.SIPMG.089b5f20 | ecosystem: Environmental > Terrestrial > Soil > Tropical forest > Bulk soil...
CGGCTGCTCCGGCCCGCTGTGCACGGCCGCGCTGCGCGCGTGTGACTCGTCCGCAAGCTTGATCGTGTAGGAGCGTAATGGCGGTTCCTCGGTGGATGACGACAGAGGATCGGCCCGCGGTGCCGAGCGGACCGGCCCCGTCAAGAGTTCGGGTACCAGCAACACGATCAGGGCCACGAGAATGATCGCGCCCGTCAGCCGTTCTTTCACCTGGAGCACCCACTATGGGGGCGAGCCTTGGTAAGGCAAGCGCAGGCGCACCCCATGAAATTCAGTATACCCGAAGCCACTGCAGTGCCGGGCCCACGGTGTGCACCGAGCCGCACACGACGACGCGGTCGCCGGGCTGCGCTTGCGCGCGCGCCAACTCGCAGCCTTCTGCGACCGAGCCGGCGAGCTCGACGGGCGAGGCTGGTGGGACCAGCCGCGCAGCGAGCTCCGCCGCGCCCGTGCCACGCGGCCCTGGCAGTGTGCACACGATCCAGCGGTCGATCACGCCCGCGAGGGCGGCACCAATGGCCGCGGCATCCTTGTCGGCGAGCACGCCGATCACTGCAAAGGTGCGCCCCGCGCCCGCGGGGCTCTGCGGCAGCGGCCGCTCGCGCAGCTGTGCCGCGAGCACCCGTGCGGCGGGCTCGTTGTGCGCGATGTCCAGGATCCACTCCACCTTCCCGGGGACGATCTGGAAGCGCCCGGGGAGACGCACGCTCGGAAGCGCTGCGGCAACGGCGTGCTCGTTGAGCGCCGCAAGCCGCGTGGCGAGCGCGCGGACCTCGGGGCGCGCCGTCTCGCTCAAGCGCAACGCCTCGAGCGTGGCGATCGCGGTGGCAGCGTTACGGTACTGGATAGCACCCGCGAGCGCCGAGGGGGGTAAGGGCCGGAGCGTCAGCGCGAGCCCGCGGTAGTCCCAGCCCGCGACACCGCTCTGCCATGAGAAATCGCGCTCGGCCACCACGGCGCGTGCTCCGACCCGGGCGATCGCCTCGTAGACACTCGCCGGCATCTGCGGCGTACCGAGCACGGCCGGACGGTGGCCGCGGAAGATGCCGGCCTTCTCGGCACCGATCAGCTCGAGGGTGTCACCGAGCCACTCGCGATGATCGAAACCGACCGAGGCCAGCACGGCCGCATCCGCCGCCACGAGGTTGGTGGCATCGAGTCGCCCGCCCAGGCCGACTTCGAGCACGGCGACCTCCACCCGGGCGTGCGCGAAGATCGTGAGGGCCGCGAGGGTGTTGTATTCAAAGAAGGTGAGCGTGGTAGCGCCACGTGCCGCCTCGATACGCTCGAAGGCCGCGATGAGCTCGGCGTCGGTGGCGTCGCTCCCGGCGACGCGGATGCGCTCGTTGTAGCGCACGAGGTGCGGCGAGGTGAAGACCCCGGTGCGCGCACCGAGCGCGCTGAGCAGCGCCTCCAGGTGCGCGACCACCGAGCCCTTGCCGTTGGTGCCGGCGACGGTGATGACCGGAAACGCGTGGGCGGCGATGCCGAGCTCGGCGGCGACGCGGCTGACGCGCTCGAGGCCCATGTCGATGCTTTGCGGGTGCACCGACTCCTGCAGCGAGAGCCACTCGGCGAGCGTACGCATCGGGCACCGACTTCGCGCGAGGCGCGCGTCAGGCAGCCGCGGCCGGCAGCTTCAGCAGCAGACGCAGCATTGCCGCCACCTTGTCGCGCATCTCGCGGCGATCGACGATCATGTCGATCGCCCCGTGATCGAGGAGGAACTCGCTGCGCTGGAAGCCCTCGGGGAGCGTTTCGCGCACGGTCTGCTGGATGACGCGCGGGCCGGCGAAGCCGATGAGCGCCTTCGGCTCGGCGAGGTTCAGGTCGCCGAGCAGGGCGAGGCTCGCCGAGACGCCCCCGGTCGTCGGGTCCGTCAGCACCGAGATGAACGGCAGATGCGCCTGTGCGAGGCGCGACAGCGCCGCCGCGGTCTTCGCCATCTGCAGGAGCGAATAGAGCGCCTCCTGCATGCGCGCCCCGCCGCTGGCAGAGAAGGAGACGAGCGGGCGTCCCTCGGCGATGCAGTGGTCGACGCCGCGCTTGAAGCGCTCGCCGACCACCGAGCCCATCGAGCCCCCGAGGAACTGGAACTCGAAGGCGCACGCGACTATCGGTAGCGCGTGCAACGTCCCGGCGAGCACCACCAGCGCATCGCTCTCGCCGGTGGCCTTCTGGGCCTGCGCGAGGCGGTCGCGGTAGCGCTTGCTGTCGCGGAATTTCAGGGGGTCCTCGGGGGCGATCGCCGCGCCGATCTCGGCCGGGGAGCCCGGGTCGAGGAATCGCTCGAGCCGGTCGCGCGCCCCGATGCGCATGTGGTGGCTGCACTTCGGGCACACATAGAGATTGCGCTCGAGCTCGGCACGGTAGAGCACGGCGTCGCACGCCGGGCACTTGATCCACAGACCCTCCGGCACCGAGCGCGTGCGCCGCTCGGTCTTGATGCGCGAGGGCATGATCTTGTCGAACCAGGTCATCGGTTCATCATAGCCGATCAGTCAAGGAACACCCCGGGTGCGCGCGGCGCGGGCAGCGCGAAGGCCAACGGGTAGCGCACCGCCAGCAGATAGAGGCCGGCCGCCGGGGCGGTCGCGGCATTGCGTGTGCGGTCGCGCCCGGCGAGCACATCGCGCGCGAACCCGACCGGGAGATCGCACCGGCCGATGGCGATCAGGAGCCCGGCGATGTTGCGCATCATGTGATGCAGGAAGGCGTTGGCGGTGGCCTCGATCACCACGGCGTCGCCGAGCCGCCCGACTGTAATGCGCTCCATGCGCCGGACCGGTGATTTCGCCTGGCACTCCGCCGAGCGAAAGGCGCTGAAGTCGTGCTCACCGAGCAGTGTCTGCGCCGCCTCGCCCATGCGCTCGTGATCGAGGGGGCGGTGGATCCAGGCGGTGCGCGCGGCGAGCAATGCCGGCCGGGCGAGACGGTTCGAGATGAGGTAGCGATAGGTGCGCGCCTCGGCACAGTAGCGGGCGTGGAAGTGCGCCGGAACCGGCAGGGCCCACGAGACGCTCACGTCCGCCGGCAGCTCGCTGTTGGCGCCGAGCACCCAGCCGCGGATGCTGCGCCGGGCGTGCGTGTCGAAATGTGCGACCTGGCCGTGCGCGTGAACCCCGGCATCGGTGCGGCCGGCGCAGGTGAGGCTGACCGGTTCATCCGCCACGCGCCCCAGGGCACGCTCGGTCACCTGCTGCAACGTCGGCACGGCCGCCTGCGCCTGCCAGCCGGCATAGGCGCTGCCATCGTATTCGATGCCAACGGCGATTCTCAGCAGAGGATCCCTTTGGGCGCAGCCGGCAAAAGCCCCGCCTTCTGCCGACGGCAACGAAGCCGATGTCCGCCAAATCGCCGCGGAAAGTCAGCAGGGCGCAGCCGGCAAAAGCCCCGCCTTTTGCCGGCGGCAACGAAACTGATGTCCGCCAAAATCGCTTCCTGCGATTTTGGCCAATCAATTAGGGGAGCGACTCCATCAGGCGCTGCGCTTCCTGCTTCTGAGCGTTCGAGCCTTCGTGGAGCACTTCCTCGAGGATGTTGCGTGCGCCGTCGGGATCGCCCATATCCATGTAGGCGCGTGCCAGGTCGAGCTTGGTACCCACCTCGCTCATGGTCACCGGCTCGAGATCCGGCAGCGCCAGCTCCTCGGAGGCGAGCCGTTGCGTGGCGGCGAAGGCCGCATCCGGCACCGTGGCCGTGCCGACATCGAGGTCGAGCCGGCCGTTGCCGTGCGTCCCGGTCGCGGTCCCGACATCGAGATCGACATCCGTCGCGGTCATGGCGTGCGTGCCGGTAGCATCGCCCAGGTCCACATCGACACCGTGGCCGCGCAGCGCCGCGAGGCGTCCTGTGCTCGCGGGATCGAGCGCCGCGCTCGTCTGGGTCAGCGCCGCCTCGAGCTCGTTCTGATCGAACTGCCAGGCGCCGGTGCTCGCGATCGCGGGGTTCTCCTCGGTGGCGGCGCGCCGGTGCGCGTCCTCCATCACCCTGCGCGAGCGATCATCCAGTCCCGCCACCAGCGTCGGGGTATCGGGGCTCGATGCCGCAGCCGTCGTGGGTCCGGGCTGATCGACCGTGTCGACACCGCCCACATCGAGCCCGAGATCATCGATGGCGACCTCTGCGGTGGCATCCGAGGGGCCCTTGCGCATCGCCGTCTCGAGTTTCTGGCGGATGGTGGGCTGGTACCCGCCTGGTAATGCCGGCTGCTCCACGGTCGGCCCTTCGATCTCGGCCGTGCCCGTGTCGTGACGCATGCGTGAGGTCATCTGGCGCGTCGTGCCGGTGGTGCCATTCGCGCCGAGGAAGCTGTTCTCGCTGAGCGCGACATTGCGATCGGTGGCGCTGGCGGTCTCCTCGACGTGCTCGCCCGTTGCGGCGCCGATGTCGAGGTCCACGCCCTGAGCGGCTTCAGCCGGAACCGACTCCCCGAGCAGATCGAAATCCACGCGGCTCTGCCCGCCTTCGAGGTCGAGGTCCACGCCGCCCGCCGCGGCCCCGGTCACCGCGCCCGCGCCCGAGAACAGCGGGTCCTCGGGAGCGAGCTGCTTGCCCATGATCAGGATCTTTTCCCATTCACCGGGCGCCGCCTCGGCGCGCGACTCCGCAAGCTCACGCGCGGTCTGCAGGAACTGATCCTTGTTACCCCAGACGAAGAACACCTCGAGGAGCTTCAGCCTCAGGTCGCGCCGGCTCGGCTCGCGGCTGATGGCGATGCGGATGAGGTCGGCCGCCTGGTCGTACAGGCCGTACGCCATGTGGAAGTCGGCTTCGGCGAGCGGATCACCCTGGTCGAGATTGATCGCCGTCTCGCTGCTGATCGTCTCATCGCTCGCGACGTGCCGCGTGGTCGCGGGCGCCGCCGCGGGTGTCAGACGCGGACGCTCGTGGGTACCGGTCTCCTCGACGAGAAACGCCGCGTCGGGGACCGGGGCCGGCCGGGCGCGTATCGGCGCGTCGGCCCCTGCGAAGCCGCGCGCGCTGCTGCCCGAGGCTGTGGCGGAAGCCGCCGACGCTCCGCCGGGGCGGTCGGCAAATCCCAGATCGAAATCGGCGCCCGCCCCTGCTACGGCGAGTCTTCCCAGGGAATCATCGAATCGCGAGGCGCGCCGCGACCGCAGGATCCGCAGTCCGACCACAGCGCCCGCCGCGAGCGCCGCGATCACCAGCACCCACCAGTAACCGGCGAGGGTGCCGAGGAATGATCGGCCGGACTCCGGCGGCGGCGCGGCCTTGGGTGCGGGGACCTTCGGCGGCGCGCTCGCCACGACCGGCGGTGGCGGAGCGACCGACGGTTTCTCGTCGGCAACGGCAGCCGGCTTCTCTTCGGACGCGGCCGGGGGAGCCGGCGGCGGCGGGGCCGCCCGTGCGACAGGCGGTGGCGCAACGGCAGTCGGCGGGGCAGCCGGCGGTGCGGCCGCCTGCGCAGGCGGCGTTGCCTTGCCGCCCTGCTTCGCGGCGAGCTGCGCCTGCATGCGCGCGAGCTCCGCATCCTTCATCTCGAGCAGCCGCTTCGATTCGGCGAGCTGCCCTTCGAGCTCCCGTACGCGACCCTGCAGCGCCGCGGATTCACCGCTCGAGGCGCCGGGGGCTGAGCCCGCGGAGGCGCCCTCCGAGGGTGTCACCAGCTTGAGCCGCGCCGGCTGCGCGGTGGCCGCTTCTGCAGGAGCGGCGGACGCGCCGCCGCGCCAGGCGGCGTACTGGCGGCGAATCTCGGTCGAGGCCTCCGACGGCGATACGGCCGCGGCAGCCTCCGCATCCGGGATACGCAGCACCGCGCCGGAGTGGAGCACGTTCATGTTGGCCTGGAACGCCTGCGGGTTCGCCTGGTAGATGGCGAGCATCCAGCTCTGGGTGTGCGGCGAATTCGCCTTCTGGCCGGCCACTCCCGAAGCAATCTGGGACAAGGTCTCTCCACGGCGCACGACGTGCGTGCCGTCGCTCGCGGGCGGACTCGCTGCCGATCGCGGCGGCGCGGCCGCGGCAACCTCAGGCTCAGGGGCCGGTGTGGCCTCCGGGATCGGTGCGGGCGCAGTTGCGGCAGCCGCCTGTGACAGAGTGGCGGCCGGTGCGGGCGGCGGTGTTGGTGCCGAAGGTGGTGGTGACGCCTCGGCGACTGCGGCTGCCTCGGATGCGGCAGGGGTAGTTTCGGCCGGCGCCGGCGCGGCTTCGGCGGCCGGTGCAGCCGCGGCGACCGCCGCGGCAGCCGCGGGCGCCGCAGCGATCGCGGCCGACGGCGTCTCGGAAGCGGCCGGGAGCGGCGCCGGCGTTGCCGGCGTCGGTGCGGAGGCCGGTGTCTCGGCCGCGCGCGCGATCGTACCCTCGCGCGTGCCGGCGCCCGCTGCGGGCGCACTCACCGGCGCGCTCGCCACCTGCGAGCGTCCGGGCGTGAACACCGGCGGATCGAGCAGCATGGTGTACTCGCGCACGAGCTTGCCGCGCGCCCAGCTCACTTCCACGAGCAGCGTCAGGAAGGGATCGGAGATGGGATCGGTCGATTTAAGCTTGATCACCTCGCGCCCGTCGCCCGTCTTCACCGTCTTCACCTGCACCCCGGAGAGGTACGGGGGCCAGTCGAGGCCGTAGCGGGCGAAGGTATCGCGGGAAGCGATCTGGGCCTGCACGGTACTCATCTCTTCCGGCGTGACATCGACCAGGTCGATCTCCGCCTCGAGTGGCGCATTGAGCGGCGAGAGGAGACGGATGTCCCCCAGGCCCAGGGCAAACGCGGCGGACGGCAGGGCCAGCAGCAATGCCAGCGCCCGGCTGGAGCGTTTGGCGATCATCAGGATACCCCGACAGGCATTAAATGGGTTAAATCTCTAGTCAAAACAATAAGGTGGGTCATGCACTGCGACCCCCCGCGACCCCGGCGGCAATATAACTTAAATAGGCCGGCGGACCAAAGCCTCCGCGATCTGCACGCTGTTGGTGGCGGCGCCTTTGCGTACGTTGTCGGCGACAATCCATAAGTTAAGTCCCCGGTCAGGGGCAAGATCTTCACGGATTCTCCCGACATAAACTGTGTCGCGGTTCGCTGCCTCGGTAGTCGCCGTGGGGTACCCGCCCGGTCGGCGCTCATCCAGAACCGTGACGCCGGGCGCATTTTCCAGCAGTTCGCGTGCGCGCACGGCCGAGAGCGGGCGTGTGGTGTCGATGTGCACGACCTCCGAATGCCCGTAGAACACCGCAACCCGCACCGCCGTCGCGTTCACACGCAGCTGTGGCTCGCCGAGGATCTTGCGGGTCTCCCACACGATCTTCATCTCCTCGCGGGTGTAGCCGTTGTCCTGGAAGGCATCGATGTGCGGCACGCAGTTGAAGGCAATCGGTTTCGTTCCGCCATGCGTGGGCGGCGGCCCCTGGCCACTCAGTGCGGCGATCGACTGCCGCGCGAGCTCTTCCACCGCTTCGCGCCCGGCACCTGACACCGACTGGTAGGTCGCGACCTCGATGCGCTCGAGGTGCGCTTCATCGTGCAGCGGCTTGAGCGCCACGACGAGCTGGATGGTCGAGCAGTTCGGGTTCGCCACGATGCCGCTCTTGCCGAAGCTCTCGAGCGCCCGCAGGTTCACCTCCGGCACCACGAGCGGCACCGACTCCTGATAGCGAAACTCCGAGGTGTTGTCGATGACGATGCAGCCGGCGGCGGCGGCCCGCGGCGCGTGCTCGCGCGAGATGGCGGCGCCGGCCGAGAAGAGCGCCAGGTCGCACTGCGCGAAGTCGAAGCCCTCGAGCTCGCTCACCGGGTAGCTCTGCCCGCGAAAGCTGACGCTGCGGCCGAGTGAGCGGTTGCTCGCCAGCGGGAAGAGCCGCGAGACCGGAAAGGCGCGCTCCTCGAGCACGTTGATCATCATTTCGCCCACGAGCCCCGTGGCGCCCACGACTGCGACGGCGAACTGCCTGTCCATCGAGATTCACTCCTTCCGGGGAGCGCAGCCGTGCGCTCAGGCGCGCGGCGCGGTGATATCGGGAGTTGCGGATTTCACGTCGGCATTCTGCGCGCGCTGACGCAGGTAGTGGTCCATGAGCACGATCGCGAGCATGGCTTCGGCGATCGGCGTCGCGCGCAGGCCGACGCACGGGTCGTGGCGCCCGGTGGTGACGATCTCCGCAGGGTGGCCGGCCACGTCGATGGTGTTGCCCGGCACCTGGATGCTGGAGGTGGGCTTGAGCGTCAGATGCGCGATGACGTCCTGTCCCGAGGAAATGCCGCCGAGCACGCCACCGGCGTTGTTGCTGCGGAAGCCGTCGGGCGTGAGCTCATCGCGATGCTCGCTGCCGCGCTGCAGCGCGCTGCCGACCCCGGCACCGAGCTCGACCGCCTTCACGGCATTGATGCTCATGAGCGCGTGAGCGATGTCGGCGTCCAGCCGGTCGAACACCGGCTCACCGAGTCCCGGCGGAACGCCGCTCGCAACGACCGTCACGCGGGCCCCGATCGAGTCGCCTTCGCCGCGCACCTTCCAGATGAGCGCTTCGATCTCCGCGATGCGCTCCGGGTCGGGACAGAAGAACGGATTCTGATACGCGAAGGCCGGATCCACCGGCGCGAGCGTGAGCGGCCCGACCTGGCTCAGGTAGCCGTAGATGCGCACGCCGAGACGCATCGCCAGGTAGCGGCGTGCGATCGCACCGGCGGCGGTGCGCATGACGGTCTCGCGCGCCGAGGAGCGTCCGCCGCCGCGGTAATCGCGCACGCCATACTTCTGCTGGTAGGTGTAGTCGGCGTGTCCCGGGCGGAAGCGATCCTTGATCTTCTCGTAGTCGCGCGAGCGGACGTCGGTGTTCTCGATGAGGATGCCGATCGGTGTGCCGGTGGTGCGCCCTTCGAAGACGCCCGAGAGGATGCGCACCTGGTCGGACTCGCGGCGCTGACTGACGAAGTGCGAGGTGCCGGTGCGGCGGCGATCGACATCCTGCTGCAGGTCCGCCTCGCTCAGTGCCAGCCCGGGCGGGCAACCATCGACGATGCAGCCCATGGCGGGCCCATGGCTCTCGCCGAAAGTCGTGACCGTGAAGAGCTTGCCGATGGTGTTGCCGGACATGTTGGTTTGGTGCCGACCAGCCCGTGGGGCTGCTAGCGTGCCTCCAGCTGTTCGCGCGTGAGCAGGAACACTCCGCCCCCGCCGCGCTCGAACTCGACCCACATGAACGGCAGCCGCCGCCACGCGCGGCGCACGGCGCGCTCGGTGTTGCCGACCTCGACGATGAGCAGCCCGCGCGGACGCAGGTGTCTCACCGCCTGTGCCAGGATGATGTTCACCGAGTCGAGTCCGGACCGCCCCGCCGCGAGCGCCACGCGCGGCTCGTGCCGGTACTCCGGCGGCAAACCCGCCAGCTCGCGCGCCCCCACGTAGGGCGGATTGGCGACGATGATATCGTAGGTGGCGTCGCCGAGGGCGCCGAAGTGGTCGGATCTGACGAGACGCACGCGGCGCGTGAGGCGGTTGCGGCGCACGTTGCGACGTGCCACCTCGAGCGCATCGTCCGAGATGTCGACGGCATCCACGCGTGCACTCGGCAAGGCGCGCGCGCACGCGATGGCGATGCAGCCGGACCCGGTCCCGAGATCGAGCACGCGGCGCACGCGGCCCGGCTCGATCCAGGGCAGGAAGCGCCGCTCGATGAGCTCGGCGATCGGCGAGCGCGGGATGAGCACCCGGGCATCGACCTCGATGCGCGCACCGGCGAACCAGGTGACACCGGTGAGGTACGCGGCGGGGATGCGTTCGCGGATACGGCGCGTGAGCAGCCGCCGTACGCGCTGCTCGGCCGCGCGACCGACCCGCCGACGGTAGAGCGCGGCGCCCCCCGAGTGCGGCAGCCCGAGAGCGTGCAGCACCAGCGCCCCGGACTCATCGTGGGCATTGTCGGTGCCGTGGCCGAGGAAGACACGCGCGCGCGCGAGGCGGGCCGCGCCACGCGCGATGAGTGCGCCCACGGTGAGGGCGCGGCGTTCACGCCGCGCGCCGCGCCGCGTGCGCCCGGTGCGCGGAGGTGTGTGAAATAATTCCGCGATGACCTCGCTCCGTGCCCGCTGGCTGCTCGCCGCTGCCGCCCTGTGCGCCGGCCTTGCCGGGTTCTGGATCGCCCGCCAACTTGACAGGGGAGCCCCGCAGCTGGCAAGCGGTACCTGGCTCCCGCAGGC
>Ga0318572_10001215_pt1 | contig 10105 bp, 7 predicted proteins | sample GRESIP089b5f20_FD_202528 | JGI IMG/M metagenome (GOLD analysis project Ga0318572, IMG submission 202528) | Tropical soil microbial communities from Luquillo Experimental Forest, Puerto Rico - GRE.SIPMG.089b5f20 | ecosystem: Environmental > Terrestrial > Soil > Tropical forest > Bulk soil...
TTGGTATCGCCGGGCGGGGCGGGAGTATTACCGGGCTGCGCTGGATGAGGAGTGGGAAGCACTAGTGGCGAATTTGAACTAACGGAATTGCGGCTTTGGCACGGCTGTTCGCGCGAAATCAGGCTGCTCGTTGCGGGGCGCGGAATGGGGTGTGTGTTGGAGGAGGGATTTGACGGTTTATGTACGAGGGGTTGATCTGAAGTTCGAAACTAGAAGTGCATATTATGCTATTTAGTATCACAATGTGAAATTATCGCGCCTCCCTGTGTCTCTCATCACAGCGGCCAAGGGCACCGCAGAAGAGACTCACCGTAGCGGTTTTTTCTCCTCTGGCCGCGCTGTGAGGCAAAGCGAATGAGTGAACAGAAAATGGTCATTTTGGATGGGAACGAGGCTGCTGCTTCGGTTGCCTATCGGCTGTCTGAAGTAGTTGCAATTTACCCGATTACGCCCTCATCTCCAATGGCCGAGTGGGCCGATCAGTGGCGTTCGGAAGGCAAGAAGAATATCTGGGGCGCACTGCCCATTGTGGAAGAGTTGCAGAGTGAGGGCGGCGCCGCGGGCGCACTGCACGGAGCGTTGCAGGCCGGCGCATTCGGCACGACGTTTACCGCATCGCAGGGCCTGCTGCTGATGATTCCGAACATGTACAAGATTGCCGGTGAGCTGACCCCGGCGACGATGCACGTGACGGCTCGTACGCTGGCCACGCATGCACTGTCGATCTTCGGCGATCACTCGGACGTGATGGCATGTCGCGGGACCGGCTGGGCGATGCTTTCGTCGAACTCCGTGCAGGAAGTGGCTGACCTGGCGCTGGTGGCGCAGATTGCGACGCTGGAAGCGAAGGTTCCGTTCATCCACTTCTTCGACGGCTTCCGCACGTCGCACGAAGTTGGCAAGATCAAGCCGATCAGCGACGACACGATCAAGGCGATGCTGGAAGATAAGCACATCGTCGAGTATCGCCAGCGCGCACTGAGCTCGGACCGGCCGATCATTCGCGGTACCGCACAGAATCCCGATGTGTTCTTCCAGGCTCGTGAGGCCTGCCAGCCGTACCATGACGCGGTTCCAGGCATCGTACAGAAGGTGATGGACAAGGTGGCCAAGCTGACGGGCCGTGCTTATCACCTGTTTGACTACTACGGCGCGGCAGATGCCGAGCGGATCATCATCATCATGGGCTCTGGTGCTGAGGCAGCCGAGGAGGCCGTGGATGCGTTGGTGAAGAGCGGCGAGAAGGTTGGCCTGGTGAAGGTTCGCCTGTTCCGTCCGTTCGACTCGAAGGCATTCCTGGCATCTCTGCCGGCGACGGTGAAGTCGATTGCCGTGCTGGATCGCACGAAGGAGCCGGGCGCCGCAGGCGAACCGCTCTACCAGGATGTGATGACGGTGCTAGCTGAGCACGCGGGCGAGTTGAAGTTTGCGACGCCGACGGTGATTGGCGGCCGTTACGGCCTGTCGTCGAAGGAGTTCACGCCTGCGATGGTGAAGGGCATTCTGGACGAGCTGAAGAAGGCGGCTCCGAAGAATCACTTCACGATCGGCATTGTGGATGACGTGAGCAACTCGAGCCTTGAGTACGATGAGTCGTTCTCCACGGAAGATGCGAAGACGCATCGCGCGTTGTTTTATGGTCTGGGTTCGGACGGCACGGTTGGTGCGAACAAGAACTCGATCAAGATCATCGGCAGCGAAACGTCGAACTTTGCGCAGGGCTACTTTGTGTACGACTCGAAGAAGTCCGGCTCGATGACAACTTCGCACCTGCGCTTTGGGCCTACGCCGATCCGCTCGACGTATCTGATTACGCGCGCGAGCTTCATTGCTTGTCACAACTTCTCGTTCCTCGAGAAGATCGATGTGCTGGAGCCGGCGATTCCAGGTGCAGTGTTCCTGCTGAACTCGCCCTACTCGGCGGCAGAAGTGTGGGACAAACTGCCGAAGACGACGCAGCAGGAGATCATCAAGAAGAAGATTGAGTTCTACGTGATCGACGGGTACGCCGTGGCGCGCAAGGCAGGCATGGGCAACCGTATCAACACGATCATGCAGACGTGTTTCTTCGCCATCAGCGGTGTATTGCCGAAGGACGAAGCGATCGAGCAGATCAAGAAAGCGATCAAAAAGACCTACGGTAAACGCGGTGATGCCGTAGTGCAGAAGAACTTTGCGGCTGTGGACGCGGCGCTGGCACACCTGGAGAAGGTGACTGTGCCTGAGGTCGTCAGCTCGGAGTTCGACATCGTTGGCGCGATCACCGGCAACCCGCCGGAGTTTGTGGCGAATGTTCTGGGCCAGATCGCGGGCGGCAAGGGTGACCTACTGCCGGTGAGTGCTCTGCCAGCAGGTGGTGCGTTCCCGACTGGGACGGCTCAGTACGAGAAGCGTAATATTGCGCAGTTCATTCCGGCGTGGGACAAGGATGTCTGCATCCAGTGCGGCAAGTGCGCAATGGTTTGCCCGCATGGCGTGATTCGCGCGAAGATCGTGGCGGCAGATCAGGCAGCGAAGGCACCAGCGACATTCAAGACCGCGAAGGCAAAGTGGAAGGGCATGGAGCAGGATCTGTATACCTTGCAGATCGCCCCTGAGGACTGCACAGGCTGCGGCGTATGCGTTGAGATTTGTCCAGCCAAGAACAAGAGCGACTCGAGCAAGAAGGCCATCAATATGACTCCGCAGGCTCCGCTGCGCGAGGCCGAGCGTGAGAACTGGGAGTACTTCCTCTCGCTGCCCGAGGTGGATCGCACGAAGATCAATCACAATCAGGTGAAGGATCTGCAGCTGCTGCAGCCGCTATTTGAGTTCTCTGGCGCCTGCGCGGGTTGCGGCGAGACGGCCTACGTGAAGCTGATGACGCAGCTGTTCGGTGACCGGCTCTATGTCGCGAACGCTACGGGCTGCTCGTCGATCTACGGCGGCAACCTGCCGACGACGCCTTACACGACGAATGCGGAAGGCCGCGGGCCGACATGGTGCAACTCGCTGTTTGAGGACAACGCCGAGTTCGGTTTTGGCATGCGACTGGCGCTCGATCAGCAGAAGGAGTACGCCGAGTCGCTGGTAACGCGACTGGCTGCTTCGATTGGCGAGGCACTTGCGTCTGAGCTGATCTCTGCACCGCAGAACGCCGAGCCTGAGATTAACGCGCAGCGCGATCGCGTGAAGGTGCTCAAGGAGAAGCTGGCAACGATCGACTCCTCCGAAGCGCGGAACCTGGCAGCGATTGCGGATTCACTGGTTCGCAAGAGCGTGTGGATTCTGGGCGGCGACGGCTGGGCTTATGACATCGGCTTCGGTGGACTGGATCACGTGCTTGGCTCGGGCAAGAACATCAATGTGCTCGTGCTGGACACGGAGGTCTATTCGAACACTGGCGGTCAGATGTCGAAGTCGACGCCGCGTGGTGCGGTTGCGAAGTTCTCAGCCAGCGGCAAGGGAACGAGCAAGAAGGACCTGGCCATGGAAGCGGTGAGCTACGGCTCGGTCTACGTAGCACGCGTGGCGCTGGGCGGCAACGATACACACGTGATCAAGGCCTTCCAGGAGGCTGAGGCACACGACGGACCGTCGATCATCATCGCTTACTCGAGCTGCATCGCTCATGGATACGATCTGGTGCACGGTCTCGAACAGCAGAAGCTTGCAGTGCAATCCGGATACTGGCCTCTGATGCGTTACAACCCGTCGCTGCGTGAAACGGGCAAGAATCCGTTCCAGCTCGACTCGAAGGCGCCGGCGATTCCGCTGAAGGAGTACACGTATCGCGAAGCTCGTTACACGATGCTGACTCGCAGCAATCCGGAACTTGCGGCGAAGCTGTTGGTTGAGGCGCAGGATGACGTGGAGCGTCAGTGGCGCGTTTACTCGGCGCGGGCAGCGATGCCGGGCCGTGGCGAGACGCCTCATATCGCTCCTGTAGCAAAAGAGGATGAAAAGGCAGCAGTGCCGGCCGGAGGAGAAAAATGATTGACTTTTCAACGCAGTATCTCGGACTCAAACTGAGCGGACCGATCGTGGTTTCGTCCACGCCGCTCTCTGAGTCGCTCGACAATATCCGCCGGATGGAAGATGCGGGGGCAGCGGCAATTGTGCTGACCTCGCTCTTCGAAGAGCAACTGGCGCTCGAATCGAAGGCGCTGGACGAAGACTTGTCGCGCGGGACGGACTCCTTCGCCGAGTCGTTGGACTATCTGCCCGAGCAGACGGACTACCGCATGTCTCACGAGGTTTATCTCGAGCACCTGCGGCGGGCCAAGGCCGCGGTGAAGATTCCGATCATCGCTAGCCTGAACGGCAATACTCCAGGTGGCTGGTTGAACTTCGCCAAGGACATGGAAGCTGCCGGTGCGGATGCACTCGAACTGAACACGTATGCGCTGGCGACGGACCGGAGTCAGACCTCCGCGGAGATCGAGCACCAGATGCTTGAGCTGGTGGAGAAGATCTGCCAGGCAGTGAAGATTCCAGTTTCAGTGAAGTTGTCGCAGTCGTTCACGTCGATTCCACACATTGCAGCGCGGTTGGAGGATGTAGGCGCACAAGGTGTGGTGTTGTTTAACCGCTTCTATCAGCCGGACTTCGATATCGAGACGCTGGAGGTGCGACCCACGCTGCATTTCTCTACGCCTTCGGAGTTGCTGCCGAGGCTGCACTGGGCAGCGATCCTGTACGGTCACACGAACATCGACATCGCTCTGACTGGCGGTGTGCACTCGGCGGAAGATGTGCTGAAGTGCATTATGGCAGGCGCGAGTATGACGATGATGGCTTCTGCGTTGCACATTCACGGCATTGAGCACATTGGCCGCGTGCTGGCGGATATGCAGTACTGGCTGGAGAAGCGCGAATACACATCACTGTGGGAGACGCGCGGCTGCCTGAGCCGTCGTTCGGTTCCGGATACCTCGCCGTTCGATCGCGGCAACTACATCAAGACACTGAGTTCGTACAGCCTTCGCCAGACGATGGCTGCATTCTAAGCAATCTTTCATTCGCAACATACCTAGCGGCGGTCCACACTTTGGTGAGGGCCGCCGTATTATTTTTTGGGGCAAGGGAATTGGCAAGGCCGTGCGTGATGACTATGATGCCTGTGAAAACATTTTCGAGGCCCAGTCGATGCGGAAAAAGCTGTTGTTCGTTGGAGTTGCTGCGGCGCTGATTTCAATTGCCTGCCTGTGTGCGGCGCAGGTTCCCAAACACTATGAGCCGACGCTGGAGTCGCTGGATAGCCACCCGCTGCCGCAGTGGTATGCCGGGGCGAAACTAGGCATCTTCATTCACTGGGGACTCTACTCAGTGCCGGGATGGGCGCCGATCACTCATCCGGATCACGACTTTTCTTCGAACGACTACATCAAATACGACCCGTACGCAGAGTGGTATCTGAACACAATGCGTGTGCCGGGATCGCCGACAGAGACCTACCACAAGGAGCACTACGGGGCGGGCTTCAGCTACTACGACTTTGCGCCGGAGTTCAACCGCGAGTCGAAGAAGTGGAATCCCGGCGTGATGGCTGCTGTGTTTAAGGCAGCAGGTGCGCGGTACGTGGTGCTGACATCGAAGCACCATGAGGGTTTCACGCTGTGGCCGAGTACGACACCGAATCCGAACCCGACGGTGAAGCCTTCGCAACTGCATGCGGAGCGAGACATTGTGGGCGAACTGACGGAGGCGGTACGCAAGCAGGGATTGCGGATGGGGCTTTACTACTCTGGCGGATATGACTGGACGTTTAACACTGGGCCGATCCTGGTGAACGGCGATTACGATACGGTGAAGCCACAGAGTTCGGCCTACGGCAAATATGCAAGCGCACAGATTCACGAATTGATTGCTAAGTACCAGCCGGAGGTGTTGTGGAATGACATTGACTGGCCAAAGTCGGGCGATGCGCTGGGTGTGGAGGCGGATTACTACAACGCGATTCCTGACGGTGTAATTGACGATCGGTTCGGTATTGCGCACGCGGATTTCAAGTCGCCCGAATACGAGAAGCTGGACCAGATTAGTGAGAAGAAGTGGGAAGAATGTCGCGGGTTGGGGCGGTCGTTCGGCTACAACCGGGCCGAGGGCGAGGCGGAGACGATCGCACCGGGTGAGCTGATTGCATTGCTCGTCGATATCGTGAGCAAGAATGGCAACCTCTTGTTGGATGTGGGGCCGGAGGCGAACGGGACAATTCCGGCGGTGCAGATGGAGCGATTGAAGGCGCTGGGGGCGTGGCTCGCACAGAACGGCGAGGCGATCTACGATACGACTCCGTGGACGCATGCGGCGGCGAAGAGCGTCGAGGGCGACGACGTACGCTACACGCGGAAGGGCGACGATCTCTACGTGACGGTGATGGGGACGCCGAAGGCGAAGACAATTACGCTGGCCGATGTGCCGGCGAAGCAGGGGATTGTGATCACACAGCTGGGGACCTTGAATGGGGTTGGCGCGAAGGCCGAGGCGAATGCTACGCAGATCGTGCTGCGTGCGCCGCTGAAGGGCGAGTACGCCTATTCATTCAAACTGGCGGAGTATCTGCGCTAGGGACGTTTGCTGAGAAGACGCCGAACGGTCGTTTCCAAAGTGCGCTGCGCTTGGGGAATTGCGGCCAGTATTGCGTCGCTGAAGCCTTCGCGCAGTTCAATGGAGCCGGCGCCGATTGAGAGAAGGACGCTTTCGCGTGGAGTGGCTTCGTAGTATTCGCGTGCGAGGGCCAGCAGGCAGGTTGCATCGAGGTGATGCGTCATGAGGCGCGGCATCTGCTCGGCGGCAATGACTGGCGTGGCAGAAACAGCGCCGGGGGCGGCGTTCACAGCACAATCGATGAAGATGACGGTTTCGGCGGCGACGATCTCGAGCGCGAGTTCAGGTGTCCACTGATGGCTGGCGAGAATGCGCACGCCGGGGATATTGGCGAACTGCTCCTCGGCCCATGAGGCGAGAAAAGGCCCGATGCCGTCATCCTCGCGGAGAGTGTTGCCACACGCGAGAATGAGACACCGGGCCGATGGTGTGTTCATCTATCCAGCTTAGCGAATTGCCTGATCGAGTAGCTCGCCTGTGGATGAGACCAGCGAGAGCGCGAGAGGCATCTGCCCAAGGGCGTGAGTGGAGCAGCTGAGGCACGGATCGAAGGTGCGGACTACGGCCTCGACGCGGTTGAGAATGCCCTCAGTGAACTTACCGTCCTTGATGTAATGCTGTGCGGCCTGCTTTACGCCTAGGTTCATGGCGGTGTTGTTCTGGCCCGTAGCGATGACGAGGTTGGCCCAGGTGATGAGGCCGTTCTCGTCGACCTTGTAGTGGTGGTGGAGTGTGCCGCGCGGAGCTTCGGCCTGGCCGGAGCCTTCGAGGCGGTTGACGCCTGCGGTTGCACGCACGTGGGTGTCGAGGATGAGCGGGTCAGTGAGGATCTGCTCAATCTTCTCGATGCCGTGGATGATGTCGATGAGGCGCGCGTAGTGGTAGTGGAAGGAGCTTTGCACCGGGCCGAGAGCGAGCTGTTTGAATTGCTTGAGCTCAATATCGGCGAGCGGCGTGCCCATGGACTGAGCGATGTTGAGACGCGCGAGGGGGCCGACGCGGTAGCTGCCTTCAGGATAGCCAAGCGGCTTGTAGTAGGCGAACTTCGTGTAGCTGTACGGCTCGACAGCTTCGCCAATTACCTCGGTGAACTGCGTGGCTGTGATGCCATCGGCTACGATGCCGCCGCGCGCATCAATGAGTCGCAGCGCACCATCGGTGAACTCAACAGATTCGTCTTCGTTAATCAGGCCCATGTAGAGCGATGGGAAGTTAGCGAAGACTTCGATCTCCGGCTGGAAGGAGTCGGCGATCTGCTTGTACCAGTTGAGCGCGATCTTGATATTGTCGTAGGCCTCGGGGATCATGCCGAGGATCTCGTCGCGCTTTGCTTCGGCTAGTGGCTCCGTCACACCGCCGGGGATGACCCAGCCGGGATGGATGCGCTTGTTGCCCAGCAGTTCGATGATGTGCTGACCAAAGCGGCGCAGTCCGACACCAGCGCGAGCGAGCTCCGGCTTTGCGCCTGCGACACCGAAGAGGTGACGGCTGGCAGGATCGGAGTCGAGGCCCAGAAGCAGATCTGGCGAGGAGAGGTAGAAGAAGCTGAGGGCATGCGACTGGACCATTTGGGCCAGGTTAAGCATGCGGCGGAGCTGTGCGGCAGTGTGCGGGATGCGCACCGACATGATGGCCTCGCAGGCTTTGGCCGAGGCGATGAGATGGCTCACAGGGCAGATGCCGCAGATGCGGGCCATTAGCGAGGGCATTTCGTAGAACGGACGGCCTTCAGAGAATTTCTCGAAGCCGCGCACCTGGGTGACGTGGAAGCTCGCGTTCTCGACGTTGCCTTGATCGTCGAGATAGATCGTGATCTTGCCGTGCCCTTCGAGACGAGTTACCGGATCGATTGTGATGGTTTGACTCATGGATCAGGCTCCAAATCGTGTGAGCGCCGGAATGTCCAGCGGCGCACCAGTTACGAGCGCGGTCAACGCGGTGTGGAAGGTGTCGGCAGAAGGCGGGCAGCCGGGCAGGAAGACGTCCACTGTTACGAATTCGTGGATGGGGCGCGCCTTGCTCAACAGCCGGGGCACAACAATGCAGGGAATCTGTTGCTGCAAATCGGCGTTCTCGATATAAGCGCGGTCGAGAATTGCCTTGGGGCCGATGGGGTTGCGCATCGAAGGCACGTTGCCGGCGATGGCACAGTCGCCCATGGCGACGAGCAGTTTGGTGTGCGTGCGGATCTTCTGGATCTTCTTTTCGTCGTCGACGGATGCAACGGCGCCCTCGACCAGAGCGATATCCACGTAATCGGGATATTCCTTGGTGTCGACGATAGGGCTGTAGACCACATCGACGAGCTCGGCAAGTGCGAGGAGGCGTTCATCCATGTCGAGGAACGACATGTGGCAGCCGGAACAGCCGTCCAGCCAGACGGTAGCCAGTTTGAGTTTGCTCATTGCGCCTCCCTCATCATGTTCAAGTACGGCAGGAAGTCAGGCGACTTCGGATGGTTGGTGCCGATCTTGCTGCGATCGAAAAGTGCACCAGTGGGGCAGACCTGTACGCACTTGCCGCAACGCGTGCAGCTAGAGTTGCCCCAGTTGTCATGGAGGTCGGTGATGACGAGGGTGTTGATGCCCCGGCCCATCAGGTCCCACACGTGGGCGCCCTCAACTTCAGCGCAGACACGGACGCAACGTGTACACAGGATGCAGCGATTGTGGTCGGCGGTAAAGCGTTCATGCGAGGCATCAACAGAGAGTTCGGGGTTGCGGTAGGGCAAGCGCACATGCGTGAGGCCCTGGCTTTGCGCGAGAGACTGCAGTTCGCAGTTACCGTTGGCTACACAGACCGAGCAGATGTGATTGCGCTCGGCGAAGAGCAGCTCGAGGATGGTGCGACGATGCTTCTGAAGCCTCTCGGTGTTGGTGCTGACATCCATGCCTTCTTCGACGGTGGCGACGCAGGCCGGGAGCAGCTTGTTGTTGCCCTTGATCTCGATGAGACACATGCGGCAGGCACCGACATCCGTGAGCCCGTCGAGATGACAAAGCGTAGGGATGTCGACGCCGTTTTCACGGGCGACTTCGAGGAGGGTTTGGCCAGCACGTGCGCTTACGGGCTTGCCGTCGATGGTGAGTGTTTTTACGTCAACGGTGGCGCTCATGCCAACACCTCCAGACCACGTTCGGCGGCCAGGGCAGCCTTCATGTTGCAGACTCCGGCCGGACAGCGTTTGTGCTGAATATGCTCGATGTACTCGTGCTTAAAGTAGCGGAGCGTGCTCAGTACGGGGTTGGGCGATGTTTGGCCGAGGCCGCAGAGGCTGGCTTCCTTGATGGTTCCGCAGAGATCGACGAGCAGATCAAGGTCGGCCATGGTACCTGCACCGGTGCAGATGCGCGTGAGTAGCGTGTACATCTGCGCTGTGCCGGCGCGGCAGGGAATGCACTTGCCGCAGGACTCGGTCATGCAGAACTCGACGAAGAACCGGGCCACGCTAACCATGCACGAGGTGTCGTCCATGACGATCATGCCGCCGGAACCCATCATGGAGCCGGCCTGAATG
>Ga0318572_10001219_pt1 | contig 10078 bp, 3 predicted proteins | sample GRESIP089b5f20_FD_202528 | JGI IMG/M metagenome (GOLD analysis project Ga0318572, IMG submission 202528) | Tropical soil microbial communities from Luquillo Experimental Forest, Puerto Rico - GRE.SIPMG.089b5f20 | ecosystem: Environmental > Terrestrial > Soil > Tropical forest > Bulk soil...
CCACGGTCCCTGGTCCACTCTTTCCGCTTTTATCCATACGACTTAAAGACTTGGATGATAAAAAAGTAGCTAGCTGGCTACATGAGCAGGCAATCACTCGCCCATCAAGTGCCGCACATGCCTACCGGCTTTTGCGGGCCTTCACTGCTTGGGCTAAAGAAGATGATACTTATAAGACCATTACCAACCCAGATGCTTGTCTATCTCTAAAGGTAAAATCACAATTACCTACATCAGTAGCAAAGGATGATTGCCTAACCGTTTGTACTCTACTCCGTCACTCATTTGAATCATCCGGACTTGCTGCCATGCACAGTGCCTACTTCAGCATAGCGGGTGCTACAGGGCGTACTCACATATGAATCAAAGTGTGAGCGGGCGATTTTTGACAATACTTTTCATCACCAACGTTGAGCTAAGGCGAAGTACTCCAGGCAGCGTAGCCAGGTGTTGTGGTCTGTTATCGACACAGTGAACAGTAAGATAAGGCTACTTTCCGAGAGAAAACAGCCAATATTTGGTAAAATTCGAACAGCTGTTAACGCCAACTAACTGACGATGGCTCCGTTTGGTCAGCAGCAGTTCGGCTAAAGCCGCCAATTGCGGCTGGATTGGTTTTCCTACAGCTCGGCGGAGCTTACCAACCATTCGAAAATTACTACAAAGCACATAACGATTTACTGCGGTGCCCGATAAGCAACAACCCAAGAGGTAAACTGATCGGCCGGCATGGGTGGTGCGATGAAATAACCCTGAGCATAGTCACAGCCCCACTCCCGCAAACGGAACCAGTCAGCCTCGCTCTCCACGCCCTCGGCCACGGCCTGCCGCCCTAGGTTATGCACCAGTTCGATGGTGGACTGCACGATGACTGCCGACTCATTGTCAGTTGCCATGCTCATCACAAACGACTGGTCGATCTTGATATAGTCGACTGGCAGCCTGTGCAGATAGCTCAAAGAAGAGTAGCCCGTTCCGTAGTCATCGATAAACAGCCCTATCCCTTCGCCATGCAGTTCATGCAGCACACCCAAGGCCATTTCCGGATCCTCCATCACCGAGCTTTCCGTAATTTCCAGCTCCAGCAGCCCTGGTAGAACTGCCCGCTCATTCAGCCAGCAGCGGATCTTGGCAGGTAGGTCGCCATCCTGCAGGTTATGCATCGACAGATTGACAGCAATGGGCAGCAACAACTGCTGTTGCTGCCAGGCTTGCAATTGTGCGAGCGTGGCGGTGATCACCCATTCGGTAATCGGATGAATTAAACCGGTCTGCTCAGCCACATCAATGAACATACCAGGTGCCAACAAGCCACGCAGCGGATGTTGCCAGCGCAGCAATGCCTCGGCACCGCACACCCGGCCGTTTGCCATACGTACCTTGGGCTGCAGGTATAACCGTAGCTCTCCGGTTGTAATCGCATGGCGCAGGTCCCGGGCCAGTGTCAGTCGATCGGAGTGCACCTCCCCTTTGCCGGGGTCGAACACACAATGTCCCAGGCCACGCTTTTTGGCCTGCTGCACGGCCTTGTCCATGCGGCGTAGCAAGTCATGGGCAGTATTGCCGTGTTGTGGAAACAATGCGACCCCCACCTTGGCAGTAACATCAAGCAACAGTCCGGCCACTTCAAATGCTTTGGCAATCTCCCGCTCGGCTTTCACCACCAGTGCCAATGATTCCTGCACACCAGCATCGGGTAGCAGCACGGCAAATTCGTCACCACGCACACGCGCGACCTGTGCCGCAGGCGGTATGCTGCTCGCCAAGCGGGCACCAAACTCGCGCAGCACCAGGTCTCCCTGCGCAAAACCGAGTACCTCGTTGATTTCCCCCAGCCGCTCGATATTGAACTGCAGCACCGCCAGCCCCTGCCCCTCCTGGTTGCAATGCACGATGGCCAGTGTCAGAGCCTCTTCGAACTTCAGCATGTTCGGCAAACCGGTCAACTGGTCGAAACGCAGCATGCGATGGATGGAGGCACGAGCAAGCTCCCGCTCGGTCTGGGCCCGCAAGGTAGCAATACCGAATGCAAGATCGGCACTGACCTCGCTGAGCAGCCTGATTTCATCATCATCAAAAGTATCAACTTGGGTGTCGTAGATGGTCAGTGCGCCAATAATGCCCCCTTCCACCACCAGCGGGCAGGCCAGGCCGGATGCCGCGCCATCCAGCAGCTCCCGCAAGGACTCGTACTTGCTGTCGGTCTGCATGTCGCGCGCAAGCTGCAGCTTGCCGGATCGCACTGCCATTGGCGTAATGCTCTGCCCGCCAATGGCATCCGTGCTACCCAGATGCAAGCCTTCCAGTACGTTCAAGCCGCCGCCAAAGCCGCACTGTGCCATGGGCTGCAAAGACTGCGGCTCATCATTGCCGTACCAGATAACCGCCATGTCGTAACCACCTGCGGTGACGATGGCCTCGCAACTGCTTTCTAGCAATTGCTGCTCGTCCCGAGCACGCAGCATGGCGCGGTTGCTGGCACTGAGTGTACGTAGGGCGCGGGATACGTGCTCAAGTTCGTGCACGCGTTGTGATAGTTCGCTGTTGAGCAACTGGATATGCTCTTCCGCTGATTTGCGCTCGGTAATATCAGTACCCAGCACATAATAGCCAAGAATCTCCCCCTGCTCGCTGCGTTTGGGCAAATAGCGGATGTTCTGCCAGATACCCTGAAACGGTTGCCAGTCATAACCCTGAGGCTGGCCAGCCAGTACCTTGTCAATCAGAGGGCACGCGACGGCATAGCGCTCCTCCCCCAGAATTTCCCGCACGGTCAGGCCGGTAATATCCACAAGATCGGGCGCAAAACGCTGTCGATACTGCTCATTAACATACATATAACGACGATCGGCATTGACATAGGCAATCATGGCCGGCACAGCACTGATGATGGTGTTCAGATGTGCTTCGGTCTCGAGCAAACGCGAGGTCCTGTCCTGTACATGTTCAGCAAGCAAGGCATTCTGTGTGAGTATGGTTTGCCTGGCCTCCAGCTCGGCAGTGGCATCACGAAACACGAACACCACACCGCGAAGCAAGCCGCCGAAGGCGACAATCGGCGCTGAGGTGTAGTTGACCGGGCACTGCTTACCATCGCGTGCGACCAGACACCCATGCCAGGATTTCGGCCCATGCGTCCCATGTCCTGTTTGCTGTGCACCACAGGTAAATAGGTCAACTGGCTGCCCATCGACATCGTCCAGAATAGTAAGCACTTGCGCCACCGGCAAACCGCCAGCGTCGGTCGCTGGCCAGCCGGTAAGGTGTTCGGCAATCCGATTGAACCGCGTGATCCGACCTTCAGCATCGACAGACACCACCGCTTCCCCAATCGAATGCAGTGTGGCCAACAGGCCTTCCTCGCTGGCGGCCAGAGCCCGGCGGCTGACATTATTTTCCCGCCATTGCCGCCGCACCAGCAGATAGGTTCCCCCCAGCAGGAGAAACAAGGCAGTACCTGTGATGCTGCTTAGCCATAGCTGCAACTGTTGCGCGTGCTCGAATATCGCCTGCTGCTGGCTCAGCAGACGGTATTCCTCCTGGTCCATTTCGTTCAGCAGCCGGTAAACCTCTGTACGGGTCAGCCGCAGCGGGGCCTTGTCCGCATAGGCACTGGCTGCTGCAGGGCCATCCATTTGACGCAAACGCTCTATCTCATGGGAAATCGCCAGGCGCTGGTCGATTACCTTGCGTAGAACTATCCAACGACCAACTTGCACAGGATTGTCGCTGATCTGCTCGCGAAGCTGCGCCAGCAACTGCTCACGTTGCCCGATTACCCGGTTGCGTTCCAGTAGGTAGGCCACATCGCCGGTCTGCCGATAATCTTTGGTCGCCTGCTCGATCTGCACCGTATCGACACGAGTATGGTCCAGTAGATGCAAAAGTGCCTGGCTATGCGCCAGCCCACGTGCCGCGATACCGACATTGTCAACAACTTTCCAGACAGAAAACGCCAGGGCCGCCACAAACAGCATAGCAATTGTTGTGGCGGCGAATAGCCGGGATTCAAAGCGGTCGCTCAAGTTTTACTCCCCCTGCAAGGGTGAATATCTAAATTAGTTGATTGATAACCAATCATGCAGGAACGGGCTAGCCCACCACTCGACAGTCACCAATGGGGCAACCATTCTACTTAGTCATTTATTTAGAGGCACTAACAGTTGCTGCAACAGATCAGCACACCATCGGTGAAAATTACATTCAATTTTATATTCTGCTTTATTTTAAAACAGCATTGTCTGCAAGGCCAATTTTAGCAGTAACACAAAAGCAAGCCTGGCAAAAATATTATTACGAAGGCAGAATAGAACCTGCATTGGACTTCCACTTTACCATCATCCCCTTTAGCTCGGAAATAGCTATTGGCTTGGTAATGATATCATCCATGCCATAGCTTTTTATTTTTCCCACTTCGTCACTGGATGCATTGGCTGTGCAGGCGATAATTATCGTTCTTTTATCCACATCAACCATGGCTTCATTTTCATGGCTTCTGATAGCGGTAGCTAGCTGATAGCCATCCATTTTCGGCATATGGCAGTCCGTCAGCACCACCGGATTTTTATGAGATTTCCAAACAGAGAATGCCTCACTTCCATCTTCGGTCATGACAAATTCGACACCTATTTTTTTCAATTGCATGCCGATCAGTTTTCGATTAGTTGGATTATCCTCTGCCACCAGCAGTGGTGCCCCACCCCAGATAATATCAACATCTTCGACCACCGCCTTCTTGTTCTCATCAACATATGTAGTAATATCACACCGCAATTTAAATTCTGCAGCAGTACCAACGCCCTCTGTACTTTCAAGATGAACAGTTCCACCCATCATCTCACTCAGCTTCTTGCAAATCGCCAACCCTAGTCCAGTGCCACCAAATTTTCTGGTTGTACTAGAGTCCGCCTGGGTAAATGGAGTAAAGAGTTTGCTGATATTTTCTTCAGAAATACCGATTCCGGAATCTTTGACGCTGAAAAGTAAGAATTGCACACCATTTTCAGTATTCATGACGGTTACATTGAGCGTAACAGATCCTTTTTCCGTAAATTTAATGGCATTACTGATAAAATTCTGCAATATTTGCCTAACCCTTAACGGATCAGTACGCAAATATTTTTCCAACTGCGAATCAATATGGAAATTTAATTCAATACTCTTTTCCTGCGCCGCCTTTCGATATAATGAAACCACCTGATAGACCAGCTCTCTTATATCTGTAGTAACAGGGCAAATTTCCATTTTAACTGATTCAATTTTTGAGAAATCCAGAATGTCATTAATTAACCGCATCAATGTCAGTGATGATTCATGAATCGTGTAAATCAGATCTCGTTGATGGGTATCAAGCATGGACTCCTTCACCAGCTCAAGCATGCCGAGAATGCCATTCATGGGGGTTCTGATTTCATGGCTGATGGTTGCCACAAAAGAAGACTTGGCCTCACTTGCTTCTTCAGCCTTTATCTTTTGCTCAATAAGGGCATTTTCAATTTTTTTCCTCTCTGTCATATCAATAATCAGAATGAGAAACTCATCACTCTCTGATTCGGTTCCGATCCGATGAGATGAAATCTCCAGATCATAATGACGACCAAAATCATCGAATTGGAATTCAATAGTGCTTTTACCTCCATTACTGTTGAGCATGGATAGCATTTCCATGCGTAGCGCCGTGTTTTGAACAAGCTTAGCCAGATTGCTCTGATCGCGCTCCATATTTTCGCCTTTAAAAAGGCGCTCAATGAAATAATTAGTACGCCTTACAGTCAGGTCTTGCCCAAGAACCATAATACCGACAGGACAATTCATCAGGACAGCCTGTTCTAGAACTAGGCTATTATTCAGTTTTCTCTCAACATCAAGACGGCGACTTTCCTCGGTGAAATAAGAACGAATAAGTGACAAGATAGAGGTAATGAAGGTAATTGATTTTGAAGCCAACTCCGCATCGGCATCCTTATATGCAAACAAGCAATAATTTTCTTTCCATGCACTGATGGGAATGGCCACCCACCCTTCAGCCTCCAAGAAAAGCTCTGTAATGAGTTTTCCAGAATCTAAACTGGCCATTTTGACCGCCAAGTCCATTGGCTCAGGATTGTCTTGATAAATATAGTCAGCCCTGTCATTTGGCATACTACCATCACTTACCACAAGCGTAACGGCGGCTGCATTCAATACATTGGCCACCGACTGGACAAAGTGGTTGCACACTTCGCTCTCGTGAGATCTATTGATTACCATCTTCTGTATGTCATTAGCCAGATTGGTAATTTTTTGTTTGAATTTTATATCAGATTCAATTTCCATCAAATCAGACTCGTTATTAATGACCATTAACGAGCAATCACCCTCTTCGGAGTAGGAAAATGGCCTTTGTTTGATAGAGTAATATTCGCCTCCTATCTTGCTGGCATTTTCAATCAAATCACTGCATACACTTTCAAAATGTTCTTGGCCAATCTCATTGACATGCAGCTGGTGATGCGCAAGGAACCTCCTTGCCTCTGAGTTGGTGTATATTGCCTCATCGTTCTTCTTTAGAATAATGCTTTCATTGATGTTGTTTAATACTTCTGTTGACAGCCTTAACGGCCTAGATATCTTGTTCTTGTAAATAGAAAGAAAGATATACTCTCCAAGAATGACGATAACACCCAGTGCGAATTTTATGATGGCAGACTTTGAGAAATAGTCCCTCCAATCATCAGACTCCCTATCAACCACACTGGTAATGATATCATTGAATTTATATGCCAGGCTATCGGCACCCGATATAATGTTGCGTCTGGAATCCCATGTTTTATTGAATTTCTTGGCCGCATTATTTGCCTCTACATTATTGAATTGATTAACGAGAACCTTGATTGCAGCGTCAGTTTCGGTGTCATTAATTGCCTTGCCATTTTTTCTTGCCTGCATTAATTGAAAATGGGCAATACTATTCATATATGACAAATCGCTTTCTTCGGTCTCGCTGAGACTGGATCCATAGCGTGCTCTTAGATTATCAGCCATAAGATTTGTCAGGATGGCTTGCGAAACGTGCCACGCATTACTTTGAAGTTGGACATAATTCGCCACCTTGAAGCCTGGCAATGAGAGCATCTCTTCTGTGTTTAAATCCACCAAACCGTCCAGGTCGTTGAGCACCCCTCCCAAGGTAAGCTCAATCGCATAGCCGACATTTTGATCCCTGACTTGTTGTTTCTGTAAATTTTGGGCCTCTTTAATTAGAGAGGCCATTCTGTCTAATTTGGTATTTATTATTTCGATATTATTTAGATATTTCCTTGGCGACCTGTTTTCAATAGTTATTTTGAACTTATCAATCATTTTATAAATATTTGAATAATCAATCTTCACCGTGCCTTCATACAAGGCAATCCTGACATTCCCAACCTGGGTGCGAGCATATATTTGAAAGGCACGTATGTCGTGATTGAGCTGATTGATATCTGACGTTTGCTCAAGATGTGAGGATGATTCAATATCAGGCACTGAGAATGAAAGAAAAATTAGAATCTGGAATAGCAAAAACGATGTAATAAAATAGCTCATGCGCTGATCAGCACGGCCCATATCACTCTCTATTTTAAACTGATGACTAACAACATTTTTAATGGATTTATTTTTCATCTCACATGACTCCCGATACCTGTTCTTCACTATAGAAGATAGATTTATATGCAGATATCTTATGCAAGATGAAGCGCCCCAAGCGGTAATAGAGGTCGGCGGCTCCTAATCTATTAAGAAGCGCCCTATATTCCATCAGCTACACATCCATGCCGCTCTCAGCCATAGGATCGGCAGGAAAGCAGTCTCCGTATTGACGATGAATGCTGAGGACAATGCACTTACACCATATTGCCGGGCTGAACCCAGGCATCGAATTGTTCTGCACTAATGCTTGCCAGTTCGAGCGCTGCCTGCTTTAGCGTGCACCCTGTCTGTTGCGCGTGGTAAGCAATGCGGGCCGCCTGGTCATAGCCGATGTGCGGGCTGAGTGCGGTGACCAGCATCAGTGAGCGTTCCAGCAACTGGGCGATGCGCTCGCGGTTGGGTTCCAGCCCATCAACGCAGTGTTCGCCCAGGCTGTTCATTCCATCGCTCAACAGGCGCAGACTTTGCAGAAAGTTGTAGGCAATCAGTGGCTTGAAGACATTCAGCTCAAAATTACCCGAAGCCGCACCGATAGACAGCGCCACATCATTGCCCATCACCTGGCAGCACAGCATGGTGACGGCCTCACACTGGGTGGGGTTAACCTTACCTGGCATGATGGAGCTGCCTGGCTCGTTGACTGGCAAGATGAGTTCACCCAGGCCACAGCGCGGACCAGAGGCCAGCCAGCGGATATCGTTGGCGATTTTCATCAATGCCGTGGCCAGCATTTTCATCGCACCATGCACCATCACCATGGCATCGTGTCCAGCCAGTGCGGCAAACTTGTTGTCTGCACTTAACAGTGGCAAGCCAGTTTGTGCTGTCAGGATGGCGGCCACCCGGTTACCGAACTGGGGATGCGTGTTCAGACCGGTACCCACCGCGGTGCCGCCAATCGCAAGCTGGTACAGCATGGGCAGACTGGCCTGCAAGGCTTGTTCCGCCTGGTGCAATTGCGCAACCCAACCCGATATTTCCTGGCCCAGCGTCAGGGGGGTGGCATCTTGCAAGTGGGTGCGCCCAATCTTGATCACCCCGGAAAATGCCTGTGACTTGGCGACAAGCATGTCCCTAAGTCCGACCAGCGCCGGCAGCAATTGATGGCGGATACCCAGCGCTGCAGCCAGATGCATGGCGGAGGGGAATACATCGTTGGATGACTGCCCCATATTGATTTCATCATTGGGATGCAGCAATGCCTGTTGACCAGGTTGGCCACCAAGTAAAATGCTTGCCCGATTGGCCAGCACTTCGTTCATGTTCATATTGCTTTGCGTTCCCGAACCCGTTTGCCAGACAGATAGCGGGAACTGCCGGTCATGCTGGCCAGCGTATATTTCATCACAGGCCCTGAGAATGGCTTCACCCTTGGTGGCACCCAGCAGGCCCAGTTCCATATTGGCCTGCGCAGCCGCCCGCTTGATGCTGGCCAATGCATGGATCAGGGCCCGCGGCATCTGCTCGCTTGAGATGGCAAAGTGTTGTAGGGCACGCTGAGTCTGGGAGCCCCATAGCACATCATTGGCTACGGCAATGCTGCCTAGGCTATCGCGTTCCATGCGCTGGGAAGTGCTCATTGGTGTGTTCCCTTCGATGCAGGTGCCAACCTAACAAGGCAAATGTCGGTGACTAGTTACCATGTTCAACCAGCACGCAAATATTCGCCTATGCCAAAATAGAGAATAGCAGCATGACCAACGGCACATCAGCCGGCAGAGGGTATGTCTAGATTCTTGTGTAAACCTGCCGCTCAAGAGCAACATGCTGACCGACCACTTTGGCCGAACCTCTGTCTGCCACGCTGATACATCGGCTGTTGGTCGGCCTTAACGGCCATTCCACGATTTGAAGAATCGTAGCTGCTTTGGGATGAGAAGCTGCCACACACGCAATTGGTCTGGTTACGTAAGTAATTTCACAAACATCAGCTAATTCTGATGGCAAACCATTATCAACGGCACATTATGCTTCACTGTCTTCATCCCGAGGAGAGATGGGGCATATAGCATCCATGGCACTCCATTCGAGTGCATGGCGGATTTTGTTCTCCAGCACCTCCAGACTTGGGGGCTTCAGGATGTAATCATTGCCACCACAGGCATAGATACGCGACAGGATCTCAGCCGTCTCGTAAGACGAAATGAAGATAACTTGAGCCTTCCCTTGTTGTGACCGATACCAGGTAACAAGATCGAAGCCATCCTCATCACGCCCCAAGTTGATATCCATCAGGATGATGTCCGGGTTCAGGTCAAGGACTGTCTGTTGAAATGCGTCAGGCGTCGCGCAATGATGAACATGTGCGGACTTTGCCAACCACTTGCGCATGAGAAGTGCGGAAATCGCATCATCTTCAACAATCATTATCTTTGAATTATTCATTGCCGCCTTGCCCCCGCTACAT
>Ga0318572_10001235_pt1 | contig 10037 bp, 10 predicted proteins | sample GRESIP089b5f20_FD_202528 | JGI IMG/M metagenome (GOLD analysis project Ga0318572, IMG submission 202528) | Tropical soil microbial communities from Luquillo Experimental Forest, Puerto Rico - GRE.SIPMG.089b5f20 | ecosystem: Environmental > Terrestrial > Soil > Tropical forest > Bulk soil...
GGCGTTGATCTTGGGTTGGCGGCGCCGCGGTCCGTTCATGGGGTGTGGATGTCCCAGCCATGTTGTTATACGCAATGCCGCTAGCTTAAGTTGATCGTGGACCGGAGGCGCGCGCCCGGCGCCGGCCGTGGGTGCTGCCGGGCTTCGGGAACGCTGCCGTGACTGGTGAGACGCACCCGCCTCCGGCTAATAAGGCGTGGATGCCACATCCATGTCGTTCCAGCAGCATGGATGTGGCATCCAGGTCGTTAGGCCTCGTGAGGACCTGGTACGAGCGGTGCCAGAGTGGCCAAAGTCCCACTCTCGAGCCGCGCGGCTATCGGCCGCGCCAACAAGCTAAGCAGCATTGTGTTCTTCGGCGCGGCTGTGGCATCCACGCCGTAGGGCCTGGTACGGGCGGTCTCGGGGCCTGGTTGGCGGCCGAGGGCATCGCCTGCACGGCGAGAAAGCACCGGGCTCGGGACGATCAGCTAGGTCTCCAGGATCGGCTGCTGCTTGGGGATCCAGTGGTCGCCGCGTTTTCGAACTTCCGCTTGAACTCCGTGTACGCGGCCCGGTCCGCCCGGTCCCCTTCCCCGTAGGCCTGCACGGCCTTGTCATGCGCCTCCGTGAAGGACTCCTGGGCTTGCTTCGACGAGCGCCTCAGGGTGCCCGGTAGTGCCCAGGCTCGCCCCAGGCCGCGTCGGCGGGTCTTCGGCATGGTATTTCCTTCCTTCCCGGGAATGCTGATCATTCGAGGAGCTTGGCGGGGTGATGGGCAGGTTCCTGATGCGGCGGCCGACCGCGTGGCGGAAGCCGGCCTACCCAGGGCAGCCCGGCCTACACCAGGCTTTCTCGTCTCGGCTGCCCGGATTCGCGTATCGGTTCGCCGGCCGGGTAGGGGACGGCCGTGACTAGCTGGCAGGAACTCAGGGACGAGGCGGCCTCGTGTACCCGATGCGACCTGTACCAGCGCGCGACGCAGACGGTGTTCGGCGAAGGCCGGACGGGCGCGTCGATCGCGCTGATCGGCGAACAGCCGGGTGACCAGGAAGACAAGCAGGGCCATCCGTTCGTCGGGCCCGCCGGCCGGATCCTGGACCGGGCGCTGGACGAGGCCGGCATGAGCCGCGACGACGTGTACGTGACCAACGCGGTCAAGCACTTCAAGTGGACCGAGCGGGGTAAGCGCCGGATCCACCAGCGCCCGAACGGGAGCGAGATCAGGGCGTGCCGGTTCTGGCTGGACGGGGAGCTCGGGGCGGTCCGGCCCACGCTGGTGGTGCTGCTGGGCGCGGTGGCGGGCGAGGCCATGTTCGGCTCGCGGTACCGGGTCGGCGAGCACAAGGGCAAGGCAGAGGAAGCCTCGCTCGGGTCGTGGCGCGGGCTGGTGGTCGGCACCATCCATCCGTCCGCGGTACTGCGCGGACCGGATCCGGAAAGCCGGGACCGGGCCTACGCGGGCCTGGTCGCGGACCTGGTGGTGGCCAGAGAGGCCGCTGCGGCGGCGGTGGCGCGATGACTAGGAAGGAGTTCGCGATGGGGCTGGCCACCTTTATCAGGGTGTACAGGTTTCTCAGCGGCATCCGTTACCCGGCCACCAGGCAGCAGCTCGTGGACCAGGCCCGGAGTAACCATGCCGACGAGGAGGCACTGAACTCGCTGCGCGATATGCCTGAGCGCGAATACAGCGGGCCGGACGAGGTGAGCAGGGTCTTCGCGGAGGATTGAGCCGATTGTCAGGGTCGCCGGTAGATGCGGTTACCAGCCTGACGTGGCGGCCGCCCGGGTATGACGCGTTAGAAAGGCGCGCCGCCGGGCAGGGAGAGGCGATGCTGCACTCTGTTTACGACCATGACGACTGGAACGCCGAGGCGCGGGGCGAGACGCCTTTGCAGCGGGCCGACCGGGCTTACGGCGAAATCCTGCAAGAGGTGCGGGTGGCACAGACAGGCGTGCAAATCCTGTTCGCGTTCCTGCTCGCGCTGGCCTTCCAGGCCCGCTTCGCGGATATCACGAGCTTTCAGCGAGGCACCTACGTGGTGACCCTCATGCTCTGCGCCGCTGCCACCGCCCTGCTGATCGCGCCCGCCGCGTTCCACCGGGTGATCTACCGCAGGCGGCTCAAACAGCATCTCGTAATGGTCGCCAACCGGCTGGCCCTCCTGGGCCTCGTGTTGCTGCTGCTTTCGCTAGCCTCGGCGGTGCTGCTGATCCTGGATGTGGTCCTGGGGATGGCACCGGCCATTGTTCTGGCCGTTGGCGTGCTCGCCTGGTTCACCATGTGGTGGTTCGTGCTGCCGCTGCGGAGCCGCGTCCGGCAGCTAGCCGAGAACGACCGGCCCGACGACCACAGACCGTCCGAGCTCGATTAGGAACCGCCCTTGCTCACCAGGGTTTGCCGCAACCTGGTGATAAGAAATTAGACAGCGGTCAGGTCGCGCACCTCGGGCGAGATCGGCCGGACAGCAGCGTGATCACACCGACACCACCCGGGTGTTTCCGGGTCGGCGGCAGGGGTAGCAGGGAGACCGGCCGGACCGGCGGGCAGGGCGGTGTCCGCGGGTCCGTGCCGGGCCGTGCTGCTGGCCGGCCACGGGGCCGGGCAGCGCACGGCCCCTGCCCGGGCGAGCAGGCCTTGGCCAGGGCAGGCAGCACGGCCCGTTCGGTAATAAATGACCCGGCCCGCATCGCACGGATACCAAAAGGGGGATTCAATGGCGTGCTCGGCTCAGCTGCTCGGGGAAGGCAAATGGCAGGAAACCTTGGGGTTCACGCCTACGTAGTTGAGCGGGCCGGCCGCGACCGTGGCGACGACGGTGCCGGTGTGCGCGCAATTCTCGGCCGACGAGCCGTAATATCCGCGCTGCCCGGCGGCAATTGCCCCGATGACCAGCCATATCAGCAAGACGAGTCCTCCGACTCGCATTTTTACCTCCGAAAGACGGGCAGCTCCTGCCTTTCCGAAGAGCTGCGGATGCGGGACGTTTCTACGTCTACCCGGTGCGCGTCGGATACACGTGAACGCGCGGCCGAATGTCCGGTGGATTCGGCATTCCGCGCAACTGGGTCCATCCCGGCGAAGCGTTTCCTGCGCCGGTGTATCGTGTCTGCTGATGGCCCGGGATGGAACGACCGCGCGGCGCGAACCTGCGGGACAACAAGCGCCTACCCGTCAGCCGGTTTCCCGGCCGGACGGTGACGGTCCCGTGCCCCCGCTTCCCGCGCCCGACCCCGATGATCCGATGTCGTACACGTACACCACTGACCTGGCCGCGATCCGTGCCGTCGTGCGTCGGTACGCGATCCAGGCCGGGCTGACCGAAGCCCGCGCCATCGACCTCACGCTGGCGGTCAGCGAGGTGGCAGCCAATACGATCAAGCACGCCAAGTCCCCGGGCAGCCTGAAGATCTGGTACGACGCGAAGGAGATCGTCTGCCAGATCCACGACGAGGGGATCATCACCGACCCGATGCCCGGGCGGCGTGAGCCGTCCCTCGACGCCGTGGGCGGGCACGGGCTGTGGATCGTCAACCAGGTCTGCGACCAGGTGGAAATGCAGTCGGACGAGAACGGCACGACGATCCGGCTGCACATGAACCTGCCGCGGACCGGCGCAGGTCAGTGACCCCGCGGGCCCGCCCTGCCGGGCTTGTCCCGCCGTCCTCCGCCTTGTGGTACAACAAAGTGCGTGGATCTGCTGACGGTCTCCGTGACCGCCCGGGAGTCCGCCGGCGAACCTTACACGCTGGTAGAGATCGCCGGCGAGGCCGACGTGACGAATACGGACGAACTGCGCCGCCTGCTCGACGAAGAGGTGTCGCAACAACCGCGCACGCTGATCATCGACCTGTCCCGGCTCCGCTTCATGGACTCCTCGGCGCTGCACGCACTGCTTCGGGTGAACCGCGCTCTCGACCGGCAGGGCGGCGTCCTGGCGCTGGTGTCCCCGCAGGCCGCGGTGGCCAAGATCCTGCGGCTGACCACCGCCGACCGGCTGATCCCCGTCTTCGATAGCGTGGCGGAAGCCGCAGCAGGCTGAACCCTTCCTACCTGCGGAAACATCCCCGGCGCGAGACGCCCGCGAGACTTGTGGGCGGTACCGGGGTTTGCCATCTCGCGGGATGGGATATTCTCTTACCTGGTGGTGCCTACGACGCAGGCACGCTCAACGCGACATGGTGTTTCGCGGAGCGCGCAGATCGGGCACCACTTTTCCGTCTCTCGCTAGCGAACACCGTCACGAGGTTCGAAGCGAGAGAGGCCCCATGAAGATCGCCCTAGTAGCCCAGAACGCCACGCCGCTGCACCCTCGCACGGGCTCCGGCCCGGACCGTGACGACATCGGGCTCAGCGAACTCACCCGCGAGCTCGCCGGACTGGGTCACCAGGTCACCGTCTACGCCCAGAACAACCCGGCCGACCTGCCAGGTCGGGCTGAGCTGCACGCCGGAGTCCGGGTCCAGCACATCGACACCGGCCCGGTCGCCGAGACCGCCACCGAGCCCGGGGACGCGGACCTGCTCGAGCGGGTGCCCGCCTTCAGCGGCCCGCTGCGCAGCCTCTGGCAGAGTGACCGCCCGGATGTCGTGCACGCGCTGCGCTGGACCAGCGGCCTGGCCGCGCTGGCCGCTGCGCGCGACCTCGGCATCCCGGTCGTGCAGGAGTTCAGCTCCCTCGGCGTCAGCGAGCGCCGGGCCGCCGCGGGGAAGGCGGACGGCGCGTCCGCCGCGCGGATCAGGCTCGAGTCGGCCATCGGCCGCAGCGCCACCGCCGTGGTCGCGACGAACTCCGCCGAGGTCTCCGACCTGGCCAGCCTGGGCGTGCACCGCTCCTCGATCCGGCTCGTGCCGTGGGGCGTCGACACCGACCTGTTCACCCCGGAGGGGCCGGTGGCCAAGCGGAACGGCCGGTCGCGGCTGCTCACCGCGGCGGACCTGACCCGGCGCAAGCCGCTCGAGACGGTACTGCGGGCGCTGACCCGGATCCCGGGCGCGGAGCTGCTGGTCGTCGGCGGGCCGGCCGAGGCCGAGCTGCCCACGGACGACAACTACGTCAAGCTGGCCAAGTTCGCGGCCACGCTGGGCATCGCCGACCGGGTGATCTTCACCGGCGAGGTGGAGTACGCCGCCATGCCGCCGCTGCTGCGCTCCGCCGACCTGGTCATCAGCACCTGCCAGTACGAGCCTTCGGGCACCACCTCGCTGCAGGCGATGGCGTGCGGCACACCGGTCATCGCTCCCCCGGTCGGCGGCCACATGGACGCCGTGCTGGACGGGACGACCGGCATCATCATCCCGCCGGACCGGCCGGCCCTGCTGGCCCAGCGGATCCGGCAGCTGCTCGCACACCCGATGCTGATCGAGGCGTACGGGGTGGCGGCGGCTGACCGGGTTCGGTCGCGGTATTCGTGGGATCGGATCGCAGGAGAAACGATCGCCGTGTACGACCGTGTCACGCAGGCCGCGTAAAGGGCGTAAAAATAGAACTAGGAGCCTGTATCCCCCCCGCAGGCGTCCTAGCTGAGGCCCGGGAAGCGCAAGCTTCCCGGGCTCTCGGTTGTCTGGAGCCCGTTTCGGCCCCGGCGGGTCAGCCGCGGCCGGGGGTGCCGATCCAGACCGACTTGATGTTGCAGAACTCGCGGATGCCCTGGACGAAGAGTTCGCGGCCGTGGCCTGAGCTCTTGACTCCGCCGAACGGCAGCTGGGGGTAGGAGGTCACGTTGCCGTTGACGAAGACCATGCCGGCGGCGAGGTCGCGGATGAACCGGGCCCGTTCGGCCTCGTCATCGGTCCAGGCGTTGGCGCCGAGGCCGAACTCGGTGCCGTTGGCCAGCTCGATCGCGGCGTCGATGTCCGGGACACGGTAGAGGGTAGCCACCGGGCCGAAGACCTCCTCGGTGTGCACGCGCATCTCCGGGGTGATGCCGGCCAGCACGGTCGGCGGGTAGTAGAAGCCGGGACCCTCGGGTGCCGCGCCGCCGCACAGCGCCCGGGCGCCCTTGGCCACCGCGTCGGCGACGAGATGCTCGACGTCGTCGCGCTGCTGCTCGGAGGCCAGCGGGCCCACGTCGGTGCCGTCCAGCATCGGGTCGCCGACGATCTTGGCCGACATCTGCTCGGTGAACAGGCGCTCGAACTCGTGGTAGACCGCGTCGTGGACGATGAAGCGCTTGGCCGCGATGCAGGACTGGCCGTTGTTCAGCAGGCGCGCGAACACGGCCACCTCGGCCGCCCGGGGCAGGTCGGCCGACGGCATGACGACGAACGGGTCGCTGCCGCCCAGCTCCAGGACGACCTTCTTGACCTCGCTCCCGGCGATGGCCGCCACCGACGATCCGGCGGGGCCGGACCCGGTCAGCGTCGCGGCCATCACCCGGCGGTCGCGCAGGATCGCCTCTACCCGGGCGGAACCGACGAGGAGGGTCTGGAAGGTCCCCGCGGGGAACCCGGCGCGGGCAAACAGGTCCTGCAGGAACAGCGCGGTCTGCGGCACGTTCGAGGCGTGCTTGAGCAGCCCGACGTTGCCCGCCATCAGCGCGGGTGCGGCGAACCGCATCGCCTGCCAGAGCGGGAAGTTCCACGGCATGATGGCCAGCACCGGGCCGAGCGGCTGGTAGCGGACGTAGGCGCTGTGTGCGCCGACGGCTCCGGCATCGGCGGGCTCATCGGCCAGGAACCGTTCGGCGTGCTCGGCGTAATACCGGCAGGCGGTGGCGCACTTGGCGACTTCCTGCTTCGCGGCGGCCAGGGTCTTGCCCATCTCGGTGGTCATCATGGCCGCGACCTGGTCCCGCTCGTCGTCCAGGATCCGGGCCGCTTCGCGCATCCACCCGGCCCGTTCGGCAAAGCTGGTCAGGCGGTAGCTCGCGTGGACGCTCGCCGCGGCGGCCAGGCACCGCTCGACGTCGGCCTCACTCATCTCGTCGTAGGTCTTGACGGTCTCCCCGGTGGCGGGGTTGATGGTCGCGATCGCCACGGTCTCCTCCTTCCGCCGCGCGGCGGCGTCGCCGCGGCGCTCCCACGAGGGGCCTTTGCCCCTGATCGGGCCGGTCCACACCTAGCCGGGCCGCCACGCCGGGCACCGGGCCGGTCAGCGGATGCGGACCGCTACCAGGCAGGCGTCGTCATCGGTGTCGGAAACCGCGGTGGCGAGGATCCGGTCGGCCTGCGCGGCGGCGGTCGGCTCGGGTCCGTCCCGTCCCTCGGGGACGGGGGCCACGGTGGTGACGAACTCGCCGAGCACGTCGACGATGGACTCACCGCGCCGCTCGATCAGGCCGTCGGTGAACAGCAGCAACGTGTCTCCGGGCCGCAGCGACTGGGTGGCCTCCTCATAGCCGGCGTCCGGATCCATGCCGAGCAGCACGCCGCCGGGTAGCGGGAGCTGGCTGGCGGTCGCGCCGCGCACCAGCACCGGCGGCAGGTGCCCGGCGCGGGCCCAGCGCAGCACGCTGGTCGCGGGGGTGTAGAGGCCGCACACGACGGTCCCGACCACCCCCGAGGTGAGGTCGCACAGGACGCCGTTGAGCATGCGGAGCAGTTCGGCCGGGCCGGCCCCGGTGATGGCCAGGGCACGCAGCGAGTTGCGGGCCGCCACCATCCCGGTCACCGCGTCGATGCCGTGCCCGGCCACGTCGCCGACCACCAGCAGCACGTCCTGACTGGGCAGCAGCAGCGTGTCGTACCAGTCGCCGCCGACCAGGTGCCCCTGGCCGACCGGCCGGTAGCGGACCGCGACGTCGATCCCGGCCGCCTCCACCGGCTGCTCGTCCGGCGGCATGATGGCCTGCTGCAGCCGCAGCGCCAGCCGGTGCTCCTCCGCGACGCGCTGCTCGGTATCGGCGAGCTGGTCACGGGTGGCGGCCAGGGCGACCTGCATGTGGTAGTGCGCCGAGATGTCCTGGAAGGCCCCGCGCAGCGCCACCACCGCGCCGGCCGCGTCCACGACCGGCTCGGCGAACACGCGGATCTGGCGGATGCTCCTGTCGTCGGGGTGGACCACCCGGAAGGTCACGGTCAGGGTGTCCTGCTGCTCTGGCAGCCGCTGCCGGAAGCGCTTCACCACCGGCTTGTCGGCCGCCATCACGTAGCTGTGCAGATCGGCCAGCCGGATCTCCGCGCCCGGGCGCGGCGTCAGGCCGAACAGGGCGAACGCCGAGTCGGTCCAGCGCACAACGCCGGTGGCGAGGTCCTCTTCCCAGCCGCCGAGACGGCCGAGCCGCTGCGCGTGGTCCAGGACCACGGCCAGGCCGTCCGCCGACCTGTCCCGGTGCCAGGTGAAGATCACGCCGTCGAAGAACCTGGCCGCGCGCAGGTCGGCCTGGGCCAGGTCGCCGGGTTCGGCCTCGTTCAGCGACAGCCCGCTGGCCAGCGACTCGCGCAGCGGACCAGGAACGTACTGGGTCACCCCGTCCGCCAGCACCTGGCTGGCCCGGGCGAACAGGCCCGAGCCCACCACGCTGGCCGGATAGGCCTCGAGCAGGGTCAGCCTGGTCAGGTCGATGTCCGTCCGCCCGGCCGGGTCGCGGAAGGCCGGGCTGACGTGCTCGATGCTGAAGTCGGTCAGCTCGCCCTCGGCGTCCCTGATGGCCCGGACCACGAGCACCGACTCGGCCAGGCCGTCGAGCAGGCTGTAGACCGCATGCTTCGGGTGCGCGGCGGCCAGGTCGCCGTGCGCCAGGCGGGCCGCGATCACCCGGGCGCAGCCGGCCGCCAGCGAGGACAGCTGCTGGCGGACCTCGGCGGTGAAGGCCAGCGGTCCCGGCCAGCTGACCTCCATCACGCCGAGCAGCTCGCCGCTGCGCTCGCGCAACGCGAGCACCGCGCGGGCGCCGCCGGGGACTCCGGCCACCGGGGCCCGGTCGGTTGCCCCGCGGCCGGCGGTCCACCACAGGTCGGCGGCGCCGTGAGCGACCCGCTGAGCCGGGCAGTCCAGCTGCGGCGGAATGTGCCGCCAGCGGCCGGCCTCGCCGCGGGACAGGCCCTGCTCGCCGAGCAGCACCAGCGTCCCGTCGGCCTCGAGTAGCCAGACCACCACCGCGGCCGCGCCGAGCGGGTCCATGATCTGCGTGGCCAGGGTGCCGGTCAGCTCGGCGCCGTCGGCGGCGAGCTCGGCGGCCGCCTCGGCCAGCAACGGCGCGGGCCCGGCCTTGGCCGGCCCGGCCTCGGCCGGCCTGCCCCCGGCGGACCGGGGGTGGCTCCCGGGTGAGGTGCCGCCGCCTGGTTCGGCCAGCACCGCGGCGGCCATCTCGGCCAGCGGCATCGCGGTCGCCGCGGACAGCTCGGCGAGCTGCGTCGCGGCCTCGCCCGACGACAGGCCGAACCGCTCCATCAGGGCACCCCTGGCCATCGCGACAACGGACTCTTCGGCGACGGAGGCGCGGATGCGGTCGAGCTCACGGCGCTGGTGGTCGACGACGGTGATTAGGCGAAGCATGTCGTCATAGCGGCCCGCCACGATCACCCGCCTCCCCTTCCGTCACGCGCTCCCCCCGCGGAATGGGCGGCGTTTCCAATCCTCGCGCTGCTTAGAAGCTGTGTGCGGCCCATGATAGTTACTTCCGGTCTACCATCGGTAGAGATCGCACGACCGTGCCGAACGTGCATTTCTGCGCGTCGGCGCAGCTGATGGGAGCGCCTGGTGACTGATACGGTCCAGCCCGGTCCGCGGCTTGACGAATCGGGCCTCGAGCAGCTGCTCGCTGGCCTGACCGCGGTACGAGGCGGCGACTTCAGTACCCGCCTGGCCAAGACCGGCGACCCCCTGATGGACGAGATCGCCACGGTCTTCAACGGGATGGCGGACCAGCTCGACCTGTTCACCTCCGAGGTGACCCGGGTGGCCCGCGAGGTGGGCACCGAGGGCAAGCTCGGCGGCCAGGCGCACGTTCCCGGGGTGTCGGGCACCTGGAAGGACCTGACCGAGTCGGTAAACGCGATGGCCGGCAACCTCACCGGCCAGGTGCGCAACATCGCGCAGGTAGCGACCGCGGTGGCCCGAGGCGACCTGAGCCAGAAGATCGGCGTGGACGCGCGCGGCGAGATCCTGGAGCTCA
>Ga0318572_10001239_pt1 | contig 10031 bp, 9 predicted proteins | sample GRESIP089b5f20_FD_202528 | JGI IMG/M metagenome (GOLD analysis project Ga0318572, IMG submission 202528) | Tropical soil microbial communities from Luquillo Experimental Forest, Puerto Rico - GRE.SIPMG.089b5f20 | ecosystem: Environmental > Terrestrial > Soil > Tropical forest > Bulk soil...
ACCTTGACGTCGGCTGGCAGGGTCATAGCGCCACCGCCGCCCGGTGTCCCTCGATCACGGCCGCATGTGCCCGCCGCGGCGTGACGCAGTCGCCGACGCGATGCACCTCGAACGGCGCGTCCTGCAACTCCTGCCACAGCTCGTCCTCGGGCGCCTGATGGACCGCGCATACCACCCAGTGGCAGTGCCGCTGCGCGGGCTGACCGGTCGGATGGTGCAGCAGCGAGAGCTTCACCCCGCCAGAGCGCCCGTCCTGCCCGTCATCTTCGGCCGCACCCACCACCACCAGGTCCGTGGCCTGGCGGATCCCCTTGGCGTGTGCTCGCATGTTGAACGTCTCCATGTCAAGGGTGATACCGAGATCCTGGCCCACGACCATGCCGGCTGTGATGATCTCCACCTCGCAGCCGCGGTCAGCCAGCAGCTCGGCGACGCTGGTCGCCTGGTGGAAGCCGAGGTCATCGACCACGACTACCCGCCCGGTCGGCTCGGCGCGGCCTTCGAGCACGTCGCGGACGTCCACGACCCGCGGCAGCCCCCCGGCCCAGTAGGGCGGCTGCGGCCGCGCTCCGGTCGCCAGCACCACGGCGTCGGGTGACTCACCGAGCAGCCACCGCGCGGTGGCGGTCACGCCGGTCCTGACCTCTACCCCGTTGCGTTGACACTCGGCTGCGAGGTTGCGCACCACGTCGAGGAACTCGGCGCGAGATGGCACGGACGCGGCCACGGCGACCTGGCCGCCGGTGCGCGGCTGGCGCTCGAGCAGGGTGACATGATGGCCGCGCTGGGCTGCCGTGGCTGCCGCCTGCAGACCGGCTGGCCCGCCGCCGACCACGATCACCCGCCGGCTCAGGCGCCTGGGCGGCGGAAGCGTGATGGCCTCCCGGCCGGTGCGGGGATTTTCGATGCAACCCAGCCACCGGTTCAGGCCCATCCGGCCGACACATTCCTGGTTGCAGGACAGGCAGGTGCGGATCTCGGTGGCGTGCCCCGACCGGGCCTTAGCCGCGAAGTCGGGATCGGCGATCTGGCCGCGCACGACCCCTACCAGGTCGCAGTGCCCGTCGGCCAGCGCGCGCTCGGCCTGGACCGGGTCCTTGATGCGGCCCACCCCGATAACCGGCAGGCGGACCGCCTGGCGCATCGCGTCTGCGATGAACAGGGCGTACCCGGGCGGGATGGTCATCGAGGCCTCGATCATGAACAGCGTCGCGGTCGCCACGCCGATCGACGTGTTGATGTAGTCGACCTGGCCGGTCGCCTCCACCATCCTGGCCACCTCGACCGCCTCGGCGAGCGTGCTGCCGCCCTCGATCAGTTCGTCGCCGCAGATCCGCACGCCCAGCGCATGATCGAGCCCGATCGCCTCCCGCACCGCATCGATGATTTCCAGCAGGATACGGGCCCGGGCCGGCAGCGAGCCGCCGTACGCATCGGTGCGCGTGTTCGTCGCGGGCGACAGGAACCCGCGCACGATAGAGGAGTGCGAGCATTGCAGCTCCACGCCGTCGAAGCCGCCTTCCATGCAATGCCCGGCGACCTGGCCGTAGCCGGCCACGATCTGGGCGATCTCATGGCGTTCCACGGCCTTGGGAACCTCGCGGAACATCGGGTCCGGCACCGGGCTGGGCGCCCATACAGGCAGCCGGGAGAACATCGATGAGGCCTGCCCGCCGTTGTGGTTGAGCTGCGCGAAGATCGGCACGCCGTACGCGTGCGCCGCCGCGGTCATCTTCTGGTAGCCGGGGATGACCTCACGGTGGAAGCCGTGGATCAGCTTCTCGTACGGCCAGTCGGTGGGATGAGTCGAGTGCTCCTCGGTGATGATCAGGCCGACGCCGCCCGCCGCGCGCGCGGCGTAGTAATCCGCGTGCTGCTGGGTCGGAAGGCCATCCTCGGCGTAGTTGGTCAGGTGCGCGGAAAACACGATCCGGTTGCGGACCACCACCGGGCCGATCCGCAACGGCGAGAACAGATACCGGTAACGGCTGGTCCCGCTCATCGGCCGCCTCCGGTTACGATCAGGGCCGGCAGCTCGGGAAGCTGGTCGGCTGCGCTGATCGCCATCGCGGCCCGGCGAGCCTCAAACACCGCCTCGAGTACCGTCCGGGGAGCCACGCAGTCGCCGGCCCGCAGCGTGCCCGGCCGATTTAGGTACAGGGCCTCGTCCGGCAGCCGGTGGCCGCAGTGCACGACGAACCCGCAGTCCGCCGTGCGCTGCTCACCGGTCCATCGGTCCTCAAGTAGCACATGATCGGCGGCTGCTTCGCGCAGCAGGCTGCGCAGTTCGCGTCGCACGCCCGCCCGCTGCAGCCGCGAGTTGGCCTCGGCGAGGTCACCAGTGAGGGCCAGCTGGGTGCCGGCGATCTGGTCCTGAGTGACAATCGACGTGAGCCGCCCATTCGCGGCAAGCAGCTCGGCGACACCGATCCCTACCGGGCCACCGATCGGGTCGAACACCACGGCCCGGCCTTCCGGCAGCTGGTCAAGCCTGCCGGAGCTCGCCAGGGCGACCAGGTCGGCAGCCTCCACCACGTGCGCCCCCGGCGCGATGCGGTAATGACGCGGCCCGGGCACCGACCCGGTGGCCAGCAGCACGCGCATACCCTGGGCAACGGCGTCGTCCAGCTCGGCCGGGCTGACCTCATGCGCCAGCAAGACCGTCACGCCCAGCCGCGCCAGTTCCCGGCGCCACCAGTCCACCGCAACGCCCAGCCGGTGTCGGCCATGGACCGCGGCCGCCGTCACCAGCATGCCGCCCAGGGCCAGTCCGCGCTCGGCCAGCCGTACCCGGTGTCCGCGCTCAGCCAGGACCCTGGCCGCCTCCATCCCGGCCGGGCCGCCGCCGACCACCAGCACTGTGCTTGGGTGCTCGTCATTGCCCGACAGGTCGCCGTCGTGGAGTTCGTGACCGCTGCCGGGCTCGATCACGCAGGTGAGGATCGGGTTCCTGTTGTCGCGGACCATGCACTGCTGGTTGCACAGCAGGCATGGGCGGATCCGGTCCGGCTCGCCCGCCCGCAGCCGTGCGACCAGGTCCGGATCGGTGATCTGAGCCCTGGTCATCTCCACCATGTCGGCAGCCCCGTCGGCCAGCGCCTGCTGCGCCTGAGCCGGGTCCACCACACTGCCCTGCAGGACCACCGCGACCGCGCCACCCACCGCCGCCCGGATCTGACGGCACAGCTCAATATTGAAGCCCGGCTCGGAGTGCAGGTCGGGCCGGGTCGCCGGCACCGAATAGATCGACCCGCGTACCACCACGAGATAGTCGACCTGCCCAGCCAGCCGTGCGGCCGCCTCCGCGGCCAGCTCGGGGGTCACGCCGGCCCAGGGAGCAAGTTCGTCGCAGCACAGCCGCAAGCCGAGCACCCTGTCGCTGCCGAGCGCAGCGCGTACCGACTGCACGACGCGCTCGGTCAGCAGCAGCCGGTCCTGCCCGTAACGGTCACTGCGCTGGTTGGTCAGCCCAGAATGGAACTGGCGCAGCAGCGAGTGCTGGCCGGCGTTGATCTCCACGCCGTCCAGCCCCGAGCGGCCCGCCAGGGCTGCGGCGGACGTGAACCCGTCGACCAGCGCGTTGATCTCGGTCTCTGCCATCTCCATGGGCAGCTCCCGAGATGCGGCGTCCGGGACCCGTGACGGTGCCCACAGCGCGGACTGGGAGAACGCCGAGGAGCCCTGCATCCCGGCGTGACCGAGCCCGGCGAGCACCAGCGCCCCATGCGGCGCGCAAGCTGCCACGGCCTCAGACCAGCCCGGCCCGCAGTCAGCGGCCAGCGGCGCGCGCTCGTAGGGCCAGTCCGACGGGTGCACGCTGGCGATCTCGGTGACGATGATGCCGCAGCCGCCCGCCGCGCGGCGCTGGTAGTAGGCGACATGCCGTGCCGAGATGGCCCGACGCCGACCCAGGTTGGTCTCGTGCGGGCCGAACACCACCCGGTTGGGCGCGCGGGCCCGGCCCAGCGAGATGAGCTCGAGCAGGTTCACGTCGCTGCCCTCGAGGGGATCCGATCAGCGGGCATAGATCACCTCACGGCACCCGTCGGTAGACGCCGCGCATGCCGTCGATGGATACCTCCTCGACGAGCAGCTCATCGGTCTCAATGGCGTTTTCCTCGTCCCGGTCAGGCTGGTCGGCGGTCACTTCATTAAGACCTTCCTCCCGAACGGGCACCGGTGCTTGCCTTGCCAAAGATAGGGGGCGTTCCCGCGCGCCGGTAACTCCCTGACCGGGCAGTGGCCCCTGGCCAATCGGGCAGGTGCGGAAATCGCGGCGTGCCACGAGCCTGGCAAGCATGCGTTCAGTCCAGACGCCGCATTTCCTCATTGTCGATGGGCGCGGTGGGCGATGAGGCGGTGGACACGGTCCTGGCCGTCCACGTCCTGGAGCATCTCCCGGCCGAGGCGTCCGCCGTGGCCCTGGCGCAGCTGCGCCGCGTCGCCCGCCGGCGCGTGGTGATCGCCGTGCCGCTGGAACAGGTGCCAGATCCGGTCTTCGGTCACCTGCAGGCCTTCGACCTGCCCCGGCTGGCCCGGCTCGGCGAAGCCCCTGGCTGGTCGCGGGCCGTGCACGCGGCGGACGGCGGCTGGCTCGTGCTGGACCGGCGCCCGCCCCTGCCCGATCGGGTAGGCAACCGCTGTCCCAATTGACGGTTCGGGCCTGCCAGGTTTCCGGTTCATGCGCTGGCATATTCCCCGGCGGCCGGACGCAGCCTAATGTGCAAGCTGCCCGTGCCGAGCAAAGAGGCAAGACATGAAGGTAGAAGAACTTCTCAAGCCATTTCCCATCAAGGAGTTCCATCCATTCCCGCGGGCCATGCTCGGGCCCGGCGCCTGGGAACTCCTCGGCCCGGAGGCCAAGAAACTTGGGTTCAGCCGTGTGCTCGTCATGACGTCGGGCCTGCGCGGCAGCGATACCATTCCGAAAATCGTCGGCTCGCTCCGCTACCACGGCCTCGAAGTCGTCGTCTATGACAAGGTCGAGTCCAATCCCAAGGATTACAACGTGATGGACGCGGTCGCGCTGTACCAGGAGAACCAGTGCGACAGCTTCATCTCGATCGGCGGCGGCTCCAGCCACGACGCCTGTAAGGGCGCCCGGATCTCGGTGGCGCACGACGGCCGCAGTGTCAACGAGTTCGAGGGTTTCAACAAGAGCGAGAACCCGAAGAACCCGCCGCACATCGCGGTCTCCACCACGGCCGGTACCGGGTCCGAGACGTCCTGGGCCTACGTCATCACCGACACCACGACCGACCCGGAAAAGCCGCACAAGTACGTGGCGTTCGACGACGCGGCCGTGGCCACGCTCGCGGTCGACGACCCGACCCTGTACTACGACTGCCCGGTGGACTACACGGCGCAGTGCGGCTTCGACGTGCTCGCGCACGCCAGCGAGCCGTACGTGTCCCGGCTGAACTTCCCGCCGTCGCTGGGCAGCGCGCTGTACGCGATCAAGCTCACCGCCGAGAACCTGCGCCAGGCCACGTGGAACCCGCAGGATCTGCCCGGCCGCGAGGGGATGATGTACGCGCAGTACATCGCGGCCCAGGCGTTCAACTCCGGCGGCCTGGGCATCATCCACTCCATCTCGCACGCGGTCAGCGCCTTCTACGACACCCACCATGGCCTGAACAACGCGATCGCGCTGCCCCGGGTGTGGGCGTTCAACATGCCGGTCGCCTACAAGCGCTTCGCCGACATCGCCCAGGTCATGGGCGTGGACACGCGCGGCATGACCGATGTCCAGGCGGCCGAGGCCGCGCTCGCCGCCGCGATCCGGCTGCTCCGCGACGTCGGCGTGGCCGAGAAGTTCACCGACGTGACGAAGGACACCTACTCCAAGAACCGGCTCGGCATGGGCCCGACCAAGTTCTATGCGAACTCGCCGGTGATCCGCGGGGACGCCGAGGACATCGACCGGATCACCAACCACGTCCTCGGCGACGCCTGCACCCCGGGGAACGCCAAGGAGTGCACGTTCGAGACGGTCCGCCCGGTCGTCGACCACTGCCTGAACGGCGACCTGGATGACCTCCTCAGCTGAGAACCTGCCTCAGGTGGTAGGCCCGGTGCTCGCGCACCGGGCCTACCATTGGGCATCACCGGGAGGGCGAATGCCGTACTTCGACACCGTCGATGACGTCACCAGAGCGCTGGCCGGCTACGGGTACATCGCCGACCGGCAGCTGGCCACGGCGGTGTTCGTGCAGAGCCGCCTGGACAAGCCCCTGCTGGTCGAGGGTCCCGCCGGAGTCGGCAAGACCGAGCTGGCCAAGGCCGTGTCCGCGGCGACCGGGCGGCGGCTGCTGCGGCTGCAGTGCTATGAGGGACAAGACGACACCAAGGCCCTGTACGAGTGGGACTACGGCAAGCAGCTCCTGTACACCCAGATCCTGCGCGAGAAGATCGGCCAGCTGCTTGAGGACGCCCCCGATCTGCATACCGCGATCGAGCGGATCGCGCAGCAGGAGAGCGTCTTCTTCTCCGAGCGCTTCCTGGCTCCGCGCCCGCTGCTGGAAGCCGTGCACTCGGCCGATCCCGTGGTGCTGCTGATCGACGAGGTCGACCGCGCGGACGAGGCCCTGGAAGCGGTGCTGCTGGAAATGCTCGCCGAGTATCAGGTATCGGTGCCGGAGATCGGCACGTTCGTCGCCCGCCACCCGCCCTTCGTCATCCTCACCTCGAACAACACCCGCGACCTGTCGGCCGCGCTCAAGCGCCGCTGCCTGCACCTGTTCCTGGACTATCCGAGCGCCGAACGCGAGCTGGAGATCCTCAGGAGCAAGAAAACCGGCCTGCCCGAGGCTGCCGCCGAACGCCTGGTCCACGTAGTCCGCGGCCTGCGCGGCCTCGACCTGCGCAAGGCGCCCAGCATCTCGGAGACCGTGGACTGGGCCCGGACCCTGGCCGTGCTTGGTACAGAGGAAATCGCCCCGGCCGTCCTCGCTGACACGGTCTCGGTGGTAGTGAAGTACTCGCGCGACGTCCGCCGTGCGCTGGACGCGCTGCCGTCCCTGGTCGACCCGAACGCCGCCCTGGCCGACGAGCCCGGACACGGCCACTCGCACGACCGTGATCACGGTCACCTTCACCATGATCACGGGCACGAACCTGATGACGATCACGACGCCGAGGCCAGGGCCGAACGAGCGGCGAAAGACCAGCCGGGGCGACACGACGACAACTACTACGGGGCGCCGACGCCGGCGGCATCGGTCGGTTCCGGGAACCGCGTCGTTCCCGCCGGGCAGGGCAGCCGCTCGTTCGGCCGGAGCATGGCGCGCCGCCGGGCGCTGTAAAGATGAGCGAGCCAAAGGGGCGCCGGCGCCGACTGGACGGAGGAGCGACGAAGGAGCGACGAGGGAAGGAGGCGCCTAAGAAGCGCCCGGGAGGCGAGCGAAGGTAGAAATATGGAACGCAGCCTGCACCGGTTCGTGAGGCTCTTGCGCCTTCGCGGGGTCCGCGTATCGGTGACCGAGGCGCTCGACGCCATGCGCGCCGCGGCCCAGCAGGGCGCCTTGGCCGACCGGGAGACCCTGCGGTGCGTGCTGCGGGTGGCTCTCATCAAGGATCGGCGCGACGAGGAGGTGTTCAACGAGCTCTTTGACCGCTACTTCCGGCTCGAGCCGATCGCGGCACCTGAGCGGTACGAGCACGACCACGCTCACGACGACCTGGCGGACCAGGGCACCGCAGCGTCGTTCACGATCTCGCCGGAGCCGTCGCAGACCCCGCAGCAGGGCCATTCGCACGCTAAGCCGGCGGACATCCGCGACTTCTTCCGCCAGCAGGATCTCGCGGTGGCATACAACCTGCACCAGGAGGCCAACAAGATCGACCTGGCGTCGATGACGGACGAGATCGTGCTGGCCAAGGAGCGCGGCCGTTCGGCCTTGTCTGGCCCGCGCATCCAGCTGGATACCTCGCGGCTACACGGCGCGGGCCCGCCAGGCAAGTTGCTGAGCAGCCTCGGTACCCATCTCGACGTCGGCCTGACGGCGGCCGAGGAGCAGGCACTGCTTGACTGGCTCGACGACCCGGACGCCGAGGTATCCGCAGAGGCGCTCGCGGCCCTGGCGGCCGAGGGCGGCGAGATCGCGAATCTCGGCGAGTTGCTCAAGCGCCACCTGGAGGCGCTCGCGGCCATGGACCGCCGGGCCATCGAGTCTCCGGAGCGGCAGGGCACCCGGGCGTCCGCGATCGGCGAGGCCGAACGTTACCGGCTCGAGGAGACCCTGCGCCGCCTGGCCAAGACCATGCCCGGAGCCCCGACCCACCGGCGCGTCGTGGCCGGCCGCGGCCGGGTGGACCCGGCCCGGACCATGCGGGCCAGCATGCGCTTCGACGGTGTCCCGTTCCGGCCGGTGACAGTCGCCCGCAGACAGGACAAGCCCCGCCTGGTGGTCCTGGCCGACGTGAGCCTGTCTGTCCGCGGCACGGCCCGCTTCACCCTGTACCTGGTGCACGGCCTGCAGCGGCTGTTCGGGCAGGTGCGCACGTTCGCGTTCGTGGCCGATACCGCGGAAGTCACCGATCTGTTCGCCGAGCATCCTGTCGAGCGGGCGCTGGACCTGGTATTCGGCGGCGACGTGCTGGACGTGGACGCGGACTCGGACTACGGGGCCGCGTTCGGCCGGTTCCGCGAGGAATTCCCGGGCATCGTGACCCGGCGGACCACGGTCGTGATCCTCGGCGACGGCCGGGGCAACGGCCACGACGCCAACCTGGAGGTCTTCGAGGAGATCGCCAGGCGCGCCAGGCAACTCGTCTGGCTGACGCCGGAGCGGCGGAACACGTGGCGGCTGGGCCACTGCGACCTGCCGCGCTACGCCGAGTTCTGCGACCGCGTGGACGTGGTCCGTGACCTGGACGGCCTGGACCGCGCCACCGACGACATCCTGGCCGGCCTATCCGCCCGCTGACCAGGCCCGGGCACCGGATGCCGCGCCTCCAGGTATCGCCCGGCGCTGCTTGTCGGGTAACACCTGCCATGTTCCTGCTGCCTTGGCCCAGTCGATGGCGGCCTGGCCATGCTCGGTCATCTGCCCGAGCTCGATCATCCTGGCCGCGCGCTGCCGGTTCAGCCGGCTCCATCTGCTGCGTGCCGTGCGCGGGGTGAACCGGAGTTGCGAGCTGTCCCCATCGTGTCTGCGGTGGAGGCCGTCGATCCATCCGAAACACAGCGCCTGCTCGACCGCCTCGTGATATCGCAGGCCCGGCGCTCCGCTGTCGCGATGCGGGAGGACCAGCCACACCTCCTTGGCGGTCCGGCAGTTGGCCGCCAGCCATGCTCGCCAGTCACTGACGGTGCTCGCCACGACGGTCCTGTCGCTGCTGCTCATGTCGGGTTCCTGACCGCGAGGACGTCCAGGTAGTGCTGGTTGTACATCACGCCGAGGAGGTTGCCGAAGGGGTCGATGACCGACGCGGTGACGAATCCGGGTCCGCGCTCGACCGGCTCCTCATGCGCGGTCGCGCCCAGGACCAGCAGTCGGTCGAAGCTGGCTTGGACGTCATCCACATGCCAGTAGACAACGGCGCCGATCTGGCCTGGCCGGCTGGCCGCCGCGAATCGGCGGTCCAGGATGCCGAACTCGTGCTGGTAGTCGCCGATGCGGAACTCGGCATAGGCCGGCGTTCCCTGAACCGAGCGCGAGAAGTACGGCTCGACGCCAAGCAGCTCGTTGTACCAGTCCACGGCGGCCGCGACGTCATCGGCGAGGTAGTTGACGGTGGTGAGTCCTCGCAACATCGGTGATTCCTTCCACTGGCAGGCCGGTGATGATCTCCATCCTGCGCGCTAAAGTGCTCACCAACTGAGCACTTTGCTGCGGAGAATTCAGATATGCGCGCTGACCGCCTCGTCGCTGCCCTCCTGCTCATGCAGAGCCGCGGTCGGGTGACTGCCTCCGAGCTGGCCGGCGAGCTGGAAGTGTCGGTTGCCACCGCACGCCGCGACCTGGAGGCGCTGTCCGCGGCCGGGATTCCGGTTTACCCGCAGCCCGGACGCGGCGGCGGGTGGTCGC
>Ga0318572_10001240_pt1 | contig 10018 bp, 5 predicted proteins | sample GRESIP089b5f20_FD_202528 | JGI IMG/M metagenome (GOLD analysis project Ga0318572, IMG submission 202528) | Tropical soil microbial communities from Luquillo Experimental Forest, Puerto Rico - GRE.SIPMG.089b5f20 | ecosystem: Environmental > Terrestrial > Soil > Tropical forest > Bulk soil...
GTTTTGCAGAACATTCCCATACTGATTCGGCACACCGATGCCGAAGGCCGCGCCGACTGGTTCAACACAAGCTGGCTGGACTACACCGGCCGCCCCCTGCTCCAGGAAACCGGAGAGCTATGGCTCACCAGTGTTCACCCCGATGACCAGCAGCCGCTAAAAACCGGCCTGCGCACTGCCTTTGCCCGCCGCGAAGCCTATTGCCTGGAATACCGCCTACGTAACCACCAGGGCAGCTACCGCTGGTTGCGAGAGCAGGGCCTGCCGGACCAGGACGGCAAGGGCTACACCTGCTTCGGCCACGACATCGACGAATTGAAGACGGCCCTCCATTCCCTGGAGGAGTTGCAGTGCGCCCTACGCCAGGCCCAGGAAATCGCCCGGGTCGGCTACTACACCTACGACATCCACGGCGACCACTGGGAGAGCCCCTACATCCTCAACCAGATTTTCGGCATCGACGACAGCTATCCCCATACTCTGCAAGGCTGGCTCGATCTGGTGGTCCCGGAATCCCGTGCGGAAATGGAAAACTATCTGCAGGACGTCTTTCGCCAGAAAGCGCCCTTCCAACGGGAATACCGCATCCGCCGCCCCCGGGACGGAGAGTTGCGCTGGGTACAGGGCGAGGGCCGGATCAGCTACGACGAGAGCGGCCAGCCCCTGAACATGGTCGGCACCATCCGCGACGTGACCGATGAGGTGGCCATCAAGCGCACCCTGTCCATCGACGCGGCGGTGTTCGACCATTCCCAACAGGCCATCCTCATCACCGACAACGACCGCCATATCGTCAAGGTCAACAGCGCCTTCACCCGGGTCATGGGTTACACCCTGGAGGAAGTCCAGGGCCAGAACCCCCGCATCCTCAACTCGGGTTTGCAGGACGCAAGCTTCTACGAGTCCATGTGGCACACCCTGCACTACACGGGTCAGTGGCGCAATGAAATCTGGAACCGGCGCAAGGACGGCACCATGTGTCCAGGCATTCTGGACATCAATGCCGTTCGCGACGAGCACGGCCAAATCGTCCATTACGTGGGCGTCTTCACCGAGATCACCGAGTTGAAGAACACCCAGCGGACCTTGGAGCGCTTGGTGAATTTCGACGCGCTCACCGGTCTGCCCAACCGGGTGTTGATGATGGACCGGCTCAACCACGCCCTGTCCCACTCCAACCGCTACAACCGGATGATTGCCGTGTGCTTCCTCGACCTGGACAACTTCAAGCCGGTGAACGACAACCACGGCCATGCCTACGGCGATGCCCTGCTGGTGGAAGTGTCCAACCGGCTGACGGCTGCCGTCCGAGGCGGCGACACGGTGGCACGCTTAGGGGGTGACGAGTTCATCCTGATCTTGACGGAGCTGGAACACGGCTACGAAATCGCGCCCACCCTGGACCGGGTCATGAGCAGCGTGGCCCGTCCCTATTGCATCGAAGGGGCCACCTTCAGCATTACCGCCAGTCTCGGCGCCACCCTGTTCCCCCGGGACTTCAGCGACGCAGACACCTTGCTACGCCACGCCGACCTAGCCATGTACCGGGCCAAGCAGGCCGGCCGTAACCGTTACCAGATCTATGCGCCGGAAGACTGAAGCGGTCAGGAAATCAAAACGCAACATGCCAAAGCAATCGGGGCCCTGAATGGGCCCCGATTGCTTTTCGTGGCAGTCACGTGGCAGTCACGTGGCAGTCAAATTCCACGCTCCCGCGCTTCCCCGGTTGTCCACCAGGGGTCCCGCCTTACTCCACCAGCAAATCCAGCTTCTTGGCCAACCACTTGGTAGTGGTGGCCTGCAACAGGATGGTGCTGAGAATGGCAATGAAGGTGACGGAGGCGATCAGCTTGGCCTCCGGTGCGCCCAGGCCCAGCAACAGACCAGCCAGGGCTCCGGGGATGACGCCGGTTTCCCGGGTCCAGCACATGAACAACAGTTCCTTGAAGGTCCACTTGGTGCGGCGATCAGGCAGGGCACAAAGAAAAACCGTGGCGGGACGTGCTACCAGCATGAAGACCAAGACCACGATCACGCCGCCTACCCAATACTTGGCCATGAGGGCGAAATCCACCTGGGAGCCGAGCAGGATGAAGATGAACATGCGCATCACCAGGGCGGTGGTGGCGATGAAGTCTTCCATCTTTTCCTCTTCGCCTTCGTGCATGTCGAAACCGAAAACATCCTTGTTGCCGATAACGATGCCGAAAACAAAAACGGCCATGAAGCCGCTGGCCTGCAACCCGTCCGCTCCTAGGTAGGCGCCGATCACGGCCATCAGGGTCACCACCGGGGCGTACTCCTGCAGGAAGGCGTACTTTTCGTGGGCGATCAACAGGGCCGCCAGATAGCCCAACACACCGCCGGCCACGAAGCCGATGCCGGCCTGCTTGGCCAGATCAAGCAAACTGGCACTCAGGGAGAACTCGGCGTGGCCCATGGACAGGCCCAGCACGACGAAAGTGATGATGGCGCCGGTGGCATCGTTGAAGGCCGACTCGGACATGACGGTCTGGGCCACCCGGTCCTTGATCTTCACCTGCTTGAACACGGGCACCAGGGTGGCCGGGTCGGTGGAGGCAATGGTGGAAGCCAGCAGCAGCGCCACGATGAAGGGCAAGGAGAACACATACCAGGCGGCGGCAGCGGTGATGAAAGCCGTGATCAACACGCCGACGGTGGCCATCAGCGCGATGGAAATCCACACCTCCTTGAGCACCTTCAGGCGTAGGGACGCGCCGCCGTCGAAAAGGATGTAGCAGGAACCGAAGATCAGGATCAACTGGTTCAGGGCAGAATCGGTCTTGATGTCCACGATGCCCGTGACACCGGGGCCAAGGGCCATGCCCACCAGCAGGAAGATGGCCACATCGGGCACCTTGAGCTTTTGCGCCAGCAGGCCGAAGGCCGTACCGAACGCCAGGATCAGACCGAAGGTCAACAACACGTGCTTTGCCAATTCAATCGCGGCTGAGGATTCCATTTCGTCGCTTTCACTACAATCAAGAATGATTCTTAAATTCTAGCAAGCCCTATACCCGTCCCCATGCAGTAAGCTTGCGGCGATTCTCGCCAAAACCATTATGCATAACGCCCTTCTCTCCCTGCTGCTCATGCTGTCGGCCGCCGTTGGCGCCGTTTCCATCACCCGCCGCTTCAATCTGCCGCCCATGCTGGGTTATCTGGCGGTGGGCATCACCTTCGGCCCCCACGGCCTCAAACTGCTGGCGGAAAGCGAGAGCGTCGATACCGTGGCCGAATTCGGCGTGGTCTTCCTCATGTTCTCCATCGGCCTCGAATTCAGCCTCAACCGGCTCAAGGCCATGCGCGGCCTGGTGTTCGGCCTGGGCACGGCACAGATGGCGCTGACCACCCTGGGCACCGTCGCTGCCACCGCCCTCATCCACGGCCAGAACTGGCGCACCGGCCTCGCCGTGGGGCTAGCGGTATCCATGTCCTCCACCGCCATCGTGGCCAAGATGCTGTCGGAACGCTTTGAACTGCACTCCCGTTCCGGTCGTCAGACCATGGGAGTGTTGCTGTTCCAGGACCTGGCCGTGGTGCCCTGCCTGATCCTTTTGCCGGCCCTGGCCGAACCCGCCGGGGACCTGGCCCGTACCCTGGGTGCCGCCCTGGTCCAGGCCATCATCGTCCTCACCCTGCTGATCTGGCTGGGCCAACGCCTGATGCAGCCCCTGTTCGACGCCGTAGCCCACCACCGTTCCGAAGAGCTGTTTGTTCTCACCACCCTCTGGATCGTCGTCGGCCTTGCGTACGCTACCGGCCAGGCCGGCCTTTCCCTGGCCCTGGGCGCCTTCGTCGGCGGCATGCTGATTTCCGAAACTGCCTACCGCCACCAGGTGGAGGCCGACATCCGCCCCTTCCGCGACATCTTGCTCGGCCTCTTCTTCGTCACCGTGGGCATGATGCTGGACCTGCACTTCGTCATCAGCCACCTACACCTGCTGTTAATTGCCGTTCTTCTGCTGGTGGGCGGCAAGGGCTTGGCTGTTTTGCTTGTTTCCCTTTCTGCCCGGAGCCCCCGCGAAGTAGCCCTACGTACGACGGCCCAGTTGGCCCAAGCCGGGGAATTCGGTTTGGTATTGATCGAGCTGGCCCATGACAACAAGTTGGTAGACAGTGAAACTTTCCAGGTGACCACTGCTGCCATGCTGGTGTCCATGTTCCTCGCTCCCTTCCTTATCGCCCAGGCGGCCCGCGTCAGCAATCATCTAGCCCGCAGCAAACGCAGCAGTCAGGGCATTAAGGTGGTTCAGCAGGTAGCGGCCCAGAGCGAAGCCCTGGATCAGCACGTCATCCTCTGCGGCTACGGTCGCACCGGCGAACGCATTGCCGACTTTCTCGAAGGAGAGGACGTTCCCTTCCTGGCCCTGGACGTGGATCCCAAACGCACCCGTCAAGCCGTGGCCAAGGGCCGCCTAGTGGTATTCGGCAATGCCGACCGGGCGGAGATCCTCCACGCTGCGGGTATCGAGCGGGCACGGGTAGTGGTGATCACCTATCCGGACCTGCATTCCGTTGAGCAGGTGCTGCGGGTGGTACGACAAAGCCGGCCCGATGTTCCCATTGTGGTTCGCACCCAAGGCGAGGCCGCCGTGCCTCGGCTCAAGGCAGCCGGCGCCACCGAGGTGATTCCCGAAGTGCTGGAAGGCAGCCTGATGATCGCGGCGGAAACCCTCTCCCAACTAGGCATTCCCACTGAGCAGGCCATCATGAAGGTGCGCGCCGTCCGGGCGGAACGCTATGCCTCCCTGCGGGCCTACTACAAGGAAGAACGGGCTGGCATGTTAAAAAGGGGATTGGCGAAAATCCGTCGCAAGGATGCCGCCGCCGACACCGTCACCGCACAGGAAGAGACACCATGAAGATCATCTCCGCCCTTCGCCCCCTGGCCGTACCGGCCATCGTGGTCATGGCCGGCCTGCTATCCCTTGCAGCCCGGGCCCAGGAGGCCCTGTCCAGCGGCCAGTCCCTTTACCTGCCGGTGTACTCCCACCTCTACCACGGCGACCTGGACCGCTCCGGAAAACCCAGCGAGACCCTGACCTCGGCCCATATCAGCATCCGCAATACCGACAGCAGCAGCAGCCTGAAGGTCTCCTCGGCCCGCTACTACGACACCGGCGGCAAGTTGTTGAAAGAATACGTCCCCAGCCCCCGCAGCATTCCGCCCTTGGGCACCCTGGAACTGTTCGTACCCCATACCGATGTCACCGGCGGTTCCGGCGCCAATTTCATCATCCAATGGTCGGCGGAAGGCCCCATCAACCCGCCCCTGGTGGAAGCCCTCCACGCGGACATTCGGGCCTCTCGCAGCGTGGTGTTCATCACCACGGCCCGGGTCCTGAAGAAATAGCCCAATATCGGCAAGTGCTCACGGCATTTCACGATGTGATACATTCCCCGCCTCGTGAAACAACAGCCCGACACCACGGTGAGTACTGAAAAAACGGCAGACGCCAAGGGCGGCATCCAAGTCATTGAACGCATGATGCGTCTGCTGGACGTGCTGTCCTACTACCATGACCCGGTCAGCCTGAAACAGCTGGCCCTGGAAACTGACCTGCACCCCTCCACCGCCCACCGCATCCTGGCGGCCATGGCGGCCTCGGGCTTTGCCGAAAAGGCCGACGGCGGTACCTATCGCCTCGGTATCCGCCTGCTGGAACTGGGCAACCTGGTCAAATCCCGTATCAACATCCGCGATGCGGCCATGCCTCTGATGCAGCAGTTGCACCAGCGCCTGGGCGAGAGCATCAATCTCGGGGTACGTCAGGGCGACGAAATCGTCTATGTGGAACGGACCTCCAGTGGTCGCTCCTCGGTGCGAGTGGTGCACCTGGTGGGCGCCCGGGCCCCCCTCCACGTGACCTCCGTGGGCAAGCTCTACCTGGCGGAAGACGGGGCGGAACTGATCAAGGACTACGCCCGCCGCACCGGCCTGCCCGGCCATACGCCCAGCTCCATCACTACCCTGCCCGCCCTGGAAAAAGAACTGGATTGGGTACGCCGCCACGGCGTGGCCTTTGACCGGGAAGAAATCGAGCAGGGTTTGCGTTGTATCGCCGCCCCCGTACGGGACGACTCGGGCCAATTAGTGGCCGGCCTTTCCATCTCGGCCCCCACCGACCGGCACAAGCCCGACTGGGCTGCCATCCTGAAGGAAACGGCAGACGCCATTTCCATCGCCATCGGCTACGTCAAAGCCAACTGACGCCTGCTGAGGCCAACTCTGCTGAACAGGCCTATGCCTAGGCCTGGGTCCAGCGCTCAAGCAGCGAGTATCGACTCCACGTCCACCGCATCCACCTGGCCCGGGTCCAGGTATTGGTGGGCGTATTTAAGGTAAACCCCTTCCTTCATGAAGATGCGGAACAGGTCCGGGTCGACATGGCCGGTCTTGGCAAAATTGGACAGGATGCTCACCGCCTGGGAAATCTTCATGGGCGGCTTGTAGGGGCGATCCCGTGCAGTCAAGGCTTCGAAGATGTCGGCAATACCCATGATGCGGGCCTGGACCGACATCTGGTCCCGGGTCAGCCCCTTCGGATAACCCTTGCCGTCCATGCGCTCGTGGTGGCCGCCGGCAAACTCGGGGACGTTGCGCAGATGCTTGGGCCAGGGCAATTGCTCCAGCATCTTGATGGTGGCAACAATGTGGTAGTTGATGACCTCCCGTTCCTTCTGGGTCAGGGTACCGGCCCGGATGGACAGGTTCTCGATTTCGTCGCTGGAGAGGAAGTCCGTCAGCACACCATCGGGATTGCGCCAGCGGTATTCGGTGCCAATGCGGCGGACCCGGGACTGATCCTCGTCCTTCATGGCCTCGCCGCCGATATTGGTCTTGCGCAGGAAATCCCGGTCGTCCTCCAGGGCGCGGATTTCCTCGTGGCAGTCCTTCCAGATGAAGGCCTCGGCCTCGCCATCCTTCTTGTCCCGCAGGGCCAGCTGACGCCGCAAGGCCTGGATTTCCACATCGCGCTTGAGCACCTCAAAACGGGTATCCACCAACTGGATGCGATCGAAGATGGTTTGCAGCTTGGTGGCTTTGTCCACCACATGGACCGGCGTGGTGACCTTGCCGCAATCGTGCAACATGCCGGCAATCTTGAGTTCGTAGCGGTCCTTCTCCGACATGGCGAAGTCGCTGAGGGCGCCGCTGTGGTGCTGGTTGACCGCATCGGCCAGCATCAAGGTCAAGGATGGCACCCGCTGACAGTGGCCGGCTGTGTAGGGGGATTTTTCGTCGATGGCCAGATTGATGAGGCCGATGAAGGATTCGAACAGGGTTTCCAACTGGCTGATCAACTGGCGGTTGGTCAGGGCGATGGCGGCCTGGGAAGCCAGGGATTCCGCCAGGCGCTGATCTGCTGGCGAAAAGGGCAATACCTCGCCGGTTTTCCGATCTTTGGCATTGATCAACTGCAGGACGCCGATGATCTCGTTCTCATGGTTTTTCATGGGTACCGTGAGGAAGGAGGTCGAGGTGTAGCCGGTTTTCTGGTCGAACTTGCGGGTGCCGGAGAAATCGAAGCCGGCTTCGGTGTAGGCATCGGCAATGTTCACCGTGCGGTCATGGATAGCCGCATAGGCCGCCACCATGGCATTGTTGGGCTTGCCGTTCTCATCATGCAGGGGCAGATCGGGCAGTTTGATCGCGTTGCCCGTGGTGCCCCCCAGGGCTATGCCGAGGGAGTCGGTACGCATGATTTCGAAACGCAGGTGCTCCCCGTCCTCCGTCAGGCGATAGAGGGTGCCGCCGTCGGCATGGGTGATTTCCTTGGCGGCGATCAGGATGCGCTCGAGCAGCCGTTCAATGTCCCGTTCCTTGGAAAGAGCGGCACCGACTTCATTCAACTGCTCCAGGCGACGGAACAGATCATCAAGATTTTCCATGGGGCACCTCTTGTGGAAACTGCGCGTGGGAACGGCGTAGGGTAAGGCTGTTTTATTTGATACACACGGCACGCACCTGCTTGACGTCGGTAATGCCCTGCAGACATTTCTCGAGGCCATCCATCTTCAGGGTCAACATGCCATCTTCCAGCGCCTGGGCGAACAGTTCGGCTACCCGCGCATGTTCCTGGATCAGTTTTTTGGTGGTATCGGTTCCCAGCATCAACTCGTGCAAACCAACCCGCCCCTTGTAGCCGCTGCCACCGCATTCGGGGCAACCGACGGCCCGGTGCAGTTGCAACTTGCCGTCCTTGCCGTAGTCCGTCAGCAGGCGCTTGTACACGTTCTCGTAGGCGACCTTGCCGTCCTTCTTGAAGGTCGCGGTGTTCACCAGCTCGGCGCAGTATTCGGTCATGAACAAGCGAATCTCGTCGGCATCCGGCGTGTAGGCCTCCTTGCACTTGCCGCACAGGCGCTTGGCCAAACGCTGGGCCAGGATGCCCAACAGGGCATCGGCAAAGTTGAAAGGGTCCATGCCCATGTCCAGCAGGCGGATGATGGATTCCGGCGCGCTGTTGGTGTGCAGGGTGGCGAACACCAAGTGGCCCGTCAGGGAGGCCTCGATGCCGATACCTGTGGTTTCGGCATCGCGCATTTCGCCCACCATGATGATGTCCGGGTCAGCCCGAAGGAAGGCCTTCATCACCATCGGGAAGTCCATCACCTTCTTGTTCACCTGCACCTGGCGCAAGCCCTTCTGGGTAATTTCCACCGGGTCTTCCGCCGTCCAAATCTTAGTGTCCGGCGTGTTCAGGTAACCCAGCACCGAGTGCAGGGTCGTGGTCTTGCCAGAGCCTGTCGGGCCGCAGACGAAGAACAGGCCGTAGGGTTTGCTCACGGCGCCCTTAAGCTTTTCCAGGTTGCGCGGCAGCACCCCCAGCTTGTCCAGGGGAATCGGCTCGCCGGCGGCGAGGATACGCATCACGATGTCTTCGACACCGCCGGTGGACGGAATGGTGGCGACCCGCAGTTCGATGTCGAGAGGGCCAAACTTCTTGAACTTGATCTTCCCATCCTGGGGTTTGCGTCGCTCGGCGATGTCCAGATCGCACATGATCTTGATCCGGGCGGCAATGGCATTGCGGTAAGTGGCTGGAATCTCGATGTACTTGGCCAGAGAGCCGTCCTTGCGGAAACGGATCAGGGTCTTGTCCTTGCCGATGCCAGGCTCGATGTGGATATCGGAGGCCCCCTGCTGGTAGGCGTCGACGATGACCTTGTTGACCAATTTGACCAGCTCGTTGTCGGCGGCGGCAGACACATCGTCCGCTGAGGTATCTCCGGTTTCACCGTCGGTATCGTCCATATTGGACAACAGGTCGCCCACGGAGGTCTCGTCCATGGCGGGACCGGAGGCGCCGAACAACTGGTCCAGGGTGTCCTGGAATTCCTTGTGGGTCGTCACCCGATAGACGATCTTGCTACGGGGAAAGACGTTGCTGACCACCCGGGAACCCTTGACCTGTTCCGGGTCGAGACAGATGACGATGATGCCTTCCTGAGTGTCGTCGATGGGTGCCCACTGGTTCTGCTCAAGGTATTCCCGCTTGAGGTTCTTCAGCAGGTCCAACGGCTTAACCCGGTCGGTCTTGAAGGGTTCGTAGGGTACCGTGAAGAACTTGGACAGAGCCGCTCCGAGAATCGGTAGCTGCACTTGGTACTGACTATTCAGTACATCCTCCACATGGCGGCTTTCCTTGCGGGCCATGCGCTTGGCTTGGTCCAGTTCCTCGGCGCTGACCACAGCATCGGCCACCAGGAAATCGTACTTCGACCGGGCCAGTTGGGCCGGCTTGTTGCGTTGGGTGAAGGCAATGGCCAGGGTCTCGCAGAGCCCCTTGGCGCCCTCTTCCGCCACTGGGGCGAAGGGCTTGTCGGTCTTGCTGTTGATGATCTGCACCACCCCCAGCAACTCACCGCCGGGCTGCTCCACGATGGGGGCGACCAGCATCTGCTTGGTGCGATAGCCGGTCTTGGCATCCACTTCCTGCAGGAAACGCAGGCTGGCATGAACGGCCTTCAGTTCGCCGTCGTCGTAAAC
>Ga0318572_10001244_pt1 | contig 10015 bp, 7 predicted proteins | sample GRESIP089b5f20_FD_202528 | JGI IMG/M metagenome (GOLD analysis project Ga0318572, IMG submission 202528) | Tropical soil microbial communities from Luquillo Experimental Forest, Puerto Rico - GRE.SIPMG.089b5f20 | ecosystem: Environmental > Terrestrial > Soil > Tropical forest > Bulk soil...
CCGGAGCGGGGGGACCTACCCCGCTCCGGCATTGCGGGTGAGCGGCGGACCGGCCGTATGTGCCGGTGCAACGCCGCGGATCGTGAATTTGCGATAAGCGTTCTTCAAGAGCCCGTCCGCGCCGGCGACGATCATTGCACCGACCGCATTGGTGCCCTGAATGTGGCTGTTATCATAAACCTCGACACGGTTCAGCGGGCCTTCGAGAGCGAAAGTCGCTGCGACGCCGTCGAGCAATTGCCGCTGCGAAGCGCTTTCCGAAAGGCGGCGGCCGAGGGCCTCGCGCGCCGTTGCGAGAATGCGGTCCGTCAGGCGCTTTTTGTCGCCGCGCCGGGGTACCCCGAGGGCAACCCTTCCGCCGCCGATCGACAGAGCCTCTTCGACCAGCTCGTGCTCCACGAGCCAATGACTGAGCAGAATGAGAGGGGGCTTCAGGCGATTGTCGTAGAATTGACCGACAAACGAGGTCAAAACCTCCTCGACTGAGAGCTGGCGATCATGGCTCGGGAAGTACGCCCGGTTGCCCCAGTTCTGTCCGCCTCGGAAAAAGAAGACCTGGACACAGGTCTGCCCGCCCCCTTGATGCGCCGCGATGACGTCGGCGTCGATGACCCCCGGAACATGGATGTCTTGATGCCCTTGTACCAGCGATAGGGCCCGAATCCGGTCGCGGATCAGCGCCGCCGCCTCGAAATCCAGAGCATCCGCCGACGCTTGCATCTCGGTTGCCAGCCGCTGCTGCACGGCGTCGCTTCTCCCAGAAAGGAAGACGCGGGCCTGGTCGATCAGCGCCGCATAATCCTTGCCGCTGATGCGGCCGACGCATGGAGCGCTGCAACGCTTGATCTGATAGAGGAGGCATGGGCGCGTGCGGGTCCCAAAGACACTATCACTGCACGATCGCAGCAGGAATGCTTTCTGCAACGTCACCAGGGTGCGATTGACGGCCCCGGCCGAAGCGAAGGGGCCGAAATAGCTGCCCTCCTTGTTGCGCGCACCACGATATTTGGTGAGCTGCGGGAAATCGTGCCCCGCGGTGAGATGAATGAACGGAAACGACTTGTCGTCGCGCAGCAGCACATTGTAGCGGGGCATCAGCCGCTTGATCATGTTGCATTCGAGCAGCAGCGCTTCCGCCTCAGTGTGGGTGACGACGATCTCGATCGTGGCGGTCTCAGCGATCATGCGCCGTAGCCGGTTCGACAGCCCGGCCGGATGGGCATAGTTCTGCACGCGGCTTTTGAGGCTGCGCGCCTTGCCGACATAGAGTGCGTCCCCCTTGCGATCGAGCATGCGGTAGACGCCGGGAGTGGCCGGCATGGTCCTGAGGGCCTCCCGGATCGCAGCAATCCCCGCGCCGATCCTGGTGGACGCTGTGTTCGCCGTCGTGTCATCTTCCGCCGGTATTTCATCCCGGGACTCTACTGTCTGTGGCGAACCGGCGAACGCTCCAGGCGCTCGGCGCGGGTCCGTCGGCGGCAGCATACCGCGGCGGGAAATTCGTCGCCGCGAGGTGCGCTCAGTCCCGACCTCCGTCAGCGCGGCGTCATGAGTTTCCGTCATCGTTTCGTCAACAGGTTGAGTTGACAGGTAGATTCGGGGTATCCACGAAATCGGTGGATAACACTCTTGAAAAGGTGGAGTGAGCGACGCCAGACAACTGGCGAACTTGGCGTTTGTGACATTTGACCAAATTTTGGGCAATCGTCTAACAAATTGTTTTGCATACCTTTTTTCAGATGATGGTTAATGTTTTTAACAAAATGTGACAGGAAAATGATCTCGCTCATACTGCCGCCATTTTTCAGATACCTGTGAACAAGTCCCGGGCCTGCGCAGCTCTGATCCTTGGTCGGCGCGCTCTCGGTAATTTCCTATTCAACGGGCGGTAACCTCTGCGGTTGAGCCCAGCCAAGATGCTGCCCGCCATCGAGCGCGATCATCTGGCCGGTCATCGCCGGCGCCGAAAGGATGAAACGCATCGCCATCGCAATTTCTAGCGGGCTGGTGCCGCGGTGCAGCGGCAACTGCTCGCATTGGCGGGCGAATTGTTCGGGGCTCTGCCGCGAGCTCGGCAAAGTCGGGCCGGGACCGATCCCGTTCACCCGAATGCGCGGTGCCAGAGCGAGCGCCATAGTCTGGGTCAGCGTCCACAGCCCTGCCTTCGCCAGCGTGTATGACACGAAATAGGGCGTCAGCGACCAGACCCGCTGATCCAGCAGATTGATGACCACGCCGCCCGCCTGCGGCGGTAGCCTGGCCGCGAAGTTCTGCATCAAGACGAACGGTGCCCGCAGATTGACCGCCAGATGCTTATCCCAGCTCTCGCTCGTCACGGTCTCGACCGTGTCGTTGGCGAAAACCGCGGCGTTGTTGATCAGGCAGCCGAGCGCCCCGAGCTCGCGCTCCGCCCGCGGCAACAATTCTTCTACCGCCCCCTCATCGGCGAGATCGGCTGCGAGCGCAACCGCCGCACCGCCTTTTTGGCGCACCGTCTCGACCAAAGTTTCGGCCGCCTCGCGCGAGCGGTTGTGGTGGATTGCGACGGCAAATCCGTCTTCGGCGAGGGCAAGCACCAAGGCCCGGCCAATCCGCTGCGCGCCGCCGGTCACCAATGCCGCTCTGGGGATAGGCGGAACCGCGAGGCCTCCGGTCAGATCGGGCTCACCAGCGGGCACGACGCTCCCTTCGCTCTTTCCGCGCCCGCATCTTCGCGCGTGTGACATCGCGTGCCGAAATGCCGGCGCGCCCTGCCGTCGAACGGCCCCGAGCCCCCTCACCGTTCGAGTGCTCTGCGGGCAGACCGAGATCGGCTTGCTCGAGACGCCGGATCTCGTCCCGAAGCCGCGCCGCCTGTTCGAATTCCAGCTCGGCGGCGGCTTCGCGCATTCGCTTCTCGAGATCGCCGATGACGGTTTTTAAATCCGCTCCTTGGTAATGCGCGGCTTCGCCTTCCGACAACCCGAGCGTCACGTGGTCGCGCTCGTAGACGCTTTCCAGGATGTCCGCAATTCCCCGCCGCACACTCTCGGGGGTGATCCCATTGGCCGCATTATAAGCCTGCTGTTTCTCCCGCCGGCGATTGGTTTCGTCGATCGCGGCTTTGAGGCTGTCGGTCATCCGGTCGGCATAAAGGATCGCTCGGCCATCGATATGGCGCGCGGCGCGCCCGATCGTCTGGATCAGCGAGGTGCGCGAGCGGAGATACCCTTCCTTGTCGGCGTCGAGCACGGCCATCAGCGCGCATTCCGGGATATCGAGACCTTCGCGCAGGAGATTGATCCCGATCAGCACGTCGAACACGCCGAGGCGCAGGTCGCGAATGATCTCGATGCGCTCGAGCGTATCGACATCGGAATGCATATAACGCACCCGCAGTCCGGCCTCGTGCAGGTACTCGGTCAGCGCCTCGGCCATCCTCTTTGTCAAAGTCGTGACCATGACGCGGTGACCTTTGACCGCCTCGTCGCGGCACTCTGCCATCAGGTCATCGACCTGGTTCTCGACGGGGCGGATGATACAGGGTGGATCGACGAGGCCGGTCGGGCGGACGATCTGCTCGACGAAGACCCCCCCGGTGCGTCGCATCTCCCAAGGTCCCGGGGTGGCGGAGACGAACATCGTCTGGCCGCGCAACGTGTCCCATTCCTCGAATTTGAGCGGCCGGTTGTCGGTGCAGGAGGGCAGGCGGAAGCCGTATTCGGCCAGTGTCGATTTGCGCGTCCAGTCGCCGCCGAACATGCCGCCGAGCTGTGGCACCGTGACATGGCATTCGTCGACGAAGACGAGCGCGTCGCGCGGCATATATTCAAAGAAGGTGGGCGGCGGCTCGCCCGGCTTGCGGCCGGTCAGGTAGCGCGAGTAGTTCTCGATCCCGGCGCAGCTGCCGGTCGCCTCGATCATTTCGAGGTCATAAGTCGTACGCTGCTCGAGCCGCTGCCCCTCGAGCAGTTTGCCGTCGCGGGCGAACTCGTCGAGACGGATCTTGAGTTCCTGTTTGATCTGCTCGATCGCCTGCAGCAACGTCGGGCGCGGCGTCACATAGTGACTGTTGGCGTAGATCTTGATCGAGCGCAACGTTGCGGTTTTCTCCCCGGTCAACGGGTCGATCTCGTGGATCGCCTCGATCTCGTCGCCGAACAGCGAGATCCGCCAAGCACGATCTTCGTAATGCGCCGGAAATATCTCGATCGTGTCGCCGCGCACGCGGAACGAACCGCGAAAGAAATTGTGGTCGTTGCGACGGTACTGCAGTTCGACAAACCGGGTGAGCAGCTGGGTGCGGTTGATACGGTCGCCCTTGGTCAAAGACAGGGTCATCTGCGAATAGGTCTCGACCGAGCCGATACCGTAAATGCACGACACCGACGCGACGACAACGACATCGCGCCGCTCGAGGATCGCGCGGGTCGCCGAGTGGCGCATGCGGTCGATCTGCTCGTTGAGCGACGATTCTTTCTCGACATAAGTGTCGGTGCGCGGAACGTAAGCCTCGGGCTGGTAGTAATCGTAATACGAGACGAAGTATTCGACCGAGTTCTCCGGAAAGAAGCTCTTCATCTCGCCATAGAGCTGCGCCGCCAAGGTCTTGTTCGGGGCGAGGATAATCGCCGGCCGCTGAATGCGCTGAATGACATGCGCCATCGTAAAGGTCTTGCCGGAGCCGGTGACTCCGAGCAGCACCTGGTCGCGCTCACCGGCAGCGATTCCGTCGCACAATTCTTGGATCGCCTCAGGCTGGTCGCCGGCCGGCTCAAATTCCGAATGAATCGCGAATGGCCTGCCGATATCGCTCTGCGGGCGCTCGGCGGCCATCAGCGGCAGCATCGTGATCAAATCGAGAGTGTCGGCAGATTTCATGCCAGCTACCGGATCAGCAGAGCCGTCAGTGGGTATATAGGATGGGCCAGCAGCGCGAGCTATCGGAGAACGATCCCGAACTTAAGGTTACTCGGCCTCGAAGGGCTGCGCGTCGTCTACGCCCGGTGATGCCGGATCTCGCCGGTGGCAATTTAGGACTCGACAGCTAATCGAGCGCCACCCTGCCGGCTCGCCGCCAAAAGAGACGAGGGCTCAGAGCGGCGACGGTCCGAGAAGCTCCCAGCCATGGCGCTGGAGTATGTCCGCCAATTCGCGCTCGTTCATCGATCCAAATTTGCGACCGGTGCGTTGCTGCTCTTCTATCAACCCGCCAGCCTTGGTCGGGGTATAGAGAAACAGCACGCGTCCGGTTTCGGCACCGGTGCTTTTCCAAGCATGAGGGACGCCGCGCGGCATGAAGGCGCAGGAGCCGGCGCTGCCGACCGTGACCTCGTCGCCGATCCTGAAGGTGATCTCACCCTCCAGGACATAGGCCACCTCGTCGCTGTCGTGATGCAGGTGGAATGTGCTCTTCGTCCCGGCGGGAATGGTTTCCTCGAACATCATGTTGCTGTCGCCGGTCGCTCCGCCCAGCAGCTTGAGGGTGTAGGACCGGCCCGACGTTTGGCTTCGCACCGGGCCTTCTCCCGGCTGTACGACGATACCCTGCGCGCCCATCGCTGATTTCTCCGCGTCAGAACACCATTATTGTAATTGCTCATGCCGGCTTGTGCTCGACAGTGCGAGGATCGTCGACATCGAGTTCGATCACCTCGCTGGGAAAGGGTGTGGCGGTCATCAAGGTCACGCCCTCCGACGAGTGAAAACGGTGCCAAGCACCCTGCGGGTTGACAGCGATCATGCCCGCGCGGAGCCCAAAAGACCTGGGCGGCCCGTCATCGCAAACGATTTCCAGCGTCGCAGTGCCGTCGAGGATGTAGATCAGCTCGTCGCCGGCGAGATGGGATTCCCAATGGCCCTTCCCAGCAAACTTGGTGGCGAAGAGGCCGCCGTCGCGGTAGGGAGCCAATCGTCCGCCGCTGCCCTTGCGATCGGCCATCGTCGATTGCGGGGTCCGGCCACGGAACATCGTCAGCTTCGCCAGTTCCGCGTTGAGATCGATGATGCTGGGGGTTCCGCTCGGCATGACCCTCATTGGCTCTGCCGTCCGCGGGTCGTCGACATCGAGCTCGATGTGGTCGCCGGGAAGCGTCGCGCTCCAGGTCGTCCCGCCCTCCGCAGAGCGAAAGCGGTGCCACGCACCCTGCGGCACGATAGCGATCATTCCGGCGCGAACCTCGAAGGACTTGGGCGGACCGTCGTCGCACACGATGTCGAGGATCTTCGTGCCGTCGAGAACGTGTACCAGCTCGTCCTCGGCATGGTCTTCCCAATGGCTTGTCCCCGCGTTCTTACCGGCGAAGAGGATACCGTCGCGATAAGGGCCCAATAGCGTCGCGCTGTCCCGGCGCTCGGCACGCGTCGTTGTCGGGGTCAGCCCACGGAACATCGTCAGCTTCGCGAGTTCGGCGTTGAGATCGATGATGCTGGGCGCTCTGCTTTCCATTTCCCTCTCCATTGGTTGATGGCTGCCGCACCGTAATGGAGAAAAGCCTAGCGCCACAATTTGATTGCAGTGAACACCGTTTCTGGAGACCCCTAGAACGTTTTCGTGGCACCCTATTTGATGGTAGCGAATTACCGTCTGAAGTCGGCACATTGAGCCTAGCCACAAAGGAGCTTGCCATGGCTGCTCTCGACGGATCGGCGATTGCGGGGCGCGAGACGCGGCATCAGCCGAAGACCCGCCCGCCGCGATCCAGTCGCGGGGCGATGGACTGGGACGATGTCCGGGTATTCCTCGCCGTCGCCCGGGAGGGCTCAATGCGCGCCGCGGGCCGCGCGCTGGGACTGAGCCAACCGACGATCGCCCGCCGACTGGCCGCGTTCGAGGCCAGTTTTGGTGGGCCGGCGTTGTTCGACCGTCTCCCCGAGGGGCTGCGCCTCAACGCCGCCGGCGAGCGGCTGGTCCTCGCGGCTGAGAGCGTCGAGGATGCGGTGCTGACGTTAGAGCGGCAGCACGCGGCGTCGTCGCCGGCGTTGAGCGGTACTGTGCGGGTATCGACCGGCGAGTGTGCCGCCGGGTTTCTGTCTCGTTGCCTGTCGGGATCGACGACGTCGTCGCTTCCGTCTGGCATCACCTTGGAATTGGTCGACTCGCGACAGACGGCAAACCTCGCGCGGCGCGAAGCCGATATGGCATTGCGCCACCAGCCGCCGGAAAGCGGCGACTTCTACATCTCGAAGGCAGGCACTTTCGCTTGCGCTGTCTACCGCCGCCGCGGCGCCGGTGCCGATGCGTGGGTCACCTACACCGAGGAGCAAGCACACTACGCGCCGGCGCGCTGGGTCCAGCGGCAGGTAGAGGAGACCGGAAAGCCAGTGGCGCTGCGCGCCTCATCCATGCTGATGCATCTGGAAGCGATCCGCGCCGGCACCGGGCGCGGCGTACTGCCCTGCTACGTTGGCGACGGCCATCCGCCGCTCGAGCGGCTGACACCGCCGATCCCCGAAATCGCGGCCGAATACTGGATCATCGTCCATCGCGATCTGCGCCGCGCGGCCTGCGTGCGCGCGGTGATCGATTGGGTCAAGGCGCTGTTTGCCGAGCAGCGGGACGTACTAGCCGGCGCCGGCTAATATCCAGATTCAGACCGACGATTCACTCGATCGTTCGTGACCGGGTCCGGCCCGGCCACCCACGAAGCCCGCGGTACGCCGTCGCCGGCTTGCGTAGATGCCCGGCACAAGAGCCTGTCCCCTGTCCTCGGGCTGCGCAAACGTCAAATCTCGCTCCTGGCGCAAGCCTAAGTCCCGGCTCAGTGGGGAGACGCACCAGCGCTGGAGGTTCAGCCGATTCGCGTGCCTTCGATGGCGCCGATTGGGTCAACCGCTGCGCGATGATATGCTGGTGTCGCAACAAGCTGCGCTGCGGAGGAGCGGGAAGCAGAATAGCTCGTGCAGATCCTGCTCATTCCCGGGTGCAACAGCGCGCCTCCCATTCACCTGAAGGAGGGACGTTCATGACAATTTTGACCCGACTCCATGTTGTGATCCGCCTTTTGGCCCTCGGCATGCTGTTGATCCTCCCTGCGACGTCAAGCGCGCAGCAGCGTCCGCCGATCCTTGAAAAACTCAACAAGACCTATGGTCTCGAATCGTTTGGGCAGATCGAAGCGATCCGCTACACCTTCAACGTAGAGGCTCCGGGACTCAATGTCTCCAGATCATGGACCTGGGAGCCCAAGACCGACCAGGTCACCTTTGAGGGGAAGGACAAGTCGGGCAATCCGGTGAAGGTTACCTACCTGCGCTCTCAACTTGGCGGCCAGCCGGCCAATGTGAGGGACGACATCGATCCGGCCTTCCTAAACGACAATTATTGGCTGCTCCTCCCATTTCATTTTTCCTGGGACACCAACGCTGCGGTCGAAGATGCCGGCGCGCAGAAACTGCCTCTGGGGAATGGCTCCGCCGAGAAGGTTGTCGTGAAGTATCCGTCCGACGGCGGCTACTCGCCGGGTGACACCTGGGAGCTATACGTCGGCAGCGACGGCCGAGTCGAAGAAATGGGCTATCACAAGGGCGGGTCCCCCAAGCTCGAGGTCTTTGCCACCTGGGCCGACTACAAGAAGGCCGGACCGCTGCTCTTCTCACTAGAGCACCGCGGAACGCGCAACGGCGATCCGCTGCACCTTTTCTTCTCGAATGTGGCCGTCAAGCTGGTGGGATCAAACACCTGGATGGACGCGCGATAAGCGGCGATTTAAGCCGGGCGGCAGCGAGGCCCAGCATCCAAGCGCGATCACATTCGCGCCGGTACCGGCCGCGCGGCGTACTGCCCCGCTATGTTGGCGACGGCCATCCGCTGCTCGAGCGGCTGACCCCGCCGATCCCCCGAAATTGCTGCAAGTCTACCGTATCGCGGCGTGATAGGGTGACCCGCTCATCGCGCGCGGGGAGTGACATGGCAGCCTCCCGAGGACAGACGTCCACGACCTCCGCTATGGTCGGGCCGATGGAGATCTCGGCTCGACCCACCTCGATCACGCAGCGGCTGTTGCCAATCCTCGGCTGGTTGCCTCGTTACCGGCGCGACTGGTTGTTGCCGGATGTCCTGGCCGGCCTCGCGATCTGGGCCGTCATGGTGCCGGAGGGCATGGCTTACGCCGGCATCCTCGGGGTGCCGCCGATCATGGGGCTCTACACCCTCGTCCCGGCCTTGATCGCATACGCGCTGCTCGGCACCTCGCGCCTGCTGGTCGTCGGTCCGGACACGGCGACCGGCCTCATCTCCGCGCTGACCGTCGGCGCCATTGCGACGCAAGGGACCGCAGAGTTCAATGCGCTGACCTCAACCTTGGCGATTTTGATCGGTGCCTTTTTCTTATTGTTTGGCGCGTTGCGCATGGGCTGGGTGGCGGCCTTCATCCCCACGCCGGTCATGCGAGGGTTTATCGAAGGCCTCGTCTGCGTAACCATCATCGGCCAAGTCCCACATCTGCTTGGCATCGCGGGCACCTCCGGCAACTTTTTCACCAAACTCTGGTTCATTGTTCAGCATTTGTCGGACGTCTCGCTCGCCCCGGTGCTGACCGGCTTGCTCAGCCTCATAGCAATGCTGCTGCTGCGCCATCTGGCGCCCCGCACACCTGCGGCGCTCGTCGTCGCGATCTTCGCTACAATTCTTGTCGGCGTGCTCGGCGGTGAGGCCGCCGGTGTCAGCGTCGTCGGCAAGCTCCCTTCCGGTCTGCCTCACCTCGCCTTACCCCACCTCGACCCCGCAATACTATGGGAACTGGCGCCCGGCGCGCTCGCCATCGTCCTGGTCGGCTATGCGGAGGCGCTCGGCGGTGCAAAGGCCGCAGCAATGCAGGGCGGTGGTGACATCGATCCGAATCAGGAGCTGATCGCGCACGGGCCCGCCAATATTCTGAGCGGGCTGTTCGGCGGGTTTCTGGTCGTCGGCAGCCTCTCCAAGACCTCGGTGGCGATAGCCGCCGGCGCACGCAGCCAGCTCACCAATCTCGTCGCAGCCATCTTTTGCTTTCTGACATTGGTTTTTTTGACACCATTGTTCCGCGGCATGACGCAC